>WNFK01248904.1_pt1 | contig 36810 bp, 32 predicted proteins | sample 5400281 | NCBI WGS metagenome assembly WNFK01 (sample SAMN13153350, study PRJNA577476) | soil metagenome | isolation source: 20 cm soil on Douglas fir-dominated hillslope | place: USA:California | collected 2013-09-17
CGTGGCGAGTTGCGGATCAGAAACATGTCCAGGTCGCCGTCGCCGTCGTAGTCGAAAAACGCGGCTTGGGTCGAGTAGCCCGTATCGGCGAGCCCGTACTGCGCGGCCATCTCCTTGAAGCGCGGGATGCCGTCGGTCATGCCTTGATTGATGTACAGCGTGTTGGCGCGCAGCGCGCCGGACTTTAATCCAGCGTGGCAGACATAGATGTCGAGCTTGCCGTCGCCGTTGACGTCCGCCAACGTCACGCCCGTCGTCCATCGACCGGCTTCGGCGACGCCGGCGTCCTTCGTGACGTCGCGAAACTGAAAGTGGCCGAGGTTCAGGTAGAGCTTCGGGCCGTCCTGGTTGGAGGTGAGGACGATCTCGGGCAGGCCGTCGCCGGTGAGGTCGCCGAGGGCCACGCCGCCGCCGTTGTAAAAGTTGCGGTAGGTGAAGACGTTCAGGTCGCGGGTGTCGGTGAGACGATTCGCGAAGCGGACGCCGGTGTAGCTCGAGGGGAGGAGGGTGAACAGGGTTTCGCCCATCGGAGGGGGAGCGGATGTCCGATCTTGTGTCTCGGAGCAACCCAGCGCGAGGGCGAGCAAAAAAAGTAGGGGCGCAGCATGCTGCGCCCCTACCGTACGATTACGCCACGACAACTAGTACCCGGGATTCTGGGTCAGATTGGGGTTGGCGTCGATCTGCGACTGCGGAATCGGGAACAGCACATCGTAATCCGCGCTGGCCACCTTGCCTCCGATGATACCCGACAGGGCATCCGTCCGGTTGGTGTACTGGCCAAATCGAATCAAGTCCTGCCGGCGCTTGCTCTCCCCGAACAGCTCGAACAGCCGCTCGTTGAGGATGATGGCGCGCGTGATGGGTCCGACGAGCGCCGGGGCGACGGGGTGTCCGTTGCGATTGCGCAGGTTGTTCAACAGCGTGAGAGCGGCCGCGCTGCCGGGCGTCTGTTCATTCAGGGCTTCGGCTTTGATCAGGTAGATCTCGCCGAGCCGGAACCAGGCGAAGTCGTTGCCGCTGTGTTGCTGCACGTGGGCGCGATCGGCCGGCCACTTGTAGATGCGCGGCCCCTCGGCTTCGCTCGCCGCCAGGATGTCACCGATCGTGGTTGTAAAGTTCAGCGGCGCGCCTGAGCCGCATTGCCGTACGGTCGCCGGCGCGCCGGTCAGCACGTCGACCTGCGGTCCCTGCAGGAGCACATTGCGACGTAGGTCTGCCGGGTCGAACGCATTGTAGGTCTGTGCCAGGGTCGCGAAGCCGTTCCAGGGCGTGAGCGGCGCATACTGGCAATAGTGCAGCGCCGCCATCGCGATCCCCATCCCCAAACCGTCTTTGGGGATGAACTTGACGACGAAGATGTTCTCCTTCGAGCTATAGTTGTCGAAGCGGAAATTCGTGGCGTAGGTGTCGGCCAGCTGGTAGACGCCGGAATTCAGAATGCGATCGGCCGCGGCGACGGCCTGGGTGCAGGCATCCCCCCCGGTCACCGTGATGCCGGTGCACGAATTGTACGCGTTCGCGCTGATGCCGCCCGCCGCGCTCTCCTTGGTGAAGACGCCGGCGTTCAGGTACATGTTCGCGAGGATTGCGTCAGCAGCCCCCTTGGTCAGGCGGCCGCTTTCTGCCTGCGGAACGCTGTTCGGCAAGCCGGAGTCCCGTGCCGCGATCAGCTCACTTTCGATGAAATCGAAGACTTCGCGGCGCGTGTTGCGGGGACGCAAAGCGATGTCAGTGGTGGTGACGAGCGGAACGCCGCCGAACTGATCCATCAGGAGATAGTAGTAGAACGCCCGGAGGGTTCTCGCCTCCGCGACGTATCGTGCCCTGTTCGCGACGGTCGAGTTCTCCATTGCCGCGAGGAACAAGTTGGCGCGGGCCACGCCGGTATACGCGGTGTTCCAGGCGCCGTTAAAGAACTGGCGCGTCCCGGCGCTGGCCGCCGTCCAGGTTTGGTTGTGCAGATCGATCCACTGGCCGCCATCATACCAGTCCGGGCCGCGCTTCGGCACGACGATTTCATCCGTCGAGACCTCGTTCGCGTCGTAGAGGGTCCCTTCCGGCGCGGTGCTGCGCAGCTGCGCGAACACGCCCGCGAGACCGGCCTGCACCTCCCCCTCGGTGTGGAAGAAGTTGCCCGCGTTGATCAGGCTCGGCGGATTCTCGGTCAGATCGGTACATGCCTGCACCGGCAGGAGCAGCAGCGTGGCCAGCCCCGCGACGCCGAGCGACATGTTCATAGAAAGTTTCTTCATAGGTCCCTAGCTCCTTAGAACAGAAGGCGGAGGCCGCCGGTAATTGTGCGGGGCCGCGGGAACGTGAGATAATCGAGACCACGCGTGGCCAAACCGTTCGTCGTGAAGACCTCGGGGTCCAGCCCCGAGTAACCGGTCAGGAGGATGAGATTGTCGGCCGACACGTAGAGCCGGGCGCTGCGCGCCGAGCGCGTCAGCAGCGGCAGGTTCAGGTCATATCCGACGGTGATGTTCTGGAGGCGTACGAACGACGCATTCTCGACCCAGTGGGATGAAAAGATCGAGGACTCGTGAATGCCGATCCCATCGGTCAGGGCCGAGCGCAGGAAATTCCGGTCGCTCAGGGCGTCGCTCTTCGTCCCATAGACCAGCGCCGTGTTGTTGAACACATCCTGTCCCACGGCAGCGCGAACCAGGAAGCTGAGGTCGAACCGGTTCCAGTTGATCTCGCTGTGGAATCCCAGCGTGAAATCTGGATTCGCGTTACCAATGACGCGGTAATCAGCCTCGGCGGTTCCGTCGCCGCGCGTCGTTCTGCCATTGACGCAGCCGCCCGTGGCCGGCGTGCAGGCATACACCTGCTTGCCGGCCGAGTCCACGCCGAGGAAGAGCGGCCCGTAGAATGAGCCGACCGGCTGGCCCGGGATGAGCCGTTGGGAGTAGGCATTGGACTGACCCTGCCCACTGATGAATCCGGTGTTGATGAATTGGGCGCCGCCCAGATCCTTCACATTGGTCCGTTCGGCGGCGAACACGAGGCCAGCGCGCCACGTGAGGTTGGGCCGCGAGATGGCCAGCGCGTCGAGCGTGAGCTCGAGCCCGTGGCCGGTCAACCGGCCGACGTTCTTGAGCTGAGTCGGCTGGAGTGCCGGCTGGGGGACATCGACCGTCAGCAGCAGGTCTTTCGTGTCCTTGCGGAAGTACTCGACCGTCCCCGAGATACGGTTGTTCATGATGGCGAAATCGAGCGCAGCGTCGATCTGGGACGTCTGCTCCCACTTGAGATCCTTGTTGCCGTTGCTTGTTGCCAGCACGCCGCCGTGCGTCACGTCGCCCCACGGGTACGTGGCGTCGGTGTTCGCCCTCAGCGTGATCAGGGAGGTGTACGGGTCCACGCTGGGGTTGCCCTGGAGGCCCCAGCCGAGCCGGAGCTTGAGGTCGTTGAACGGCAGGCCCTGGGCGAATGATTCTTGCGACAGGTGCCATGAGGCCGAGACGCCGGGGAACGCCGCCCACTTGTGCCCTGTGGCGAACCGCGACGAACCGTCGTAGCGCAGCACGCCGGTCACATAGAAGCGGTCATTGAATCCGAAGTTCGCCCTGCCGAAGAACGATGCGAGACGGGCCAGGGTCGCGTCCGAGAATGTGTTTCTCGTATCCGCGGCATTCAGGTTGTTGAAGCCGTTCGCGTCGGTGAAGAATCCGGTGCCGGTGGCGGTGATGGAGCTCGTCTGGAACTTGCTGTATTCGTAGCCACCGACGACATCCATCGTGTTATTTCCGCCGAACGGGCGCTGGTAGTTGAGAATCGTCTGGATCGTCTGCGTCTGGTTGACCAGATCGGCCTGCCGCGCGAACCCGCCGCCCAGCACCTGCCCGACCGGACTCGCGAGCGGGAAGTACTCCTGGCGCTGGCCGCTGGAGTGGTCGAGTCCGACGGTCACTTTCGCCGTCAGGCCCGAGGTGAGATCGAGCGACACAGTTCCATTACCGAGGGTGCGGTTGGTCTGGCCGATGTTGATGATTTGGTCGGCCAGCGCCACGGGGTTTCGGCTGCTCAGGCTCGTGGGGTTTTCGTAGAAGTGCGTCCCGAGCGAATCGGTGTACGTGATGGGCACGGTGGGATTGTACGTCGCGACGTTCTCGAACACCCCGCCCTCGAACCCGCCGTTGTTCTCATACGTGAGATACGTGTTATTGACACGTGACGTCGTGACGTTGAGCTCCATCCGCAGGCGATTGTTCAGATCCGAGTGCGTGGCGCTGAGGCGCCCCTGAATCCGCTCGAGCCCGCTCGACAGCGTCACGCCCTGCTCGTTCGCGTAATTGAGCGATGCCCGATAGCGCGTCGCTTCGGTGCCGCCTGAGAACGACAGGTTATGATTGTGGGTCACCGACGAACGGGAAATGGCTTGGGCCCAATCGGTATTGGCGCTGCCGATAGCGGCGAGATGCGAGTGGGGTATGCCCTTGAAGAGGCCGACGGAATCCCTGTACGTCGGGTTGTAGACCGCCGTATCGACCCCGCACGCTGCCTGCCTGCCGCAGAAGGCACTCGAATCTGTCACCCAGGCGGTGATCTGCGGGAGTGCAAAGGCGCGATATTCGGCGCCGTTCAGGACGTCGTAGCGCCGCGTGGGGCTGGACGTCGACACGTAGCCGTCGTACTCGAAGGTCGGGCCGGTCGAGGCGTTGCCCTTCTTGGTCTCGATCAGGACGACGCCGTTCGACGCCCGGCTGCCGTAGATCGCCGTCGCCGATGCGTCCTTCAGCACGGTGATCGACTGGATGTCGCCCGGGTTGATGAGGTTCAACGGGTTGCGAGGCAGGGCCGGGGAACCGCCGACGCCCGTGGCGTCCGGCTCGGTCGCCACGTTGTTGATCGGCACGCCGTCGATCACGTAGAGTGGATCATTGGTCGCGCTCAGCGAGCTGCCGCCGCGGATGAGCACCTGGTTGCCGGAGCCCGGCTCGCCGCTGTTCTGGGTGATGTTGACGCCCGCGGCTCGTCCCTGCAGCAGCTGATCGGCGTTCGTCTTGACGCCGACGTTCGCCACGTCCGCTTGCACAGTCGACACAGAGCCCGTGATTGCTTCGCGGCGCTGCGAGCCATATCCCGTGACGACGACTGGCTCGAGAATCGACGCCTGTGGCGCGAGCGCGAACCGCGCGTCGGCTTGTCCACCTGCCGTGACGTTGATTTCTTGCTGGCTCGGGCCATAGCCGATTCGCGTCACCTTCACGGTCACAGCGCCGGGCGCGACGTCGCTGAGCGTGAACCGGCCCGCGACGTCCGTCAGGGTCTGCCGTCCGGGTTCGACGACTAACCCAGCCGCCCGGAACACGAGTTGGACCGTGGCACCGGCGAGACCCTGTTGGGTCACGCTGTCGACGACTTGTCCATGGATCGAACCGGTTTGCGCGGCGAGGGGAGTAGTGAGAACTGCGAGGGACGCGAGAATAGGACCTACGTGTCGATTCCAATGCATTGAAGTACCTCCCGCAGGCGGTGAGGCTGTCATCGGACTAGCAGTTATGCCTACCGAATTGCCGCACCTTCCAGCCCTTGTCAAGGGTGGGCAGGGGCCTTCTGCAATAGAGCGATGTTCAAGGAGGAAACGACAGCGTGCCGGGGTTTCCCTCCAAAGCGTGGAGCGGGGGTTCAACCGGCCAGCCTCCGAAACGGCGTCGCGGTAGTTTGCGCGCCTGGAGTCAGAACGCAGGCGAATTAGCCGTATCGCAAGGAGGATGCTAGCCTGCCAACCGTCGGAACCTGAGTGCTGAACGCATCCCCTTGACGGGTACCGCGCCCGTTCTCGATCGCAGTTCAGCGCAGCGTCGCAAAAAACGAATTAGCGCAATGTGAAAGCCTTCTGACCTCGCCTCTGCCCACGTTTTCCCAATGATCCGCTTGATCGTGCGATAACAGGTTGGTGGGTGGCGCGTGCTCCGCAGTGCCAGTTGATAGAGAGATGCATGCGACTCCTCGTAGTGGTATAACAGATCAAGCACGCTGATCCATCCACAGAGCTCTTCGATTGGTGGCAGTCCTTCGCGCTGCAGAAGTCGGGCGATATGGTGACGATTTGGCGCTCCCAACTCCCGCGCAAGATTGCTTGCATTTCCTATCATTCCTGCCTTGTCCGCAACGGCTGCCACGATTTGACGTGCCTCAAGGGAGAGTTGTGGCAGAAGCATCTGCAATTGGTCGGCGAGTACGCCCACGGGGCCCCCTCCACCGGTGAAGCATCTGTTACACGCGGACACGACGAACGGATAACTCGCGAAGGCCAACTCATTCCGCGCAAAACGTCATAAACAAGCCAAGATGTGCGCGCCTAACGGCATAGAGTCAGGAAGGCCGCACAGACATTGTTGGAGACCGAGAGACGCTTGGAGTCCCAATCCAGAAGCCCCTTGGGTCACCTCACGTTCAGGAGGTTCCGATGTGCACCCGATTCACTCTCGCTATGGCGGCAACGCTCCTGCTTCTGGCAGCTTGCACCGAGCGCCAATCATCTCCCACTGCGCCTATCGGCAGTCCAAGCTTGTCCCGATCGCAGGACTCGCACCGACGCTTTGGTAAGGTCCCGCTGCCTGGCGCGCATCCTCGCGGACGGGATGGCAGCCCCACCCCGAGCCCCAGGGGGAACATGACATTTCACAACGGGGCCGTCATGACGACGAACGTCACCTACGCCCTATTCAGTGGTCCTGACTGGGTGGTTAACGGCACGTTCACCGGGGATAAGGTTACGAGCATTGAGAGCTTCCTAACTGGGCTGGGCGGGAGCCCGTACGCCGGTATCCTAACGGAATACAGCAACATAACCTCGCAGTCCTCGTACCTCCGCAGGCTCGTGAACAACGGTGCGGCGCTATCCGCAGACGCATTGCCCTCCGACGTCGTGAATTTTGTGTGCGGTGTGCTCGCGGACAGCATAACCCCACGCAGCGATGCGATCTACATTGTCTTCACGGAAGCTGCCCTGACTAACCAGGGCTACCTAGGATGGCACAGCGACGGCACCTGCCAGACAGTCAACATCAAGGTCGCTCTTGTGCTGAATTTAGATGGCCGCAATTACGTTACCGATGGTGTGTATCACACGAGCAATGCGGCAGCGCTTGTGAACGTGATGGCGCACGAAGTCTTCGAGGCTGCTACCGACCCCGATGTCTCCGGCGGCTGGTACGCCACCGACATCAGTGGAGAGATAGGCGACAAATGCAACTTCGTATTTAACGGATACACGCAGCTGGCCAACAGCGATCATTTCAAGGTTCAGACCGAATGGTCGAACATTGCTAACAATTTTGGCGTTGGGCTGAGAAACTACAACGGTGAGCCGGGATGCAAGTTTCCGGCTCCGTTGGACGTATACATCACCGGAAACCAACAGATACCCCTTCACGAATCCGACCAGTACACGGCGCATCCGTCTGGCGGAGCAGGGGGATATACATACAAGTGGCAGCAGCGAGCCTGGTGGCACGGGGTCCCGGGTTCGTGGAGCCCGTGGTTCAGTAGTGGGAGTACCAACTACATTTACACTGGGATCAACGGTTGCACGATCGACGCCTTCGACGAGCAAGTTCAAGTCACCGACGCATACGGTTCCACAAGGACCAACTTCATACATGTGGGTATCACGAATCCCTGTGGCTAATCCGCTGCTGACGCAGAATCCGGGATACTAAGGCGGGCAAAAGCGGCACAAGGCAGAAGCGGCAGGCGGGGTAGAAGGACCCCTGCCGCTTCTGTCGTTTCTGGCGCCCGCGTCTCGCCGCGAGGAGCAGTTCGTTGCAGGCGGCTGAGTGTAAGGTCTTGCCAGGTTCTCCCGCAGGCGGGAGTATCTACGCCCATGCTTCTGGCCTTGCTGCTGGTGATGCAGGCTGCACCCACCCGGGAAACCTCGCCCGTCCTGCAGTTTCCCACCCCCGGCCTCGACGACTCCGCGGCCTACGAGGGCTACACGGCCCGCCTCTACCGCGATTCACGCCGCAATTCGGTCGAGATCTACATCGAAGGAAAAACCGGGCGAGTGGTGCATCTGTGGGCGGATGGGCTCAATGAAAGTATCGGGTTCACGGTCCGCGACAGCGGCGGTCAGGGCGGTCAAGAAGCAACTGCGGCGGTCGCGTTCGGCGCAGGGCAGGCGACGGTGTGGAGTAAGGGCGGTCGTCGCGGCTTGCGGTATTCACTGACGGTGCAGGGCGGGCGGTCAAAGGCGGTCGAAATTGGCCAGCTCCTCCTCGGCTCGATGCGCATCGAGCGCGACTTCGGATACGCGGGGCGCGTGCACGATTCGATCGACGCCCCACCCTTCGTGCCGCAGGAGTTCACCGCGCTCGCGAAACGACTCGGCGGCGCGTATCCCAGCCGCTTGATCCCGTTGCTCTCGCTGACGCACACCGGATCGCGCTGGCGGGCGCAGGCCTATCAGCCGAGCCTTGATACCAAGAACCACATGTGGCTGACGATCAGCGGCGACAGCAAACAATCCCGCGCGCAGCTCTCCGGTCGTGTGCTGGCGATCCGTGCCAGCGGTGCCGAGCCGGTGGAGCTGCTGGTCGAAATCGCGACCGACGGTGCGTCGCTCGATCCCCTGAATCGCGATCAGATCTTCAACACCGCGTTCCGCCAGTTCGCCGACTCCGCCAAGTCTCCACGCCTGGAGCGCGAGGTACGCGGCTTCGAGTTGCTCAGCTCGCGCCAGAAGCTGATGGCGGGGTTGCCGACCTACGCGACGTACTTCGGCCGCGACATGCTGATGACGGCGCTGCTGATGGAGCCGGTGTGGTCCGACACGATGCCGGAGTTCGTGATGGGCGCGGCGCTGCTCAAGCTCGCGCCCGACGGCGAAGTGAGCCACGAAGAAGCGCTCGGAGGCCAGGCGATTCGGGAGAACGGCGCCGAGTTCCTCAAGACGGGCAACCGCGCGCTGCTCGGCGATCTCCAGGCGACGCGTGAGAACTACTGGATGGTGGACGACGACTTCCAGCTGCCGGTGGTCGCCGGCCACTACTTCGCCGACCCCCGCGTGGCCGACACACGCAAGCGCGCCTTCGCGCGGCGGTGGGGGGCGGCGCTGCGCAAGAACATCGGGTACGTGATGCATCGGGCGGCTCCGTACGCGCACGATCCGGTCGCGACGAACCTCGTGTCCTTCAAGCGCGACGCGGATGGGTATTGCCATCCGGGAAGCTGGCGGAATGTGGTCTGGGTCCCGCAGGCGCTCCGCGCCATCGTCACAATCGACAGCGCGCTGCGGGTGCTGGGCGAGCCGGGAATCGACCATGCCGAGCTGGTCCCGGCGGGGGTCCGCACCTGGGAGCAATCGTCACAGCATTTCATCGTCGCGCTCGCACCTGCGGAAGTCGCCACCCGCGTCGGTGCGAAGATCGGCTCGCTGCCTCCCGACGAGGCCAACTACTGGAGCGCGGTCGTCGCGCGCAGCGGTGTGCCCAGCGATACGTTGCGTTTCCCCGCGGTCTCGCTCGATAGCGCGGGGAATCCGATTCCAGTGATGAGCACCGATCCCGCGATGTGGCTGCTCCTCCAGCATCAGGACTCAGCGCGTGAAGCGGAGCTGCTGCGTCCCTTCCTTCTTCCGTATCCCGTCGGGTTGTTCATCGACGGCGTCGGGCTCGCGGTCGCGAACGACGCCTATGCGACGCCCAGGGTGTGGGACATGTTCGAGCGCGACCTGTATCATTCCCCTCGCGTCGTGTGGGGCCGCGAAGTCAATGTGCTGCTCGCGGCGCTCGCCACACGGAATCGCCCGGGTGTCGTCGATTCAGTGCGGGGCGCTGTAGCCCGCTCCGGCTTGCAATACGCCGAGCTGTGGAGTTACAAGTTTGATGGAGGAGCCCTGCGCCCGGTGCGCTACGGCTCGAGCTCAGACGTGCAGCTGTGGACGCTCACGGATCTCGCTGTTCAATATCTCCTTCACTCGCCAAGGGCCCCGCAATGAGCAACCTGCACGGCTTCGACTTGTTCTTTATCGCGATCTACTTCCTCATTCTGTTCGGCATCGCGTGGTGGGCGGCGCGCCGAGAGAAGGCGGTCAGCTCCGACTACTTCCTGGCGAGCCGCGACGTCGCGTGGTTCGCGGTCGGCGCGAGCCTGTTCGCCTCCAACATCGGCAGCGAGCACCTCGTGGGACTGGCGGGCACCGGCGCCGGCAGCGGCCTCGCCGTCGGTCACTTCGAGTGGCTCGCCTGCCTCATCCTGCTGCTGCTCGGCTGGCTGTTCGTGCCGTACTACCTGAAGAGCGGCGTCTACACGATGCCGGAGTTCCTGGAAAAGCGGTACAACTCGGCGGCGCGGTCGTATTTCACCTGGGTGTCGGTGATCGGCTACGTCCTGACGAAGATCAGCGTGACGCTGTATGCGGGCGGCGTCGTGATTCGCGCGGTCACCGGGTGGAATTTCTACACCGCGGCCATCGTCCTCATCGTCATCACCGGGTTATATACGATCTTCGGCGGCCTACGCGCGGTGGTCTACACCGAGGTGCTGCAGGCCATCGTGCTGATTCTCGGCTCCATCGCGCTCATGGCGATCGGGCTGTCGCGGGTCGGCGGCATCGCCGGGCTCGAGGCCAAGGTCCCCGCGGGCTTCTTCTCTATGTGGAAACCCGCGAGTCATCCAAACTTTCCATGGACCGGCGTCATTTTCGGCGCACCGATTCTCGGGATCTGGTACTGGTGTACCGATCAGCACATCGTGCAGCGGGTGCTCGCCGCAAAGAACATCAAGGAAGCGCGCACCGGGACGATCTTCGCCGGGTACCTGAAGATTCTCCCCGTTTTCATCTTCGTGCTCCCGGGCATCGTCGCGATGGCGCTGTTCTCGGACGTCAGCAACAACCCTGACTCCGCCTACCCGACGCTGGTGACGCGCCTCTTGCCGGATGGGATCAAAGGGCTGGTGCTCGCGGGAATGCTCGCCGCGCTGATGAGCTCCCTGGCCTCCGCGTTCAACGCCTGTTCGACGCTCTTGACCTGGGATGTCTACAAGAAGATGCGTCCCACTGCGAGCGAGCAGCGGCTCGTCACCGTGGGCCGCATTTCCGCCGGGGCCATGGTGTTCCTTGGACTGGCCTGGATTCCGCTGATGAAGTTCGTCTCGTCGCAGATCTACATCTACCTGCAGAGCGTGCAGGCCTACATCGCGCCGCCCATCGCCGCCTGCTTCCTCCTCGGCCTGTTCTTCCGACGCCTGAACGGCACCGGCGCGATGGCATCGCTCGTCACCGGGCTCGTCCTCGGCGTGCTGCGGCTGGTCCTCGAGCTGACCAACAAGGCGACCGGCGGTCTCGAGGCGGGGACGCTGTGGCACTGGATCGCGACGATCAACTTCCTCCACTACGCCGTGCTGCTGTTCGTGATCTGCACCGCGGTGCTCTTCGTCGTGAGCATGATGACACCACCCCCTCCGGCCGACAAAATCGACGGACTCACGTACGTCCGTGCCGCACCAGGGGCCGCCGCCGTGCTGCTGGAAGGGGAGACCGCGAAAGATCGCAGATTCCAGATCGGGCTGTCGGTGCTGCTCGTCGCCATCATCGGCGTGCTGTGGATCGTGTTCAGATGATGAAAAGGTGCGTGGGGCGTGGCACGTGGTGCGTGGTCGCACTCGTCAGTGCGGTCGCCTGCCGGCCGTCCGACCGTCAGGCCGTCCGGCCGCCAGCCTACGATCCCGCGCACGACATCGGATCGCTGTTCTCCGACGTGCAGCTGTCGGGAATCTTCCCCGACTCGAAAGAGTTCGTCGATGCGCGGCCGCGGTCGGCACCGGCGACGATCGAGGCACGCTACGACTCGGCGCGGCGGACGGCGGGATTTGTCCTGCGCACGTTCGTCGATCAGAACTTCGTGCTGCCGCAGGCAGCGGGCGACGGATATCACACCGTCGCTTCCCAGGGCATGGTGCAGCACGTCAACGCACTCTGGCAGGTCCTCACGCGCCAGCCTGACAGCGCGGATGCGCGCTCATCCCTGATCCCTCTCCCGAGTCCCTATGTCGTTCCAGGTGGCCGCTTCCGTGAGGTCTACTACTGGGACTCATACTTCACGATGCTCGGCCTCGTGCAGAGTGGGCGAACCGATCTCGTGAAGGGCATGCTCGACAACTTCGCGCATCTGATCGAGACCGTTGGGCACATGCCGAACGGCAATCGCACCTACTACCTGACCCGCAGCCAGCCGCCGTACTTCGCGGCGATGGTGGGGTTGTACGCGCGCGCGACGGACACCGCGCGGGCGCTCGCCTACCTCGACGCCATGGAGAAGGAATACGCCTTTTGGATGGATGGGGCCGATACGCTGTCGATCGGACATGCCTATCGGCGCGTCGTCCGACTTCCCGGCGGTGTGGTGTTGAATCGCTATTGGGACGACTCGAACGAGCCGAGGCCCGAGTCCTACCGACCTGATGTCGAGATCGGGCAGACGCTCCCCGAGTCGCTCCGGGCCGGGTTCTATCGCAACGCGCGCGCGACGGCGGAGAGCGGCTGGGACTTCTCGAGCCGCTGGATGCGCAATCCCAAGGACCTGCGCACGCTCGAGACCATCGACCTGATCCCCGTGGATCTCAACAGCCTCCTGTACAACGCCGAACGCACCATCGCCGCGTTCATCATGTTTCGGGCGAAGCAGGGACGTGACGGGCAAGATCAGCTGATGCGGCGGGTTTTCGAACAGTCCGAGCGGCGGAAGCAGGCGATCCTCGCGATGTACGACGCGAAGGAGGGTTTCTTCTTCGACCGGCGCTGGCGCACCGGGGAACTGGTCAGCGATCGCCCCTCGTTGGCCGCCGCCGAACCGCTGTACTTCGGCATCGCGACCGACGATCAAGGCAAGCGCGTCGCCGCGCGGCTCGAGCGCGACTTCCTGAAGCCTGGTGGATTCGTCACGACCAACTTCATGTCGGGGCAGCAATGGGATGGCCCCAATGGCTGGCCGCCGCTCGAGTGGCTCACAATCGAGGGAGTGCGGCGCTACGGCCGCGCCGACCTGGCCGACAAGGCGAGCGGACGGTGGCTCGCGCTGCTCGACCGAACCTACCGCGCGACCGGACGGATGATGGAGAAGTACGACGTCGTCACCACGAACAAGAAAGCGGGCGGGGGAGAATATCCGACCCAGGATGGATTTGGGTGGACCAACGGGGTCGCTCTCGCCTTATGCGCACAAGCGGGGACATGCAAAAACTAGAACGCCTGATCCCACCGTTGTGACAACCGAATCGCCGAGCTGATTAATCCCACCATGCTGTAGGTCTGCACAAAATTCCCCCACTGCTCCCGTGTCTTGGGATCGATGTGCTCGGCGAGCAATCCGTGGCTGTTGCGGCACGCCAGGACGTACTCGAACATCCGGCGGGCCTCGTCGCGGTCGCCGATCGACGCGAGGGCATTGATGTACCAGAAGCTGCAGACCAGAAATGCATTGGACGGCGTTCCGAAATCGTCGGGCGTCATGTAGCGGAATACGAAATCGCCGCGCTTCAGCTCCTTGCCGATCGCGCGCACCGTCGCGACAAAGCGCGGGTCGTCGTCGGCGACGAAGAACAGCTCGTTGAGCTGCAACAGGCTCGCGTCGAGCGTATCGCCCTCGAACGTGGCGACGAACGTCCCGAGCTTGGCATTCCAGGCGCGGCGCGAAATCACCTCATGGAGCCCGCGGGCGCGCTCACACCAGTACGCCGCCCGGTCGGTCAGGCCGAGATGCCCCGCGATCCGCCCCAGCCGCTCGCACCCCACCCAGCACATGACGGCGGAGAAGGTGTGGACGCGCGTGCTGCCTCGCAGCTCCCACAGTCCGGCGTCCGGCTGATCGAACGACTGCAGCGCGCGCTCTCCGAGCGGCTCGAGCCGGCGGAACAGCGACTCGTCGCCCTGGTGGATGAGCCGGCGGTCGTAGAAGACGTGCGTGGCGGCGAGGATGGACGAGCCGTACACGTCGTGCTGTGACTGCTCTGACGCCTGGTTGCCGACGCGCACCGGACCGATGCCGCGGTAACCGGGGAGCGACTCCACCAGGCGCTCGGGCGGCAGCCGGTGACCGGTGACGGTGTACACGGGATCGAGCCGCCGATCTGTTCCCTCGGCGACGATGTTGAGAATGAAGCTGAGATAGCGCTCCATGGTCTGGGTCGCGCCGAGCCGGTTCAGCGCGTTCACGACGAAGTAGGCGTCGCGCAGCCAGCAGAAGCGGTAGTCCCAGTTGCGGGTCGAGTCCGCCGCTTCGGGAATGGACGTGGTCAGCGCAGCGATAATTGCGCCCGTGTCCTCGAACACGTTCAGCTTGAGCGTAATCGCAGCCCGGATGACTGCGTCCTGCCACTCGAACGGAATGGCGAGCGAGCGGACCCAGCCCCGCCAGTACGCGGTGGTCTCGGAGAGGAAGCGCTTGCCCACGTCATCCACGCGGTCCTGGAGCGTTTCATCCGGGCCCACCACGAGCGTGACGGCGTCGTCGACGAAGAACGGATTCTCCTCGAGAATCGCCGTGACGGCGGCATCGGTCGTCAGCCGCAGCGTCATGGCGTTGCCGACGTAGCGGATGTGATTGCTGCCATGCGTCGTGGCCGTGAGCGGCAGGCCGTGGTTCTGAGCGGGGCGGGCGCGCACGCGGATGCGCGGGTGTCCGGCGATGCGCTGGACGCGGCGCACCAGCATCATCGGGCAGAAAATCCGGCCGTGATGCACGAACCGCGGAGCGAAGTCGGTGATTTCGATGGCGGCGCCGGCGGAGTCCGTCATGCGCGTGACCAGGACCGGGGTGTTGTGCAGGTAGCGCTGTTCCACCCGCGCGCGGTCGAGCAGGTCGATGGCAAAGAACCCGGTGCCGGCTTTGAGCAGCGAGCAGAACATCGGGTCGCCGTCGAAGCGGGGAAAGCAGGCCCAGCAGATCTCGCCCGCCGGATCGACGAAGGCGCCGATCGTGCCATTGCCGATGAGGGCCAGATCGAGGGAGCTCACGAGGCGAGCCAGGCGCGAACCGCGCGCACGTTGGGCAGGCGCCAGCGCGCCGCCGTACGGCCGGGGCCGACCTTGATCGCGTGACCGCTCAGACGGTTCACCGTGGCGAAGCCGAATTCGTCGGTCGCGTCATCGCCGACGAAGACCGCCGTACGCCCCTGGAAGGGGTCCTCCTTCAGAAAATCGAGGATGGCCGCTCCTTTGTCTTTGCCGGCGGGGCGCATTTCCACCAGGTACTTGCCGCGCTGAATGCAGAACTCACGCCCCGCGACGGGAAGCATGGAGCGGGCGAGCCGGTGCGCGTAGGCGCCGAGGCGGGGGGCGCGGCGGTAGTGCAACGCGAGCGACAACCCTTTGTTCTCGAGCAGCAGGCCGGCTTTCCCGCTCACCGCAGCAGCCAGGCGGAGCCGAACGCGCTCGAAACGTTGCGCCGGCACGGGGTGGAGCGTGACGATCCCGCCGGCGCTCCGGCGCTCCGCCCCGTGCTGGCCGGCGACCGGCATGCGCGTGTGCGGAAACAGGCGGTCGATGTCTCGGATGGTGCGGCCGCTGATCAACGCGACCGCGCCTCCCGTGTCGCGATACAGCCGCTCGAGCAGGAGACGCAGCTCCTCACCAACGCGCACGGCTGCCGGCGCGTCGGTGAAGTCGATGAGCGTGCCGTCGAGGTCGAAGAAAAACGCCCACTCGTTGCGGGGCGCTGGCGGCAGGCGCCGGCTCAAACGGCTGCTCGTTGCCGGCGCTCGCTGACTCGTCCAACGATGTCGGACAGGCGGCCGCGGCGGCGCAGCGCGGCGGCGTCCATCAGCATGCGCCCCGCCCAGCGGAATACGTTGAAATCCTGCAGCAGTCCTCGCATCAATCGCATCCGCGTCCGTTGCTCGGCGCGTGTCATCGTGAGGCCGAGCTGCAGGGCCGCCGCGCATTGATCGGTGTCGTAGGGGTTCACGATCAGGGCTTCGGGCAGCTCGCGCGCGGCACCGGTGAAGAGCGAGAGAATCAAGACGCCCCGCTCGTCGTCGCGGGCCGACACGAATTCCTTCGCGACGAGATTCATCCCGTCGTGCAAGCTCGTCACCATACACAGGTCGGCACCGCGGTAGTACTCGAAGATCTCGTCGGGCTGATGGTGCTCGATCTTCAGGATGATCGGGGGATGCGTGGCGGCGGGAAAGCGCTGATTGATGCGCGCCGCGAGTTCGCGCACGCGGGTCTCGTAGGCCCGGTATTCTTCGATCTGGACGCGCGAGGGTGCCGCGATCTGGATGAACGAAAACTTGCCGATCCACTGGGGCTCGATCTCGAGCAGGCGCTCGACCGCGCGCAGCCGCTCCTCGATGCCCTTCGTGTAGTCCAGGCGCTCGACACCTATGCCCACGGCATGATCGGGCGGGAGGCCGTGCCGCCGGCGGATGTCGGTGCGGCACTGCTCGACCGGAATGGCGAGCAGATCGGGCGCGGGCGGCCATTCGACGGAGATCGGATAGCGCCGGACCGAGGTCTGTTTGCCGAGATAGGTGACGGAGAACTCCTCGCGGTCGACGCGCGCCTCGAGCACCCGGTCGACCGTATCCACGAAGTTGTTGACGTGGAACTGGGTGTGAAATCCGAGGATCGTGCTGCCGAGCAGCCCGTCGAGCAGCTCCTCGCGCCAGGGGCAGATCGCGAATGCTTCGGGATTGGGCCAGGGAATGTGCCAGAAGGAAATGATCGTAGCCGAGAGCAGCACTTCCTTGATCATGCGCGGCAGGAGCGCGAGGTGATAATCCTGGACCAGCACGATCGGATCGGCGGATTGGGCGACTTCGATCACGGTCTGGGCGAACTTGCGGTTCACCGCGACGTACTGCTCCCAGTCCGCGCGCCGGAAGACGGGCCGCACGTGCGCGATGTGGCACAGCGGCCAGATGCCCTCGTTGGCGAACCCGTAGTAGTAGCCGGCCTCCTCCTCGCTCGTGAGCCAGACGCGCCGCAGCTCGTATGCGGCGGTGTCGGGCGGCGGCGGCACGGCGACGCGGTCACGCGCGTCCACGGTTTCGCGATCGGCGTCACCGCTGCCGTGCGCGATCCAGGTCCCCGAGCAGGCGCGCATGATCGGCTCGAGCGCCGTCACGAGTCCGCTGGCCGGCCGCCATACCTCGATCTCGTCGCCGCGCCGCACGTGAATGTAGGGTTCGCGGTTCGACACCACGATCACTTCTTTGCCCCGCAGCTCGCGGCGCAGGATCTGGCGCAAGGTGACCGGCGTCCAGACGAGCTGCTCGTCGTCGCGCGAGCGGTGATCAGCTTCGAGCTCGTCGATCAGGGCCCGCAGATCCTTGGCGATGGGCCTCAGCTCCGGCGGCGGTCCGCTGAAGCCGCGCGCGCCCGACCGGCCCGGGATCGCCACCAGGCCCTCGCCGCGCAGCAGTCCCCGCAGCCCCTGCACCCACCCGCGCCAGGACAGCTGCGCGATGACGACCGTGATGAACGCGACGGTGAGGCCGAGGCCGACAAAGAACAGGAAGAAATACTGCCGCGTCTCGCGGCTGCGGCGCGCGAACCAGCTCATGTCGTGCACCAGGACGAGCTGGCCGCCGGGCAGCTCCCGCACCGACACGAATACCGGACCCGTCCCCGTCTGCAGGAGCTCGCCCGCGGGCGTCGCAAACCGCCCCAGGTTGGAGCACTGCACTTCCGCCGGAAGCATCGGGGTCGCGACCGGCGCGCTGGTGTCGGCGGGGCAAAACGCCAGCGCCAGCAGGCGCTCGTCCTGCGTGATGCGGGTGAAGAACTCGAGGATGCGGCTACGATTGCCGGATCGCAGCAGGGTCTGCAGTGGATCATCGACCGTATTGGCGATCAGGGCCGCGCGCACCTCGAGGTCGCGGCCGAACCAGCGGAGCATGAGCTTGTCCACCAGCGGCAGCGCCGCGTAGGCGAAGATCGCCAGCGCGGCGAGCAGGGGAATCACGAACCGCAGCGAGAGACGCATCGCGTTCTACATACCCAAGCTTTGCAATGGGTTCCCCCCCCCCGCGGCTGGTCTTGGCTATGAAGGCTAGTTTCGTCCGGTGAGTATCGAGCTGAAGCGGTCGCTTCGTCTGTTCGACGGCCTCGCCATGGTCGTCGGCATCATCATCGGGTCCGGAATATTTCGAACCCCCGGCCTGGTCGCCCAGCAGCTCGGCCGCCCCTGGCTCACGTTCGCTGCGTGGCTGCTCGGTGGGGTGCTGGCGTTCCTCGGCACACTGTGCTTCGCGGAGCTCGCGACACGGTTTCCGAAAGCCGGCGGGAAGTACGTGTACGCCCGTGAGGCGTTCGGCGGCCGCGTGGGGTTCGTCGTCGGGTGGGTGGAGGGATTGGCGATCTACACCGCGGCGATCGCGGCACTCGGTGTGGCCGCCGCCGAGTTCAGCGCGCGACTCGCCGGTTGGCCGGAGACGCGGGTGCGCTGGATCGCCGTGCTGATCGTCGCCGCCTTCACCGGCATCAATCTCCTCGGCATCAACTCCGGCCGCTGGGTACAAAACGTCGTCACGGGAGCGAAGGTCGTGGCGCTGGGCGGCGTCGTGGTGATGGCGTTTTTCGCGGGGAACGGCGCGGGGTGGCATGGCGCGCTCCCCGGCGCGCCGAGCGGGGCTCGGGTCTTGGGCGCGCTCGCAGCAGCCGCGCCCGCGGTGATCTGGTCGTACTACGGATCGGTCGATGCCGGGAAAATCGCCGAAGAGGTCGTGGAGCCCGAGCGGACCCTGCCGCGGATCTTCCTGCTCGGCATCGCTGTGGTCAGTGTCCTCTACCTGCTGCTCAACGCCGCCTTTCTGTACGTGCTGCCGTTCGATCAGGTCGCGACGTCGAACCTCGTCGCGGGCGACGTGGCCGCGGCCATCTTCGGGAGGACGGGCGGCGCCGTCATCACCGTCCTCGCACTGCTCGTGGTCCTCGCATCATTGAACGGCAATGTGTTCGTCACCCCTCGCGTGATTTTTGGCTTGTCGCGCGATGGGCTCGGGCCGGCGCTGCTGACGCGCGTGAATGGCGGGCAGACGCCGTGGACGGCCATGGCGCTGGTGGGCCTCGTGTCGATGGCGCTGGCGGCGAGCGGCAAATTCACCGAGCTGATTGCGCTCGCGGTCGCGCGCTGCGCGCGGAGCGTCCCGCTGCTCCCTTCCTGACGCCGTTTTATCCATACCTGCCGGTGCTGTTCATCACGGTCTACGCGGCCCTGTTCTATGGGACCGTGCTGGCGCAGCCGCAGGTCGTGCTGAAGGCGCTCGCGGTGCTCGGAATCGTATGGGGACTCAGCCGGCTGGCTGTTTCCCCGGCCGGTACAGGATCACGTTCGCCTTCTCCAACGTGATCAATCCGCCGCCAATCATTTCGCTGAGATCCGGCAGGATGCGCTGAATCGCCTCGTGAGTTTCGACCACCTCAATGATCAACGGCAGATCGACCGAGAGCCGCAGTACTTTGTCGGTGTGCATCTTGCTGGACGCTCCGAATCCCGCCACGCCCCGCAGCACGGTCGCTCCGGCCAGTCCTCTGCCGCGGAACCGCTCGAGTAATGCCTCATACAAGGGCTTGCCGTGGTACTTGTCGCTCTCGCCGATGAAGACGCGCATGAGCGTGCGTTCGCCACGGAATTGTTCGGTCATCGGGGCCTCACAGGAGTTTGTTGCCGAGCGCCGTTCCCAGCAGCACGGCGACGATGCAACCCACGATCGTCGCGCCCATGTAAAGGGCGGCACGCAGGTAGTCGCCGTCATTCAGGAGCGCGACGCTTTCGTAGCTGAACGTGCTCATCGTCGTAAAGGCACCGCAGAATCCGATGGTCAGGCCGGCCCGCACATCCGGCGTGATCAATGTCGCTCCAGTCGCCAGTCGCAGGATGAAGCCGAGCAGCAGGGAGCCGGCGAGATTCACGGTGAGGGTGCCGAGCGGGAAGCCGCTCGCGGAACGGCCTTGGATCCAGCCCTCGAGCCCGTAGCGCGAGAGGGTGCCGGCGACCCCGCCCAGTGCGATATAGAGGATGGTCAGAAGAAAACTCCCCCTGGTTGGTGGTTCAGGTAGGAGTCATCAGCCCGAACGAGGGCGGTTGAAGGCGAACTCCATCGCCTGCCTGGAAACTACGACGGTAGATGCGGCGACGGTAGCGCGCAGTTTACCGTTGCTTCATCTACCGTCGTTTTCTCTACCGTCGTACCACCTACCGTCATGTATCTTTCCCCCCATGCCGCACGTCCGCCTCGCTCTGTCACAGTTCCGTCCCACCAAGGGCGAGTATCAGGACAACGTCGCGCGCATCGGCGCCGTCATCACGCAGGCCGCGCAGCTCGACCCCAAGCCCGACCTCGTCGTCTTTCCCGAGACCGCGACGTCGGGCTATTTCGTCGAAGGTGGTGTGAAGGAGCTGGCGGTCACCGCCGGCACCCTGGCGCGCGATCTCGCCGCGGCCTATCAAGGGCCCGCGATCGACGTCGTCGTCGGATTCTACGAACGGTTCCAGAATCACATCCACAACTCCGCCCTGTACGTCACACTCGGCAAAAAGCATCCCGAGGTGCGTCACGTGCATCGCAAGGTGTTTCTGCCGACCTACGGCGTGTTCGACGAGGAGCGGTTCGTGGACCGCGGTCAGGACGGCGTGCGGTCGTTCGAGACAGACTGGGAGGGGGGAGGCAAGGCGGCAATCCTGATTTGCGAGGACGCGTGGCACTCGCTCGCCGCGACCGTCGCCGCGCTCGAGGGCGCGCAGCTCGTCATCGTGCCGAGTGCATCACCGGCCCGCGGGCTCGGCGAGCCTGAGGACGAGGCGTGCGAAGGCGAGACGCTGCCGGCGTCAGTGGTCCGCTGGGAGCGCATCGTGCGTGGCATTGCCGAGGAGCACGGCGTGTTCGTGGCGCTCGCGAACCTTGTCGGGTTCGAAGGCGGCAAGGGATTCCCCGGCGCATCCGCGGTGATCGATCCTACCGGCCGGGTGATCGCGCGCGGCCCCCTGTTCGAAGAAGCGCTGCTGACCGCCGACCTCGACCTCGATTCGCTGACGACGGCACGGTCGGATTCGCCGTTGCTGGCCGACTTGCAAAGCGCACTGCCTGTTCTCACCAAGAGCCTGAGCGGCGACAAGCAGGATCAAAAAGTACGGTTCGATCCCGCCGCCAACGGCAGTCCCACGCACCACGCGCCACGCACTACGCACGTCGACATCGTCACTCACAAGCCCCCGGATCCCGACCCCCTCGCCATCGATCCCGAGCTCACCCGCAAGTGGCTGGTCAGCTTCTTGAAGGATGAAGTGGTGCGCCGCCGCGGCTTCAAGAAAGGCCTGGTCGGTCTCTCGGGTGGCGTGGACTCGGCGCTGACCGCCTTCCTCGCCGCCGCGGCCCTCGGGAAAGACAACGTGATCGGTGTGCGCATGCCGTATCGCACGTCCAGCCCCGACAGTCTTGCCCATGCCCAGCTCGTCATCGATAAGCTCGGCATTCAGTCGCTCACCGTCGACATTTCGGACGCGGTCGATGGCCTGCTCAAGCAGATGGGGAATCAGGATCCGCACCGGATCGGCAATATCATGGCTCGCCAGCGGATGATCGTCCTCTTCGATCTCTCCGCCAAGCACCAGGCCCTGCCGCTCGGCACGAGTAACAAGTCGGAGCGGCTGCTCGGCTACTTCACCTGGCACGGCGACGATGCCCCGCCCGTCAATCCGCTCGGCGATCTGTTCAAGACGCAGGTGTGGGCACTGGCCCGGCACGTGGGCGTCCCGGACGAAATCGTGTCCAAGCCCGCCACCGCGGACCTCATCAAGGGCCAGACAGATGAAGGAGACCTCGGCGTCTCGTACGTGAACGCCGACCGCATCCTCTACCACCTGATCCGGGGCGAGGAGCCAGGAGCCTTTACTAAGGAAGAGGTGGAGATCGTCCGGAAACGCCTCGACTCGACGCACTGGAAGCGCCGCCTGCCCACGGTGGCCGTGGTGTCGCAGACTGCAATCGGCGAATTCTACTTGCGGCCGGTGGACTACTGATGGCCGAGAAAAAGGGCCGGCATCCCCGCGAGTCGGAGACGGTGTTCACGGAGCTCATGATGCCGCATCACGCGAACATCATGGGCAACGTGTTCGGCGGCCACATCCTCGCGCTCGTGGACCGCGTCGCCGCTGTGGCCGCCATCCGCCACGCGCACCGCGAGTGTGTGACCGTCTCGGTCGACAAAGTCGATTTCCGCGAGCCGATTCACGTCGGCGACGTGGTGACCGCCATGGCCCGGGTCAACTTCGCGGGCCGGACGTCGATGGAGGTCGGGGTCAAGGTGCTCGCCGAGGACATTTTGAGGGGAGAGAAGCGTCACACGAATTCGTGTTACGTGACCTACGTCGCGCTCGATGAGAACGGCCGGCCAACCGCAGTCGATCCGATCGTTCCGGAGACCGCGGACGAAAAGCGGCGCTATGACCGGGCTGCCAAACGGCGAGCCAACCGAGTGATGGAACGCCGGTACGACCAGGGCCGGGGTGAGTAAGGTCGTACTGGTCCTGTCCGGCGGCGGAGCCAAGGCGCTCGCTCACGCCGGTGCGTTCCGGGCCCTGGAGCAAGCCAATCTCATCCCCAGCAACATCGTTGCGACGTCGATGGGCGCCGTGGTCGGCGCGGCGCTCGGTGCGGGCACGCCGTTCGATCAGGTGCGACGCCGCGCGATGGGGATCCGGCGCAAAGACGTCGCTCCGTTCGACCCCCTGGCACTGATCATGGGTCTCTTTGCGCGGAGCCTGTTCCCCGCTGCCGCGCTGCGGCGCGCCATCGCGACGCTCGTCCCCAGGACGAGCTTCCAGTTTCTGAAGATCCCCCTGACGGTGACGGCCACCGACCTCGATAGCGGCGAGCTGCTCCTGCTGGGGCCGGGCGGGCGGCAGGACATCGAGCTGGCGGACGCGCTCTACGCCTCGTGCGCGCTGCCGCTCTACTTCCCGCCGCTCGAAACGAACGGCCGGCGCCTCGGCGACGGCGGCCTCAGGGCGGTATTGCCGCTCGCTCCTGCCTTGCAGCTCGTGACGGACGCGGATCTGTTCGTCGCCGTGGACGTGGGGCCGGGCTTCGATGAACGGGGAGCCGGGGGGTCGGCGACCAACGGCAACGAGCCGCAGCCCCCGGATGCACCCGTTCCCGCGCGGCTCCCCCGCGTGGTGCGAACGCACGGCGAAGCGATGCGCATCATGATGGCGGAGCAGACGGAGCGGGTGCTCGCGGACTGGCCCAAAGACGCGCCCCGGCTCGTCTACGTGCGGGCGGTCGCCGAGCGGGAAGCGACGTTCGCGGTGGATCGAATCCAGGACTATGTCGAGATGGGTTACCAGTCGACGAAAAAGGCTTTAGGATAAGCCCATGCGCGCATCTGAAGTCATGATTGCCGATCCTGTCGTTGCCGCTGCAGGAGCGACCTCGTCCGAGGTTGCCGCGCTGATGCGAGTGAAGAATATCTCGGTCGTTCCCGTCGTCGATAACCCCAAGGACCGGCATTATCTCGGGACCATATCCGATCGTGACATCGTCGCCCGTTGTGTCGGGGCCGGCCACGATCCGACCGACTGTTCAGCAGCCGATCACGCCCGGACGGACACGCCGGTCGTGAAGCCCGACACGGAGATGAAGGGTTTCAAGCTCGCCAAGCAGCTCGATTCAAACGACCATCACGTGCGCTCAACAATCGTTGTACTGAACGGCGACAAGAAGGTGGTCGGGTTCATACCGCATCCGGAAGACGTTCAGGGCGTTGTGGTGGGATAGAGACGTGGCCCACAAGTTTTTTAGTCTCGCCGAAGCCAATCGCACTTTGCCTCTGGTGAAGCGCATCGTCGAAGACGTGCTCTCGATCTACCCTCGCTGGAAGGACCTCGTCGATCGCTACGGCCTCATCGCCGCGCAGGCTCGTCCCGAGTGGGGCGAGTCGCGGGAGCAGCTCAACCTGAAGGCCGAGATCGACGCGGCGGCCGGGAAGATCAACGGCTATCTGGGCGAGCTCGAGCAGATCGGCTGCGAGTTCAAGGGCTTCGACAAGGGGCTCGTCGATTTCCACGGCCGTCTGGGCGAGCGCGAGATCCTGTGGTGCTGGAAGCTGGGCGAGGACCGGATCACGCATTGGCACGAGCTCGAGGCGGGCTTCGAAGGCCGGCAGCCGTTGCCGGAGGTGTTGAGCCGTACGTGAAAGGCTTCTGGCTCTTCCTTCATGTCATGGGGTTCGTCGCATGGCTGGGCGGCGGGCTCGCCGTCATGCTCAGCGGTATCACGGCCAAGTACTTCCCGCCCGATCAACGGCTGGCGGTCTACCGCGTCATGAGCGTCGTGTCGCGTAACCTGATCGGCCCCGGGGCCGTGCTCGTGGTGGTGAGCGGCCTCGTCCTATCGGTGCCCTACTTCAAGAGCGAGACCGTTCCAGGCTGGCTCATCGCCATGCAGGCCCTGGGACTGCTCGGCGCGATCGTGGCCATCGGGGTCGTCATGCCCACGGCGGCCCGGCTTGGCCGGCTGGAGCTCGACCCCCGCGGCGAGCTACCGGAGAGCTTTGCGGGGCTGCGCCGCCGCCAGGCCATCTGTGCAACCATTGCAGGCGTTTTTGCACTTCTGGCCCTCCTTTCAGGCACGTTACTTCGGTAAAGTAGTGCGCGCCACCGTTTCGGCCTGTGACCACACCCGGCATTTGAGGGTCGTTGTCGGAGTGCGGGGATTGGTTCTCTTCGACTTCGGCGGGACTCTGGACGCGGACGGCTCCCGTTGGAGCGTTCGCTTTCACGCCGCGTACCGCGCGGCGGGTGGCAAACAGCCGTTCGCGGCGTTCGACCGGGCATTTCGTGAGTCGGACCGGGCACTCGAGCGGCTCTCGGGCATAGAGAGGCTGGGATTCCGCGCGATGGTTGACGCTCAAACCGCGTTGCTGTTACCCCGTCTCTCCGATGGCGCGACGCTGCCTGCGCGAGCCATCGCCGATCAGTTCCATTCCTCCACCTGTACCGTCGTGCGGCGGAACGAAGCGCTGTTGGCGCGGCTGCACAAGAACTATCACCTCGGTGTCGTTTCGAATTTCACCGGCAACCTCGAGCGCTGCCTCCAGGAGCTCGGCGTGATGCAATACTTCTCCGTCGTCGCCGATTCGGGCCGCGTCGGGATTACCAACCCGGCCCCGCGGCTGTTCCAGCACGCGCTCAGCTCGCCGGGACTCGTCTCCCAACCCGCCTGGATGGTGGGGGACAATTTCGAATCGGACATCCGGCCCGCCGCCGCATTGGGCCTGTCCACGGCATGGCTCGCCCCCGCGACGGAAAAGTCGCGCGACAAGGGTTTGCCGACCGTTCGGTTGACCACGCTGCCGGACCTCGCCCAGGTGCTCGACTCGTGATGCAGGGACTGATCCTCGCGGGTGGGCGCGGCTCCCGGCTCGCCGCCGACGGCGTCGAGGCGCCCAAGCCGCTGGTCGAGGTCGGCGGCCGGCCGCAGATCGTCAATTTGATCGAGACGCTCGCCGAGCTCGGTTGCGAATCGATCACCTGCATGGTGCGCGACGGCATCACGGTCGAAACGCCGGGACCCGCCCTCGTGCTCACCTGCCGCACGCCGTCATCCCTGCACACCCTGGTGGCCGGCCTCGCGGCTGTGCCCCCTGGCGCCGTATTCTGCACTATGGTCGATACGGTCATGCCGCCGGCCGACTGGCGCCGGCTGTATCAGGGCGTGACTGAGCGGCTCGGCGGCGGGGCACTTGCCGTGCTCGCGGTCACTCCATTCGTGGACGACGAATTGCCGCTCTACGTCACGCGCAACGCGGCGGGTCTCGCGACGGGGATCTTCGATACGCCGCCTCCCCCGGGCGCACCGACGCTCGTTACGGGCGGGGTGTACGGGCTGAGTCCTGAAGCGCGCCGCCTCGCCGGCGTTGCCGTCGCGTCGCTGCATCGGATGCGCGCGTTCCTGCGGCTGCTCGTCGAGCTGCGGGCGCCGGTCGCCACAGTCGAAGTGCCACGGATCATCGATCTCGATCACAAGCGCGATCTCGATGCCGCCGAGCGTTGGCTCACGGCGCGCGCCGGAGATGAGCAATGAAGCGTCTGGTTGCCCTGTATCGTAGTCCCACGTACTCGCCGGCGCAGCACCGCAGCAACGACACGGCGATCCTCGACGACACGATCACCGCCATGGAGCAGCGCGGCTGGCAGGTGACGCGCAGCGGTGAAGCCGACGTGGCGGCGGGCCGGCTTCCTGCAGCCGACCTCTACGTGAACATGTGCCAGGGCCCGGCGGCCTCGGAGCGCCTGCTCGATCTGGTGCCGCGGGAGGCGCTCGCGGTGAATCCGCCCGAGAGCGTGCTCAACTGCCACCGCCACCGGCTGGTCGGTCACATGGCCGCTGCCGGCCTGTCGTTCCCCCGCACGCTCATCGTCCCCACGGCCGACCCGGATGCGCTGCTGCCGCTCGTCCACCAGCTGAACGGCGACGGCCGGCCCGTCTGGGTCAAGCGCGGCGACGTGCACGCCGAGACGAGCGCCGACGTCGTGGCGGCGAAGGAAGCCGGCGTGACGGACGCGATCGCCACGTTCGCGCGCCGCGGCGTCACGCGCGTCGCGCTCCAGGCGCATGTCGGCGGGCCGATCGTGAAGTTCTACGCCGTCGCCGACGGGCGCTTCTTCTCCTGGTATGCCGCCGATCCAGGCCGGGTCGACATCTCCGAGGAGAAGCTGAAGGAGCTCGTCTTTGCGGCGGCACGCGCCGTCGGGCTCGAAGTGTTCGGCGGGGATGTGGCATTTCCGCAGCCGGACGCCCCGGTGCTCATCGACCTCAACGACTGGCCGTCCTTTGCCCCCGTGCGCGCGGCCGCCGCGGCCGCGATCGCCGCCTACATCGACGAGAAAGCCGCGATCGGAAGACAGGCATGACTGATCTCGCCACACAATCGGCATCGCAGCGCGTCTTCGACCTCGAGGCGCAGCACCTGGCGCCCGGCACGCAGAGCGTCGCGCTCTTCAGCAAGCTCTGTATGGACCGGGGCGAAGGCGCTGTGCTGTGGGACATAGACGGCAACCGCTACGTGGACCTGCTCGCCGGCGTCGGCGTCGCGAGCCTCGGCTACGCCCATCCGCGCTACGTCGCCGAAATGACGCGGCAGCTGGAGCGCGTGCACGTGGGAAGCTTCACATCCGAGCACCGCGCGGCGCTGGTCAAGCTGCTCGCCGAGCTTGCCCCGGGCGACTTGAATCGCACGCAGCTGTACTCGAGCGGCGCCGAGGCCGTCGAGGCGGCGGTGCGGCTCGCGCGGGCGGCGACGGGCCGGCACGAAGTGATGGGATTCTGGGGCGGGTTCCACGGCAAAACCGGCGGCGTGTTGCCGCTCTTGTCGGGCAGCTTCAAACACGGCCTCGGCCCGCTGGCGCCCGGCATGTACTCGACCCCCTACGCGTCGTGTGAGCGCTGCCCCTTCGGGAAAACGTTCCCCGAGTGCAACTGGCACTGCGTCGATTTCCTGCGCTCCAAGATCGCGCTCGAAACGACGAACGACATCGCCGCGATCATCGTCGAGCCGATACAGGGCACGGCCGGCAACGTCATCCCGCCACCCGGATATCTGCGCGAGCTGCGGGCCCTGGCTACGGAAATCGGCGCCCTGCTCATCTGCGACGAGATGATCACGGGCTTCGGGCGGACGGGAAAGATGTTCGCCGTCCAGCACGACAACATCGTCCCCGACCTGCTGCTCGTGGGCAAGGGGTTCGGCGGTGGATTCCCGGTCAGCGGTATCGTGATTCGCGAACCCATCGCGTTCTCCAAGCCGTGGGCCAATCCGAGCGGCAGCTCGTCGAGCTACGGCGGCAATCCGCTGGCCGCCGCCGCCGCGCACACCACGATCCGCACGATCGTCGAAGAAGAGCTGGTCGAGCACAGCCGCCGCCTCGGCGCCATCATGCTCGCCGAGATGCGGGGCTGGGAGGATGAAATCCCCATCGTCAGCGACGTGCGCGGCCGCGGGCTCATGCTCGGCATGGATCTCGTGGTGCCCGGCACGCGCAAGCTGCTCGACAAGAAAATCACGCGCTGGGTGTTCGACACGCTGCTCGCCCGCGGCGTGATTGCGATGATCTACAACCCCGAAGTCCGGATCAACCCACCGCTCGTCATCACCGACGAACAGGCGATGGAAGCGCTGGCGACGATGAAGGCGGTGCTCGAAGAGGCCAGCGCGCGTGTACGCCAGTAAAGGGCCCGTCGTAGAAGAGTGGGCCGATCGCTGGTTCTTCCGGCCGCTGGGTTGGCGGCTGGCAACGACACTGCTGCCCACGCGCATTTCCGCCGACGCCGTGACCTTCGCGAGTCTGGTGCTGGGTGTGCTCGCGGGTCACCTGTTCTGGTACCGCAGCGCCTGGGTCAATGCCAGCGGCGTGCTGCTGTTCATTCTGTCGGACGTGCTCGACTCGGCGGACGGCCAGCTGGCGCGGCTGCGCGGCACGTCCACCCGCATGGGCCGGATTCTCGACGGCCTCGCCGACACGGGGCGGTTCGTCTCCCTCTACGGTCATCTCGGCGCGCGGCTGTACGTCACGGGCCACGGCTGGGGTGGGGCCGTGCTTGCGCTGGCCGCGTTGCTGTCGCACTCCTACCAGGCTGCCGCGGCAGACTTCATCCGCCAGGCCTATCTCTATTTCGCGGTGGGCAGCGGGAGTGAGCTCGACATTGCGGAGCAGTCGCCCCCGCCCGAGCACCCGTCCATCTGGTCGCGGATCTCGGCGTGGATTTACGGCGACTACGTGCGCCGCCAGGCGTGGCTGTTCCCGCGCACAACCGCTTTGGCCCGGGCGCTGGCAGGACGCGATGTCCCCGCGTCGCTGCGCCGATCGTGGGCGGAGCGCCAGCGTTGGGTCGTGCAAGGCTGCGCGCTGATCGCCCAGAACATCCGGTTCGTGCTGTTGGCCCTGACGGCGGTGCCGCACTGGCCGGCTGCCTACTGCTGGATCGTCGTCGGGCCGCTGAACGCCGTGCTCGTCTTTCTCATTCTCGCGCACGAGCGTGAGCCGAAATTCCATGCCCAGCTCGCCTGACGCACGAGTGTATCGCGGCGTCCTGGTCGGGCTCGGTGGGATCGCGCGCTCCGGCCACCTCCCCGCATTCCAGTCCGATCCGAAGGTGGCGTCGCGGCTACGCATCGTTGGCATCATGGATGATGCGCCGACGGCTCCGCCGTCGTTTCAGGGCATTCCTCTATTATCTCGTCCCGAGCAGCTGGCGGATCTCGGAGCCCTCGATTTCGTCGACATCTGCACCCCGACCTCCTCGCACCTGGAACTGTCGCTGTGGGCGCTGTCGCAGGGCTATCACGTCCTGTGCGAGAAGCCGGTCGCGCTGAACCGCGCCGAGGCCGCGACGCTGGCGGCCGCGGCGGGGGAGGCCGGGCGCGTCGTGATGCCCTGTCACCAGTACCGGTTCAATCCGGTCTGGCGACGGCTGAAGCGCTGGCTCGACGACGAGGTGATTGGCCGCTGGTATCTGGCGGAGTTCCGGGTCTATCGGCTGGCGGCCGATCCTGGAGCCGGCACGGATGCGGTGCCATGGCGTGGCCGCCGCGACGCCGGACGGGGTGGCGTACTGCTGGATCATGGCACGCACCTCGTCTACGAGCTGCTCGACGTGGCCGGGCCGCCGCAATCGGTGCGCGCGTGGACCGGGCGCCTGCGCCACGGCGGCTACGACGTGGAAGACACCGCGCAGCTGCTGTTCTCTTATCCCGACCGCATGGCGACGATGTTCCTCACCTGGGCGGCGCGGCGCCGGGAGACCGAGATCCGGTTCATCGGCGAGCGCGGCAGCATCACGTGGAGCGGCGGGATGCTGACGCTCGAGCAGGAAAATCGTCGTACTCGACCTGGTTCGCCGGGCTGTTTCACGATTTCGCGGCCACGCTCGACTCGGGCGACAGCGCCCGGCCGCTGGCCGATATCGCGCAGGTCGCGGCGGTGCTCGAGGCGTCGTATGCAGCAGTCGTATGAGCCGGCCCGTGCGGCTCTTGCTGTTTTTCCTCGGTGCCGCGGTGTTCGGCTATCTCGTCGCGCGCATCGGTGTCGGCCAGCTCGCGTCGGATGCCGCACGCACCGGCTTGATGTTCGTGCCGATCGTGCTGCTGTATGCGCTGGTGTACGCCTGCAGTGCGCTCGCCTGGCAGCTCACCATGGGAGAATCGAACCGGCCGTCGTTCTGGCGCACGTACTCCGTGACGATCACCGGGAGTGCGCTGAATTTCTTGACGCCGCTCATCAACGCGGGCGGTGAGCCGTATCGCGTCGCCGCCCTGGCGCCCTGGCTCGGCAAACAGCGCGCCGCGGGCTCGGTGATTCTGCACCGGATGCTCCACTCGTTCACGTATGTGCTCGTCTGGCTCACGGCCGTCGTGCTCGCATTCGCGTTGCTGCCACGGTCGACGCCGGACGCGGTCTTCATCGCGCTGGGCGCCGTGGGCCTGGTGGTGCTGGGCATCATCGCGCTGTTCCTGTCGGCGCATCGCAGCGGGGTGCTCGAGCGGATTCTGAACTGGCTGAGCCGAGTCCCGCTCCTGCGCCGTCTGGCCGCCGCGCTCGAGCCAAAGCGCGCGATGTTCATCGAGCTGGATCGGCAGATCACCGAGTTCTATCATCAGCATCCCGGCCGGTTCGTTCAGGCCATCCTGCTCGAGTATCTGAGCCGCTGCATCTTCATGCTCGAGCTGGTACTGATCGTCGCGAGTCTGGGGTTTCGGATCAGCTACGTGCAGGCGTTCAGCATCGGTGGCCTGGAGGCGATCGCGGGGAATGTGCTGTTCGTGGTACCCTTCGAAATCGGCGCCCGTGAGGGCGCGTTTTATATGCTCTTCAAGCTGTTCGGGCTCGATCCGCAGCTCGGCTTGTATACTTCGATCGTAGGCCGCGTGCGCGACTTCGCGTGGATCGCGGCGGGGCTGCTGCTGATCTGGGCCGTAGGGGCGCCGCGACCCATTGCCGCCCCTACCGCCCCTGCCGCCCGTTCAGAATGACCATCGTCACGCACGCGCTCGCGACGACGCTCGGCGTTCGCGTGCTGAAGCTCAGCGGGAGTGACGCCGTCCTCGCCTACGTCTTCGGCGTCGGCGTGGACGTCGACCACGCCATCAAGCTGCCGTTCTTTTGGAAAGCAGGGCTGAGGAAGGAACGCGGATACTACTGGCGAACGTCGCTGCAGGAGCCCGTCGCGCTGCTCTGGATTGTTCCGCTGTGTTTTTTCCTGGGAACGTGGGTGCCGGCGCTGTTCTTTCTGGTGCACCTGGCGATGGACTACAGCGTCGGCTACGAAAAAATGCCGTGGTATCCGTATTCACCGCTCGTGACGCAGGGGTTTCTGGTCGGCGTTTCCGACAAGACGAAGGAAGGCATTCTCATTGTGGTCCTCTTATGTATGAATTTGCTCCTGTTCTTGGCTCCGCTGTAGACCGCGGCATTCGCCCGGTGCTGCGATTCGCGCACGTCACACTCGGGCTCTCGCCCGATCAGGTGACGTGGGCGGCGTTCTGGGTGAGCGCCGCCGCCGCCGGCGGCTTCGTCACCGGCCGCCTCGTTCCGGCGCTCGTGCTCATGGCCATCGGGCAGCTCCTCGATGCACTCGATGGCGGCATCGCGCGCCAGTTCGGGCTCGTCTCCGAGGCCGGCCATCGGCTCGACACGCGGCTCGACCGGGCGGCGGAGATCGTGATCTTTCTCGGCTGTGCCGTGGGCGGGTTCGTGTCGCTGCGGCTGGCGCTGCTCGCGTCGGTCGCCGTGCTGCTGCTCACCACGATCGTCGATCGCTCCAAGCTCGATCCCGGCATGAAGCGCTTTGCGTTGTACTTTGGGATCTGGGTGCCCTATCCGCTGATCTTCGCGATCGTTTTTCTCGTCAATCTGGCGGCGTACGTCGCGGGTCTGTTGATCATCGACTGCCGCTTTCAAAGCGAGATGGATGCGCTCGGCGGCGATCTGAACACCGTCGCCTCGCGCGCCGCCGCTCGCCTCGAGACGCCCTAATGCTCGCCTTCCAGCATCCCTACGTTGTCGTGGCCCCGGCGGAAACGATGCACGTCGAGGCCTGGGTCGGCACCGGACGCCCCGTCGCCGTCGTGCCCGGCTTGTTCGGCGCGTCGTTCACGTTCCGGAAAGTCATCCCGCTCCTCGCGGCGCAGGGGTTTCGCCCCATCGTGATCGAGCCGCTGGGCACGGGGTTCTCGAGCCGGCCGCCGAAGGCCGATTATTCCCTCGCCGCCCAGTCGCATCGTCTCGCCGCCGTGCTCGATTCGCTGCACTCGGGGCCGGTGCTCGTGCTCGCACACTCGCTCGGCGCCGCCATCGCGTTCCGGCTGGCGGTCGACCGACCCGACCTGGTGAGCGGTATCGTGTCGCTCGAGGGCGGGCCCACGGAAGAAGCGACGACCCCGACGTTCCGCAGCGCGATGCGCTACCTGCCCTGGGTCAAGCTGCTCGGCGGAATCAGCCTCGTGCGCCGCAAGATCCGCGGCATGCTGCTCGATTCCTCGGGCGACCGCTCGTGGGTGACTGATGGCGTCGTGATGAGCTACACGCTGGGCGAGGCACGGGATTTCGACGCGACCCTCAAGACCTTCCTGGCGATGTCGCACGCGCACGAGCCGGCAAAGCTGGCCCCTAGGCTCGGCGCCATCGCGTGTCCAGTCACGCTCGTGGTCGGCACCGCCCACCACGACGGCGACGTGCCGCCGCAAGAAGTCGCCCTCATGCACAAGGCGATCCTCTCGTTCACCGTAGACAGCCAGCTCGGGGCAGGCCACTACCTCCAGGAAGAGCGGCCTGCGGCCGTCGTGACGGCGGTCGCACAGCTCGCGCAACGGGCACGATGACTCCACTGCGCGTCGCTCTCGTCGCGGAGGACTACTACCCGCAGCTCGGCGGCGTGCCGGAGCACGTGCACCATCTCGCCAGGGAGCTCGAGGCCCTGGGTCATCACGCGACGATCGTGACTTCTCATATGCGCATGAACGGCACCGTCGACCCGCCGAACGTGCGCCGCGTGGGCACGAGCCTCGTGATCTATGCGAACGGCGGCGTCGCGCGCATTACGGTCGGGTGGCGGCTCACGGCCAGGCTCGAAGCGCTGTTTCGCAAGGAGCGCTTCGACATCGTGCACGTGCATGGCGGCTTGAGTCCCACGCTGGGACTCGTGGCGCCGCGGGCTGCCTGGCGCGCCGGTATTCCCGTCGTCGCGACGTTCCACACCTGGTTCCCCGATTCGCTCGGGTACCGGGTATTGCGGGCGCCGTTCCAGCGGATGCTCGATCGCCACGCGGCGACAATCGCCGTCAGCAGCGCGGCACGGGAAGCGATGGCCCGCTATTTCACGGCGCCGTGGGAAATCATTCCGAACGGCGTCGACACCACGTTCTTCCGGCCGGGGCTCGGGCAAGGCAATGGCGGACCCAACCTCTTGTGGCTGGGACGCATCGAGCCCCGCAACGACCTCGGGACCGTGCTTGCTGCGATGCCGCGCATTCTCGAGCGCCATCCCGGCGCCCGGCTGACCGTCGTCGGTGACGGGCCATGGCGCTCGCGCATGGAACGGGTGGCCAGGCCGCTGGGATCGACCGTGCATTTCGCCGGCTACGCGAACGGTGATCGCCCCGCCTACTACTGCGGCGCGGACGTGTACATGTGTCCGACGACACGAGCATCGTTTGGCGTGACGCTGCTCGAGGCGATGGCGTGTGGGACGCCGCTCGTTGTGACCGACATTCCAGCGTTCCGCGATGTTGCCGCACAGTCGCAGGCAGTTTTTGCGCCGCCCGGCGACCCCGCGGCGTGGGGCGACGCGGTGAATTCGCTGATCGACGATGGCGCGCGGCGCGCTGCGATGGCTCAGGAGGGCCGCAAAGTCGCCGAGCGGCATGCGTGGCCGCTCGTGGCGCAGCGGGTGGTGGCGGTGTACCGGCGGGTGACCGGATGATGGGGATGGATCTGCTCTTCGGCCCCTCGGTCGAGCGAGGCCCGAAGCGGCGGCGCATCTATCTCACGTTCGACGACGGGCCGAACGAGCGGGCGACTGACGCGATTCTCGGGACGCTCGCCACCGAGCGCGTGCCCGCGGCATTCTTCATGGTTGGCGATCACGTGCGGAGGTTTCCGAGTGCCGCCCGGGACGTGGCGGGTGCTGGGCACCTGGTTGGTAATCACACTTATAATCACGTCAAGCTGCACTTCGCCGGTCCCAAAAAGATTCGAACACAGCTCAGAAAAACGCACGACACCATCGAGTCGACAATCGGGGTCGCCCCGCGCGCATTTCGGGCGCCGCACGGGTATAGGAGTCCATTCCTCATATCCATAATCGTGGATATGTCGTATACGGTGTTCGGCTGGACGTTCGGCGTATTCGACACCGCGAGACCCGGCGTCGAGGAAATACGACGCCGCGTACGCAAACGGCTGCGGCCCGGCGCCATCGTCCTACTCCACGATGGAGATGGCTACGATCCTGAAGGCGATAGAATGCAAACCGCCAACGCCTTGCCTGGGATCATCGCGGATGCGCGGAGCGCGGGCTACGAATTCGCACCCCTTTCTGAACTGCTACACAATCGCTCCTGACTGGGCACTCGGGACACTTCGGTTTGCGTGCCGTACACACGAGCGCTCCTAGCTCCATCAATGCCTGATTGAATCTCCACGCTCGTTCTCCGTTCTTCGGAACGAGCGACTCGGCGAGGTCCCAGACATCCTTCGTGCCGAACGCTCGCGAGAGCACCCTGTTCACGTTCGTGTCCACCGCGGGTACGGGCTTTTCATACGCAAAGCACGCCACCGCTCCCGCTGTGTACCGTCCGACACCTGGTAGTGTCCGTAATTCCACGGGATCGTCCGGTATCCGGTTCCCGCTTTCCGCGACGCGTTTGGCGAGCTGATGGAGATTCCGCGCGCGTGCGTAGTAGCCCAGGCCATCCCAGGCTTCCATGACGGTTTTCGGTTTCGAGCGCGCGAGCGAGGCAATGGTGGGGAATCGCTTCAGAAACCGCGGATAGTAGTCCAAAACCCTGCTGACCTGCGTCTGCTGCAGCATGAACTCCGACACGAGGATGGCATAGGGATTGCGCGTCTGACGCCACGGAAGGACGCGTGCGTTGCGCTTGTACCAGGCTAAAAGCTTGCGCGTGAAGGTCATAGCCACACAAGATACAGGCCCATGAGAGCATTCACTGCCGCCCTCGACCTGCGGCGATATGTCGGGCGGTGGTCCTTGCGCGGCGCCAGCCACGCCGGGCGCTTCTTCTTTATGATCCTGGATCTCGTTCGGGGGATCCTCGAGTGGCGCGTCTGGGTCCCTCGCACCTTCGAACTGACCCTGGGTGTCGGATACGGCAGCCTGTTTATCGTGTTGCTGGTGGCCGGGTTCGCCGGTGCCGTGACCAGCCTCCAGGCCGGGTACCAGTTCACCGGCCAGCTTCCGCTCTATGTCGCGGGCGGCATCATCTCGGAATCGATGATTCTCGAGCTGGGCCCCGTGCTCACCGGTCTCATCCTGGCGGGCCGGATCGGCGCGCGCTACGCCGCCGAGCTGGGGAGCATGCGGGTGACCGAGCAGATCGATGCGCTGGAAAGCCTGGGCCGCTCGCCGGTGACCCACCTGCTCCTGCCCCGGATTCTGGCGGGTCTGATCGCGATCCCGGCGCTCGTGATGCTGGCCAACGCGTTCGGCATCGTGATCGGGTACATCACGGCCCGGTCTTCCTTGGGCCTCACCTACGCCGACTTCGAGTTCGGCTCGCGCTATTTCTTCCGGCCGCTCGACTTGTGGTACTCGCTCATCAAGTCGTACGCGTTCGCCGGCGCGGTCACGGTCATTCCCTGCTACATCGGGTTCAACACGCAGCAGGGCGCCGAGGGCGTCGGCCGGGCGACCACGCAGGCCGTGGTGGCGGCATCCGTCACCGTGCTGATGCTCGATACGATTCTCACGAAGCTCATCCTGGGGACGGCGAAGTGAGCATCGAGCTCAAGCATGTCTCCAAGCGCTTCGTGGACAACGTCGTGCTCGACGGCGTCGACTTCTTCGTGGCCGAGGGCGAAACGGTCGCGCTGCTCGGCCCCTCGGGCGTGGGCAAGAGCGTGCTGCTCAAGCACATCATCGGCCTGATCAAGCCCGATTCGGGCGAGGTGTGGGTCGACGGGCAGCAGGTGCCGTTGCTCGGGCGCAAGGCGCTGGCGCTCCTGCGCAGCCGCATCGGCTACGTCTTTCAGAACGGCGCGCTGTTCGATTCGATGGACGTGTTCGAGAACATCCGGCTCGGCATCACCGACGAGGACCAGTACGCCGACAGGGAGTACTGCGCGAAGCGGGTCAGGGAATGCCTGCGGCTCGTGAACCTGAATGAAGACGTCGGCCGCAAGTTTCCATCAGAGCTGTCGGGCGGGATGCGCAAACGGGTGGGCATTTCCCGTGCGATCGCCGGGAAACCTACATATTTGCTCTATGACGAGCCGACCTCCGGTCTCGATCCGGTCAACGCCGATGTCATCGATTCTTTGATCGAGCGGCTGCAGCAGGAAATCGGGGTGACGAGCGTCGTCGTGACCCACGACGTGCGCGGCGCGTTTCGCGTCGCCGACCGGATCGCGCTGCTCGCGCAGGCGAAGATTCGTGCCGTCGGCACCGCTGAAGAGATCATCGCGTCGCAGGACCCGGTCGTGCAGCAATTCCTGGAGCGCGACCTCGAGATGGCAGTGATCCAGGCGAACGAGGTCCCGACAGGGGAAAGGCGAATAGGCGGGCGCTAATGGACCTCACCTACAAGCAGGAAGTCGGAGTCGGGGCGATCGTGCTGGTCGG
>WNFK01176394.1_pt1 | contig 36656 bp, 39 predicted proteins | sample 5400281 | NCBI WGS metagenome assembly WNFK01 (sample SAMN13153350, study PRJNA577476) | soil metagenome | isolation source: 20 cm soil on Douglas fir-dominated hillslope | place: USA:California | collected 2013-09-17
CCCGCCACGAAGTAGGCGGGGTTCCGTACGAGGGTGATGGAAACGTTGGGCTTGTAGCTGTCGAGCATCCAGGGGCCGGTGCCGATCACCGCCTCGGGCTTCTTGAGGTCACCGAACTTCTCCACGCACTCCCGGGCCACGATGCCGCCGGCCATCGGGCTCGCCACCATGTCGAGGAACCACGCGAAGGGCTCCGCGAGCGTGAACCGGACGGTGTAGCGGTCGACCGCCTCGATCTTGGCGATCGAGCGGTACATCGAGGCGTTGCTGCCGGTCTCGGTGAGCATCCGCTCGAACGTGTACTTCACGTCCTCGGCGGTGAGCTCGCGCCCGTTCACCGGCGGCTTGGCGTGGAAGCGGACACCCCGGCGCAGCTTGAACACGTAGGTGGTGTCGGTCGGCTGCGTCCAGGACTCGGCCAGATCACCCTCGAGGACCAGCGAGCCGGGCCGCACGGTGGGGCCCGCCCGGTGCTTCAGGAGGCGGCTGTGGGTGAAGGAGATCACCACGTGCGTCTTGTAGGCGTGCACCATGCTCTGGTCGAAGTGCGGCGGATCCCAGGCCCGGATCGACAGGGTGCCGCCCCGTTTCGGAGCCTGGGGGGTCTGGGCGAGCGCGCCCGCGGGCGCGCCCGCGATGGCCGCGGCGGCAGTGGTGGCGGCGAGGAACTCTCGGCGAGTGAGCATGGGCTGACGGCCTCCCGGGCGCGTCGTTGGGCGCGGCACCCGATGCTCCACCGGACCGGGCGGCCCCGTCAAGCGCGATCGGCGGAGCGGCCCGAGGCGCGGGGGCGATCCCCGGCCAGATCGCGCGGCCCCAGCAACACGAAGGCCACCTGCCCCAGCAGCGCGATCACCGCGACGTGCAGGAAGGCGAGCCCCCAGCCCGTGGGTGACATGCCCCCGCTCAGATCGAGGATCCAGCCGATCACGATCGGCCCGACGGCCCCGCCCGCGTAGCCCGCCATCGAGTGCAGCGCCAGGGTGGCGCCGCGCCGATCGGGATCCGCGCTCCCGGCCGCGCCCGCGGTGAGCGAGGAGGAGTCGAGCCAGATCAACAGACCATAGAGGAGCACGAGGGCCGCGGCCACCGTGTACGAGCGGGCGCCGAGGAACCCGATGCCGGCCGCGCAGACCACGCACGCGGTCATGGCCAGGCGCACGAGACGGGGCCGGCCGAGGCGAATGGCGGCTTCGTTGCCGGCGACGCTGGCCCAGGTGCCGACGAGCCCCATCGTCGTCGCGACCGCGGTGGGCCCGATCCACGGGCTACCGCCGCCCGTCGACGCCGCGACGTAGGCCAGGAACGCGACCGCCCAGCCGCGCAGGGCGTTCATCTCCCACGTGTGCGCACAGTAGGCGGCCGCGTAGGCCATCGCCGAGCGGTTGCGGAGCACCGGTCGGAAATCGAAGAGTGCCCCCGAGGCCGCGGGGGCCGGGCGGCGCTCCCGTGCCGGCGCCCAGACGAACACGATCAGCCAGCCGACCATCGCGGCGACCGCGGCCGCCGCGAAGGCGCCGCGCCAGCCGAGCCACCGGCCGATCGTGCCCGCGAACACGAAGGAGATCGCGCCCGCGATGCCGATGCTCGCGGCGTGCCCGGCCACCGCGCGCGACATGAGGACGGGCTCCACCCGGTCGGCCAGCAGCTTGAGACCGGTCATGTAGGTGCCCGCCCAGCCCACACCGGCAAGTGCGCGGGCCGCCGCGGCGCCCCACGGGCCGTCGACGAGGACGGCGAAGCCCAGGTGGCTCGCCACCGTCAGGGCCACGCCGCTCAGGTACACCGCGCGCGCGTCCACGCGGTCGGTGAGCGTGACCAGGATCGGCACCGAGACCGTGTACGCGGCGTAGAAGACCCCGGTGATCCAGCCCGCCTCCCGGTTGGTGAGCTGCCACTCGGCCAGGAAGCCGGGTAGCAGCGCCGGCCATGAGTAGGCCCCGATCTGGGCGCACACCTGGGCGGCGCAGACGCAGGCGACGAGGCGTGCGGGGGTCACCGGCCCCGGAGCCAGTCGGTCAACCGGTCCTGGATCTGGTCCCGCACCCGGCGGAAGACCGCGAGTCGCTCCTCCTCGGTCCCGGCCGCACGCGACGGATCGGGGAATGACCAGTGCAGCCGCGTCACCGGGCCGGGGACCCAGGGACACCGCTCGTTCGCGTCGTCGCAAACCGTGATGAGGTAGTCCCAGCCCTCGGAGGCGACGTCCGCGTAGAGCTTCGACGCATGCGCGCCGAGGTCGACGCCGCGCTCGGCCATCACGCGGATCGCCAGCGGGTTGACCGACGTCTTCTCCGTCCCCGCGCGCCCGGCCTCGAAGCGGTCGCCCGCCAGCCCGCGGAGGAAGCCCTCGGCCATCTGGCTCCGGGCCGAGTTGTGCGTGCAGAGGAAGAGGACGCGCGGCCGGCCCATGTCAGAGCAGCCGCTCCACGATCACGCAGTCGCGCCACTCCCCGTCGAGCTTGCCGTGCCGCTGATAGACGCCGACCACCCGAAAGCCGCACCGCTCGTGCAGGCGCAGGCTCGCGGTGTTCTCGGGAAAGATCCGGGACACGATCTTCCAGAAGCCGCGCTCGGCATAGGCCCGGCACAGCGCGTCCAGTGCCGCCCGGCCCGCGCCGGTGCCCCTCGCGGCCCGCGCCACGTAGACCGAGTGTTCGGCGACGCCCGCGTAGGCGGGACGGCTCCGGTAGGCGCCCGCGCCCGCGTACGCGATCACCTGCCCGTCCCGCTCCGCGACCATCGTCGGAAACCGGTCGCCCTTCTCCGCGAGCTGCTGCGCGATCTGGGCCACCGTGCGCGGCTCGGTCTCGAAGGTCGCGACGCGGTCGGCGATCCCCTCGTTGTAGATGGCGGCGATGGCCGCGGCGTCGGCGGCGACCGCCAGTCGCGTGCCGAGCGCGCTCATCGGGCCACCGCCGAGGCCGCCGCCCGACGCAGCCGGGGGCCGTGAAGGGCCGCCGCCGCCGGCGTCCGGTGCAGGAGCACCACCGACACCACCGCACCCACGCCCGCGATGCCCAGGCTCAGGAACGCCCAGCCCCACGCCCCGGCCGAGCGGACGCCATACCAGTCGAGGATCGCACCGAACACCAGCGGCGCGGCGGCACCCGCACCGTAGCCCAGCAGGGAGCGCAGCGCCAAGGCGGCTCCCCGGTAGGCCGGGGCCACCACCTCGGTGATCGCGGTCGAGTAGATCGGCGAGTCCCCGAGGGCGGCGAACCCGTAGAGCAACCCCACCGCCACGATCAGGACAAGCGAGGCCCCGAGCATCCATCCGAAGGTCAGCGAGCACGCCGCACTGACCGTCGCCATCACGAAGATCACCGGGGTCCGCCCGAAGCGGTCCGCGAAGACGCCGGCCAGCAGGGCCGCCAGCATTCCCGTCACGTGGAACAGCGCCGTCATGTAGGCACCGAGTCCCGCCCCGCGCGTCAGCTCCGATCCGGCGGCCACGAAGCAGGCCGCCAGGAATGTCGGCGTCCACGCCCACATGCCGAGCAGCTCCCAGGAGTGCAACGTGTAGCCGGCGATGACGAGCATCGCGGGCCGGTTCCTCAGGACCTCGCCCGCGAAGCGCTGGCCTCCGGCGCGGGGAGTCACGATGTTGGCGCTCGCCCGCACCGCGATCCAGGACACGCCGGCCCCCGCGACCGGCCCCAGGGCCAGCAACCAGAAGGCGAGCGCGTACCCGCCGCGCGGGATCGCCAAGCCGGTCAGCGTCAGCGCCAGCGCGAGTCCCAGCGAGTGGCCCGCCAGATACATCCCCATCGCCCGCCCGCGGCGCTCGACCGGCACGTTCTCCGCCACGAGCAGGATGCCGGTGGTGTAGGTGCCGCCCAGGGCGAGCGCGAGCAGCGTATAGAGCCCGAGGCCCGACCAGTAGTCACGCGCGAACATCGCGAACGCGACCGACATCACCGCCGACACCACCGTCCCGACCACGAAGACGCGCCGGGCGCCCACGCGGTCCGCGAGCGCCGAGCACCCCATCAGCGAGACCGCGTACGCGACCTGGAACGCGGCCGCGATGCTGCCCGCCGCGGTGCCGGAGAGCCGCCACTCGTGCTGCAGGACGGGCAGCGTCGCCGCGAAGGCGATGTAGACCATGTAGGCACCGACCCGCGAGACGCAGATGGCGAGCAGCCATGCGGGACCGCCCGGTGCGAACAGGCTCATCCGCGCTCGGCCAGGAGCCAGTAGAACAGCCCGGTCGCGGCCGCCGCGCCGAGCAGCTGCGCCAGGATGAACCCGGGCGCGTCCGCGGGGCGGATCCCCGCGAACGTGTCGCTGGCCGAGCGCGCCAGGGTGACCGCGGGATTGGCGAACGACGTCGACGCGGTGAACCAGTACGCGGCGGTGATGTACCCGGCGACCGCGAAGGGCACCATCATCGGGGAGGGCCCGCGGGCGCAGCCCCAGATGACCGCCAGCAACCCGAACGTCGCGACGAACTCGCTGAACATCTGGGCGGGGCCGGAGCGGACGTGCTGCGACGCGAAGAACAACGGCAGCTCGAACATCACGTGGGCGGCGGCCACTCCCGCGAAGGCGCCGACGACCTGCCCCACGAGGTACGGCGGCACGTCCGACCACGCGAGGCCACCCTGGACCGCGTCGGCCAGCGTGACCGCCGGGTTGAAGTGGGCGCCCGAGATCGGCCCGAAGGTCAGGATCAACGCCACCAGGGCCGCGCCGGTCGCGATCGTGTTGGCGAGCAGGGCGACCGCGACATTGCCGCCCGCGAGTCGCTCACCCATGATCCCGGATCCGACCACCGCGGCGAGAAGCATCGCCGTCCCCACCGCCTCCGCGGCCAGGCGCCGGCCGAGGCTGGCGCGTTCGGCGACCGGAGACACGCTACGCGGGCTTCCGGGCTCGAACGAACGCGCTCATGAACTTGTCCCCCACCTGCGGAGCGATGGCGTCGACGTCGAGCCCCGCGCCGGCCAGAAAGTCCCGCGCCTCCTCAACGTGATAGACCCGAGTCGGCTCCAGGCCGATCTCCTCGAAACCGGCCGCGGCGAGCTTGTCCCGGTACTCTCGCTCCTCCAGCGCGCCGGCCACGCAGCCGATCCAGAGCTCGACACTCCGCCGGATCTCCGCGGGCACCCCGCCCCGCACCACCACGTCGGATACCGCCAGCCGGCCGCCCGGCTTCAGCACCCGGAACGCCTCGGCCAGGACACGATCCTTGTCGGCCGAGAGATTGATCACACAGTTGGAGATCACGACGTCCACCGAGTTCCCGGGCAGCGGAATCTGCTCGATCTCCCCCTTGAGGAATTCCACGTTGGTCGCGCCCGCCTTTCGCTGATTCTCGCGGGCGAGGGCCAGCATCTCGTCGGTCATGTCGAGGCCGTAGGCCTTGCCGGTCGGTCCGACCCGGCCGGCGGACAGGAGCACGTCGATCCCGCCGCCCGAGCCGAGATCGAGAACGGTCTCGCCCGGCCGGAGCTCGGCCAGCGCCGTCGGGTTCCCGCAGCCGAGGGAAGCGGCTCTGGCTCCGGCGGGCAGCGCGGACGTCTCACTGTCCGGGTAGATCCCGGAGGTGATCGGATCGCACTCCCCGCGAGAGGACGCGGAGCCGCAGCCGGACGTGCCATCGGAGGCGATCACCCGGAGGGCGGCCCGCGCGTACTTGTCCTTCACGATGCCCTTGATGTCGTCGCTCATGGCTCAGCCCCTCACGACGCGCAGCACGAGCCGCCCTTGGCCAGCGTCAACCCGCCGTGCCCGGGCGACACCGTCTCGCTCTCGAGGTCGTAATTGAGGTGGTAAACCTCCCACTCCACGCCGTCCGGGTCCTGGACCCAGAACTTGTCCTGGTTCGCGTGGCAGCAGTCGACGCCCATCTCCTCGCGCACCGGGAGGCCGGCCGTCTTGACCCTCGCCAGCTGATCCATCACGGTCCCCACCGCGTCCACCTGCACGCCGACGTGATCGATCGTTCCCGCGCCCGCCGTCCCGCCGCCCGAGAGGGCCAGGTTGACGGGAGCCCATTCGGGCAGGAACTTGACGTACCCGGCCTTGACCTTGACCGGCCCCGCTCCGAGGAACTTCTCGTAGAACTCGCGGCTCTTGGCCAGATCCGACACGTGCAGGTGGAGATGGACTCTCGCGCTCATGGGTTCCTCCTCTAGCAGCAGGCGGTGAGCAGGCGCACCAGCGCGGTCACCGCGTCCCGCTTCACGGAATAGTAGATGTACCGCTCTTCCTTGCGACTCTCGACGAGGCCGGCCCGCCGGAGCAGATCCAGGTGGTGCGACAGGGTCGGCCCCGGGATCTCCACCTCGGCCTGGATCTCGCCCACCGACATCTCCCGACCCGCGCGCACCAGGAAGAAGAAGACCTGGAGCCGGCTGAGGTGGGCCAGGGCCTTGAACGCTTCCGCGTGCTCGTCGCTCGCCTCGAGCTGGGCCAGCGGCAGTCGTGCGATGGTCTTCATACTTCGAGATATATCGAAATATGGAACCGAAGTCAAGCCCGGGCGCGGAGCGGAGCCGGACGCCCCGGCCGGGGCGTCAGTTCACGCGGCGGGTGCGCCCGGACCAGTAGGGCTCGCGGAGCTTGAACTTCTGGAGCTTGCCGGTGGCGGTGCGGACGAGCGCGTCGCGGATCTCCACCGAGGTCGGGCACTTGTAGTGGGTCATGCGGCTCCGGCAATGGTCCATCAGGTCCCGCTCGGTGCAGCTCGCGCCCGGGCGCAGGACCACGAGGGCCTTGATCGTCTCGCCCCACTTCTCGTCCGGGACGCCGATGACCGCGACCTCGGCCACCGCGGGATGCTGGAACAGGCAGTCCTCGACCTCGATGGACGACACGTTCTCGCCCCCCGTGATGATCACGTCCTTCTTGCGGTCGCTGATCGCGATGAACGCGTCGTCGGTGTAGCCGCCGTCGCCGGTGTGGAACCAGCCGTCCACGATGGCCTTGGCCGTCTCGTCGGGCTGGTTCCAGTACCCCTCGAAGACGTGGTTGGAGCGAGCGAGCACCTCGCCCTCGGCGTCCACCCTCATGCGCACACCCACTGCGGGCACGCCCGCCCGGCCCAGGCGCTGCGCGCGCTCGACCGGATCGAGCCCGTCCCACTCGGCGGGGGCCCGGTTGATGGTCAGGAGCGGCGAGGTCTCGGTGAGGCCGTAGATCTGGATGAACTCCCAGCCCAGCTCGGTCTCGATCCGCTCGATGGTCTTGGTCGGCGGCGGCGCCCCCGCGATGCGTCGAGCACCGCCGCGATCACCGCCGGCGCGCAGTTGAAGAGGGTCACCCCCTCGCTCTCCACGCGGCGCAGGATCTCCTCTCCGTCGATCTTCCGGATGACGACGTGCCGGACTCCCATCGCGGTGACCGCGTAGGGCATCCCCCAGCCGTTGCAGTGGAAGGTGGGCAGGGTGTGCAGGTACACGTCGCGGTCGGTCATGGCCAGGTGCCAGCCGAAGGTGACCGCGTTGAGCCAGAAGTTCCGGTGGGTGAGCTGGACGCCCTTGGGCCGGGCGGTGGTGCCCGAGGTGTAGTTGATGGACACGGTGGCGTTCTCGTCGGTCACCCGCAGCCGCGGGGTCACGCCCTGGCGCAGGAACAACTGGGGGTCGGTGCCGCTCCCCAGCACGAACCGGTGCTTGACCTTGATGTCGCGCAGGGGCTCGTCCATCTCGGGGTCCACCAGGAGCACCGAGGAGCCGGAGTGCTCGATGATGTAGCGGATCTCCTCCGCGTTCAGCCGGAAGTTCACCGGCACCAGCACCCGCCCGAACACGCTGACCCCGAAGAGGCTCACGAGGAAGCGCGCCGCGTTCGGCGACACGATCGCCACCCGATCGTTCTCCCCGACGCCGAGGTCGTCGAGCGTGGCGGCCTGGCTTCGCGCCATCGCGGCGAACTGCGCGTAGGTGAACCGGCCGAGCCCGCCGCCCGGCGGAGTGGGCTCGTCCACCACCGCCTCGCGCGGCCCGTAGACGAGCTCGGCGCGATCGAGAAAGTCGGCCAGCGTGAGCGGAACGATCATGGTGCGGTGCCCCCTTGCCCGCGAGGATAGATCAACGCGCCCCCGCCGCGCAATCCGGCTCCCGCGCCTTCCTTGACCGCGCGCGCCCGTCGCGCCAGTATCGACCATGGCCCAGAACGCCACCGTCTTCAAGGTCGCCCTGGACGTCGCGGACATCGACCGCGCCTACTACCACGCGCACGCCCTCACGATCGCGCGCCATCCGTCCGAGACCGACGAGCGCATGATGGTGCGGCTGCTCGCCTTCGCCCGGCACGCGCACGAGGCGCTCGCCTTCGGCCGGGGCCTCGGCACCGACGACGAGCCCGACCTCTGGCGGAAGGACCTGACCGGCGCCATCGATCTCTGGATCGACGTGGGGCAGCCCGACGAGAAGCGGGTCCGTCGGGCGTGCGGCCGCGCGGAGGCGGTGGTCGTGTACAGCTACGGCGGCCGGGGCGCCGATCTCTGGTGGGAGCAGGCCGGCGCCGCGCTCGAGCGGACCGACAACCTGACCGTGGTCAACCTGCCCTTCGCGGCCACCCGCGCGCTGGCCGCGCTGGCGCAGCGGACCATGCAGCTCACGTGCACGATCCAGGACGGCCAGATCTGGATGGCGGACCCGCGGCAGAGCGTGGCGATCGAGCCGGCGATCCTGAAGACCCCGCCCGCGGCCGACTAGTCCCCGGCCCCGCTCCGCCGCGTCAGGAAATGGTCGAGGTGATTCGCGAAGCGCTGCCGGTCGCTCTGGGAGAAGGGCGCCGGGCCCGCGATGAGGTCACCGCCCGCGCGCAGGCCCTGCATCAGGTTCCGCACCGCCAGGCGCTCCTGGACATTGTCCTCGGTGTAGAGCTCTCCGCGCGGATCCAGCGCCTGCGCGCCACGCGAGATGACCAGCGCGGCGAGCGGGATGTCCGCGGTGATCACCAGGTCCCCGGGCTGCACCTGCTGCACGATCCGGCCGTCTGCGACGTCCCAGCCCTGCTCCACCCGGAGGGTCCTGATGAAGGGCGAGGACGGGACGCGGAGGGCCGTGTTCGCGACGAGGGTCGTGAGGACCTGGGCGCGCTCGGCGGCCCGGAACAGGATGTCCTTGATGACCTGGGGACAGGCGTCCGCATCCACCCAGATCGCCACTACGCCCGATCGAGCCGGCGGAGGAATACCTCGATCTCCTTCCGGGTCTGGAGATCGCCGCACGCGGTCGCCACCTCGAGCCCGTTCGCGTAAGCGGCCTTCGCCTCGGCGATCCGGCCCGCGCGCTCGAGCGCCCGGCCCAGGCCGCGGTGGGCTGCCGAGTAGTCGGGCTTGAGCCGGATGGCCTCCGCGTACTCGATCGCGGCCGCGTCGGCCTGGCCCGCGTCCAGGTAGGCGCCCGCGAGGCCGAACCGGACGACGGGATCGTCCGGCATGATCTCCACCACTTCCTTGAACTCCTCGATCCGATCCTGGTCCGCCATCGGTCCCTCCGCGCAGCAGCATCTGGCCAACGGGGCTCCCGGTCAAGTAACCTCGGGCCCATGACCGAGACCGAAGCCCTGGCGGGGCTCCGCGGCGACGATCCGGCCCTGGCCGCCCGCGCCGAGGCCGCGCTCTGGGAGATCTGGTGCCGCTCGGGAGTCCCCGAGGTGGACCGGCTCCTTGGCCGGGGCATCGAGGCGATGGAACGTCGCGAGCTGGAGGAGGCGATCGCCCACTTCACCCGGATCATCGAGCGGGCGCCCGACTTCGCGGAGGGATGGAACAAGCGGGCGACGGCGCGCTACGTGGCGGAGGACTACCCGGGAGCGGTCGCGGACTGCGAGGAGACGCTAGCGCGGAACCCGAATCACTTCGGCGCGCTGTCCGGCCAGGGGCTCTGCCACATGGCGCTCGGCCAGTTCCGCGAGGCGGCGGCCCTGTTCCGGCGCGCCCTCGCCGTGCACCCGCACCTGACCTCGGCCAATCACAACCTCGCGGCCGCCCTGTCCGAGGCGGTCAAGGGCAACGGCCACTAGCCTCAGTCCTGGGCCTGGCGGACGTGGGCCATCAGCTCGCCGTCCGTGCACGGCGTGGGGAGCCACAGCGCTCCGGGGCCGGCCGGATCGGGGGTCGAGCCGCTCGACATCAGCATGAGCCTGGCCGAGGGCAACAGCGGCGCGAGACGCGCGGACAGCGGCTCGCCGTTCATCAGCCGCAGGTCCGCCGCGATCAGGATGAGCGTAATCGTGCTCCGGTGCTCCTCCGCGATCCGCAGGGCCAGCAGCGGCTGCGATCCCGCGTCCAGCACGGTGTAACCACCGCGCCCGAGCGCGTCGAGCGCGAGCGCGCGGAAGCCCGTGTCCACGGTCGCCAGGAGCACGGCGCCGGCCGGCTTCGGCGGAAGCACCCGGACCGTCCCGGGCGCCATGCGCGGTGTCACCGCCTCCAGGAACTCCGGCTTCTGCGTCCCCACGAACATGCACGCGAGGCCTTCCGGGTCGAGGCGCCACACGAGCGCGCGCGTCTCGATCGGCCGGCGGCCCGGCGGCCGGAAGCAGACGCCCACCTCGGCGCCGAGCGCCGGCCGCTCCTTGAGGAGGATCTTGGCCCCGGAGGCGCTCACGTCCTTCGTGCGTCCCTGGAACTTGCGCGACCCCGCGGCCACCGTGACGAGCCAGGAGACCTCCTGGCGAGGACAGCGCCGTGCGTCCTGTTCGGCTTCCACCGTGCGGCTCGCGTTCACCATAAGTGTCCCGGGGGAATCGCAAGAAGCGCGCCAGGCGAAAACTGCTTGGGATACAGCGGCTTCGGCGGTGACGCAGGAAGGCAATGTCAGGCTGCTGTCGGCCTCGTCGTATCGCGGCTGACACTCACAGCGCCACCCGGCGCAGGCGCAGCGCGTTGGCGATCACCGACACCGAGCTCAGGCTCATCGCCGCGCTCGCGAGCATCGGGCTCAGCAGAGGCCCGCCCAGCGGGTAGAGCACGCCCGCGGCGACCGGCACGCCGAGGAGGTTGTAGACGAAGGCCCAGACCAGGTTCTGCCGGATGTTCCGCATCGTGGCGCACGAGAGCCGCCGGGCCCGCACGATGCCGCCCAGATCGCCCTGGACCAGCGTGATGTCCGCGCTGTCGATCGCCACGTCCGTGCCGGTACCCATCGCGATCCCCACCTCGGCGGCCGCGAGCGCGGGCGCGTCGTTGACGCCGTCGCCGGCCATGGCCACCACGTGACCCTCGGCCTGGAAGCGGCGGACGATCTCGGCCTTCCGCTCGGGCAGGACCTCGGCGATGACGTCGTCGAGGCCGAGCGTGCGGGCCACCGCCCGCGCGGTGGCCCCGCTGTCGCCGGTGACCATGACCACGCGCAGACCGGCCTCCTGGAGCTCGCGAACCGCCGGTCGTGCGCTCGCCTTGATGGGATCGGCCACGCCGAGGATGCCCACGACCGCGTCGCCCGCGACCAGGAACACCACGGTCTGGCCCTCCTCGCGCAGGGCCTCGGCCCGCTTGCCGAGCGGCCCCGCGTCGATTCCCCACTCCTCGAGCAGGCGCGCGTTGCCGAGCGCCACGCGGCGGCCCGCGGTCTCGCCGGCCACCCCGCGGCCGGTGAGCGAGCGAAACGCGTCCACCGAGGCCGGCGTCCCGCCCCGCGCGTCCGCGCCGGCCAGGATCGCGGCGGCCAGCGGGTGCTCGCTGCCCCGCTCGAGCCCCGCGGCCAGGGCCAGGATCTCCGGCTCGCTCGTCTCGTCGGCGGCGATCACCGAGACGAGACTGGGCTTGCCCTCGGTGAGCGTGCCCGTCTTGTCCACCAGCAGGGTATCCACCTTCTCCAGGGTCTCGAGCGCCTCCGCGTGCTTGATCAGCACCCCGGCCAGCGCGCCCCGGCCGCTGGCCACCATGATGGACATCGGCGTCGCCAGGCCGAGGGCGCACGGGCACGCGATGATCAGCACCGCGACCGCGTTGACGAGCGCGTAGGCCGGGCGCGGCTCGGGCCCGATGAGACCCCACGCGAGCGCGGTCAGCGCCGCGATCGCCACGACCGCCGGAACGAACCAGGCGGAGACCTGGTCGGCCAGGCGCTGGATGGGCGCGCGGCTGCGCTGCGCCTCGCCGACCATGCGGACGATCTGGGCGAGCAGCGTGTCCGCCCCGACCCGGTCCGCGCGCATGACGAAGCCGCCGGTGCCGTTGACGGTCCCGCCGGTCACGCGGCTGCCCGGTTCCTTCTCCACCGGGATCGGCTCGCCGGTGACCAGGGCCTCGTCCACCGCGCTCCGGCCTTCGAGCACCGCGCCGTCCACCGGCACGCGCTCGCCCGGCCGGACCCGCAGCCGGTCGCCGACGCCCACGTGCTCGAGCGGCACGTCCTCCTCACCACCGTCCTCGCGGACCTGCCGGGCCGTCTTCGGCTGAAGGCCCAGGAGGGCGCGAATGGCGCCGGACGTGGCGCTGCGGGCGCGCAGCTCCAGCGCCTGGCCGAGCAGGACGAGCGTGGTGATCACCGCCGCCGCCTCGAAGTAGACGGGGGGCACGCCGCGGTGGCGCATCGCGTGCGGGAGCGCGCCGGGGAAAAGCGTCGCGAAGACGCTGTACGCGAACGCGGCGCCGGTGCCCAGCGCGATGAGCGTGAACATGTTGAGGTTGCGCGTGACCAGCGACTGCCAGCCGCGCACGAAGAACGGCCGGCCGCCCCACACCACGACCGGCATGGACAGGAGGAGCTGGCTCCAGAGCCACGCGGTGGGACCGAGCGCGGCCACCAGCCGCGGGGCCAGCATCTCCCCCATCGCCAGACCGAGCACGGGCACGGTCAGGGCCAGGCTCACCCAGAAGCGCCGGGTCATGTCCACGAGCTCGTGATTCGGCCCCTCGTCCGCGGTGACCTCGAGCGGCTCGAGCGCCATGCCGCACTTGGGACAGCTCCCGGGCCCGACCTGGCGCACCTCCGGGTGCATGGGACACGTGTAGACGCGGGTGTCCCGACCGGACGGCGGCGCGGGCGGCGCGAGGAAGCGCGCGGGATCGGCGATGAACCGCTCGCGGCAGCTCGGGTTGCAGAACCAGTAGGTGGTGCCCGCGTGCTCCGCGCTGCCGCCGGCCGCGTCGCCCGGCGTCACGTCCATCCCGCAGACCGGATCGACGGCGTGGCTCACTCGGCCAGGACCTTGTGCACGAGCTGAACCGCGGCCGAGCCCTCGCCCACCGCGGACGCCACGCGCTTCATGCTCCCCGAGCGGACGTCGCCGACCGCGAACACCCGGGGCAGGCTCGTCTCGAACTGGTAGGGCCGGCGCTTGAGCGGCCACCGCGCCGTCTCCAGGTCCTCCGGCGCGAGGTCCACGCCGGTCTTGACGAAGCGCTGCGCGTCGAGGACCACGCAGCCGCCGAGCCAGCCGGTGTTGGCGTCGGCGCCGGTCATGGAGAAGACGTGACGGATGTCGCGGCACTCGCGGTCCGTGTTCGCCCTGCGCCACCAGACCCGCTGCAGCCGCCCGTCGCCCTCCAGGGCCTCGATCTGCGTATACGGCCGGAGGGTGATCGCCGGACTCTGCTCGATGCGCTGGATGAGGTAGCGCGACATGCTGTCCACGAGCCCGGCGCCGCGCACCAGCAGGTGGACGTGCTTCGCGATGCCGGACAGGAACACCGCGGCCTGCCCCGCCGAGTTGCCACCGCCCACCACCGCGATCTCCTCGCCGTCGCAGAGCTGCGCCTCCACCCGCGTGGCGCCGTAGTACACGCCGTTGCCCTCGAAGCGACCGAGCTCGGGCACCGTGAGCTTGCGGTAGGCCGCGCCGGTGGCCACCACGACCGCGCGCCCCTGCACCGTCCCGCCGTCGGCACACGTGACGCGGAGCTGCCGGTCCGCGCAGGCCAGGCCCATCGCCACCCGGGCCACCGCGAGGTTCGCGCCGAACTTCTCGGCCTGGAGGAACGCGCGCCCGGCCAGATCCTGACCGGAGATGCCCATCGGGAAGCCCAGGTAGTTCTCGATGCGCGAGCTCGATCCCGCCTGGCCGCCGGGGGCGCTGGTCTCGAGAGTCAGCACGTCGAGCCCTTCCGAGGCTCCGTAGACCGCCGCGGCCAGGCCGGAGGGCCCCGCGCCCACCACGATCAGGTCGTGCACGTGCCCGGCTTCGACCGCGACATTCAGGCCGAGCGCGTCGGCCACCGCCCCGTTGCTGGGGTTGCGCATCGCCCGGTCCCGGTCCTTGCACATCAGCACCGGGACCTCCCCGGGGCCGAGATGAAAGCTCTCGAGCAGCGCGTCCGCGTCCCGGTCGCGCTCGACATCCATGTAGACGTGCGGATACCCGTTGCGCTCGAGGAATGCCCGGAGGCGCAGGGTGTCCGCCGAATGACTCGAGCCGATCAGCACGACCCCGCCCAGCGTGTTGTCCAGGAGGTACGCGTGGCGCAGCGCGAAGGCGCGCAGGAAGATCTCGCCCAGCTCGGCGTCCGTCTGGACGATGCGCCGGAGATCCGCCAGGTCGATCTCGAGCAGCACCGTCGCCCCGCGCGCCCACGCGCTGACCAGGCTCTGCCGGCCCGAGATCATGTCCACCTCGCCGGTGAACTCCCCCCGCTCGTGAATCGTGACGTTCTCGTCGCCGGCCCGGGCCGCGGTGGCGATCTCCACGCGTCCGGTCAGGAGCACGTAGAACGCGCGTTTCGCCGAGCCCCGCTCGTAGACCATCTCCCCGTCCCCGACCCGCCGCTCGCGCCCGAACGGGCGCAGGCGGTCGATCTGGACGTGGGTGAGCTTCGGGAACATCGCGTCCAGCCGCTCCCGCGAATTCGCCATGGTGTCCGAAGGATAGCATCACCGTCCAGCGCCCGAAGGCGTGTGCTAGGCTGCTCGGAAGCCATGCAGAGCGCCCACCTCATCCTGGCTCTGCTCATCGCGGTCGCGGGGCTCGTCACGATCGCGCGGCGGCTCGGCATCGCCTATCCGATCTTCCTGGTCATCGGCGGCCTCGCGCTGGGGCTCGTGCCGGGCACCCCGCGTGTGGAGATCGACCCGGACCTCATCTTCCTGTTCGTCCTGCCCCCGCTGCTCTACATCGCGTCCTTCTACACTCCCCTGCGGAGCCTGCGCGCGAACCTGGGGGCGATCGGCTCGCTCGCGATCGGCCTGGTCGTGGCCTCCGCGTTCGCGGCCGCCGCGGCGGCCCACGCCCTGATCCCCGGCATCCCGTGGGCGGTCGCCATCGCGCTCGGCGCGATCGTCGCGCCGCCCGACGAGATCGCGGCCACCGCGGTCGCGGCCCGACTCGCCGTTCCGCGACGGATCGTGACGATCCTCGAGGGCGAGAGCCTCCTGAACGACGCGACCGCGCTCACCATCTACGGCATCGCGATCGCGGTCGCGGTCGGGGGCTCGTTCAGCCCGTCCGGCGGCGCGCTGACCTTCGCGGCCGCCCTGGTCGGCGGCTCGGCGATCGGGCTGGCGGTGGGCTGGGTCATCGCGCACATCCGGGCCCGCATCGAGGACACCCCGGTCGAGATCACGATCTCGCTGCTGACCCCCTACGCCGCCTTCCTCCCGGCCCAGGCCCTCGGTGTCTCCGGCGTCATCGCGACCGTCGCCGCCGGCCTCTACCTCGGCCGCCGCAGCTCGCGCATCATGGGGCCCGACGCACGCCTGACCGGCCGGGCGGTATGGGAGACGATCACCTTCCTGCTGAACGGCGTCGTCTTCATCATCACCGGGCTGGAGGTGCCGCTGCTGCTGAGCGGGCTCGCTCCCGCGACCGCGATCCGGCTGGTCGGCATCGGGATCGTGGTCAGCCTCGTGCTGGTGGTGGTCCGCGCGCTGTGGATCTTCCCGACCTCGTACCTGGCGCCCCTCGTGGGCGGCGAGCCCCGCCCGCCCCGGCTCTTCGCGCACGCGCTGGTGCTCTCCTGGGCCGGCATGCGCGGGGTGGTCTCCCTCGCGGTCGTGCTGGCCCTGCCGCTGACCCTGCCGGACGGCCGGCCGTTCCCGGGGCGCGAGGCGCTCCTGATCATCACGCTCACCGTGATCGTGTTCACGCTGCTCGGCCAGGGGCTCACCCTGCCGTGGCTGATCCGGCGGCTCCGCCTGGGCGGCGATCCCGAGCTGCACGAGGAGGGAGCCGCCGCGCGCCAGCAGCTCGTCGACGCCGCCCTGCGGCGCATCGACCAGCTCTACCCGGTCTGGCCGGACCACCGCCCGCTCCTCGACCGGCTCCGCGACACGTACCAGCACCGCTCGGAGCACGTCGAGCGGCAGCGCGACGCGTCGGGCTCCGGCGAGGAAGACCGGGAGATCATCGAGCACCGCGAGATCCAGCGCACCGTCATCGACTCCGAGCGCGAGGCGCTGCTGCGCCTGCGCGCGGAGGGCGCCATCGACGACGACGTGCTGCGGGCGCTCGAGCGGGAGCTGGACCTCGACGAGCGCCGGATCGACTCCTGACCCTCAGGCGCCGCGCGCGGCGCCGAGCCCGAGCCGGCGGGCCGCGCCCAGGATCGACTCGGCGCGCCTGACGAAGGGGATGTCGATCATGCGGCCGTCCACCAGGTAGGCCCCGACCCCGTCACGCTCGGCCCCGCGCGCCGCCTCGACCACGCGGAGGGCCGCCGCGATCTCCGCGTCGCTCGGCCGGAACACCGCGTTCGCGAGCGGGACCTGGGTGGGATGGATGCAGGACTTGCCGATGAAGCCGAGGCGCCGCGCGGCTTCCGCCTCGCGCGTGAAGCCGTCGGGATCCGCCACCGTCCCGTAGACCGTGTCGCACGCCCAGACGCCCGCCTCGGCCGCGGCCAGGCGCACCGCGAGCTGCGTCGCGTACACCGCGCGGGCGTCCGCCCGGTCGATGCCGAACGGCTCGAAGAGATCGCCCAGGCCGAGCTGCAGCCCGACGACCCGCGGATCGGCCCGCGCGATCTCCACGGCCAGCCGGAGGCCCCGCGGCGACTCGATGTTCGCGAGGATGCCGATGGGGCGGGCGAGCCGCCGCTCCCCCTCCACGCGCGCGAGCGCGGCCGCCGCCGCCCGCACGTCGTCCGCGGACTCGGGCTTGGGCAAGTTGATCATGTCCACCGCGGGCCACACCACCGCCGCGAGATCGGCCTCGAAGTGCCGCGTGGCCAGCCCGTTCACCCGCACGATGACGATCTTGTCGCCCGGCCGCCCGGAGCACTGCCGCAGGAAGGCCTCGAGCGTCCCGCGCGCCTCGTCCTTCCGGCTCTCCTGGACCGCGTCCTCCAGGTCGAACGAGAGCGCGTCGGCGTCGCCCCCCGCGGCCTTCGCGAAGAGCTCGGGGCGCGACGCGGGCACGAAGAGCTTGCTGCGCATGAGGAGGTCCGTCGCGCTCAGATCACCGCCCCCGCGCCGCGCAGCCGCGCGATCTCCTCGTCCGAGTAGCCGAAGTCGGCCAGGATCTCCCGCGTGTGCTGCCCGAGCCGCGGCGCGGTGAACGGCGCGGGAGGCGGGCCGTCGCCGAACCGCACCGGATGGGCCATGCCGCGGTAGTGCCCGACGCCGGGGTGCTCGAAGTCGGCCAGGATGCCCTCCGCGACCACCTGCGGATGGTCGAACATGTCCTCCACCGGCCGCGCCACCGCGCAGGGCACGCGCTCGCCGAAGTGGGCCTCCCACTCCACCGCGGTGCGCGCCAGCAGCGCCGCGCGCAGCGTGGGGATCAGCAGGTCCGTGTGCTCGGCCCGCTTCCGCACCGTGTCGAAGCGCGGATCGCCCGCGAGCTCGGGGAGGCCGGTCAGCTCGCACAGGGCCTTCCAGAAGTGCGGCGCGTTGGCGGAGATGTAGAGGCTGCCCTGCTTGGTCGGATGGATCCCGGTGATGCCCCCCGAGCGCATGTCGCGCGCGATGTCGCGGGGTTCGCCGTCCACCCGGACGAGCCGGGTCGCCTGCATGGTGAGCGCGCTCCGCAGGAGCGACACCCTCACGTACTGCCCGCGGCCGGTGCGGCTGCGCTCGAAGAGCGCGGAGGATACCGCGAAGGCGAGCATCGAGGCCGAGTAGAAGTCGACCGCCGAGCCGTAGACGATCTCGGGGTCTCCCGGCCTCCCCTGCTCGACGCAGATGCCGGTCATGGTCTGCAGCACCTGGTCGTACCCAGCGCGGTCCTTGAGCGGGCCGGTGTCGCCGTAGCCGGTCAGCGCGCAGTAGATGAGGCGTGGATTGAGCGCCTGCATCCGGTCGCGGTCGATGCCGAGCCGGGCGGGCACCGACGGCCGGAAGTTGTGGACCAGCACGTCGGCGCGCTCGACAATCCGGCGCAGCACGCCGACGCCGTCGGGGTGCTTGAGGTCGAGCCCGATGCCGCGCTTGTTGCGGTTGACGCCGAGGAACGCCCGGCTCTCCCCCGGCAGCGTGGAGGGATAGTTGCGGAGGTTGTCGCCCTCGGGCGGCTCGATCTTGATGACGAGGGCGCCCAGGTCACCGAGCAGCGTGCAGCCGTAGGGTCCGGCCAGGTAGCCGCTCAGGTCGAGCACGGTGACGCCGCTCAGGGGCCCGTGCCCGTCGCGGGAGTCGAACGCAGGCATGGGATGTCAGCGGCTGGCGAAGACGGTCGCGCGGCCCTTCCGGTCGAACGCCAGCACCTGGTAGCGCTCGGCGGCCTGACCCGGCACCTCCATGCCCGGGGAGCCGATCGGCATGCCCGGCACCGCGATGCCGACCACCGTGGGGCGCTCGGCGAGCAGCCGGTCGATCAGGTCGGCCGGCACGTGCCCCTCGACGACGTAGCCCTCCACCACCGCGGTGTGGCAGCTCTGGAGCGCCCGCGGTACCCCGAGCTTCCGCTTGATCGGCGTCAGGTCCTCGACGTCCTGGACCGTGGCCACGTAACCGCTCCCGCGCAGGTGCTCGACCCACGCGCCGCAGCAGCCGCACGTGGGGGACTTGTGGACGACGATCGGGGACTTCGCGACCGCGCGGCCGAGACGCGCGCCCGCGGTGGCGAGCGCCAGCGTCATCGCGCCGACCAGGACACCGCGTCGCGTGGTCATGATTTCAGGAAGGCCAGCAGGTCCGCGTTGATCTGATCCTTGGCGGTCGAGCACATGCCGTGCGGCAGGCCCGGGTAGCCGTCGAAGACCCCATTGAAGCCGGCCAGCATTCCCTGGGCCCCGTAGAACGGCGCGGACAGATCCTTGAAGAACTGCGAGCGATCGGCGAGCACCCCGGCGCGGATCTGGTCGAATACCTCCATCGGCAGGCCACCCGGATTGGCCGCCGTCTTGAGCATGATCGGTGGCACCGCGCCGATCAGCACCGCCTTGGCCGCGCGCTTCGTGCCGTGTCGCCCGAGGTAGCGGGCGGCCTCGCCGCCACCGGTCGAATGACCGACGTGGACCGCACCCTTCAGATCGAGCGCGCCGACCAGCGCCGCGAGATCGTCGGCGTAGCTGTCCATCTCGTTGCCGCTCCAGGGCTGGCTCGACCGGCCGTGGCCGCGCCGATCGTGGGCGATGCAGCGGAAGCCGCGGGCGGCCAGGAACAGCATCTGGTCCTCCCACGCGTCCACACTCAGCGGCCAGCCGTGGCTGAACACGACCGGCGGCCCGCTGCCCCAGTCCTTGGAGTAGATCTGCGTGCCGTCCTTCGTCGTGACCGTGCTCATGCGCCCGAGGATAGCCGAAACCGCTGGCGGGTCAAGCGAGCGCCGCTTCTCGTCACGTCGCCCGGGCGGCTCGACTGCAAGTAGGCCAAATGTCAGGCGCTCGTCCTGGCCCCGAAGCTGCACGGACGTCGTCGGGAGGACCACATGCGATTTCGACTCGGAGTGTGCCTGATCATCCTCAGCCTGGCCGCCGTCGCCTTCGCGGGATCGGACCGGCCCATCACCAGCGTGAAGAGCCTGGCCGGCGAGTGGCGTGCGCTGGGCGGCGCCTCCGCGGCCGCGATTCGCATCAAGCCGGACGGGGCGTACGAGGGCACCGCCGCGAACGGAGCCCGGACGGTCGGCAGGATCACGATTGTCGACGGCAAGGCGTCCTTTCAGTCCGCCAACTCGGCGGGCCGCGTCACGTGGATCCGGGAGGGCGGCAATGACGTGCTCCTCTTCGTCCGGGGAGACGGCCGCGGCTCGGCCAAGCTGGAGCGGGTGAACACGGCGGAGCGGGTGAAGGCGAAATAAATAGCCTCGCCGGCCCCCGCACCGTTTGACCCGGAAGTTCCTACCGGGTGGTCGTTGGCGCGTCCCCTGCCAACTCGAGCGTCTACTGGTTCGGAATGCCGGTCGACTGCCAGGACACGAACTCGAGCCCCGAGGGCCGCTTCGCCCAGATGGCGGTGAAGCGCAGCGGCACCGTGCGATCCTGGCCACCCGCGGTGACCTCGTACACCGCGGTGCCGGTGATGATCGCGATGCAGCCGTAGGTGCGCGTCCGGACGTCCCCGTTCGGGGTCATCTTGCGATACTTGGTGCGCCCAGACTTCATGGCGTCGATGTACTTCGCCTTGTCGTCGCTCGCCGCGGAGGAGTGATTGTAGGTGAGGTCGTTGCCGAACAGCTTCTCCATCGCCGCGAAGTCGTTCGTCGTCTGCGCGGCGTAGCGCGCGGTCTCCGCCTTCATCGCCTCGTCGGCGGTGACGGTGCCGTTGCACTCCTGGGCCCAGGCGGCGCCCGCGAAGCCGAGCCCCAGCATCGCGATCAACGTGAACAGTCGCACGAGTCGGTCGGCCATGGCGCTATCCTCCCTTGTGTAGGTGCCCGTCCTTCATGATCATCAGCAGCGCGTCCTGCCGCTGGAGCCGCTTGATGTCGGTCAGCGGGTCGCCGTCCACCAGCAGCAGGTCCGCGAGGTAGCCCGCCTTCACCTGGCCTAGCTCCTGCGGCCGGCCCATGATCTCGCCGCCCATGCGGGTGGCCGCGACGAGGGTCTCCATCGGCGAGAAGCCGAGCACGTCGACGAAGAGCAGCAGGTCCCGCGCGTAGGTCCCGTGGGGATTCCAGGCGAACCCGTAGTCGCCCCCGGGCAGCACCCGGATGCCCCGCTTGCGCATCTGGCCCATGGTCGTCACCGAGATCTCCAGCTCCTCCAGGAGGCCGTGGTCGCGCGCCATCTGGGGGGTGATCCCCCACTCGCTCGCCGCGTAGCACGCCTGGTAGGTGAGGCCCACCGCGGGCGCCACGAAACACCAGTCGCGGTTCGCCTCGAGCAGGTCGAGCGCCTCCTCGTCCGCGAAGTTGGCGTGGTAGATGATGCCGACCCCGTGCCGCACGCACATCTTCACCGACTCGGCACTTCGTGCGTGGGCGCACACCCGCACCGCGCTCGCCCGCGCCACCTCCATGGCCGCCGCCACCTCCGCGTCGCTCATCACCGCGCGCTGCGAGCGCGAGTTCCGCGGCCCGGTGTCGCCCGAGATGTTCAGCTTGAGGAGATCCACGCCCTCGCGCACCAGGAGCCGGCAGATCCGCCGGATCTCGTCGGGCCCGTCGGCCACCCACGCGAAGGTCGGCGTCTCGAGATGAGGCAGGTGCAGCGCGTTCTCGTCGCCGAGTCCCCCGGTGACCGTGATCTCCGGGCCGTTGGCCAGGTAGCGCGGCCCGGGGATGCGGCCGGCCTCGATCTCGTTGCGGATCACCACGTCGAGCCGCGGCTTGGCCGAGGCCGCCGAGAGCACGCTCGTGTACCCGCAGTCGAGCAGGGTCCGGGCGTTGCGCATGGTCACCAGCACGTGCTCCTCGGGGGGCAGGCGCGTGAAGTCCGAGTTGCGGGCCGCGTCGGGGTAGCTCACGTGGCCGTGCGGCTCGATGAGCCCCGGCATCAGGGTGCCGCCGGCGCCGTCGATGACCCGCGCCTCGCCACGCGGCAGCCCTCCCCCGCGCTGCACCGCGACGATGCGCTGGCCTTCCACCAGCACGTCGCCCGGAAATGGCGCCGCTCCGCTGCCGTCGAGAATCGTGGTGTTGGCGATGAGTGTCCGGTCCATTTTGTCCTCCGCGCGGCCCAACCATAGCACGGGCGCGACCCGTGATTCGCGCCTACCCGGCGGCGTGCGGGGGCCTCGCCGCGAGACTCGCGATGATCGTCGTGAACTCTCCCGGATCCACCGGCTTCGGCACGTGCATGGTATAGCCGGCGGTGAGCGACCGCATCCGATCCTGGGTGCGTCCGTAGGCGGTGAGCGCGACCGCCGGGGTGTCCCCCCCGTGCTCCCGGCCGAGCGCGCGCAGCCGCCGGATCAAGGAGTGCCCGTCCTCGCCCGGCATCTCGATGTCCGACACGAGCACGTCGGGGCGCCACCCCGGCAGCACCGCGAGGGCTTCGGACGCGGACCGACACGTCTTGACCGCGGCGCCCGCGGCCAGGAGGATCGCCGACGCGAGGTCGAGGGAATCCGGATCGTCGTCCACGACCAGGACCCGGAGCCCGTCGAGGCGGATCCCTTCGGGCAGGGCCTCGACGCCCGGCGCGGTGGGATGCTGACGCGCCGCCGACCCCGCCGGGATCTCGGCGATCGGAATCGGCAGCTTGACGATGAAGGTCGCGCCCTTCCCGGGCCCGGGGCTCCGGGCGGAGACGTCGCCTCCGTGCAGATCGACCAGGTGCTTGACGAGCGCCAGGCCGATTCCGAGACCTCCGTGTCCCCGCGTGCTCGAGCTATCCGCCTGGATGAAGCGGTCGAAAATGAAGGGCAGCACGTCGGCCGCCATCCCCTCCCCGGTGTCGCTGACCACGATCTCAACGTGCGAGTTCACGCGCTGCAGCTGGATCTGGACCTGCCCCCCTTTCGGGGTGAATTTCACCGCGTTCATCACGAGGTTCCAGACCACTTGCTGGAGCCGGGCCGGGTCACCGTTGATCGGCCCCGCTCGCGGGTCGAGCACGGTCTGGAGGCGGATCGCCTTGGCCGCCGCGGCCGGCCGGACCGCGTCGACGGCCGCGTCGATGACCGCCTTCAGCTCGACCGGGCGGACGTCGAGACGCATCTTGCCCGAGACGACCCGGGACACGTCGAGCAGGTCGTCGATGAGCTGCACCTGCGCATCCGCGTTCCGCACGATTGTGGCGAGTGCCCGCTCGGCCGCCTCCCCGTGGACCTGACCCCCCTGCAGCACGCGCGCCCAGCCGTAGACCGCGTTGAGGGGCGTCCGCAGCTCGTGCGACACCACCGCGAGAAACTCGTCCTTCGCCCGGTTGGCCGCCTCCGCCACCGCCCGCGCCTGCTGCTCCCGCCGGAGGAGCTCTTCGCGCTGCGCCTCGCTGTTCGCGCGCTCCTCGGCCGCGATCGCGAGCGCGTCGGCCACGTCACGAATCTCCTGGATCGAGGTGTCCAGCGACCCGGGCGGCTCCCGCCGGCCGAGCGCGCGGGCCGAGGCGCGCAGATCCCCGATCGGCCGATTGATGCTGCGGGCGACCACGATCGCCCCGATCACCCCGAGCACGATCGAGAGCAGGATCCCGCTACCGTAGATCACCAGCGAGTGGCGCACCGTCCCCTCGATGAAGTCGGCGGGAATGCCGGGGGCGACCGACCAGCCGCTCTCCTTGAGCCGGCTGAACGACGCATAGTTCCGGCCGCCCTCGAGATCGATGGTCTGGCCGACGCCTTCCTCGGCTCCGCCGGCCATGAGCGCCTGCAGGGTGGGCGACGCCCGCCCGCCCAGGTTCTCCTCGTGCGCGCGGGAGCGCGCCACCCGAAGGCCGTTCCCGTCGAAGATCGAGATGACCCAGTCCTCGGGCACGCGCTGCCGCCGGATGACCTGCAGGATGACCTCGGGCTTCACGAGCGCGGTGAGCACGTAGCGGAGCTCGCCGCTCGGCGGAACCGCCGCCCGCACCGGAAACAGGAGACCGCCCTGGGGGCTCCGGGCGAGGTTGCCCACCGCGGGGGCGCGCGTCCGCACCACGCGATCGAAGCTGCCCCGGTCGAAGATCGGGGACAGCGTGGCCCCGGGGGGGAATCTGGTGTCGAGGAGCCGCTTGCCGGACGGATCGGCGAGGAACACCGCGGCCCAGTCCGGCTGGGTCTCGACGACGCGCTCGGCCCGCCCCCGGAACGCGGCCAGGTCATGACGCTCGAGCGCGGCGTCGGTGGCGAGCGCCTGCAGGGCCGAAGCCGAGCTGCGCAGCTCTCCATCGACCGCCGTCGCGAGGGCCCGGGCCAGCTCGAGCCCGATGCGCTCGGCCTGGGCCCGCTGCTGCTGGGCGAGCGCATGAAGTCCGATCCCCGACACGACGACCAGCGGGACGATCCCCACCGCGGCGAGCAGGAAGAGCCGTCTCCGGAGCGGGACGCCCGGCACGCTATGCCCTCGGACCCTCACTGGCAACGCCGGCGGCCTCCACGAGCAGCTCGGCCAGCTGGCGGCTGAACGCGGCGGGATCGGACAGCGTTCCTCCCTCGGCCAGGATGGCCTGGCCGTGCAGCAGCTCCGCGTAGCGGCGAAGGCGCGCGTCGGCGGGGTGCGCGGCGTGGAAGGCCTGCAGGCGCGTCAGCAGCGGGTGCGACGGATTCACCTCGAGCACCCGCTTGACCGCCGGCACCTCGCGCCCGCTCCGGCGCAGCAGGTCCTCGAAGTGCGCGCTGAGGTCGCCGGCCTCGCCGACCAGACAGGCTGGCGACGAGGTCAGCCGCTCGGAGAGGCGCACGTCCTTGACCGTGTCCTGCAGCGCCGCGCGCAGGGCGAGGAGCAGATCCTTGAAGCGCTCGCCGACCTCCTCGGAGACGGGGCTCCCCGTCCCCCCGTCCTCCCCGGACCCGAGGTCGACGCCGCCCTGGCTCACCGACGCGAGCGGCTTGCCCTCGAACTCGCGCCGCATGCGTAGCCAGAGCTCGTCCACCGGATCCAGGAAGAAGAGCACCTCGTAGCCGCGCGCCCGGACCGCCTCCAGATGCGGTGACCGCTCGGCCGCCTCGCGGGAGGCGGACGCCAGGTAGTAGATCGCGGGCTGCCCGCTCTTCATCCGCGCCACGTACTCGCCGAGCGCGGTCGGGGCCGCCCCCTCGCTGGACACCGCCAGCACCAGCTCCAGGAGCCGATTCGGCTCCTCCTCGAGTCCGAGGAGCCCTTCCTTGAGCACCGCGCCGAACTCGGCCCAGAACGTCCGGTACCGCTCGGGCCGAAGCTCCTTCATCTCCTTGAGGGCGGCCAGCAGCCGGCGGACGAGGTACTTGCGGATGGCCTGGATCTGCCGATCCTTCTGGAGGATCTCGCGCGAGACGTTCAGCGACAGATCGTCCGACGACACCACGCCGCGCACGAAGCGCAGGTACGGCGGGAGCAGCTCCCGCCAGTCGTCCATGATGAAGACGCGCTTGACGTAGAGGGACAGGCCCCGGTGCCCGCCGTCTCCGTGGTGCAGATCGAAGGGCGCCTTCGAGGGGATGTAGAGCAGGGCGCGCGCCTCGAAGCTCCCCTCCATGTGCACCGCCAGGTGCTCGAGCGGGTCGTTCCAGTCGTGGCTGATGTGCTTGTAGAACTCGCGGTGCTCGTCCTCGGTGACCGCGTCCCGATCGCGGGCCCAGATCGCCTTCATCGAGTTGAGCGTGTCGCCCTGCAGGCGAACCGGGTACGTGACGAAGTCGGAGTACCGCTTGACGATGCCCCGGAGCACCGCGGGCTGCGTGTAGTCGTTGAGCCCGTCCTCCTCGTCCCGGGGCTTGAGGTGCAGCGTGACGGTGGTCCCGGCCGCCGGGCGCTCGCCCGGGCCGAGGGTGTAGCTGCCGTCGCCGACCGATTCCCAGCGGGTGACCTCCTCGGTGCCCGCCCGCCGCGTGACGACGGTGATCCGATCCGCGACCATGAAGCTCGCGTAGAAGCCCACCCCGAACTGCCCGATCAGCTCGGGGGCGGCGGCCGCCTTGGCCTCGCGGATGGCCCGCAGGAACTCGCGGGTACCCGAGCGCGCGATCGTCCCGAGGTTCTCGACGACCTCCGACCGGCTCATGCCGATGCCGTTGTCGTGCACGGCCAGGGTGCGGGCCGCCGCGTCCGCCTCCAGAGTGATCTCCGGCTCGCCGGAGGCCAGCTCGGGCCTTCTCAGCGCTTCGAAACGGATCTTGTCGAGGGCGTCGGAGGCGTTGGAGATCAGCTCGCGCAGGAAGATGTCCTTGTGCGAGTACAGGGAGTGGATCATGAGGTCCAGCAGCTCGCGGACCTCGGCCTGGAACTCGTGACGCTCCGCCGGCTCGCTCATCGTCCTCCCGGAAGCCCTCCGCGCGCCCAACCATAGCACGCCCCCGGGCGCTCGGAGGGGGGCGAGATGGTTGAAGCGCGGGTACGGCTGGAGTATCGTGACTTCGCTCGACCGGTGCCCCGTTGGCGTTGACCGTCCCTCACAAGGAGCGATGATGGCGAACTCGGCCGGTTACCACGAATCGGAAAGCAAGCTGCGCCCGGAGACCCTGGACAACCACCGGGCGCTCACCTCCATGCAGGAGGAGCTGGAGGCGGCCGACTGGTACGATCAGCGCGTCGACGCGGCGACCGACCAGGACCTGAAGGACATCCTGGCCCACAATCGCGACGAGGAGAAGGAGCACTTCGCCATGCTGCTCGAGTGGTACCGGCGGCGCGACGCCAAGATGGACGCCCACCTCAAGGAGTACCTCTTCAAGAGCGGCTCACTGATCGCGATCGAGCAGGCGGGGGCCGGCGGCGGGGCGGAGGGCGATGACGCGGCGAGCGGCGGCGGGGGCGGCTCACTCGGCATCGGCAGCCTGAAGGGGGGCCAGGGGCTATGAACAATCTCAAGCGGGAGCTCGCCCCGATCTCGACCGCGGCGTGGAAGGAGATCGACGCGGAGGCCAGCCGCGTCCTCAAGCTGAAGCTCGCGGGGCGCAAGCTCGTGGACTTCGACGGCCCGCTCGGCCCCACCGCGGCCGGGGTGAACACCGGGCGCCGGGAGCCGCTGAACGCCGCGCCGGTCGCCGACATCGAGGCCTCCCGGCGGCAGGTGCTGCCGCTGGTCGAGCTGCGCTCCTACTTCGAGCTCTCGCGCGAGGAGATGGACGCGGTCGAGCGCGGCGCGGAAGACCCGGAGCTCCAGCCCCTGATCGATGCGGCCACCCGCATCGCCTACGCGGAGGACACCGCGATCTTCCACGGCTACGCGGCGGGCGGCATCAAGGGCATCGACCAGGCCTCGGCCCACCCGATCCTGCCGATCCCCGACGACTACCAGGCCTATCCGCACCGCATCGCGGAGGCGACCCGGCTCTTGCGCCTGGCCGGAGTGGACGGCCCCTACGCGATCGCGATGGGGCCGCGCTACTACACCGGCCTCACCCAGGCGGTGGGCGACGGCGGGTACCCGGTCCTCAACGTCGTCCGCAAGCTGGTGGACGGCCCGCTCGTGTGGGCGCCCGCGGTCAACGGCGCGGTGGTGCTGAGCCTCCGGGGCGGCGACTTCGAGCTGACGATCGGCCGCGATCTCTCGATCGCCTACCAGAGCCACACCGACAAGGTGGTGCGGCTCTACCTGGTCGAGACGATGGCCTTCCGGGTCCTCACCCCCGAGGCCGCGGTGGCGCTGGCCCACAAGGACGGCAAGGGGTCGCGCAAGGGCTGAGCGGCGGTCAGCCTCGCGCCCTCTTCACCGCCACGAGCGTCAGCGCGATGAAGAGCGCCAGCACCACGAGCTGCGCGGCCGCGAACGGCGGCTCGCTCTGGGTGGGAGCCAGCGCGTTCAGGGCCGGAAACTTCAGGAACGCCTGGGTGATCGCGACGAAGACGTTGAGGTAGAGCGCGATCGCGGCGGACACCACGTAGATCCGGCGCCACACCCCCGCGAGCCCCATCGGGTACCGCGCGACGAGCGCCACCGCCAGGACCACCAGGGAGATGATCCCGACCACGTGCGACGGCAACAGGCGCGTGGTCGGAAAGGCGAACCCGGTCACGCTCGTGGCCACCGTGGTGAGCAGGAACAGGCCGTTCCAGCCGCCGCGCAGCCTTCCCCCGAGCAGGCCGAACAGCACGATGAGCCCCGAGCCGATCCCGATCAGGCTCAGCACCACGTGTAGCGACGTGAACGTCGACTCGGTCAGTCCCCAGATCACGCTGTGCCTCCCTCGCTGGGATCGAGGATCCGCCCGAAGCGCCTCCGGGTCAAGATCGGATCAGGCGCGGTCGATCCAGGCGCCTTCCAGACCGTAGAGCATGGTGGTCGGATGCTGCCGGAAGCCCTTGACCGATGCCTGGGTGAAGTCGATGGTGTCGGCGGAGTAGAGCCAGATGTGCGGCACGTTCTCCAGGATCATGATCTGGGCGCGGTCGTAGATCTCCTTGCGCCTCCTCTGATCCATCGTGCGCCGGCCCTCCTCCAGGAGGAGGTCGAGCTCCGGCACGCTCCAGCTGTTCCAGTTCTGGCCCTTCGTCGAGTGGAGCGCGCGGAAGAACGCGGTGTCCGGGTCGGCGTAGCCCGCCAGGGTGTTCATCGTCATGTCGAAGTCCTTGGCGAGCCAGCGCTTGATCCACACCGCGTACTCGACGTTCTCGATCTCCGCGGTGATCCCCACCCGCTTGAGCTGGGCCGCCACCACCGGCGCGCCCGACACCATGGTGGGGAAGGTCGGGATGACCCCGAGCTTCACGGTGAAGCCGTTGGCGAAGCCCGCGTCGGCGAGAAGCTTCTTCGCCCGATCCGGATCGGGCCGGTAATAGGGCATCCACTGCTCCTCGGGGAGCTGCCACTGCTTCATGGGCGCGGTGGCCGGCGGGGTCAGGCGACCGAAGCCGGCCGCGGCCACGCGCAAAACCTGGGCGCGGTCCAGGGCCCAGCTGATGGCCTGGCGGACCCGCACGTCCTTCAGCGGTCCGCGGCTCGCGTTGATGTTGATGAAGTCGTAGCCGAGACGCGAGCTGCGATAGCCGGTCAGGCCCTTCTCCTCCTTCAGGAGGCTGTAGTTCTTGTTGTCCTCGATGAACGCGTGCTGGATCTGCCCGGTCCGCAGCGCGGCCACGATATTGGCCTCGTCGGGGATCACCTTCAGGACGAGCTCGTCGACGTACGGCTGCCCCTTCCGGAAGTAGCTGGGATTCCGCTTGAAGACCATCTCCTGCTCGACCTTCCAGTCCGCGAGCATGAACGGCCCGGTGCCGACCGCGGCCTTGTTGAGATCTCCGTGCTTCTTGACCCCGGCCTCGCTGACGATGAACCCCCAGAAGCCGCCGAGCGCGGCGAGCAGGCCCGCGAAGGGCTCCCTGGTCACGAACTTGATTGCGTGCTTGCCGACCGGCTCGAACTTGTCGACGGTGAGGAAGTCGGCCTTGCCGGAGGACTTCTCGATGAGCCGGTCGAAGGTGAACTTCACGTCCGCCGAGGTGAACTCCTGCCCGTCGTGGAACTTCACCCCCTGGCGCAGCTTGAACGTCCACGTGACCCCGTCCCGGGCGACCTCCCACGACTCGGCGAGCTCGGGCACCGGGTTCATGTCGAAGTCGAACCGAACGAGCTGGTTGTAGGTCAGCGGCGAGCGCCGGCTCCGCGATAGCGCGGGCACGAGCTGAGGATCGAGCCCGGTCGCCTCGCTGGTCTGCGCCGATACGAGCACGCCGCCGGGCCGGGGCGTCTGGGCCCACGCCGGCCGGGTGAGCCCGAGCGCGGCCAGGGTGAGCCCGCCGGCCTTGAGGAGCTGGCGGCGGGACGGACGTCGTGGATCGAAGGCGCGGGAGTCGGGGATCATGACGGTCTCTCCTTAGAAGGCGCGGGAACCGCAGAACGGCCGGCGCGAGTCTAGCACGGCGCGACCGCCCGACTCCCCCGCGGGCGCCACCGCCGCCCGCCTCAGCCCACCGGCACGATGGTCTGGGTGCGCGAGCGGACGTGGGGCGCGAACTGGTACCAGCCCCGCATCGCCTGGAACTCCGGCGTGGCGGTGGCGTCCGGGCCTTCGAGCTCGTAGACCGTCGTGTAGACGCGCCGGGCGACCTTCTCCGTGCGGCCCGCGGTGGTCTCCGAGATCTCGCCCCGGGACACGTAGCGCCGGCCCCGCTGCACGCCCGGGCACCGGAGCGCGTCCGGCAGGTGGACCGTGTCGTACCAGTGGTTCCACGCGGCCTCGACTTCCGGGTCCACCTCGGCGGTCACGATCAGCAGGCACGTCGGGAATTCAGCCATTGCCTCACTCCTTCCCGCAGGTGTTCACCCGCTCAGCCCTGCCCGGTGAAGAGGCCGTCCACGAAGCCGATCTGGTACGCGAGGAAGAGCCCGAAGCCGACGCTGAGCAGGCCCGCCCCGAGCGCCAGCGACCGGTTCACCCCGAGCAGCCGCCGGGCGGTGTAGGCGAAGGGGAGCGCGATCGCCATCGTGATCAGGAGCATGCCCGCGATCGTCCCGAGCCCGAAGACGAGGAGATAGGCCAGGGAGAGCGCCGCGTCGTGGATGGTCGCGACCATGAGCAGCGCGACCGCGGCGGACCCCGCGAGCCCGTGGACCACGCCCACCAGGAGCGGGCGCATCGCCTGGTAGAGACCGAGCCGCCCGAAGCGCCGATCGAGCCGGGCCACCGGCGTCTCCTGCTCCCCGTGACCGTGGTCGGTCCGCTCGTGCCCATGCGGGCGCGCGTGGACGTAGTCGCCGTGAACGTGGGGGTGTCCCCGCGGCCGAAGGACTCCCATCACGGTGGTCCCGCCCAGCAGGATCAGCATGAGGGCCACCGAGAGCTCCACGGTGAGCCCGATTCGCGCCGGGATGACGACCTCGAAGAGGATGATGGCCCCGCCCGCGATCAGGATCGTGACGGTGTGGCCGATGCCCCACAGCACCCCGATCAGGGCCGCGGTCCGGACACGGCGCTCGCGGCTGACGATGGTGCCCACCGCGATCACGTGATCCGGATCGGTCGCGTGGCGGATACCGAGGAAGAACCCCAGGACGGCGATGGGCAGGAGCGTGAACACGTCGAGTCGGCTAGCCCCGGAGCGCGGGGAATACCCGCTCGGCCAGGAGCTTCATGGTACGCAGCACCCTGGCCTGCTCCATGCCCGGCCACTGGATGCGGAAGATGAAGCAGTTGGCGCCGAGGCCGTCGGCGTAGCGCTTGATCTCGGAAACCGCGTCGTCGGGGTCGCCCACGATGAAGCGATCCGCCACCAGCTCTTCGAACTCCTGCGCGAAGCTGTCTCCCTCGGGCAGCGCCTTGTCTTGGCCCCACGACGCATAGGCCTTGTACTTGGCCTCGAGGAACGGCTGGCACTCGCGGATGGCACTGCGGCGGTCGGGCGCGAGGTAGAGCTCCTTGATGATGGGGAGCTCGGCCGGGAAGGCGCGGCCGGCCTCACCGAGGGCCTGACGGTACACGCCCATCTGGCGCTCGAGCACCGCCAGCTTGGCGTGCGGGTTGATGACCCACGCGTCGCCGAGACGCGCGGCCCGGACCACCGCGGCGTCGTTGTTCGCCGCGAACCAGACCGGCGGGTGGGGCCGCTGCACCGGGCGCAGCATCATGCGCGCGCCGGTCAGGTGGAAGAAGCGCCCGCGATGCGTCACCTCGTCGCCCGACCAAAGCCGCTTGATCACCTCGAGGCTTTCGACGAGACGCCCGACCCGCTCCTTGGGCGCGATCCCGAACGCCTCGTTCTCCTCCTCGCGATAGCCGAGCCCCACCCCGAAGACGAAGCGCCCCTCGGTGATGACGTCGAGCGTGGCCACCTGCTCGGCCACGTCTACCGGATTCAGCAGCGGGAGGAGGATCACGGTGGCGCCCACCCGCATCGTCCCCGCCTCGGCGGCGAGGCGCGCGAGCGCGGGCAGGCTCTGCAGCTCCTGGAACGGCGTCGAGAGGAAGTGCTGCCCCATCACGATGAGATCGAAGCCGGCGTCGCGGGCCGCCCGGACCTGTTCGATGTGCTCGCGGAAGCGATCGACCATCGAGACGCCCGGCGGGTGCTGCTTCGAGACGATCAGACCGAACTTCATGAGCTCTCCCCTTCCCCGGCTACGCCCGGGGCGTGTGCTTCGACAGGAACTCCAGGACGCGGGCGCGAGCGGCCGTCAGGGCGTCGCCGGTCTTCCACTCCCGGATCATCTCGGCGCGCGGGAGCAGTCGCGCCAGCTCCTCGGAGATCGGCAGCGGGTGCGCCTCGTCGTTGCCCGCCAGGACCAGGCACGGCGTCGCGCACGTGGACACGAACGCCCGGTCCGCGCAATAGACGAAGCCGGGTGCGTACAGGTTCCGGTACACCGCGTCCAGCACCCCCGGGGTGGCCTCGGGATGGTCGGTCAGCGTCTCGGCCCACCCATCGAACCGCGCGGAGCGGCCGGCCGGCATCGCGCCCACACGTCCGATGGGCTGGGCCAGCACCGCGGAAGCGACGCGGTCGGGCTGGGCCTTCAGCAGGCTCAGGATGAAGGACCCCCCGATGCACTGACCGTAGAGGTGACACCGGTCGATCCGCAGGTGGTCGAGCAGCGCGATGTGATCGGCGGTGTACGTCGGCCAGCCGTCCTGCGCGGTGATCGGGGCGCGGGACCGGCCGCCCGCGTTGCGCTGGTCCATCGCGATCACCCGGTAGCTCCCCGAGAGCTCGGTGGTGGGATTGATCGGCGCCGCGGGCCGGCTCCAGACCTCGATGGTGGACTGCAGCCCCGCGGGGGCGAAGGTGAGGATCGGGAAGCCCCGCCCGAACTCCTCGTAGTGGATGGTGGCGCCGTCGTGCTGAAAGCTGGGCATGGTCTGTCCTTTCGTGGGGTTACCGCGGGAGTCTACCACGCGCCCCTGGTATAGTGAGGCCACCGCACATCGTCATGGCCGACGCCCCAGTGACCTCCGACGAGTTCCGGGCCTGGCGAGCAGCCGAGCGCGAGCGGCTGATCGGGGAGCGCGAGCGCGTCGACCCCGCGACCCTCGAGCAGTGGCGCCGCCGCATCGACACTCACCTCCAGCGCTCGTTCCCCGGCCTCGCGGCCGCGACGCTCGCCTTCTGCTGGCCGATGCGCGGAGAGTACGACGCACGGCCGCTGGCCGCCGCGCTGCGCGAGCGCGGCACGGTGACGGCGCTGCCGGTGGTGGTGGCGCCGAGGCAGCCGCTCGCCTTCCGCGAATGGCATCCCGGCGTCGCGCTCGCCTCCGGGCCGCTCGGGATTCCCTACCCGGCCGGGTCCGATCCCCTCGCGCCCTCCGTCGCCCTCATCCCGCTGACCGGCTGGGACGAGGCGGGCCATCGCCTGGGCTATGGCGGCGGTTTCTTCGACCGGACCCTGGCGATCCGACCCAGGCCCACCGCCATCGGTGTCGGCTACGAGCTGGGCCGGATGAAGACGATCAAGCCACAGGCCTGGGACATCCCGATGGACTGGATCGTGACCGAGCGCGGCGTGTACCGGCGCGACCCGGGCGGGCTCGTGTTCCTGGGAGAGGCCGCCCCGGGCGAGCCCGGAGCGCTGGCTTCTCCGGTGTGCTACGCGGACGAGATTGCCCCGGACCACTTCGGGGATCCGAAGCCGTAGCGTGCGGCCGTCCCGCGGGCGCCGAGGCCTGGGCCTCGGCGCCGGTCGGGGCTACGGCTTGATCTGGGCGCGGATCTCGCCGCTCGGGTTCGCCGCGCTGTGGACGTTCACGTACAGGCCGCCCGACCGATATGCGTCGAACTGCGCGCTGGTCAGGGTCGTGTTGGCGGGGACGGTCCAGACCCCGTCGGCCGTCTTGGCCAGCGGAATGATCACGGGCCCGTTCTGACCCATCGCGCCCTGGTGGATATGCGCGGCGGTGCCGTTGAGATTGGTCGTCCGCACCTCACCGCTGATGTTCTTGTCCCCGCTGACGATGATCGAGCTCACACCCGTCGCCTGCGTGTTCACCGCCGGCACTTCCTGAGCGCCGCTCAATGGTGTGCCGGCGCCCATCATCGCCCCCATGCGGCTCCCCGTCCCACTCTGGGAGCAGGCGGCGATGCCGAGCACCACCATCGCCACCCCGATCACGAATCCGACGGACCGCGTCCCCTTCTGCCGATCTCCACGCATGCTTGCCTCCCGAGAGAGATTTGTGATCGCCGAACAGATCACACGTGAGGGATCAGCAAGAGCTGTGCCGCGCGCCCGACCGCCAATCGCGGGCTCCCGCGCGGCGCCGCGGTGGCCGGGTGGACGAAAGTACCGGGAAGGAGCGACCGAATCTCCTCACCCGGCCCTCTCCCAGAAGGAGAGAGGGAAAACGATCAGGCGCCCAGGAAGTAGCGGCGGGGGTCGAAGAGGCGGACGAGGGCGAGCTCGTCGGCGGCCGGCGGCTCGAAGCGGCGCAGCGTGGGCGCGACCCCGGGGTCTCGCCGAAGAGGCCGGTCAGGCGCAGCTCGCCGTGCTCGCCGCTCTTCTCGTACACGCCGCGGTCGGAGACCACGGTGCGGACCGTGCGGCCCGGCGCGGTGATGTAGGGCACCTTGTCCACGAAGCGCCGCGGCGACTGCTCGAGGCACACCACCACCTCGCGCGCGGAGGAGGTGATGTCGTTGGCCCCGCCCGAGCCGGTGATGTAGGTGACGCCGGGCATGATGGTGGAGTTGATGTTGCCGTGCTTGTCGATCTGTCCGGCCGCGAGCGAGCCCAGGCACTGGTTGTGCCGGCCGCCCATGAAGATGCCCATGACGTGCAGGATGTCGGTGAGCATCTTGCACGAGGGGAAGTTGCGGAACGAGAACACGAAGGGCTCGGCCGGGCGCGGGAGATAGCCGACCATGCCGGTCTCGGCCATCAGCTCCACGTCGGCGCCCGCCTGCTTGAGCTGGTAGGTGGCCAGCCAGGCGGCCAGGTTGGAGTTGCCCACCCCGGCCAGAAAGGTCTTGTAGCCGTGCGCCCGGACCTTCTCGGCGAGCATGCGCGAGGCGGCCACCACCATCCACTCGGACGGCGACGCGGTGTCGCTCACCGGCAGCTTCGGGGAGAGCGTCTCGAGCTCGGAGACCCACGCGTCGGTGTGGGCGCGCCCCTTGGTCTCCATGATGCGGCCGTAGCCGAGCTTGGCCAGGTAGGCCGCGTGATCGGGCAGATCGAGCATCCACTCCTTGATCCACGCGTCCGCGGTCTCCGCCTTGCGGAAGGCGCGCCGGCACTCGAGGATCCACTCGATGTCCTCCGCGTAGCCCTCGAGCTCCGGCACGTTCATGCCGTACATGCCGCCCGGATGGTTGCCGTGCGGCGTCTCCACGATCGCCCGCACGTACTGCCCGGGCAGGCGTACCAGGTTGGCGTGGCGGCGGACGAAGTCGGTGGAGACGATCTTCTCGACCGTGACGATCGCCCCGTTCTTCGCGGCCATGGCCCCGTACAGGTTCTCGTTCATCGGCGGGGCGATGATCACGTTGCCGGCCCGGTCGGCGGCCCAGGCGTGCAGGAGCGCCACGTCGGGCACCAGGGCCCGCGCGTAGCCCACGCGGCCCTCCGCGCCGAAGGGATCGTCCACGGTCAGGAACTCGCCGCTCCTCGTGTTGTCCTCCTCCATGCTCGAGCCGAGCAGCGAGCGGGTGGGGAGGAAGGGCACGCCCATGGCCCCCGCCAGCAGGCGCAGGGGGAAGGTCAGCATGGACCAGTTCGAGACCTCGAGCCGGCCCTCGAGGACCGCTCTGGAGATGAGCGCCTGGGGAGTCGGGAACGGGTAGCCCTCGCCCATGAACGTGGTGATGACCCGGCGCACGAGGCCGCCGTGGATCAGCGCGGTCCACGGCGAGCCCAGGCCGACCACCGCGAGGGTGAAGGCGGGGCTTTTCCCCCACCACTGGCGGACCAGCTCGTAGACGGCGGGATTGGGCCGGCCGTGGGCCGAGCCCAGGTAGACCGTGTCGCCCGCGTGGACGTGACGGCGGACCGCCTCGGAGAGCGTGGCCGTCTTGTCGGGGCCCTCGTGCAGCGGCAGGGCGAGGCGACGGTCGATCGCGTCGTGGTAGAGCGGGATCATCGCGGCGCGCTCGGGCCGAAGATCCGGGCCTTGACGCGGTTGGGGACCCAGCGGGCGAGCCGGCGGGCCACCGCGGCGATGTGCTCGAGGGAGTCGGCCGAGCCCGGCCAGTAGCGGAGCACCAGGGGGCGATCCACGTAGTTCAACACGCCGTCCACCACCACCGCGGCGAGGATCACGTCGTCGAGATATCCGAGCCATGGGATGAAGTCGGGGATCAGGTCGATCGGGCTCACCAGGTAGACCGCCATCGCGGCGAGCACGACCTTGGCCGCGGTCGGGACGTCGCGGTCGCCGGCGAGCGAGATCAGCATGCGGCCGAGCCGCGGCAGGGCGAGGAGCAAGTCCTTCACGGTGCCGGCCCCGCGCTACTCCAGGCGTTCGGCGAGCAGCTCGGCGATGTCGCGGGTCTTGATCTTGTCGCCGACCTCCTTCGCCTTCACCCCGTCCTCGAACATGGTCAGGCAGAATGGGCACGCGGAGGCCAGGATGTCGGGCTTCACCTCCATCGCCTGCTCCACCCGGAGCTGGTTCACCCGGCGCCCCTCGTGCTCCTCCATCCAGGCGCGCCCGCCCCCGCCCCCGCAGCAGAAACCCTTCGAGCGGTTGAGCTTCATCTCGACCAGCTCGCCGCGCGTCACCCCGGCCAGCACCCGCCGGGGCTCGTCGTAGATGTCGTTGTAGCGGCCGAGGTTGCACGCGTCGTGGTAGGTGATGCGCTCGCCGTCGCGCTGCGCGGGCGAAAGACGCCCGGCGCGGATGAGATCGTCGAGGAGCTGGGTGTGGTGGATGATCCGGAAGTGACCGTCGAACTGCGGGTACTCGTTGCGGATGGTGTTGAAGCAGTGCGGGCACGCGGTCACGATG
>WNFK01187679.1_pt2 | contig 36586 bp, 31 predicted proteins | sample 5400281 | NCBI WGS metagenome assembly WNFK01 (sample SAMN13153350, study PRJNA577476) | soil metagenome | isolation source: 20 cm soil on Douglas fir-dominated hillslope | place: USA:California | collected 2013-09-17
CGCAGATTGCCAAAAGTGGATTCGTCTTCCTGTTCGATCGCCAATCGGGAGCGCCGCTCTTTCCCGTAGAAGAGCGACCGGTCCCCGCCTCCGATCTGCGGGGCGAGCACGCGTGGCCGACGCAGCCGTTTCCGGTGAAGCCCGTGCCGTTCGCCCGCCAAGCCATGACCCCAGCCGATGTCATCGACCTGAAGCGATTCCGCACGCTACGGGCGAACGGGCTCTTCACGCCGCCGAGCCGTGAGGGAAGCATCGTCCTGCCGGGCTTCGACGGCGGGGGAGAGTGGGGTGGTGCAGCGGTCGACCCGGAGACGGCCGTGCTCTACGTCAACGGCAGCGACGTCCCGTGGATCGCCGCGATGCGTGACGCCCGGGCGACGCCCGGTCCTCGAGTCTATGCGACGGCCTGTGCGAGCTGCCACGGTGCCGATCGGCGCGGCCAGGGCCGTGCGCCATCGCTGGTCGGCCTGCGGGCGCGACTATCGAGAGATCAAGTTCAGCAGGTCATCGAGCGGGGTCGGGGCTTCATGCCGGCGTTCGCGCGCCTGTCGGAACCTGAACTTCGCGCACTGCTCGAGGATCTGGGGTACTCCGGTGAGGGCCTGTCTGCGCATGCGACCGCGAAGGTCACCGCGCCGTATGAGTTCGTGGGGTACGAGCGCTGGCGGGACTCGAGCGGTCTTCCGGCGATCAGGCCACCGTGGGGAAGGCTGAGCGCGATCGATCTCAACACGGGCCAATACCTTTGGAGAATCCCGCTCGGCGGGGAACAGTATGGAGGACCGATCGTCACCGCCGGGGGCTTGCTGTTCATCGCGGCGACGCAGGACGCTAAGTTTCACGCGTTCGACACACAAACCGGGAAGCTGCTGTGGGAGGCGACGCTGCCGGCACCCGGGTACGCGACGCCCAGCACCTACGCGGTGCGCGGCAAGCAATATGTCGTCGTCGCGGCGGGCGGCGGCAAGCTGGGCTCCAAGTCGAGTGACGCCTACGTAGCGTTCGCGCTCCCATAGCGCTCCCCAACGGAGGGTTCGGATGTTTGCTGTCGTGATCACGGTCATGAGCCTCACACAGGGGCTCACCCCCGATCGACAGCTCGCCCGCGACGTCTTGGCCGAGCTGATCGCCATTAACACGACCCATGAGCACGGCAACACGACGCCAGCCGCCGAGGCGATGGCGCGGCGGCTGCTCGCGGCCGGCTTCCCCGCGGGAGATGTGGTGGTCCTGGGACCGGCGACGGGCAACCACAACCTCGTGGCGCGCCTGCGCGGCCCCGAGGGGGGCGCGCGCCGCCCGATCCTGCTGCTGGCCCACCTCGACGTCGTCGCAGCGCGGCGCGAAGACTGGTCCCTCGACCCGTTCACCCTCACCGAGCAGGATGGCTTCTTCTACGGACGCGGCACGCTCGACATCAAGGACATGGCGGCGTTGTTTGTCGCTACGCTCATTCGCATGAAGCGTGAAGGCTTTGTCCCCGATCGCGACATCATCCTCGCGCTCACGGCTGGGGAGGAGAGTGGGGGAGACTACAACGGCGTCCAATGGCTGCTCCAGAACCATCGTGACCTGATCGACGCCGTCTACTGCATCAACGGCGACAGCGGCGATCCGCTCATGCGGGCCGGCAAGATGTTCGCCCGGGGTGTGCAGGCCAGCGAAAAGGTCTACCTGAGCCTCGTCCTGACGGCGCACAATCCGGGGGGTCACAGCTCGCTGCCCCCCCCAACGGGTCAGAACGCGATCTACGATCTCGCGGCGGCGCTCACTCGCGTCGGCGGGTACACGTTCCCAATGCGCCTGAACGAGATCACGCGGGCCTACTTCACGCGCGTGGCCGGCACGCTGCCGCCGGCGGTAGCGGCGGACGTGCGTGGTGTCCTGCGGACGCCCATCGATAGCGCGGCGGCGGCGCGCCTCTCGGCCTCGTCTCCGTTCTTCAATGCCCAGCTCCGCACCACCTGTGTGGCCACTCGGGTCGAGGCGGGCCACGCCGACAACGCGCTGCCGCAGACGGCTCGCGCCGTGGTGAATTGCCGCCTGCTGCCCGACGAGCGCCCCGCCGACGTCGTGGCGACGATCCGCCGCGTCGTCGCGGACGATTCGATCGCGGTGACCGTCAAGGACTCGGCGGTCCCGTCGCCGCCCTCACCACTCGTCCCCGAAGTGATGGGGGCGCTCGAGCGCGTGACGGCCGCCATGTGGCCGGGGGTGCCCGTGGTCCCGAACATGGAGACCGGCGCGACCGATGGGCTGTTCCTGCGGAACGCGGGGATGCCGGTGTACGGCGTGTCGGGCGTGTATCTGGACGCGGACGACATCCGCGCCCATGGCCGAGACGAGCGGATCGGCGTGCGCGCCTATTACGAGGGCGCGGACTTCACGTATCGCTTCATCAAGGCATTGACGACGCGAGGCCGTTGAGAGGTGATCCGGTCGTGACTGTCTACCGTGCAGCTGCGACGGCCGGGGCTGTGCTCGTTAGCGCATGTGTTGGCAGTCGCACGCCCTCACACCCAGTTCTTCGCTTGGAGGCACCCGCCCGTGTTTGTGCGGAGCGGGCAACGAGTTTCTTTGGCGGGACTGCGCTCGAGGATCGCGAGGCCTGGTATAGCAGTCAATTGCGGGCGGCGAAGGAGGGAGCCCTGTGCCGCCTCCCGGACGACACCGGGTCGGTCTACCGCTTCACGTGGATACCGTCGTTCAACCCAACGGTCGTTGTACGCGTGGAATCCGGCGCCAACGGGTACCGCATCACGGCCAAGAGCTTGAGTGGGGCCGGCGGGTACGAGCCGGGCTCGCTCGCGCACATGACGACGTACGAGCTCGATGACGCCGACATGGAGAAGTTCGCTGAACTCCTCACCGCGGCACGGTTCTGGGAACTGCCCACGGACCCGCCGCCTGACGGCACCGAGGGCGCAGACGGCGCACAATGGGTCCTCGAAGGGCTTGAGAACGGCCGGTACCACGTGGTGGATCGCTGGTCGCCCCGGCCGGACGGACCGGATGCCGCCTATCGTCGACTCGGCGAGTGGCTCCTGACGCGCTCCAGCCTGGCTCCCTCATCACTGGTCAAAGAATACTGAGCCTGCCTACATTCCTGCCCTCATGAAGGGTGCACGAATCAGGTGACTCAGATTGCCTTCAGTGGCGTCGGCGTGGACTTCGGCGCCACGACCCTGTTCTCGAACGTGTCGTTCACGGTGGAGCCCGGCGCACGCTGGGGCATCGTGGGCCGGAACGGCACGGGCAAGACGACGCTCTTCCGGCTGCTGACCGGCGAGCTCGAGCCCACCCGCGGCACCATCGCGCGCGCGCCCGGATTGCGCGTGTCGTTACTCGAGCAGCATCGCGACTACGGCGCCGCAACGACCGTGTGGGAGGCGGCGGCGGGTGAGCTCGCCGATCTGCTGGCGCTGGAGCAGTCCCTCGTCGAACAGGCCGCGCAGCTCGCCCACGACTCGTCACCCCAGGCCCTGGCCCGCTACGGCGAGGACCTCGAGCGGTTCGAGCACGAGGGTGGCTACGCGGTGACCTCGCGCATCGACGCGGTGTTGCACGGGCTCGAGTTCGATCCCGTCCAAGCCCGGGTCACTCCGCTGTCGGCGCTGAGCGGGGGCGAGCTCGGGCGCCTCGGCCTGGCACGGCAGCTGATGACGACGGCCGACGTGCTCCTGCTCGACGAACCGACGAATCATCTCGATCTCGAGACGACGCGGTGGCTCGAGCAATACCTCGCCGCGAGTGAGCGGACGGTGCTGCTCGTGAGTCATGACCGCGCGTTCCTCGCCGCCACGGTGGACCATGTCCTGCATCTCGAGGGCCGCACCGCCGCGCCGTACGCGGCTGGATACACGGCGTTCGTGGCGCAGCGCGCCGAGCGGCGGCTGGCGCAGCAGCGCGCGTTCGACCAGCAGCAGCGGATCATCGCGAAGGAGAGCGACTACATCGCCCGGAACATCGCCGGGCAGAACACCAAGCAGGCCAAGGGCCGGCGCAAGCGCCTCGACCGCTTGCCCCGTCTCAGTCCCGTGATCGGGGCGGACGGCACGATGGCGTTGCGTTTCGAAGTGCGCGAGCGGGGCGGCGACCAAGTGCTGAACGCCAAGAACGCCAGCGTGGGGGTCGGCAGCCGCACCCTGGTGGAGCGGTTCAGCGGGACACTCGAACGCACCGGCGTGCTTGGGATTCTCGGACGCAACGGCGCGGGAAAATCCACGCTGCTCAAGGCGCTGCTCGGCGAGCATCCGACGCAGAGCGGCGACCTCCGGCTCGGCGCGTCGATCAGTACCGGCTACTACCGGCAAGACATGTCGCAGGTGCCGCTCGACCGGACGCTGTACGACGTGATCGCCGCGCTGCGCCCGAAGTGGGAGCGCGGCCAGATCCAGGGACACCTCGGGCGCTTTGGGTTTTCGGGGCAGGAGGTGCTGCGCCGCGCCGACTCGCTCTCGGGTGGTGAGCGCGCGCGCGTCGCATTGGCCATCCTCATGCTGTCGGGCGCCAACCTGCTCGTGCTGGACGAGCCGACCAATCATTTGGACGTCGAATCCATCGAAGCGCTCGAGGACGCGATCGAGGAATACGACGGCACGGTGATCCTCGTGAGCCACGACCGGGCGCTGCTGCGCGCGCTGACCACTCGCATCTGGATCCTACACGACCGCCACATGACCGAGTTTGCCGGCGGATTCGCCGAGTGGGAGGAGGTCAGCGCGGAGCGCACTCACGCCGCGGCGGTCAGTGCCGCCGAGGACCAGGCCCTGCGGCAGGTGCACGAACGCCAGCGCGTCGCCCCGTCCCCGAAGCAAGACCCGCGCAAGGACCTGCGGCGCGCGCAGCGCGCGCTCGAGGAGGCGGAAGGGGCCGTCGCGAAGCTGGAGTCCCAGGTCGCGGAGGTGGTCGCGGCCCTGGAGGATCCGGCGCTGTACACCCGTCCCGAGGGCGCGACGACGGCCCGGCAGCTCGGCGCGCAGCTCGAGACCTTGAAGCGCAGCCTCGACGCGGGGCTCGAGCGCTGGACAAAGGCCACGGAGGAGGTCCAGGCGTTGCAAGACCTCAGCGGAGCAGGTTGAGACCCTTCAAGTAATTCGCGACGAGGTAGGCCGGCACCGCGAAGATGATCTTCCCCTGCGACTCGCCCTGCCCCCCGTAGAGCACCCCGACCACGCGGCCGTCACGATCGAAAATCGGGCTCCCCGATGAGCCCGGCGCGCCGTAGCCGTCGACCTGCATGACGTTGGTGAGCGCCTTGCTCACCGTGCCCACCGTGAGCGTGGGTTCTGCGATGGGGCGCTGGCCCTGCGCCTCCATCGGGAGATCGAAGCCGAGGGGGTAGCCGATGATGGCGACGGGATCGCCGCGCTCGATGCCTTGACGGGTGCGCGCGAGACCGGCGACACGTGGCGTGCCGCCCTTGATCCGGACGCGCAGGACGCCGACATCGGCGTCGGGTGAGACGCCCACCATTTCTCCGGGAAACATCTGCGTGCTTCCCGAAAAGATCACACCGATGCGCCGAGGAGTACGGGTGCCGTCGTCGCCGACCAGCACATGCTTGTTCGTGACCATCGTGCCGCTCGAATCGACCGCGAACGCGGTGCCGCTGAATCGCTCCGTCTCCGAGAACTCGACCAGCACGATGGCGACGGCATCCTGATTCCTGTGGGAGATGGACCGGTAATCCACCCCACCCACCGCGCCGACGAGGGCGCGCTGTCGCCGCTCGGCGTCGTCGAGCTGCGCGCGTAGCCGCGCCACCGATGAGGCGTCGCCGCCCGAGCCTTGGAGCTCGCGCCGCAGCCGCGCTGTTTCGGCCTGCGACTCGGCGAGCGCCTCGCGCACGCCCTTCAGCTGCGACTCGAACTGCGTCGATACGCGCTGCGCTTCGCGCTCGCTCCGGGCCGCCTGCCACTGCAACCACCCGAACGCCCCCGCCGTGAGCAGCAAGAACACGAACAGCACCTTGGTGGTGCGGCGCAGCTGCGCGGTCTGGCGCGCGACCTCCACGGCGATGCGCACGGCCGTGCTGGAGCGGGGCTGCCGTGGGGCGCTCGCCCGCATGACCTCGCGCGGCGACGAGGCGCGAACGGCCATGCCCTCCGCGGCCGTGGTCGCGAGCACGTCGCTCGATGCGCCCTCCAGCGCGTGGAACTCGACCGCCGGGCCAGTGGCCCCGAAGCCGATCACGTCGCCGTCCTGGATCGGCGTGTCGCCCGTGATGCGCTTGCCGTTCACGAAGGTGCCGTTCCGGCTGCCCAGGTCCTGAAGCACGAACCCGTCGGCCTTGCGGATCACGGCGGCATGGCGAGAGGAGACGTCGAGGTCGCGCTCGGCGTCGAAGCGCACGTCGGACAGAGGGTGGCGGCCGAGGCCGATGTACGTCTTGCCGAAGGCCTCGACCTGGCCGGCGCGGGCCCCGGAGAGAAACTTGAACTGGGCTTTCACGGGCTCCGCGTGAAGTACCAGAGCAACGCGGCGAGGACGGCGAGCGCGGCCAGGACGATCGTGAACACCCGGCTGCGCGCCTCCCGGGCTTCCTTGTTGGGTACGGGCGCTCGGCTGCCCTTGTAGATCGGGACCGGCTCGGTGCTCGTTTCCGTATCGATCAGCGGGTAGACCTGATGCCCGACCTCCTCCTGCGCAGTCGAGGCGCGGAGGCCGTCGCCGTCGAAGCGCGCCATCACGACCGTGATGTTGTCCGGCCCGCCGCGTTGATTCGCGAGCGCGATGAGTTTGTCGCAGGCGGCGGCGAGGTCGCTCGACTGAGTGACGACCTGCGCGATCTCTTCCTTCTTGACCTGACCCGACAGCCCGTCAGAGCAGAGCACGAGTACGTCGCCGCGGCGCACCTCCTGGTGCGTGAGGTCGACTTTCACTTTGGGGTCGGGGCCCAGTGCCTGGAGGATGATGTTGCGGCGCTCGCTCTGCGCCGCTTCCTCTTCGGTCAGCTCGCCGGCCTCGACGAGGCGCTGCATCAGCGACTGATCCTTCGTGAGCTGATGCGCGACGCCGCCACGCACCAGATAGGCGCGGCTGTCGCCCACCTGCGTCAGGTAGAGATGATCGCCCAGCACGCCGGCGGCCGTCGTCGTCGTGCCCATCCCCTTGACCTCGGGATGCGCTTTCGCGTGCGCGTGAATGCTCGCGTTCGCGACCTCGACCGCCTCTTTCAGCCGGTGGGCGAAGCGCTGCGGCGTCGCCTCCGATTCGGAGTTCCACGCGCGCACGAGGTGCGCGAAGATCGCGTCCGTCGCCATCTGGCTCGCCAGCTCGCCGGCCGCCGCGCCCCCCATGCCGTCGGCGACGACGAACAGGGATCCCCGATCGCCCAGGTCGTGCTGGCGGACCTGGGGCAGGAGCGACGCGTCCTGGCGCGTCAGGTCCGCGACCAGGAAACGATCCTCGTTGTGCTCGCGTGACCGGCCGACGTCGGTCTTGCCGAACACCTGCACCCGAATGGGCTTGGGGGAGCGTCCGAACATGCTCAACTCGGGCACTGGGCGCCGACGCCCAGGTACGTGGCGTCGTCTGGGGCGAGGTCGACTGCTTTCCGGATCCATTGGCAGCCGATGGTGCGACGCCGCTGGAGCGAGTCAGCGTTGGAGCCGGCTTTGACCGAAAAGTACGCGTTGCCGACGACGAACGCGGCGTATGCCTTGTCCTTGGTGCTGATCCCGGGCGCCTCGAAGAACCGCATTGCGGAGTCGCGTACCATCGAGACGGTCGTGTCGCTCAGTTGCTCGAGGAACAGGTTGTCCAGGGCCTCGTGGGCCTTGGTGAGGTCGATGCGGCCGCGCGGTGGCGGCGCGACGTGTCGCGTGCCTGAATCGCGGTTCGCAAGTGTTTGTTGATTGCGCCCCCCCGTTGGATTGCCCAAGCCTCGCCGACCCGAATCCGTACTCTGGGGGTTCGTCGGGACCGCCGCCGTGTCGGGCGACACGGCATTATTCTTCTCGCCCCCCGACAGCGCCACCCACGCCCCGCCCGCCGCGAGAACGGCGACTACGCCCACCGCCACGGGGACCATCGAGCGCTTCCTGGGAGAAGGCGCGGGCGCCCGCGTCGCGGAGATCCGTTGCGTGAGGCCGGCCGACGTGTCGAGCAGCTGCGTCTTCCCCTCGGTATCGGCGAGGCCGGCGCGCGTCTGCGGAACGGCACCGGTCGTGTGGCGTCCGACGCCTGTGACCGACGCGACGTCGTCCGCGAACTTCGCCACCGTCTGGTAGCGCTCCGTCGGGCTGCGCGTCAGCGCGTTGTCGAGCACCGCCTGGAGGCCGGCCGGAAACGTGAGATCGGGGCGCGACTCGGCGAGCTTCGTGGGCTCATCGGTCAGGCGCTTGATCATCGTCTCCTGGACGGTGGTGGCCTCGAACGGCAGCTTCCCGGCCAACATCCGGTAGAACACCAGGGCGAGCGAATAGAGGTCGCTCCGCCCGTCGAGCTTGTCGCCCGAGAGCTGCTCGGGGCTCATGAATTCGGGAGTCCCCACGACGAGTCCGGTCTTCGTCACCTTCTGGCCCGACTCGTCGCCGCCCACTGCCTTGGCGATCCCGAAGTCCACCACCTTCACCTGATCGCCGCCCTTTTTCTGCGCGAGCATGATGTTGTCGGGCTTCAGATCGCGATGCACGATCCCGAGATCGTGCGCGGCCTGCAGGGCGTCCGCGACCTGCGTGAAGATGCCCACGGCGCGCCGCACTGGCAGCGCGCCGTCGCGCTCCAATAGGTCGGTCAGCGGCTCGCCCTCGATGAACTCCATCGCGAGGTAGATCAGTCCCTCAGGCGTTTCGCCGAAATCGTAAATCGCGCAGACGTTGGGGTGGGTGATGCGACTGGCGTTCGAGGCCTCACGGTTGAAGCGCGCGACGGCGTCGGGGTCGTGCACCATCGACGGGTTCATCACCTTGATCGCGCTGCGCCGCCCCATCTTCACGTGCTCGGCGAGATACACCTGGCCCATCCCGCCCTCACCCAGCTTCTTGATCACGTGGTAGCGGTCCGCCACCACTTGGCCGACCAAGTCGGTGGCCGGCGCGGCCGATCGGAGCGTCTGCCCGTCGTTGGGGCAGAACTTCACGTCATCGGCGTACTCGGTGGAGCAGACAGGGCAGATCTTCACGTGGGGAGCTCGATGCGCAGCACCTTGTCTCCCACCATGATCCGGGAGCCCTGCCGCAGCACCATCGCCCCGCGCGCCGCGATCGCGACGCCGTTGCGGCTGTGGTCGTCGAGCAATACGAAGTCGGCGTCCTCGGAGCGGACCGTCGCGTGCTGGGCGCTCATCGACGGGTCGTACGGGAAGATCCAGTCGCCGTGCTCGCGGCCGATGTGCACGTCGCGGCCCGGTGACAGCTGGATGTTGTCGCGCGAGCTGCCATCGGAGCGCAGCTGCGTGAGACTCGCGATGTCGGCGCTGGGCGCCAGACTGCCCATGCGCTTCGTCGAGTCGGCGTCGTGGGCATGGGGACCGGGATAGCCGAGGCGCCGGAACCGGATCACCTGGGAGCCGATCAGGAACTGGTCGCCGTCCAGCAACCGATGGGGCGCCTCGAGAAAGACCCACGTGCCGTTGCGGCTCCCGAGATCGCGCACCTCGAGCCGGCCCTCCTCCCACGACAACTTGGCGTGCAGCGGCGACAGGAATGGGTCATCCTGAAACGTGATGTCCCCGTCCATCCGGCCGATGCTCGTAGACGTTTGTTTACGCTCGAAACGCTGCAGCTCGACGCCCCCCTCGGCGAGGAGCACGAGGGTCAGCCGCTGGTCGCTGCGGCGATCGGGCGTGAAACGGCCCAGGACGCTCGGATCGATCGGAGAGCCGCACACGGGACAGCTGTGGGCGTCGGCGGTCGAGGCGGGAGGGGGGGACAGCACGCTGGTGCGGGAGACGCCGGCTCCGGCGGCGGCGGCGGCAACCGCGGCCTTCGCGGCGGCGGCCTGCGTCAGCGGCTTGCCGCAATCGGTGCAGAACTGCGCGCCAGGCTCATTCTGGCGGCCGCAGAAGGTGCAGGCGCTCACGCGCGGGGGTGCTCCACAGGGCGCATAAATTAAGGTAGGCCAATCTATTGGGCAAACGGATGGCTCGAAAGGGCCCAGCCCTCCCTGACCGAGTGCGAACGTCCGCGCCCTGAACCGGTGCTGTTCGGCTGGCGTATAATGCAGCCGAGTATGCCACGCGCGCTCACCTCCGTCCTGGCCGCCGGCGCGGCCCTCCTGCTGCCCCTCGCGCTGCCCGCGCAGTCGCCCGCCGACCGGGCGAGCATCGAAGCGTTGCGCGACTCTCTCGGCACGGTGCAAGACAGCGTGGGGCTCAGCCGGCTCGAGGCGGCGACGATCGCCGTGGCAAAACAGCGCCGCGACGATCCGCTCGTCCATGTGCGGCTGGGGTTCATCGGATACCGCCTCGGCGAGCTGACCGGCGTGAAGTCCCACTACGATGATGCCGCCGGCGAGTTCGAGTGGGCGGCCGAGCTACGGCCTGAGTGGCCCTACCCCTGGTACGGCCTGGGACTCGCCGAGCTGGCGTTGGGGGAGAGCTCGGTCCTGGCGATCGAGAACCTCCGCCAGATGCTGGGCAAGGATTACCTCTCCAAGGCGGCGCGGGCGTTCGCGCACGCCACCGAAGTGGACCCGAGCTTCGCCTTCGCCGTGGTGGACCTCGCGAATACCGCGCTCACCCAGCGCATCAAGCCGCGCCTCGACGTGGCGCTCTCGGCGGTGCGGCTCGCGGCCGCGTCGCCCGCAGGGCGGCACGCCGACGTGCAGCTGGTCCGCGGCCGTGTGGAGCGGGAGGCTGGTGAAGCCGACTCGGCCCTCGCCGGCTTCCGCGCCTACCTGGCGGTGGGCGGCGATTCGGGCGTGGGATTGCTCGAGCTGGCCCGCACCTACTATTTCGCGCGCCGCGGCCCCGACGGGTGGGGCACCTACCTGGCGGGCGCGCGCGCCGCCACGTCGGCGCCGGCGCTCACCCTGTACCGGTCCGACCTCTCGTGGATCGCCGACTCGGCCGAGCTGGCGGCCTTCGACGCGCTGCCCGATCCCGGCGCGCGCGCGCGCTGGCTCGAGTCGTTCTGGACGCGGCGCGATGTGGTGGAGGCGCGCGACGTGGGGGAGCGCCTGGCGGAGCATTACCGCCGCTGGTTCTACGCGCGGCGCAGTTTCCGGCTGGTGAGCCGGCACCGGCACTACGACATCACCGAGGTCTACCGCGCCAAACAGGTCGAGTTCGACGACCGCGGCGTGATCTATCTGCGTCACGGCGAACCTGACCGGCGGGCGCGGTTCGCGTGCCAGGAGGCCGAGCAGGCCAACGGCGAAGGGTGCGCGGCGAACGAGAGCTGGCTGTACCGCCGTGAAGAAAAGGAAGGCGGAGACTTGATCTTCCACTTCGCGGCGCGGGGCGACGTGCAGGACTACAAGTTGATCGAGAGTCTCGTGGACGCCCTCGGATTCCGCCGCGGCGTGCAGGCGGGCGCGTATTCCGATGCCCAGGTCTCGGAGCTGTATGCGTCGCGCGACGAGTTCGGCGGTCTGTACGCGCGCGTGGCGCACAGCTTCAACGCCCCGGGCAGTGCGCTCGCCGAAGACCGCGCCCGTGGTCGCAAGAGCATCGCCGTAGGGACGACGAGCGACAGCTACGCGCAACGGTTCGAACACCCCCTCGACGTCGTGGCGAGCGAGTTCGTGGTCGGGGTGGGTCCCGAAGCCGCCGGCCAGATGCTGCACGTCGTCTTCGCCGTTCCCGGTGATCGGCTGACCCCCGAGCCGGCCCAGGGCCCCGGCGGCCTCCTGTACCCGCTCCATTTCCGCCTCGTAGTGTCCGATTCCACGGACCACATCGTGGCGCGGCTCGACACGCTGCGCGTTTTCGGGGCGCGCCAGGCGCTCCGCCAGCCGGCGTACCTCACGGGACGGCTCGCGCTCGCGGTCCCAGTGGGCCGGTATCGCTACCGGTTGCTCGTGATGACGCCCGACGGGGCCGCGGGTGACCTGGTGCGGCAAGACTCGCTCGACGTCCGCGCGTTGGGGGGGCGGGGCGGCGGGTTCGCCGTGAGCGACGTGGTCGTCGGGCGCGAGGGCTCGGGGCTCGTCTGGGTTGCCGCGGGGGCCGACACCGTTCGCCTGAATCCGCTCAGCCGGTTCCCCGAAGGCAGCGCCGCCGAGTTGTACTACGAGCTGTATGGGCTGACGCGCGGCGCGCCTTATCACACGGTCGTGCGCCTCGAGCGCGAGGGCCGGCGCTCGCTGTTCGGCGCGATCCGCGGCTTGTTCGGCGGCGGGCGCGCCGCCGTGTTGCTCGAGTTCGACGCGGCCGCCGAAGGACCCGTGACGCGCGTGCGTCGCGAGGTCACGTTGGAGGGTGTCGCGAAAGGGACCTACCGTCTCACCGTCGTCATTTCCGATCCGGCGAGCGGCGCCAGCGCCACGCGGACACGACGATTCCAAGTCGTGGCGCGCTAGTCGGTTGACACCCGCTCCGACGGAGACCTAAGTTACCCCGGCTCCTTCGGAGACCGGATTGTATTGCTCCCGTTGCGGCACCCAGAATAAGGACAGCGCAAAGTTCTGCGACTCCTGCGGCCTCGATCTGACGGCAACGACTCCGGTCGGCGCCATCAAGGAGCAGCAGGAGCTGACGGAAATCGAGATGGTGCGCAAGGAGCTCGAAAAGGAGTACGAAGTCCTCGACGAGCTGGGCCGCGGTGGGATGGCGATCGTCTTCAAGGCCAAGGAAACCGAGCTCGATCGCGAAGTCGCCATTAAAGTCCTGCCCTTCTCCCTCGCGTTCGACAAGGAATTCGTCGAACGGTTCCAACGCGAGGCCCGCACTTCCGCCAAGCTCGAGCACCCGAACATCATCCCCATCTACCGCGTCGGGAAATCGGGGCGGGTCATCTACTTCGTGATGAAGTTCCTGCGCGGCAAGCCGCTCTCCAGCGTGCTCGCCGCGCGCGGCGCCGGACTCCCCCCCGCCGAGATCCGCCGCGTGCTCGCCGATGTGAGCCGGGCCCTCGCCTACGCGCACAAGAGCGGCATCGTCCACCGCGACATCAAGCCCGACAACATCATGTTCGACGAGCACGGGCACGCGGTGGTCACCGACTTCGGCATCGCCAAGGCGGCCTCGGGCGGCAAGCTCACGGGGACTGGAATGTCGATCGGCACCCCGCACTACATGAGCCCGGAGCAGGCCAAGGCGCAGGCGCTCGACGGCCGCAGCGACATCTATTCGCTCGGCGTCGTCGCCTATCAATGCCTCACCGGCGCCGTCCCGTTCGACGGCGAGGACTCCTTCTCCATCGGCTACAAGCACATCATGGAGGAGCTCCCCACGCCGCCGCTCGAGAACCCCGAGAAGCGCCAGCTGTTCGAGATCGTCAAGAAGATGATGGCGAAGCTCCCCGAGCAGCGCTTCCAGAACGCCGACGAGCTGATCGGCGTGTTGGAAAGCGGGCGCTCCGTGTCGTTCACGACCGATGCCACGATGGCGCTGCCGGCGATGGCCGGAGCGCGCCTCTCCTCCGCGCCCACGACGCCCCTGCCACGTGTCACCGGGACCCAGCGGCCCGGGTCGGGCGCCGGCGAGCGGAAGCACTCCATCGCCGGCGCCTTGGTGCTCTGGCTCGTGATCGTCGGGGGCGTCCTGGGCGGCGGTGGGTTCTACGCCTACAAGCAGGGCCTGATCTTCGCGGCGAAGCCCGCGGTCGACAGCACCGCCGCGCGCGATTCGATCGCGCGGGACAGCACGGCGCGCCACGACTCGCTCGTGGCTGCCGCCGCCGACTCGGCCCGTCGCGACAGCGCGCGGACCTCGACGACGCGCACCCCCCTCGCGCCCCCCGGCACGCCTGGACGCCTGGTGCTGCAGGGGGTGCCGCAGGGCGCCAGGGTGCTCGTCGATGGCCAGCAGGTGCGCGGAACGGCTGTCGACATGCCCCCGGGGGTGCACCGCCTCAACGTCCGGGTGGCGGGTTATCAGACATTCGATCGCCAGGTCATCATCTCGCCGGGGGAGGCGAGCACGGTGCGCGTGCAGCTCGAGTCGTCCGGTGACGACCAGGTGGGCCCCTGCGACCAGTTCGGTCCCGCTTACAACCAGGACAATCTCTGTTTCGACACGCGACCGATACCGCTCTCACCGACGTTGATCCCCGTGGCGGCCGACGCGCCCATCTTCCCGCGGCAGGCGATCCTGTTGATCAGGGTGTCGCGCGAGGGGACCACGCTCGAGTCGCGAGTATACGCGCCCTCCAACGTCGAAACCTTCAACAATGAAGCACAGGACATGGCACGCACGCTGCGCTGGAACCCCGCGCAGAAGAACGGCGAGCCGGTGGAAGCGTGGGTGCAGTGGCGGTTCCAGCCGGTGAGACAGTAATCGGCCGTATCCATAGCACCGCGTTCATCGCCCCCGGGGCCGTCGTACTCGGGGACGTGACGCTCGGCCCCCGGTCGAGCGTGTGCATCCAGGACGGGACGATCGTGCACGTGGACGAGGGCAAGCCCGTCTCGATCGGCGCGCGCGTCGGCGTCGGACACCGCGTGATCCTCCACGGCTGCACGGTAGAGGACGAGTGCCTGATCGGGATGGGCAGCGTGTTGCTGAACGGCGTGGTGATCGGGACCGGGAGCGTGGTGGCCGCCGGGGCGGTCCTGCCTGAAGGGATGGTGGTCCCGCCTGGGTCGTTGGTGATGGGCGTGCCGGCGCGCATGGCGCGGAAGGTGGACGACGCGCTGCGCGCCCGCATTCGGGGGACCTGGCAGCACTATGTGGTGGAAGCCGAGCGGCACCGCGGGGGGGCCTTCCCCATGGAGCGACCAAGTTTGTGATGTGAATTGTCAATGACCTTGACGCGTGGGGCTTTCACGCGTGACTTGCTCCGCCCCGCCGGCGAGCCTACCTTGACCCTCCGCGTCCCAGTTACCTTCAACAATTGCACTGAGCAGTGAGACCGCTCTCACCGCAGAGGGATGAGCCAGCATGAGCGATTCCACCCCGGCCGCCAAACTCGATCTGAATGCCAACGCGCTCACGGTCCTCGAGCGCCGCTACCTGGTCAAAGACGATCACGGCAAGGCGGCGGAGAGCCCCGAAGACCTGTTCTGGCGCGTCGCCCGCAACGTCGCGGCGCCGGATCGGACGTACGGCGCGTCCGACCGCGCGGTGGAGAGTCTCGCCGAGACGTTCTTCGAGCTGATGGCGACCCGGGTGTGGATGCCGAACTCCCCGACCCTGATGAACGCCGGCCGGCCCCTGGGGCAGCTCTCGGCCTGCTTCGTGCTGCCCGTCGAAGACGCGCTCTCGAATGGCCGCTCCGGCATCTACGACACGCTGCGGGCGATGGCGCTGGTGCACCAGTCGGGGGGCGGGACCGGTTTTTCGTTTTCCCGCCTGCGGCCCAAGAACGACGTGGTCCGTTCGACCATGGGTGTCGCGTCGGGCCCGGTGTCGTTCATGAAGCTGTACGATGCCTCGACCGACGTCGTGAAGCAGGGCGGCACCCGCCGCGGAGCCAACATGGGCATCCTGCGGGTGGACCACCCCGACGTGCTCGAGTTCATCAGTTGCAAGGATGACCTCACGCAGGTCACGAATTTCAACATCTCCGTCGCGGTCACCGACGCCTTCATGGCCGCGCTCGAGGCGGGGGCCGCGTACGACCTGATCCACCCCAAGACGGGCAAAGTCGTCGGCCAGCTCGATGCCCGCGAGGTGTTCCGCAAGATCATTCACGGCGCATGGAAGACCGGGGAGCCGGGCGTGTTCTTCATCGACCGGGCGAACCAATACAACCCGGTGCCGCGCCTTGGCAGCTACGAAGCCACGAACCCGTGCGGCGAGCAGCCGCTGCTGCCGTACGACGTCTGCAATCTCGGGTCCATCAACGTCGGCCTGTTCGTCAAGAACGGCGACGTGGATTGGGAGCGGCTGCGGACCGCCGTGCATCTGTGCACGCACTTCCTCGACAATGTCATCGACGCGAACAAGTACCCGCTCGCCGAGATCGACGATCTGGCGAAGCGCATCCGCCGCATCGGCCTCGGGATCATGGGGTGGGCGGACCTCCTGGTCGAGCTCGGCATCCCCTACAACTCCGACGAGGGCGTCGCGCTGGGGCGCCGCCTCATGGAGTTCGTGGACGAGGAGTCGAAGGTTGCCTCCGAGAAGCTGGCGGAGCAGCGCGGGCCGTTCGCCGAGTGGGAGCGCTCCATCTGGGGACCCGACGCGACCGCCGCCCGCGATGCCAAGGGCCAACGCATCCGCCCGATGCGCCGCCTGCGCAACTGCAACCTCACGACCGTAGCGCCGACCGGCACGATTTCGATCATCGCCGGGTGCTCCTCGGGCATCGAGCCGCTCTTCGCCGTGGCGTTCATGCGCAACCAGGCGGGCGTCCTGATGCCCGATGTGAACGAAGCGTTCGTGGCCATCGCCAAGCGCGAGGGCTGGTACTCTGAGGCGCTCGTGACGCAGATCGCCGAAGCGGGACACATCCACTTCGATGCCGTGCCGGCCAAATGGCAGCGGGTGTTCGTCACGGCGCACGACGTGACGCCGGAGTGGCACATCCGGATGCAGGCCGCGTTCCAGGACTTCACCGATTCGGCGATTTCCAAGACCTGCAACTTCCCGAATGCCGCCACTGAGGAGGACGTCGAGCAGATCTATCGCATGGCGTTCCGGCTCGGCTGCAAGGGCGTGACCGTGTACCGCGACGGGGCGCGCGAGAACCAAGTCCTGTCGACGGGCACGACCGCCAAGAAGGTCAGCGCCACGCCCCAAGGTGCGAAGGATGCGTTGGCAGAGGCGCTCGGCCGCATCGCCGAGCTCGAGACGGAGCTGGAGCGGACGCGCATGCAGTTGCACGACGTCGAAGCGGAGAACCTGCAGCGCCGCGCCAAGCGCTCCCGTCCCGACCTGCTCAAGGGCTCGACCCGCCGGGTCGAGTCGCCGCTGGGCACGATGTACGTGACGATCACCGAGGACGACAAGGGCCAGCCGTTCGAGGTCTTCATGTCGCTCGGCAAGGCGGGGGGCGCCCTGATGGCCGACGTCGAGGCCGTCGGCCGCTTGATCTCGCTGGCGCTACGCTCGGGGATTCCGCTGAAGGAGATCTACCGCCAGCTGCGCGGCATCTCCTCGGACCGGGCCGTCGGGCTCGGTGCCGCCAAGGTCCTCTCGGTGCCCGACGCGATCGGTATCGCCATCGAGAAGTGGATGCAGGAGAAGCAGGGCGTGCAGCAGGACCTGCTCGCGGGCGGGGGGGGAGGCCCCACCACCGTTCCAGTCCGGGAAGTCGTCGCAGGGCCGGGGGGCGAGGCGGGCCTGCGGGACCGCCGCCCCGATCAGGACTTCATCGGGGCCTGCCCCGATTGCGGCTCGCAGCTGGCGTTCATCGAGGGATGCGCCAAGTGTCACGTGTGCGGCTTCAGTGAGTGCGGGTGAGGCGACCGCGCGACGTGTGAGCACAGTCACGACGCCGGCTTCCCTCGCCCCTTAAGCTTATGGCTATGGATCTTCGTCCCATCACGCCTACCCGCCTGCAGGTGAAGGGCTGGGCCCGCGTCGGCCCTGCCGGCGCGCACACCCTGCGCCGCGGCGCGTGGTATCCCGTCGTCCGCATCTCCTCGAGCAACATCGTGGTCCTCGATGTGAACCGGCACAACGTGCCGGTGGACCGTCGCTTCCTCGAGATCCGCTACCACCCCCCGGAGCGCTGGACGATCGTGAAGTGCGAGCCCCGCGTGATGGAGAAGCTGGGCCGCGTCATTCCGCTCACCTACGCCGTCTGCCCAGCCTGCCGCCACCGCCAGGGCTTTCAGGCGGGCAGCGATCAGATGACATGCGACCGGTGCAAAAAGAGCGCGGGTCTGGCGTGGGACGAACTGTCCTAACGACGCACTAGCTTTTGCAGGTCCTAGAGTAGTACCAGCTGATCTCCCACATTTACCGTCCCTGTGCCCTCACCGACGCAATAGAATCCGCGCGTTCCCCCATCCAAAAACTGCAAGTGTGCTTTCAGCACATCCGATTCGACGTGGCCACCTGACGCCCAGCCCGTGAACGGCCGGCACGGGTGTGCTACCTGGAGCACTCGCAGGCGCACGCGCTCGGGGCCGTCGGTCGCCACGATCGCCACGCCCGCGGCCAGATCGTCATAGGTGAACATGCGATCGGCGGCGACAATGACGTTCTCGCCCGCGCACCCGATCACGATGCGCTCGCCGAAGCGATCGCGCATGGCGGCGTAGTGCGCGGTGAAGCCCACCGAGACGCCGTGGAGGCCGTCTTCGTTCTTGGTCTCGGGGTGGGCGCGGTGGTGGACGTCCACGATCCAGGCGCCGTCGGGTCCCGCTCCCAGTACGCCGTCGGGCGTCACCGTGAGGCGGGACACAGGGAGCAGCGGGGCAGGGTCGTACACGCGGTCCGGCTTCTCGTTCCGATGGTGCGCATAACCAAGTTTAATCGGATGTGCTACATTGGGCCCCCTCCATGCCTCGTCCCGTCCGGTGGGCCCGGTGCCTCGACAACGTGGCGGACGTCCTCCGCCGCGGGGCCTGGTATCCCGTCCTGGAGGAGACCCCGGACGGCAAAGTCGTGCTCGAGGTGCGCCAGAAGCCCGTACGTCTCTCCCTGGTGGACGTCCGGGTCCGCGAGATTCCCCCAGACCACTGGAGTGTCGTGGTGCGGACCGGGGTGCTCCGGCCCACCCTCGGCGGCGGCCAGGACGTGGTGACTACCTATGCCGTCTGCCCCCATTGTCTCGAGCGCCAGGACTTCTCGGGACGGCCCGCCTCCCTCAAGTGCACGCGCTGCGCCCAAGTGTCGCCGGTGGATTGGTCGGAGACCTGCTAGCCGCCGATCTCCGCCACAGGGTCCATGCGCTCGAACTTCCGCCCGAGCCATGCGACCGCCAGCCTCGCCTCGAACGCCAGCGTCCCCGCCAGGGCGGTCGCGCCGGGAACGGCGAGCCACACACCCGTGACGCCCACCAGCCCGCCGATCGCGATCGCCACCATCGCCACGATGACGGCGGGGATCAATACGATGACGAACAGGACTTGGCTGCCCACCATCGTCACGAGCCGTTGCCCGATCATCTCGACGCCCGCCGCGCGCGCCGGCCCCACGGTGATCCAGGCGGGGAAGAACAGCACGGCCGCGTTTTGGATGAGGGTCGTGACGGCGACGAGCGCGGGTCCTGCGATCGCGCCGGCGAGCAACGCGGCCGCGCGCGCGGGCAGCGAGAAACCGGGGATGTCGAACGCGACGGACGCGAGGAACGCGGCCACCAGGCATCCCCACCAGACGACCGTCAGCACGGTGACGGGGCCCAGGGCTTCACCGGCGACCAGGTCGGCGCCGCGCAACGGATAGCTCTTGAGCAGGTCCCAGAGTTGGAGATCGGAGCGCAAGTCGTTGCGCAGGGCATAGGGCCCGAACACGACCGCCATTCCCCCGAACATGAGGAACAGGATCGCGAGAACCTGGACGCCCCTGCCCGCCTCCTCCCCGAGGCTCGCCACCCAGGCCACGACGATCACCCCGATGGTGATGAGCACCGGGAGGCGCACGCCGGAGCCGCGCCATTCGGCCTGGACGTTCTTCCACGCGATCGCCCGCATGGGGCCGCCCGTTGCCGCGAGACGGGTGAGCGGGGGCCGGGCGCGCTTCGCGGCCCCGGCTGGTGGCGGAGGCCGTCGCCCGCTGCGCCACGCGGCGATGCGCACCGCCATCCGCTCGGCGGACTCGACGGCCACCTCCTCGAAGGCGATCGACGAGCGAATCAGCCACACGTAGTGCACCGCGACGACGAGCAGCGCGGCCGGAAGCCGCGCTACGAACGTCGCGAGATCGGGCGCCAGCGCCGGCCGGACGAGGGCCGCGAGGGGCCACGTGAGAATGCCCAGGACGCCGCCCTTAAGCAGCGCGGTGAGCGCGGCAAACCCGTCGGTCGGACTCTCGCCGAACGCCGCCTGCACGCCGGCAAACTGCCCGCGCAGGGCGAGCGCGGCCGCGCCCACGATGCCCGCCACCAGGACGAACGCGCCCAGCCGCCGGCGCACGGCCGTGATGCCATGCTCCTCGAGGCTCTGACGCACCAGGGCCGTGACGCCCGAGTGCATCTGCAGGGCCGCGAACACGAGCCACAGGCCCAGCACGCGCAGGATCCGGGTGGCGGGGAAGTGGCCACCCGAAAACAGCAGCACCGACAGCGCCGACGACAGGCACAGGGCGAGCTGCGAGCGCAGCAGCTTGAAGTCCAAGACCTGGCGGCGGGTGAGCGGGGCCGTGAACAAGAACTGCGTCTCGGCCGGCGTGAACACCAGCGGGCTGCGCGAGCTGCCGAACAGCCAGCCGGTCGCGACGAGGGTCGCGAGGCCGATGATGGCGATGCCCTCGGCCCCCGCGCTGGGCAGCCGGCCGGTGCCGGTCTGCCCGCGGGGGCGGAGGAAAAAGTAGTAGTAGTACAGCAACCCGACGGCGAAGCCGAGCAGGTACTTCGGCTGACGCAGCCGCCGCAGGCGCCGGCGGATGGAGTTCACCAGCGAGAGGCGGGCCAGGTAGACGGCGGCGCCGATCACGTGCCGGTCAGCGCCAGGAAGATCTCCTCGGGGCTGCGGCCCTGGAGGTCGGGGCGCGAGGCCACGATCTCTGCGATGGTGCCGATAGCGACCAGCCGGCCGCGATGGATCACCAACACCCGCGTGCACACCTCTTCGACGAGCTGCAACAGGTGAGAGCTCAGAATGACGGCGGCCCCTTGGCGCCCCCGCTCCATGATCGTCTGCTTCATCCGCCGAATGCCGGCGGGGTCGAGCCCCGTCAGCGGCTCGTCGAACAGCAGCGCCTTGGGCTCGTGCAGGAGGCCGCAGGCGATGGCGAGTTTTTGCTTCATGCCCCGGGACAGCTCGTCGGGGAGCGCGCCGACCTTCTCGTCCAGCTCCAATTCGCGCAGCAGGGAAGGGATGCGCCCGTCGGCGTCCCGGATGTCGTAGAGGCGCGCGGTGAACCGCAGGTGCTCCTCGACGGTCAGGTAGTCGAACAGCCGGGGCTCGTCCGGCATGAACGCGAGCTGTCGCTTGGCCCCGACCGGGTCCCGCTCCAGGTCCAGGCCGCCGACGCGGATCGTGCCCCGCGACGGCCGGATGATGCCGACGAGACTGCGCAGCGTGGTGGTCTTACCGGCACCGTTCGGCCCCACCAGCCCCAACACCTCTCCTGGGGCGACGGCGAACGACAGGTCTTCCACGGCGACGAGGCTGCCGTACAGTTTGGTGAGGCCCTGAACCTCGATCATGGCTCACCAATCTAGGGCTTGCGTGAGGTTGGTATTTTATTAATATGTTGACGGTCAACATATTAACTACTTCCCCAGCCACGGGAGGGGTCGTGAGTGATCGCTCCGAGTTGGCCCTGCAGCTCACCGACGCGGTGGCGGCCACGCACCAGGCGATCCAACGTGCCGGGGACCGCGCCTTCCGCAGCTTCGGTCTGTCGCACCGGGCGCACGCGGCCCTCTCGGCGGTGGACCAGGGCGGGCCCGACGGCGCGCGCCCCAGTGATGTCGCCCGCGCGCTGGGAGTCTCGCGCGCCGCCGCCACCACATTTATCCAGCGCCTCGAGGTGAAGGGCTTGGTCGAGACTACGACCGATCCCGACGACGATCGTGGCGTCCGCGTGACCCTCAGTCGCCACGGCCTGGAGGTCCTGTTGCGGGTGGGGCAGCTCGAACGGCGCCTCGCGGCGCGCACCATCGAGGGGCTCCCGGCCTCCGCCATCGCCCGCGCGGTGCACCTGCTCCAGGAATTCCGGCAGCGGCTGGAGCAGAAGCAGCTCGAGGTGGTGCGCTGACTGTGTATACGAATGTGCGAATCTTTATGCATGCCCACTCGCTCCGGGACTCACTTTTCCACATCTTCGTGGTCAACGGGAATTGTGGAAAACTAGGGAGGACATTCGCGTGATCCGCCGGACGAAGATCGTGGCGACCCTCGGTCCCAACACGGGAACAGACTCGGCCATCGCCGCCCTGCTCGATGCTGGGGTGAACGTAGCGCGCATCAACGCCTCCCATGGGACGGCGGAAGTGCGGGGCGAATGGATCAAGGCAGTGCGACGCGTGGCAGAGGCGAAGGGCGTGCCGGTCGCCGTACTGCTCGACCTGCAGGGTCCTCGCATTCGGGTGGGCGATCTTCCCAAACCGCGCCAGCTGACGCCCGGACAGACGGTGGTGTTCGCCCCCGAAGACGTCGCCCGCGGCGACGACCTGCCGACGACCTACGCCGGTCTCGCGACCGACGCGCGGGTCGGCGCCCGCATTCTGCTCAACGACGGGCTGTTGTCGGTCGAAGTCACCGGTGTGGAGCCTCCGCGCGTGCGCGGCCGCGTCGTGGACGGCGGCACGCTCACGGCGCACAAGGGAATGAACCTCCCCGGTCTGCACGTTTCGGCGCCCGCCTTGACCGACAAGGACCGCGAGGATGCGGCGGACGGCGTGAAGCGCGGCGTGGACTACCTGGCCCTCTCGTTCGTCCGCCGCGCCGAGGACATGTCCGAGCTCCGGGCGCTCGTGCCGAAGGGGGTGAAGCTCGTCGCCAAGATCGAAAAGGCGACCGCGCTCGACGATCTGGACCGCATCCTCACCGCGAGCGACGCGGTGATGGTGGCGCGGGGCGATCTGGGCGTCGAGCTGCCCTTCGAGCAGGTCCCCCTCGTGCAGAAGCGGCTGATCCGGGAGTCGAACCTGCACGGCAAGCCCGTGATCACCGCGACCCAGATGCTCGAGTCGATGGTCCACGCGCCCCGGCCCACCCGCGCGGAGGCGTCCGACGTGGCGAACGCGATCCTCGACGGGACCGACGCCGTGATGCTCTCGGCGGAGACGGCCGTGGGGTCCTACCCGGTCGAGTCGGTGCAGGCGATGGATCGGATCATCCGCGAGATGGAGCGCCACCCGATGCTGCGCGACGAGCGCCGCTTCGCCGGCGCGCGAGAAAGCGCAGGCCGGGAAGGCGTCTCGGTCGAGGACGCGATCGCCTGGGGGACCAGCGCCGTCGCCCGGATGCTGAAGACGCCGCTCATCGTCACCCTCACCACGGGCGGGTTCACGTCGCGCAAGGTCGCGGCGCTGCGGCCGCCGGTCCCCATCCTCGCCGTCACCACGGAAGTGGCGACGTACCGCCAGCTGGCGCTCGTATGGGGCGTCGTCCCGGTGCGCGTAGACCGGGTGCCGAGCTACGACGCGATGCTCGCGGTGGTGCGCGATCTCCTGTTGAAGCGCGAGTACGCGAAGGCGGGCGACAAGATCGTGATGACGGCCGGCGTCCCGTGGGAAGTCTCGGGCAGCACGAATCTCATCAAGGTCGAGGAAGTGTGACGTGCGGCTGACGTTTCTCGGCACAGGGACGTCGTTCGGCGTTCCGCAGATCGGTTGCCGCTGCCCCACCTGCATGTCGTCCGACCCGCGCGACCGGCGCACGCGCACGGCGGCCCTGCTCGAGACGCAGGGCAAGCGTCTCCTGATCGACACGCCTCCCGAACTGCGGCTGCAGCTCGTGGCCGCCGGCGCGGACCGTGTGGACGCCGTCCTCTACACCCACGCCCACGCCGACCACGTGCACGGCATCGACGATCTTCGGGCCATCTCGGTGCGGCAGGGCGCGGCGCTGCCGGCCTACGGGCCCGCCGCAACGTTGGCGGAGCTGGCTGCGAAGTTCCCATACATCTTCGATCCGGCGATCTTGGCGCAGCCCGGGACGAGCAAACCGGAGCTGGCCGCACACGTGCTCGAGCCGGGACGCACGGTGTCGGTGGCGGGAGTCCCGGTGCTGCCGCTCGCGCTGCCGCACGGCGAGCACGGCGTCTTCGGCTACCGCGTGGGCCCCGTCGCATACCTGACCGATGTGAAGGCGATCCCGGACGTCGTGGCGGCGCAGCTCGCGGGGCTCGACGTCCTCGTTCTGAACGCACTGCTGCCGCAGCCCCACCCACTGCACCTGTCGATTCCGGAGGCCGTCGCGGCGGCGCTCCGCATCGGCGCGCGGCGCACCTTTCTCACGCACTTGACGCACGACGCCACGCACGCCGATCTCGCGGCGCGACTGCCCGCCGGCGTCGCTCCGGCGTACGACGGGCTGGTTATCGAGGTACACGGGTCGTAAATTGCTCCGGCGGGGAGGCTTACGTGCTCAAAAAGTTCGACGATCCCAAGGTGCGGCAGAGCGCCGCGATGGACGACCTCGTGCGCCAAGCGGTCTTCGGCACGGGGGACGAGAAGGACCGCGCCCGATGGATGATCTGGGAGATCGGGCAGCAGGCGGGCGTCCGACCCGCGTCCATCCACGAGCTGTATCTCGCCCGCGGACGCGGCGAGGTGCCGCCATTCACGACCCCGGCGATGAATGTCCGCGTGATGTCGTACGACACCGGCCGGGCGATCTTCCGGGCGGCGAAACGGCTCGACGTGGGCGCGGTCATCTGCGAGATCGCCCGCAGCGAGATCGCCTACACCGATCAGCGGCCCGCCGAGTACGTCGCGGTCATGACGGCGGCGGCGCTGCGCGAGGGGTTCACGGGGCCGCTCTTCATCCAGGGCGACCACGTCCAGGTGAATGCCAAGAAGTACGCCGCCGATCCCGAGACCGAGCTGAGCGCGTTGCGGAGCCTGATCGAAGAGGAGCTGCACGCCGGTTTCTACAACATCGACGTGGACACCTCCACGCTCGTAGATCTGTCGCAGCCCAATCTCGACTCGCAGCAGCGCGTCAACTATGAGCGCGCGGCGGAGTTCACGAAGTTCATCCGCGAGCGTGAACCCAAAGGTGTCACGGCGTCGGTCGGGGCGGAGATCGGTGAGGTGGGCGGCAAGAACTCCGACGTCCACGAGCTGCAGGCGTTCATGGACGGGTATATCCGTACGCTCAAGCGGCTCGGGAAGCACGTAGGAATCTCGAAGATCTCCGTGCAGACGGGGACGAGCCACGGCGGCATGGTGCTCCCGGACGGGACCATCGCGAAGGTGCAGCTCGATCTGCCGGCGTTGAAGGCGTTGTCGCAGGATGCGCGCGCCAAGTACGGGCTGGGGGGCGCGGTGCAGCACGGTGCCTCGACGCTGCCGCCCGAAGCGTTCTCGAATTTTCCGGCATGCGAGGCCGTCGAGATCCACCTGGCGACGAACTTCCAGACGATCGTCATGGAGCACCCCGCGTTGCCGGCCGATCTGCGGCGCGAGGTGAACGAGTGGGTCAAGACCGAGGCGAAAGAAGAATGGAAGAAGGGCGATACCGAGGAGCAGTTCCTCTATAAGAGCCGCAAGAAGGCGATCGGGCCCTTCAAGAAGCGGTTCTGGGACCTGCCGGAGAGCGTGCGCGCGGCGATCGGGGCCGATCTCGAGAAAACCTTCGCCTTCCTGTTCGAGCAGTTGCGCGTGAAGGGGACCCGCTGGTGGCGGCCCCGGACGACGCCGAGGCGGGCGAGTGAGCGACCGCGAGGGAGGGTCCGGCTTCGGGGCCTTCTTGCTGGGCATCGCGGTCGGCGCGGTGGTCGGATTCTTGTTCGCCCCGGAAGCGGGGGACGACACGCGGCGCAAGCTGTCGAAACGGCTGCGCAACCTGCGCGACGTCGCCGAGGAGAAGGTCGACGAGGTGCGAGGACTCCTGGAGGCTGAGCCGGAGGACGAAGCGGAGGACGAAGACGAGGGCGAGGAGGTGTCGACCCGCGAACGGCTGCGGCGCCGGCTCGACGCCGCTCGGCGCCGGCGACGGCGCGGGGAAGAGGCTCCGGCGCAGGTGGAGGAAGAGGACGAGCCCCTCGCGTGACGCTCGAAGGCGGCTGGCATCGCTCGGTGACCGGAGTGATCCGGCGCACCATCGAAGCGGCCTACGAAGACAACATCCCGTTTCTCGCGAGCGCCCTCGCGTTCGACATCCTGCTGACGGCGATTCCGTTCGTCGGCGTCGTGCTGGCGATCGTCGGGTACCTGGCCCAGCACCAGATTGCCACCAACCAGGTGAACGTCCACGACCTGCTGCAACGCTTCTTGCCCGACGACGCCCGCGCCTTCGCCACCGTCGAGACCGCGTTGGCTGCCCTCGTCGCCGCGCGCGGTCGCCTCACCCTGATCGGCGTCCCCCTGTTCCTGTGGTTCTCGACTCGGCTGTTCGGCGGCCTCCGGGCCGCGCTCAACGAAGTGTTCGATACGGACGAGCGCCGTCCCTGGCCGGTCGCGAAGCTCATCGACCTGGCGATGGTGCTCGTGACCGGAGCGCTGCTCGTCGCGAACGCCTATCTCACGACCGTCGGGGGACTCATCGCCTACTTCGCCGCCCTGGCGCTCGGCACGCTGCTCTTCTTCCTCATCTTCAAGCTCCTGCCGAGCCGCCCCATCTACTGGAGGACCGGGCTCGTCGCGTCACTGTTCTGCGCGGTGGGCTTCGAGATCGCGAAGCGGCTGTACGCGCTGTACGTGCAGCGTTTCGCGACCTTCGATCGGCTCGCCTCGGATGCCAACGTCCTGGGCTTCCTTCTGTTCCTGCTGTGGCTCTACATCACGGCCTACCTCTTCCTACTGGGAGGCGAGGTCGCCGAGACGTACGACCTGATGCGGATGCGGCGCTTGCAGCGGGTCCAGCTCGGATGATCGATCTCCGCTCCGACACCGTCACCAAACCCTCCGACGCGATGCGCCGGGCGATGGCCGAGGCGGAAGTCGGCGACGATGTGCTGGACGGCGACCCCACGACGCGTCGCCTCGAGGCCCGGATCGCCGCCTTGCTCGGCACCGAGGACGCCTTGTTCTTCCCGTCGGGCACGCAGGCGAATCAGACCGGGATCGCCCTGCTCACCCGCCCGGGCACCGAGCTGCTCGTCGAAGCCAACGCGCACCTCGTGCACTCTGAGATGGCCGGCCTGGCCGCCCTGTGGGGCGTCCAGCTCAAGACGATCGCCACGCCCGATGGCTTGCTGACCCCCGAGCTGGTGCGCGCCGCGGTGCGGCCCCCGTCGCCGCACGTGCCCCGCAGCACGGCGTTGGCGGTCGAGAACACGCACAACTCCGCCGGCGGTCGCGTCCTCGGTCCGGACGCGTTCGACCTCGTCGTGCAGGCCGCACGCGCCGCCGGGCTCGCCGTGCACCTGGACGGCGCGCGCCTCTGGAATGCGGCGGCGGCCGCGGGCGTCCCGCCCTCCCGGCTCGCGCGCGGCGTCGACACGGTCATGGTCAGCGTCTCGAAGGGACTCGGGTGTCCCGTCGGGTCGTGTCTCGGGTTCGCCAAGGACCTGCGCCCGCGCGTGTGGGAGATCCGCAAACGGTTGGGCGGGGGGATGCGCCAATCGGGGATCCTCGCGGCCGCGGCACTCTATGCGCTGGACCAAAACCTCCCGCGCATCGAGGACGATCACGCGAACGCCCGCCGCTTTGCCGAGGTCCTCGCCGATTGTGCGACTATTCGCCCCTGGATTCCGGAGACGAACATCGTGATGCTCGATCTGGTCCGAGACACCGATTCGTCGGAGACGGTGTTCCCCCGGCTCGCGCAGGCCGGCGTGCTGGTCGCGCCGTGGGGCCCGCGGCGGCTCCGTGCCGTCACACACCTAGACGTGAACCGCGACGACGTCGAGCGCGCCGCGCGGCTCATTGTGGAGGCCCTGCGTTGACTGCACCCCAGACACCAGCTCCCGCGTCTCAGCCGATGCCGATGGAACGGGCGATCCTCTGGAACCCCGTCAAGAAGGAAGGGGGGCGCCCGTCGGGGCGGGCGCCGTACCCGGTCTTCTTCCAGCAGGAGGCGGTCGTCGCGCTCCAAGATCACCACAAGGCGTCGCCACAGCAGGCGATCTTCGGGTTCCTCGCCGGCACCCTGTATCGCGATCCGGAAACGGGTGTGCTGTACGCGGTGATCGACAAGACGCTACGGCTGAACCAGGCGATCTACGGCGACAAGACCGAAGTCGTCGTGGCTCGACTGTGGGACCGGATGCAGGAACAGCTGGCGCGCGCTTCGGGACGCCTGCTCGGGTGGTATCACAGCCATCCGGGGCAGAGCCTTTCCCTGACGACGCACGACGTCGAGACGCACGTCAAGTTCTTTACCGAGCCGTGGCAGGTGGCGGTGCTGGTCGCGGCGGAGCAGGAAGGCGTCATCGGCGGATTCTTCCGGTCGGGGTCGAGTCAGGCCTGGGCGGAGACGCCGCTGGCGTTCTACGAGCTGCTTCAGCCTGATTCGATCCGCGCCGACGGCAAGAAACGGTCGTTCATCACGTGGAAGAACTACAAAGCGTACAACCCGGTGTCGCCCAGGCCCGCAGCGAAGGCTCCTCCACCTCCTCCACCCACCGACGACCTGCCGATCATCCGCACGAGCGCGGACGATGAAGGCGCGCCGGCTCCTCCGCCGAAGACGCGCCCCGCGGCGCCCGTGTTCGTCCCCGACGAGCCGCCGCCGGTTTCGAAGCCCAGGTCACCGCCATCCGCGGCACCCTCCCCGCCTCCGCGGCCATCTTCACCCACGCCGCCGCCGCGTGAGGCCCCCCGCGCTCCCCGGCGCACGTCGGCGCCGTCGTTCCGGTTGCTCGAGCAGAAGGGACCCCCGCCGCGACGCCGCTCGCGGCGTGGGCTGTGGTTCACGCTGCTGGCGCTCCTGTTGATTGGTGGTGGCGGAGCGGCGGGTGGGTACTGGTACTATTTCATTCGACAACCCGGCGCCCCGCTGCCCTTCGGCCTGGAGTCGCTGCCGTTCGGCTTGGGGCAGCGGAGGGCGCCACCCACAGTCACCCCACCCCCCGCAACCAGACCCGCTCCCGCGCCGCGGGTGGGAGGGGGGGGGGACACGACCTTCGCGCGCTTCGACCATCTCAGCGACACGCTTACGAGCGCGGTGCGGAACTATCACGATCGCGCGGCGCTGTTCGCCAACCGGCAGATCGACTGCGCCGCGCTGGCGCGGGGCTACGTCGCCGTCTCGAACCTCTGGATCAATTACAACGCCGAGCGCAATACGCGCATGGCGTCGTTCGACTCGCGCCGCGCCGCCCGCGATCAGGGCCTCTACGCCGGCGTGGACTCCGTGGAAAGCCAGTTCGAGAAGTCCAGGTGCCCCCGTCCGTGAGGTTCTTGCTTGTCGCATGGCTCATGGCGCAGGGCATCGCGCCGCTGCGCAAGAGCGATCTGGTGCGTTTGCTGTCCGGGTCGGTCATGTCCCAGCAGGAAATCGCGCAGCTCGTAAGGCGTAACTGTCTGACCTTCGCCCCGACGGAGCGCGACCGGGCGGACTTGCGCCGGCTCGGCGCCGAGGCTCCCGTGCTTGCAGCGGTGGATGGCTGCGCGCGTCGCGCCACGCGTCCCACTTTGGCATCGGGACCCACTCGACCAGTGGCAACGCGGCCGGTGGTCACTCCACCCCCACCCACACCGTCACCCACACCGTCACCTACACCGCCGTCGCCCGCGGTGCGAACGCCGCCGGCTGCTCGCGTGGCAGCTGATCGGAGTGGGTTCGTCGCGGGTGGTGGGCAGAGTGGGCTCGCGGGCGGTCGACTGCCGCGCGCGCTCGTGTTCGAGGCGCGCGACTCCGCCGCCGCGCCGCTCGCGGGCCGGCTGGTGGCGTTCACCGGCATCAACGCGCGGATCGAACCCGAATCGCTCCGCACCGATGCGGAGGGACGCGCGCGGGTGGGTGTGACGCTGGGCGAGCGTGTAGGCTCGGCCATCGTGCTCGCCGTTGCGGGCGACGTGGAGAAGCAAGCGGCGTTCAGGGTCTCGGTAGGCGCCGTCGCGCAGCTCGTCGTGGCCTGCGGCGCCACGGAGCTGTCTGGACGGATCGTGCTCCGCCCCGACACCGTCGCGGTCTTGCGGGTGAGCGCGCGGGACTCCTACGGCAACCCCGCGCGCCTCGCCGGCCTCCGGGCGGCGGTGGCCGATGCCCGCATCCTGCGGGTCCAACGAATCGCGGAGGACAGCGTGGCGGGGAGCGTGGCGCTGAAACCCGATCAGGCGGGGACGACGAGCCTCGCCGTGATCGCCAACGGCCTGCGCCAATACGTCACTGTGACGGTGCCGCCCCGGGCCGCGCCGGGGCGCGTGGACTGTCCCTGAGGTTGTTGCAGATCAGTGACAGTTTTGAACCTGGCAGCGGATGAGGCTGGTGTATGCGTTCCGGTCGTGTCCCGGCGCGCCGCGGCCCCATAGGTCCAACCTCCTTGCGACAATGGACTTACACCCGGCGCGAGCGACTCGAACGGGGCACGCTGCCGCGGCGAGGAAGTTGCTATGCGGTACGGGTGGATGGACGCCGAACTGAGCAGCTTTGCTCCTGATCGCGTCGTGGATGCGATCCCGCCGACCGGTGTGAGTTTCGCAACGAGCGCCGGCGATCCCCGCGAGCGCCCCATGCCCGTCGGTGCCGCGATCCTCTGGACGCCGGTCGGTCTCGCGAGCGCCACCCCCGCCTATCCGATCTTCATCACGCAGCAGGCCCTCGACGCCGTGCACGCCCAGCTGGCCGTCCTGCCGGACGGCGCGTCTTCGCTGGGGTTCCTCGTCGGCGGGATATACCAGACCCCCGACACGCGTTCCCCGTACATCGTCGTCGAATCCACGATTCATCTGCCGTGGTCGATCGGCGGAGATCATCTGGCGGCAGCTCTGCGGCAGGGCCGGACCATCGCGCAGGAGGAAGCGCGGCGAACCGGCACGCAGCTGCTCGGATGGTACCACAGTCACGTCGCGGCGCACGCCCGCCTGTCCGTCAGCGATGTCGCGGCGCACGTGGCATGCTTCGACCAGCCCTGGCACGTCGCGCTCGTCGTTGCGCGCGGCGCCGAATTGACGGGCGGCGTCTTCCGGATCGCCTCGCGCACCGCGTGGTCAAACGAATACCTGCCGTTCTATGAGTTGTCGGGGGAGCGCGCTTCCACCCACTTGACGTGGGCGAACTACCGCACGCAAGGCGTGGAGCTTGCGACGAGCCTCGCCGCCCAAACGCCCGACGTGCGAGCGCCGTTGCTGCTGTTTCCCGACGAGCCCGATTCGGAAATGGACGCATTGCCGGCGCCGCTGCGCCGGCGCTCGCTGCCCGCCCCGTTCGTTCGAGCGGCACGTTTCGGAGCGCTGGGGCTCGTGGCGGGCGCGTCCGTTTTTGGGGCCTACCGCGTGTTCGCGTCCGGACCCAATGACGGGAGGGCGACGGGCGCGGCGAGCGCCGTCGTAGCTCCGGAGGCCGTCGATCGGCTCGCCGACAGCGTCGCCTTCGCGGTCACCGCATTCGACATTCGGCTGCGGTTGTACGACGGCCGCAAGATGCTGTGCTCCGATCTGGCGCTCGGCTTGATGGAGCTCGAATCACGCTGGATCGCGCACAGCGCTGCTCGCAAAGCGGCAGCCGTTACGCTCGATTCCACGCGCACCGCGCGCGACCGCCGCTTGAACGCCGATGTCGGCGCGGTCGAGCGTGGGTTCGCGCGTACCGGTTGCCCACGACCCTGATGCCATGACCAGAGCCCGCACCGTCGCCCTGTTGCTGATCGCGCTCCCGCTCCCGGGCCTCGTGTCCGGCCAGCGCGGCGCGCCCCTCCTCAAGACCGATCTCATCGAGCTGCTCTCGAGCCCGGTCATTCCCCACCAGGAGATCGCCGATCTGGTGCGCCGGAACTGCCTGGCGTTTCGACCGACCGACCGCGATTGGACGGATTTCCGCGGTCTGGGGGCGACCGCCGATGTCGTCGCCAGCATCAATGGATGCGCGGCGGGGCGCGCGGCCCCGAGGGGCGGAGCGGCTGCTACGCCTGCGCCAGCGGCGCCTGTCGTCACGGCCACGACGCTGCAGGTGTTGCTGCGCCAGCCTCGGGTCCAGGCGGCCGCGGGGAGCGTGGCCCGAATCGTCGTGCTCGCCGCGCGGGCCGGACTCCCGCAAGCGGGCGCGCAGCTGGTCTTACGCGGCAGCGGGGGGATCGAGGGCGCTGGCGGCCGCGACGTGGTCGCTGCCACGGACGATAGCGGCTTTGCCGTGTTCCCCGTGCGGGTCGGACGTCGACTCAGCGCTTATCGGCTGGAAGTCGCACCGGCGACGGGCGGCACGTTCCCCGGTCGTCCCGTCGTCGAGCTGGTCGTTCGTGCGGGCCCAGCGGCCTCGGCATCCGTCGAGCCGCGGGAAATCCTGTTCGACCTGGGGCTCGACTCGCTCGTGCCGGTGGCGATAACCGTCCGCGACTCGATCGGCCACCCGGTGCGCGGCGAGGCCGTGGTGATCCACGGCGCACCTGACATGCGGTACACCCCGGACACCGTCATCACGGATTCGGTGGGCCGCGCGCGGATCGTTGTGGCGCGCGACGCCGTACGCGGGCGCGGAACGCTCCAGGTGCAAGTCCATGACAAATCCATGGCCACCATCGACATCGCCATTGGCATGCCGCTGGCCGATGGGCAAACTGGTTTCCTCGCGGTCAGGACCGCGAATGGCTCCGCGGGCAGCGGGCTAGGCGAGCCCGTCGTGTTCGAAGCGCGTACCAGACTTGGCCGGCCGGCCGTCGGGCGCGTGGTCTCGTTCCGCTCGACAAACGCCTCCGTCGTGCCGACGACCGCGACCACCGACTCGGCGGGGCGGGTGCGCATCGAGGTCACGCTCGGGGAGCGCGTCGGTCCGGCGACGGTCGTGGCGTCGATCGACTCGCTCGAGAAGCGGGTGAGCTTCCAGGTCGACCCTGGACCGCCGGTCGAACTGGTCCTGGAGCACGACGGGTCCCGCGTGAACGGCCGCTGGATCGGCGTCGGGCTCGATGCGACGTTCGTCGTTCGCATGCGGCTGCTCGACGCGTACGGCAATAGCGCCGACGTCGCGGGGCTCGCCCGCATGCTGCGAGAGACGCCCTTCAACGCCAGGATTCCGATCGTGCGCGTCGTGAGCATCCAAGAGGAGCCATCCGCCGTGGCCCTCACCCTCAAGGCCATCCAAACCGGCCGCGCCAACGTGAAGTTGCGCACGGGCGACATCAGCGCCGCGTTCTTGGTGGAAGTCGTGGACGTGCGCCGGTAGGCTTGGCTTGCCGCTTCCCCCGGGGCTATCTTTCCCGCGCCCCAGGTCCGCAGGCTTTCCGCTCGTGAAACGCGTCAGGCCCCCGCAGGGAGCAGCGCTAAGCGATGCCGGGATTCGTTGCGGGGTGCCTGGGGCATTCTACTGGTATCCAGTAAACGGTAAACCGTGCACTGACGCACAGCGGTAAACAGGTAACCGTCTAACCGACTAGATTCCCTCTCGATGATCGCTCTCGCCCGCAAATACCGTCCTAAGCAGTTCGCCGACCTGATCGTCCAGGACCACGTGGCCGCCGCGCTTCGGGGCGCGGTTGCGCAGGGGCGCGTCGCGCATGGGTACCTCTTTGCCGGCCCGCGTGGCGTCGGGAAGACGACCGCGGCGCGCATCCTGGCGATGGCGTTGAACTGTGAGCGCCCGGCCGGCACGCCGCCGGGGGAGCCGTGCGGCGCCTGCGACTCGTGCCGCCGCGTCTGGAACGGCCTCGCGAATCTCGACGTGGTGGAGCTGGACGCCGCGTCGAACCGCGGCGTGGACGATGCCCGGGACCTGCGCGAGCGTGCGATGTACGCCGCGACCGGGGAGACGCGGTCCAAGGTGTACATCGTGGACGAGGCGCACATGCTGACGCGTGAAGCCTGGAACGCGCTCCTCAAGATCCTGGAGGAGCCGCCCCCGCGCGTCGTCTTCGTCTTCGCGACCACCGAGCCGCAGAAGATCGCGAACACGGCGGCGCCGATCCTGTCGCGATTGCAGCGGTTCGATTTCCGCCGCATCGGCCCGCACGCCATCGTGGCGCGGCTCAAGCAGGTGCTCGCCGCGGAGAAACTCGCGGCCGAGGACGACGCGCTGCACCTCATTGCCAAGAGCGCCGACGGCGGGATGCGAGACGGATTGTCGCTGCTCGATCAGGTGTTGTCGTTCGGCGAGGGACCCGTCACCGCCGCGCGCGTGCGCGAGGTGCTCGGCCTCATCGCCGACGACGCCTACGCCGAGATGTTGCGCTGCATCGCCGAGCACGACGCGGCGGCCGTCTTCCCCCTGATGGACCAGCTCGTCGAGGCGGGCGCCGACCTGAGCGAGTTCGTGAGCGGCGCTGGCGAAACGCTGCGCGCGCTGCTCCTCACCGGCGTCGGCGGGCAGCCGGAAGGCCTGACGGAGCGAATGCAGCAGTTGATCCGGACCTACAGCGGCGTGCTGCCGGCTCCCGACGTGTTGCGCCTGCTCTCCGTGCTGAGCGAGATGGAAGAACGCATTCGCCGTGGCGGCAACACGCGGCTCGCCGTCGAGCTGCTGTTGTTGCGTTGGGCGATGGCGGATCGCACCGTCGAGATCGGGCAGGTGCTGAAAGCCCTCGGGAGCGGGGAGCCGGGAGCGGGGAGCGGGAACCCCGCGCCACCGCGGTCGACCAGCGCCCGATCTGCGCCGCCGCCCGAATTGCGCGATTCCGCAGCCGCACTCACCGCTCCCAGCTCCCCGCTCCCTGCTCCAGTCGAGAAGGGTCCGCTCTCCCTCGAGCACCTTCGCACCGCGTGGCCTCAGATCGTCGCCGACGCGCGCGCCAAGGCGCCGATGCTCGGCAGTCTCTTGGCCGAGGCGGTGGTGGCGGCTGTCGAGGGATCAGTCGTGACGCTGCGGCCCGCGACCACCGGGCACGCGGAGGGGCTCGAGCGCCAGCGCGACCTCCTCGGGCAGGTGATCGCGCGCTACGTCACCGAACCGGTGCGGGTGAAGCTGACGGCCGCGGGGAGCGGGGATCCCAGGAAGCCCGTCGAGCGGCCGGTGCGGCTCACGGAGGAGGGAGCCAACGCGGAGCGACTCAAGGTGCTGCGCGGCAAGGACCCGACCCTGAACGCCGCGGTCGACGCGTTAGATTTGGAGCTGCTCGAGTAGCTTGCCACCCATTCCGGCGAGGGGTAACTTTCGACGTATGGCGGATTTATCCAGTTTGCTGCAGTTCCAGCAGCAGATGCAGGGCCGGTTGTCTGAGATCCAGTCGCAGCTGGCGCAGCAGACGGTGACGGTGTCGGCCGGTGGGGGGATCGTCCAGGCCACGGCCGACGGGCGCGGGCAGATCCGCGCCATCAAGATCGACCCGCAGGCGGTCAGCCAGGGCGACGTCGAGATGCTGGAAGATCTCGTGCTCGCTGCGGTGGCGGAGGCGCAGAAACGCGCGGCCGAGCTGTATCAGGCGGAAGTGCGGAAGCTGGCGTCGGGCCTGCCGTTCCCGTTACAATTGCCGCCACTCTAGCGCGCCGTGTCGGCCATCGAGGAGCTCGTGGCGGAGCTTGCCAAGCTCCCCGGTATCGGGCGGAAGACGGCGCAGCGACTCACGTTTTTCCTGCTGAAGCAGCCCGCGGACACCGCGGAGCGGTTGGCCGAGGCGATCCGGCGCGTCCGCGGTCGTGTGACGGCGTGCGGGGCGTGCGGAAACCTCTCCGAGGACGATCCGTGCCCCATCTGCCGCGATCCGCGGCGCGACACGGCGTTGCTGTGTGTCGTCGAGGAGTCGGCGGATGTGGGAGCCATCGAGCGCGCCGGCCGGTATCGCGGACGCTATCACGTCCTGGGCGGCCGGTTGTCGCCGCTCGAGGGGCTGGGCCCGGATCAGCTGCGCCTCGAACAGCTCGTTGCGCGCGTCGCCAATGGCTCGGGCGTGCGGGAGGTCATCGTCGCGACCAACCCTTCGATGGAAGGGGAGGCCACCGCGACCTACCTCCAGCAGGTATTGAAGCCGACCGGCGTGCGCGTCACGCGGATCGCGCGCGGCCTGCCCGTGGGCGGCGATCTCGAGTACGCCGACGCGGTCACGATCGCGCAGGCGCTGGCCGCGCGGCGCGACATGTCCGAGACCGAGTGACCTAGGAGGCGCATGGCGGGGGCGGCAAGCTGGTCGTTTAACGAGAGCGACTTCAAGCAGATCCAGACGCACCTGCAGGCGTATCTCCGGGAGTCGAACGCCCGCTGCGCGCTGCTCGTCGACCGCAACGGCCAGCTCGTGGCCACGGTGGGCGAAACGCCGACATTCGACCCCACCGCTTTTGCATCGCTCACCGCCGCCGATTTCAGCGCCAATGATCAGCTCGCCAAGATGATCGGCGAGCCCGAGTTCGCCTCGCTGGTCCACCAGGGCGAGCGCGAGTCCATGTTCCTCGCCGACATCGCGAAGCGCGTGATCCTCGTCGTGCTGTTCGATCAGCGCGCGACGCTTGGGCTCGTGAAGCTCAAAGCCAAGGCCGTCGTCGAACAACTCAACAAAGTCTTCGAGGGGATGTTCAATCGTGTGGGCACCGGGCAGGCGGAGCAAAAGGGTCTGCTCGAAGGGGCGGAAGACGAAATTGACAAACTCTTCGGTTAAGGGGACGCGCCCATGTCGATGATCAACTACGCGTCCCGCGAGATCAATTGTAAGCTGGTCTATTACGGCCCCGGCCTCGGCGGCAAGACGACAAATCTGGAGCACGTGTACGCGAAAGTCTCTCCCAACACGCGCGGCAAGATGATCTCGCTCGCGACCGAGACCGAACGCACCCTCTTCTTCGATTTC
>WNFK01000002.1_pt2:0-32500 | contig 36522 bp, 37 predicted proteins | sample 5400281 | NCBI WGS metagenome assembly WNFK01 (sample SAMN13153350, study PRJNA577476) | soil metagenome | isolation source: 20 cm soil on Douglas fir-dominated hillslope | place: USA:California | collected 2013-09-17
CCCGCCAGTTCATCCGCGCGGTATTTTCCTGACCGACGAAGCAGCCCTTCGAAAAACTGACCCCGTTCAGCTCAATCGCGTTGCATTCGAGCCAGAGGAGATCGCCGAGTTCGGCGCGGCCTTCGGTGACGCCGAGGCGCAGGCGGTGTTCGAGCCAACCGCTTGCCGGTTCGTCCGGAACTGCAAGCCAACGACCGCCGAGCTTGGAAAGTCGCGGATCGGAGACGCCTTCGCTACCGTTCTTCGCCCAATGCACCGCGACCGAGGGATCGCGCTCGATCCGGATTGGGCGGCGCAATCGATAAATCATCAGGCGCTTGATCAGATCGTCCGCGGCCTCAGCCTCGCAGTCGAGGAGCAAATCGTCGCCGTCCGACCACACGAGAAAATCGAACAGGCATTTGCCTTGTGGAGTGAGCAATCCGGTCCACACTGGGAGGTCGCCCGCAACATCGCTCGTCACCAACCCCTGGAGAAAGCCGCGCACGTCCTCGCCGGACAGGCGGACGACGGCACGGTCGGTGAGGGTGGTCGCGGACATACCCCTTAGCTAAGGAGCCGGCGTGGCATTGCAAACGCTGACCATCCGCCGGCCCGACGACTGGCACGTCCATCTGCGCGACGGCGAGATGTTGCGGACGGTGGCGCCCTACACCGCGCGGCAGTTCGCGCGGGCGATCATCATGCCCAATCTGGTCCCGCCGATCACCACGGTCGAGGCGGCAGTCGCGTATCGCGAGCGGATCGTCGCCGCGACCGGCCCCGGCTTCACTCCGCTGATGACCTGCTATCTCACCGACGACGCCAATCCCGACGAAATCGCGCGCGGGTTCGAGGAGGGCGTATGGATCGCGGCCAAGCTTTATCCCGCGGGCGCGACGACCAACAGCGCCAGCGGGGTCACGGATATCCGCAACATCTACCCGACCTTCGCGCGGATGGAGCGGATCGGGATGGTGCTGTGCGTCCACGGCGAAGTGACGGACCCCGATGTGGACGTCTTCGACCGTGAGAAGATTTTCATCGTGCGGGCGCTCTCGAAGCTCGTGGAGGACTTCCCGAAGCTCAAAATTGTATTCGAACACATCACGACGAAGGAGGCGGTCGAATTCGTGCAACATCACGAAACCGTCGCCGCGACGATCACGCCGCAGCACCTGATCATCAACCGGAACGCCATGTTCGCCGGAGGCCTCAGGCCCCACGCTTATTGCCTGCCGGTGGCCAAGCGCGAGCAGCATCGGCTTGCCGTGCGCAAGGCCGCGACGTCGGGTTCTCCCCAATTCTTCCTCGGCACCGACAGCGCGCCGCACACGCGCGAAGTAAAGGAATCGGCGTGCGGCTGCGCCGGCATCTTCAACGCCCCGTTTGCGCTTGAAAGCTATGCTCGGGTGTTCGAGGAGGAGGGCGCACTCGACCAGTTCGAGGCGTTCGCATCTGTGAACGGTGCGCGCTTCTATAATCTGCCGGTCAACGACGAGACCGTCACGCTCGAACGCGCGGAAGTGGTGGTCCCGAATGAGATCGATGGCCTCGTCCCGTTCCACGCCGGCGAAACCCTGCGCTGGCGGATGGTTGAAGCCGAACGCGATTGAGCGCATTCTCTCCCCGGGAATGGGGAGATGGGCAATGCGTACAGCACCACTGATCGCAAGCGGTTTGTTGCTTGTGGCGAATGCGGCGACGGCGGCGAGCGCCGATTACTATCTGAAGTTCGATGCCGTCGGCCGTGATTCCGGCGGACCGACATATTTGAAAGCGCACAGCAGCGCGGACCTGGACGGCGACGGGTTGGCCGACGACGTGATCATCCGCATGGACTGCGCCGCCGGCGCGCTGCACACCGCCGACTATCGAGTCACCGGCCCGCGCGATGCTGCCTCCGGCCAGGCCAGCGGCAAGCGCATGCACAAGCCGTTCACGATCGTGAAGGAATGGGGCGCCGCCACACCGCAGTTGCTGGCGTTGAAAACCGGCTATGACGTAAAGAAGGTCGAGGGCACCGGCGCTCGCGCCAAGCCCATGATGGAGGACAGTTGGAGCTCGATCAGCCTGTCCAACTCAGAGGAACTATGCGCCGCGGCCGCGACCGCAAGAGCGACCAAGACACGGTCGAATATCCAGAATAATTAGGCCCGCGGGTCGGGCCCGCTTCCGCCGACCCCGATCACCGCGCCGAAATGACCGTCGACCGCATCATAGCATTCGCACGCCCGACGCTTGAGCCCGGCCCGATCGGTAACCCGGACCACCCTGCGGCCGGTGGCAATTGAGCCTTCATGCTCGAGCGAGCGGATTGCCGCGTTGACCGTGGTTCGCTGGACCCCAAGCATTCCGGCCAGCGCTTCCTGGGTCAGTTCGATGCGGTCGCCGGCGCGATCCTGCGCAAACAATAGCCAGCGCGCGGTGCGTTGCTCGATCGAGTGAAAGGCATTGCATGCCGCCGACTGCATCACCTGGGCGAGCAGATAATCGGAAAAGCGGCAGAACAGGTTGGCGATGAATCGCGAGCGCTGTTTGGCGATTTCCAACGTCCCGATCGGAGCCTTGAGCGCGGACCCGCCCACCAGCACGACGGCGCTTGAGAATGCCGGAGCGTGGCCGCAACTGATGATCCCGCCGATCGCCCCTTCGCGGCCGATCGAGGCGACCTCGACCGAGCGTCCGCCATCGAGCTGAACGCTCAGCGACACCATGGTCGGGCCGAACGGAAACAGGCTGGAGCTGACATGTTCGCCGCTGCACAGCACTTTCTCGCCGGGTTGGAGCTCGACGATGGTCGAATCGGGTTCGATCAGCGCCCGAGCTTCAGGCGCGAAGGTCGAAAGGAGGCGGTTGCCGGCGAACGCTTCATCCAGCCGATCCAGTTCATCGATGACCGTGGACATGATAGATTAACCCGCACCCGGCGTTTCCGTTGCACCATCGTCACATCGTGACCGGTTCGACCTCCCGGCGGCGGCCGAGCAGCAGGCAATCGGCGACGAGGCGCAGCGGGGCGACGTCGACCAGGCTCCGGCCCTGGTCGATCAGCTCGCCGAAGGTGCGGTAAATGTCGGGATATTCGCCAGGCCCGTCGTCCTCGTTCGGTTCGCCGTTGAGCAGCAGTGTGGACCCGCCATTCTCTAGCCGCACGCAAACCCCGTCGCTGGTCTCGATGGCAATCGTCCATTCCTCGCCCTCGGTGCGCCGCCAGTCGAGGCTGGCGGTCAGCGGCCCGTCGGCCTCCGGGCTATAAAATGTAACGTCGGCGGCAATCGGCGTCTGGGCGTTTTGTGGGACGCTGAGCGTGGCGTCGCGAACAAACAGGCCCCCGGGGGAGATTTTGGTTGCGATCGAGAAAGCGTTGATGCCGGGATCGAACACCCCGAACCCGCCCGGCTCCCAGATCCACGCCTGGCCAGGATGCCATTTGTGCACATCCTCATGCCAGTGGATCGCCATCGACCGGATTCGCTTGCCGGCAAGCGCCTTGGCCGCCGCATCGACCGTCGAATGGTGCTGCGCATGCCAGGTGGTGAACAGGGTCGTGCCTTGCGCCTGGGCGAGGCAATCGAGATCGGCGATTTCAGCGAGGCCGGCCGTCGGTGGTTTTTCGACCAGGCAGTGGAGACCGGCGAAGATGCATTCGCGCGCCATATCGTAGCGCGGGCCGGGCGGCGTGGTGATGGCGACGGCTTCGAGCCCCTGGACAGTGCGGATCAGCTCGCGCCAGTCGGTGAAGGTCTGCGCGACGCCATGCCCCGAGCGGCTCGAGGTCGCGACCAGCTCGAACCGCGGATTGGCCGCGATCGCCGGCACATGCTGGTCTTCGGCGATCTTGCCGAAACCGAGAATTGCGATCCTGATCGGCTTCACCCGCGCAAACCGGCGACGAAGGCGCGCGCCTTGTCGGCGGTCTCGGCGGCGGACTGACCGGGCTGGTAGAGCCCTCCGCCAAGACCGAAGCCATCGGCACCGGCATCGATCCATTCCCGCATGTTGTCGGGTCGGATTCCGCCGACGACGAAAATCGGGATGTTGTTCGGAATCACGGCGCGCTGCGCCTTGAGAACCGCGGGCGTAGCGGCTTCGGCAGGGAACAGCTTAAGCGCCGTTGCACCAGCCGCGATCGCCGTAAAGGCCTCGGTCGGCGTGAAATAGCCGGGGCAGGAAACCAGTCCCTCCGCTACCGACGCGGCGATGACCTCCGGGTTGGTGTTAGGGGAGACGATAATTCCGCCGCCTGCCGCGCGCACGTTCGGCACCTCCTCGGCCATCAGCACCGTTCCGGCGCCGACCAACGCCCGATCGCCGAGCCTGGCCGACAATCGCTCGATGCTTCTCAGCGGATCGGGCGAGTTCAGCGGCACTTCGATCATTCGGATGCCGGCATCGATGATCGTCTGACCGATGGCCTCGGCCTCCTCGGGTTTCACGCCGCGGATGATCGCAATCAGCGGACATTCGTCGAGATAGGCTCTGAACATATCAAATCCTCTCCGCGATTTGTTGAATGCCCGCGAGGAAGCAGCGTTCCCCGTCCAGCTCGATCGCCTCGCGGCCAGTTTCGGCGATGGCCGCCGCATAAAGCTGCGTCAGTTCCGGCCGTCCGATGACCCCAATCCGCGCGCTCGCCGGCCACGTCAGGCCGATTCGCACATCGGCCCCGATCAACAGCCCGCTGGTAAAAGAGGGCGCATCGTCCTTGCTGGTCTGGCCGAGAAGTACGCCTGCGCGCACTCCGAACAGGTCAGCCGAGAGCATTTCCCGCTTCATCGCGCGTCGAACTCCTCGTTTGAATGCTTCGTTCGGCTCGACCGGTCCCTGCAACAGGTCGGCGAGGATGCTGTGTTCCTTCAGCAGGTTGAACAATTCGCCGGTCATCACCGTGCCGAAAATGTGGATCGTGCCGTGGCGCAGCAGCACCCATTTGTTGTGCGTGCCGGGATGGCAGACGAAACCCTCGGGATTGATCAGGCCCGCCGCAACTCCGCCGAGCAGTTGCACCTCTTCGCCCCGCATCACGTCGGCCCGGCCCTGGCCGATAAACGACACCCCCGGAATGATCGCCTCGCGTTCACCGGCCCAGACCAGGTTCTTTACGAGATCGTCGATCCCGACTGGACAGGGAAGATAAGGCGCGTCGACCCAGCCGCGATTCGAGCCGGCCATTCCGGCGAGCAACAACGGCAGGTCGCCGAGCCGCTCGCGGATTTCGGCGACCGCAGCGGGGAATTCCCCCTTGGGCACCGACAACGCACCCTTGCCGTCCTCGAACTCGTCGACGCATCGGCCCGAAGGATCGAGCCGATAAGCCCGCCGGTTGGTCGTGCCCCAATCGACCGCGATAAATCCGTCCGTCCAGCGCATGTCATTGCCCATGACGCGAACAACATCGGCGACGCAACTTCGCTCCCGCGCATTTCTTATCTATCGAGGCGCCGTGGCTGCCGACTCGCCAGTGCAATGCGTCGCCGACGTCCACGCCGTGCTCGGCGAAGGGCCGGTGTGGGTCGCGCGTGAGGGCGCGCTTTACTGGGTCGACATCAATGCACGAAAAGTCTTCCGCCTCGACGACGGCGGTGAGGTGCGCGAATGGCCGACTCCATTTCGGGTCGGCTCACTCGCACCGCGCGCCAGCGGCGGGTTCATTGCCGGCACCGACCAGGGCATCGCCGCGGTCGACTTCGCCACCGGAAAATTCGAAATCCTGCTCAAGCCGGAAGAGAATCTGCCGGGAAACCGCTTCAACGACGGCAAGGTCGACCGTCGCGGCCGCTTCTGGGTGGGGACGATGGACGATCGGGAACGCCAGGCGAGCGGTACGCTCTACGTACTCGAGCCGGGACTGAAGCTCAGCGCGATCGACAGCGGCTATCACGTCACCAACGGCCCCGCGTTCAGCCCGTTGGGCGAGACGATGTACGAGAATGATTCGGCGCGACAAATCACCTACGCGTTCGACATCGGTCCTGACGGCAGCGCCTCCAACCGCCGCACCTTCCTGCAATATAACTCGGGCGACGGCTTTCCCGACGGCATGACGGTCGACAGCGAAGGTTGCCTGTGGATCGCATTCTGGGACGGCTGGTGCGTGCGCCGCTATTCCCCGGCGGGCGAGTGGCTGGAAACCATCAAGGTCCCGGTCCAGCGCCCGACGAGTTGTGCCTTCGGCGGGCCGGAACTCGACCGACTATATATTACGTCGGCGAGCCGGGACCTCGACGCGGCGGCGCTCGCCATGCAACCAAACGCCGGGGGAGTATTTATGCTGGTACCGGGAGTGCGGGGGATAAGCGAAGCTCCCTTTGCGGGCTGACGAACGGGCTCAAACGATCGAAGGAGACTGAGCCATCGCCAACTTCATGTTCGCGACGGGAATCGAAAACAGCATCCCGACGATCGATCACGGCGAGACCCGGATCGACCAGATGGACGTGTGCGGCCACTACGATCGGTGGCGCGAGGATTTCGATTGCGTCCAGGAAATCGGCATCAATTACCTGCGCTACGGCCCGGCGCTTCACAAGACTTACCTCGGTCCCAACAAGTTCGACTGGGAATTCGCCGACCTCACTTTCGCCGAGCTGAAGCGGCGCGAAATCACCCCGATCGTAGATCTGTGCCATTTCGGCGTGCCCGACTGGCTGGGCAATTTCCAGCTTCCCGTGGGTGCAGCTCTACACCCCGATCAACGAGATGTTCATCTGCGCGGTGTTCTCGGCCAAATACGGCTGGTGGAACGAGCAGCAGAAGGACGACCGCTCGTTCATCACGGCGATCAAGCATATCGTCAAAGCCAATGTCATGGCGATGATCGAGATCCTCAAGCGGCGCCACGACGCGATCTTCATCCAGTCGGAATCGTCGGAATATTATCACGCCGATTCGCCCGCCGCGATCGGCCGCGCCGAGGTCCTGAACCAGATGCGCTACCTTTCGCTCGACCTGAATTACGGGCGGCGGGTGGACAGCGGGATGTATCAATATCTGCTCGATAACGGCATGGCGCGCGAGGAATATGAATGGTTCCTCGAGCACCGGCTCAAGCAGCACTGCATTCTCGGCAACGACTATTACCAGCTGAACGAACATCGCGTGTTCGCCGACGGCCACACCGTCGCTGCGGGCGAGACGTTCGGTTATTCCGAGATCACGCGGCAATATTACAACCGCTACCGCCTGCCGGTGATGCACACCGAAACCAATTTGTGGGAGGGCCCGCACGGCGACGAGGCGGTCAAATGGCTGTGGAAGGAATGGGCCAACGTCCTGCGCCTCAGGAACGTCGGCATCCCGACCGTCGGCTTCACCTGGTACAGCCTGACCGACCAGGTCGACTGGGACACCGCGCTCCGCGAGCAGAACGGCAACGTCAATCCGCTCGGCCTGTTCGATCTCGACCGCAAGATCCGCAACGTCGGCAAGGCTTACAAGCAATTGATCGCCGACTGGCGCAATGTCCTGCCGGCGCAAAGCGTATGCCTGATCGTGCCGATCAAGAAGTTGGGCGAGCATGCCGAGGACGACGACACCGGACTCACGGTCGACGAAACGAGGCTCGCCGGTGAATAATCGCAAAATCGGACGGATCGAAACGTTCTTCGCGCCGCCGCGCTGGCTGTTCGTCCGGGTCGAGAGCGAGGATGGGGCGGTCGGCTGGGGCGAAGCGAGCCTCGAGGGCTGGGCCGAAGCGGTCGACGGCGCGTTCGAGGCATTGCGCGACCGGTTCGTCGGGGCCGATCCGTTCGCTATCGAGGACATCTGGCAGGTCGGTTACCGCGGTGGCTTCTACCGCGGCGGGCCGGTGCTGATGTCTGCGCTCGCCGGGCTCGAACAAGCCTTGTGGGATCTCAAGGGCCGCGCGGTCGGCTTGCCGGCGTGGCAGATGCTCGGCGGCAAGGTCCGCGACAAGGTCCGGTCCTATGCGTGGATCGGCGGCGACCGTCCGCACGAGATCGCCGAAGCGGCGCAAGCGCGCCGGGACCAGGGCTTCACTGCGGTCAAGATGAACGCGACCGCCGAGATGGACTGGATCGGCACACCGAAGGTCTTCGACGAGGTGATCAAGCGCGTCGAGGCGGCGCAAGCCGCGGGGATGGATGTGGGGCTCGATTTCCACGGGCGGGTCCATCGGCCGTTGGCGAAGCAGCTAGCAAAGGCGCTCGATCCGCTCGGCCTCCTGTTCATCGAAGAGCCTCTGCTGTCCGAGAACCCGGAAGGCATCGCGCAAATCGCCGCGCTGACCGCGACTCCGATCGCGCTTGGCGAACGGCTATTCTCGCGCTGGGATTTCAAGCCGTTTTTCGAAGCGGGCGCGGTCGACATTATCCAGCCCGATTTGAGCCACGCCGGCGGCATCCTCGAAGTGCGCAAGATCGCGGCGATGGCCGAAGCCTATGACGTCGCGGTCGCGCCGCACTGCCCGCTCGGACCGCTGGCGCTCGGCGCCTGCCTGCAGATCGCCGCATGCACGCCCAATCACGCGATCCAGGAAATCAGCCTTGGCATCCACTACAATACCGGCGGCCACGACCTCCTCAATTTCTGCACCAACAAAGAGGCGCTGACCCCAATCGACGGCTATTTGCCGGTGCCCGAAGGCGCGGGCCTCGGCGTCGACATCGACGAAGCGGCGGTGCGGGAAGCGGACAAAGACCGCCACCGCTGGCGCAACCCGATCTTCCGCACCAGGGACGGCAGCTTCGCCGAGTGGTGACGACTTAGCTTAATGACATTTGAACCGGTCGAACGGCTCCAGGCATGAATTGCAGCGCCATTGCGCCTTGCACGGGGTCGAGCCGAAGCGGCTGACCTCGACGGTATCGGTTGAGCCGCAATTGGGACATTCGGCGGTCGCGGACAGGCTTGGCGGCGCGATGCCATAGGCCTTGAGCCGCTCACGGCCGCGCTCCGTGATCCAATCGGTCGTCCAGGCCGGGAACAGCACCCGTTCGATATGCACGTCCGCGAAGCCGGCTTCGTCGAGCGCGACTCGGATCATCTGCTCGATCGCCACCGTCGCCGGGCAACCGGTGTAGGTCGGCGTCACTTGCACGCGCGGCGGGTTAAAGGCGACGCCGCGCACGATTCCAAGGTCAGTGATCGTCAGCGCCGGAATTTCCGGATCGGGCACGCGGTCGAGCACGGCCATGATCGCCGCCTCGTCGAGCTGCTTAACCGCCGTCGCCATGGCCGGAGGTTACACCCGTTCGAGCGCAAGCGCGATGCCCTGGCCGACGCCGATGCACATGGTCGCGAGGCCGAGCTTGCCGCCGCTGCGCTGCAGTTCCTCGGTCGCGGTCAGGGCGAGCCGAGCGCCCGACATGCCGAGCGGGTGGCCGAGCGCGATCGCGCCGCCGTTGGGGTTCACTCGGCGATCGTCGTCGGCAACGCCGAGCTGGCGAAGAACGGCGAGACCCTGAGCGGCGAAGGCCTCGTTCAATTCAATCACGTCGAAGTCGCCGATCTTGAGGTCGAGGCGCTTCATCAGTTTCTCGGATGCGGGCACTGGGCCGATGCCCATGATCCGCGGCGGCACGCCAGCGACGGCCGCGCCGAGGACCCGGGCACGTGGGGTCAGGCCGTTGCGCTTGGCGGCTTCCTCCGAGGCGATGATGATCGCCGCCGCGCCGTCGTTGACGCCCGAAGCATTGCCGGCGGTGACGGTGCCGTCGGGCCGGACGATTGGCTTCAGCTTGGCGAGCGCTTCGAGCGTGGTCGCGCGCGGATGCTCGTCCTTGTCGACCACGATGGGGTCGCCCTTGCGCTGCGGGATTTCGACCGCGACGATTTCGGCGGCCAGCCGTCCATTGGCCTGAGCAGCGGCGGCTTTCGCCTGACTCCGCAGTGCGAACGCGTCCTGGTCCTCGCGGCTGACCTGGAAGTCCTGCGCAACATTCTCGCCGGTGGTCGGCATGGTGTCGTCGCCGTACGCGTCCTTCATCTTCGGATTGACGAAGCGCCAGCCGATGGTCGTGTCGTACATCTCGGCATTGCGGTCGAAGGCGCTGGTCGCCTTGGCCATGACGAACGGAGCGCGGCTCATGCTTTCCGAGCCGCCGGCGATGATCAGGCCGGATTCGCCAGAGCGGATCGTCCGCGTCGCCATCGCCACCGCGTCGAGCCCCGAGCCACACAACCGGTTGAGCGTCACGCCGCCCGAGCTGTCGGGCAGCCCGGCGAGCAGCCCGGCCATGCGCGCGAGGTTGCGGTTGTCCTCGCCCGCCTGGTTGGCGCAGCCGAGGATCACGTCGTCGAGTTCGGACCAGTCGACATTGGGGTTGCGGTCGATCAGCGCCTTAATCGGAATCGCGGCAAGGTCGTCGGCACGAACCGACGACAAAGCGCCTGCGTAACGTCCGATGGGAGTCCGCACATAGTCGCAGATGTATGCTTCGCTCATTTGCCCTCTTGGTTCACACGAAGGCACGAAGAAAAAAGAAGCCACGAAGATAATGTTCCTGTCTCTTCGTGCCTTCCTTCACTGCCTTCGTGGCTTCGTGTGGAAAATCTTAAATGACCCCGCGGCGCATTTGGTCGAGCTCGATGCTCTCGAACAGGGCTTTGAAATTGCCCTCGCCGAAGCCTTCGTTGCCCTTGCGCTGGATGATCTCGAAGAAGATCGGGCCGATCACATTCTGGGTGAAAATCTGCAGCAGCAGGCCCTGGCCGTCGGTCGGGGCGCCGTCGACGAGGATGCGGCGCTTTTCGAGCTCGGCGGTCGGCTCGCCATGGTCCTTCACCCGTTCGTCGACCAGCTCGTAATAGGTGTCGGGCGTGTCCTGGAAGGGGATGCCGCGCGAGCGCAGGATGTCGACCGTCTGGTAGATGTCGTCGGAGCCGAGCGCGATATGCTGGATGCCCTCGCCCTTATATTCGCGGAGGAATTCCTCGATCTGGCTTTTGTCGTCCTGGCTTTCGTTGAGCGGGATGCGGATCTTGCCGCAGGGCGAAGTCATCGCCTTGGAGATCAGCCCGGTGAGCTTGCCCTCGATGTCGAAGTAGCGGATCTCGCGGAAGTTGAAGAGCTTTTCGTAGAATTCGGCCCAATGGTTCATCCGCCCGCGGTTCACATTGTGGGTCAAATGATCGAGGTAGGTGAGGTGCGAGGCGTGGCTCGCCTCCCGTTCCGCGGCATCGGGCAAGAAGTCGAAATCGACGTCGTAGATCGTGCCTCTCTCGCCATAGCGGTCGACCAGATAGAGGATCGATTCGCCGATGCCCTCGATCGCCGGGATGTCGAGCTCGCCCTCGGCAACGTCATTGTGCACGTCGACCGCACCGAGGCTCATCGCATGGTCGTGCGCCGCCTTCGCATCCTTGACTCGGAAGGCCATGGCGCAGGCGCTCGGGCCATGCTCGGCCGCGAAATGGGCGGCGAAACTGTCCGGCTCGGCGTTGATGATGAAGTTGATGTCGCCCTGCCGGTGCAGCGTCACATTCTTGCGTTTGTGGTGGGCGACGGCAGGAAAGCCCATCTTGGTGAACAGCCCGCGCAGCAGCTCGGGATCGGGCGCGGCATATTCGACGAACTCGAAGCCGTCGGTGCCCATCGGGTTGGCGAACCCGGTGGCGGTTTGCTCCTCTAGCGAGGTGGCCATTTCAGTCTCCTTTGTGGGCCAGTTGCGCCCTGAGCAGCGGCATTTCAAGCATCGCTAAAGTTCACAATGTTCACAGTCTTACGCGTGCGTGCGCGTGTCCGTACGCGCGAGGAGGTAGCTGGGACAGAGAAGGTTCGACTCGCGGTTGATCGCGCATCAGGCGCGGCTTAGGCAGACCAACGCGCAATAGGACAGGAAAATCTCCGCCACCGCCGTCATTGCGAGGAGCGCAGCGACGCGGCAATCCAGAATGCCCTAGGAATGCGCGATATCGTCGAACACGTCGCGCCAGTCCGGGTTCAGCGCCTCGATCAACTTCAGCTTATCGGCGCGCTTGCCCGCTTTGATCTGTTTCTCGCGGGCGATGGCTTCCGGCATCCACGCGTGCAGCTCGTACCAGACGAGCAGCCTGCAACCATATTGGACAGTGAAGCCGCCGGTTATCCCCTCGCGGTGCTGCCAGGCGCGATGAACAAGGCTAGAGGTTCCTCCGGTATACAGCGTCCCGTTCCGCCTGCTGGCCATGATGTAAACTGCGGGTTGTTTCATACCTTGGTGACTGCGTAATTGTCGTTCTGGATTGCCACGCCCCTGCGGGGCTCGCAATGACGGCGGGGAGGTGGAGATGGTTGTGCCCGAAGGCTGGACGATGGAGGACGGCGGCAAGGCGCTGCTGCGTAGCTTCAAGTTCAAGGATTTCAGCGAGGCGTTCGGATTCCTCACCCGCGTCGCGCTGCACGCCGAGAAGGTCGATCACCACCCTGAGTTCAACAGCGTGTGGAACCGCGTCGATTTCCGCCTGACCAGCCACGATGCGGGCGGCGTGACGGAGCGGGATGTGAAGCTGGCCGAGGCGATCAATCGACTCGCATGAGGGTGGAAAGCGGTAACCGAGACCCTAGCAGTCTTTGGCGCACCGGTTTGCAATGAAAGTGAAAGCAATCCTCGCTCGAGTAAGGGCTAGCAATGTTGCAACCGCATAGGTCGCACCGGCCAATACCAAGCCTCCGACAGCCCGTTGTGCCGGTGGAATCCACCAAAGGCCCGCCATCGAAACTGCGAACACAGCTCCGACGACAACAAAGAAAGCGCGAGAAGTGCCTAGCTCGACGGTTGCCTGCGCCGACTGAGCATCAACTACGGCCGAGTCAAAGAACGAAAGGGCTGCGAGTGTTCCGAGATTGCCGCCGGACGGCCACCCTTTCTTACCGACCACGCGGCTGGCTTCGCGGTCGAGGTCGGTAAAGCCGCTCGAATCCAAATAGTCAGCGGCGCAATCCAAGAATCGGTTCCGATCCGATGGGCCTAGATGGATTGTGAGTTTGTGAGCAAACATGCCCAACCTTATTCATCGATGCCGCTAATGTCTGCAATGGCTCAAACTCGGCCATTGTGCGTTCAGGCTTGAGATGAGATACGGAGCCGCAATGACCCGCAACACGATCAGCGCCGTTTATTATTATCCCGACGAGGTTGGGACCGGCTGACGCGCGTTTAGCTCAGATAAACCAACCTCGACCCGCTTGGCCTCCGCCCGGCGGGTTTTTTGTTGCTGAAATGAAGGACGAAGAATGTTGGATACCGAAGAGACAGTTCCCCCTCCACCGTCCTCCGGACGGCCCCCCTCCCCGAGCAAGCTCGGGGCGGATTGGGAGCGGTACGTCGTTCCGCAGAATTGGGAGGCGTTTAGCGCTGAGGACCATGCGGTGTGGGATTTGCTGTTCGCACGGCAGGTCGAGCTGCTTGGCAGCCGCGTGGTGTCGCCGTTTCTCGACGGGATCGATTTGCTGCGGTTGGCGCACCCCGGCGTGCCCGACGTCGAGGGGCTGAACGCGATCCTCGAGCCGCGCACCGGGTGGCGGACGGTCGCGGTGCCGGGGCTGGTGCCCGACGATGTTTTCTTTGCGATGCTGTCGGAACGCGTGTTCCCCGTGGGCAATTTCATCCGCACCCGCGAGCAGCTTGATTATCTCGAGGCGCCCGACTGCTTCCACGACATGTTCGGGCACATCCCGATGCTCGCGCACCACGACTATGCCGAGATGACCCGCCACGTCGGCGAGCTCGGCTCGGCCGCGATTGCTGCGGGCGAGGGCCACCGCGCCGCGCGGCTTTACTGGTACAGCGTCGAGTTCGGGCTGGCCAAGGAGCATGGCGAGTTGAAAATCCTCGGCGCCGGACTCGCGTCGAGCTTTGGCGAAGCGCATTTCAGCCTGGAGAGCGACACGGTCGAGAGGCTGCCCTTCTCGATCGAGCGCGCCGTCAACACGCCCCATCGGAACGACGTGTTCCAGCCGCGCTATCTCGTCTCCGAATCTCTGGAAAAGACGATCGCCGACGTGCTGGCGTTGACGCCCGAGGCGTTGCTTCGCCTTCGGTCATGCTAAACTTGTTTCAGCATCCATTGGGGGGACGAACGGAACCCTTCTCGAAAATGGACAGGGTGACGAAAATGTCGAGGTGGTTATAGCCGTTCTCCATGGCCGACCAGACGACGAGGCACGAATATCGCAGCGGGCACGACCCGCGGACGCTGCGCGACGCGCTCGGCTGCTTCGCCACGGGCGTGACGGTCGTGACCTGCCTCGACGACGACCAAAAGCCGGCCGGGATCACCGTCAACAGCTTCACCTCGGTCTCGCTCGATCCGCCGTTGCTGCTGGTGTGTCTGCACAAGCAGGCAGCCGCCGCGACATCCCTGATCAAAGCCGATTGCTTCGCGGTCAACGTGCTCCAGCGCGAGCAACAGCCGGCCTCGATCAAATTTTCGACCCGGGTCGAGGACCGGTTCGGCGCAATGGCCTGGTCGTGCGGCGAGGCCGGTGCGCCGATTCTCGAGGAATCCCTGTGCGTGTTCGAATGCGAACGCTTCGCCGTCCACGACGGCGGCGACCACCACATCCTGATCGGCCGGGTGGTCAAGGCGAGCTTCGACGCGGCCCTCGACCCGTTGCTGTTCTTCCGCGGCAGCTACCGCCGGTTGCACTTCGACTAGCTTAGGCTAGCTAGGCCTCCATGCTGGCTTTGGACTTCATCAAGGCGAACCGCGAGACGGTCGAGCGCGCGATCCGCGACAAGGGGGTCGAGCTCGATCTCGATATCCTGTTGGCGCTCGATGCCCAGGTGCGCGCGCTCAAGACCGAGATCGAAGCGCTTCGGGCCGAGCGCAATGCGATCAGCGCTTTGTTCCCCAAGGCCGCGCCGGACGCAAAGGCCGAGCTTGGCCGCAAGGCGAAGGAAGCCGGCGCGCGGGCGTCGGAGCTGGAGAACGACCTCGCGGCCAAGGAAGGTGAGTTGTCGGTGCTGATGCTGCGGCTCCCCGGCATTCCGTACCAAGGTGCGCCGGTCGGACCGGACGAACATTCAAACGTCGTCATCCGCACCGAAGGCTCGCTGCCCACGTTCGACTTCGAGCCGCTCGACCATGTCGCGCTGATCGAGAAGAACGACTGGGCCGATCTCTCGCGCGTCACCCCAATCTCGGGGTCGCGGACGTACTGCCTCAAGGGCGGGCTGGCGCTGCTCGAGACCAAGCTGATGGCCTGGGCGCTGGAGAAGATCGCGGCCGCCGACTTCACGCCCATCACCGTGCCGGCGATCGCGCGCGAGCAAGCCTTCCTCAACCAGGGCCAGTTCCCGGGACACCGCGAGGAAACCTACGAACTGCCCAACGACGATCTGTGGCTTGCGGGGACCGCCGAGGTGGTGCTGACCTCGCTCCATTCGGGCGAGATCATCGAGGCGGACAAGCTGCCGATTCTCTACGCCGGCTACTCGCCCTGCTTCCGCCGCGAGGCCGGGAGCGCGGGGAAGGACGTGCGCGGGCTGCTGCGCGTCCACCAGTTCGTCAAGGTCGAGCAATATGTGATCTGCGAGGCCGATGACGCGCGGTCAGCGGAATGGCATGCGAAGCTGCTCGGGCTCGCCGAGGAATTGCTCCAGGCGATGGAAATTCCGTATCAGGTGATCGAGACGTCGACCGGCGACATGGGCCTCGGCAAATATCGCATGAACGACATCGAAAGCTGGGTGCCGTCGCTCGGCAAATATCGCGAGACCCACAGCTGCTCGACTTTGCACGACTGGCAGGCGCGGCGCGCGAACCTCCGGTACCGGGGAGCGGACGGCAAGGTGCGGTTTGCGCACACGCTCAACAATACGGCGCTCGCTTCCCCGCGCATCCTGGTGCCCTTGTTGGAAAATCATCAGACAGCGGACGGCAGGGTGAAGCTGCCCGGAGTGCTTCAAGAATTGATGGGACGCGAATTCCTTTGAACCGGCCTGTCCCCCCACAGCAGTGGGAAGGCGACGACGCACCGCCGACGCGCGGCAATTGGGGCGAGATCGCGTGGAACTTCGGGCGGATGCTCGGCAGTTTCCGCAAGCGCGGGCCGCGCGGGCCCGAGGACGGCCAGCCGGTGCTGGTCATCCCCGGCTTCCTGTGCAGCGATCAGACGACCTTTTCGCTGCGCCGCGAGCTGGCCCGCCAGGGTTTCCGCGTCCACGGCTGGAAGCAGGGATGGAATCTGGGCGCGAAGCCCGACACGCTCGAAAAACTCGGGGAACGGATCGATGGGCTCGGCCACGACCGGCCGATCGTGATCGTCGGCTGGAGCCTCGGCGGGCTCTTCGCGCGTGAATATGCCCGTTACCGCCCGGAGCAGGTGAAGGCGGTGATCACGCTCGGCTCGCCGTTCTCGGGCGACCCGCGCCAGAACAATGTCTGGCGGCTTTACGAGTGGGTCGCGAAGCATCCCGTCGACGAGCCGCCGATCCCGCGGATCACCGACAAGCCGCCGGTGCCGCACCTCGCGATCTGGTCGCGGGAGGATGGGCTGATCGCGCCGCGCTCGGCCCGCGGGCTGGATCACGAGCGCGACAAGGCGGTCGAGCTCGACTGTCACCATATGGCCTTCGCGATCTCGCCGCGCGCTTCGAAGCAGGTGGTGCGCGAGGTCAGCAAGTTCCTGACGGAGATCGGTTCCTAGCCGCGCCCGAGTGGTAGTGGGTCAGTTTGAAAATAAGTCGGATTGACTTCGCTTCTCGCGATCGCCTCCTGTATCATCGCTCAAAGCATGGAGGCGCGAGTGCTAATCAAGAAGGTCGGGTGGGGACTCCTAGCGGCAACGGTCGTCTGGCTGTTCTCTCGCAGCGGGTATCTCGCTTTGCTCGCCTTCTCGTTTGTTGCAGGTGCGGCGCTGTTTCGAGCTTACTGGCACAGCGTCAGCGAGAAGACCGATGCCTAAAGACCCACGCGGAGCGAAGCGCCCGCGCGACCCGAACCAACTGGCAAAGGTGATCGCCGATATCGCGACGGGCGAGGCAAGCGAAGGGGCCCAACCCCTCTCCCCCGCAGAACGCGGTCGGATCGGCGGCAAGACGGGCGGGAAGGCTCGCGCGGCCAAGCTCTCTCCCGAAGAGCGGAGCGCGTCCGCGCGGAAGGCCGCTACCGCTCGCTGGAGTCGGTGAGTTCCAACGGCAATTCCAAGGTGTTTCCCTTCCTCGGCAACACCTGATCGACCATGTGCAGGAAACGCTTCCACCCGTAGCCGTTCGCAATCGCCAGCCGCTGGAACATCAGGACTGCGTGCATGTGCGTTGCAAGCATCGGGTCGCCGATGTCCTCTGACAGCCACTGATGTAGCCGGTTCGGATAGCCGCCTTCGGCGCGGATGTTGATTACGCACAGCTCGTGAAGATCTACGGCGAGCCCCGCTACGCGGTAGGCCCGGACCGTCGCTACAGCCCCGGTGAGTGCTGCGGAGCAAGGAAGCATCTGGTTACCGGCAACCCAAACCCGTCGCACGTCAGCACGTCATTCGTAGAGCGCCAGAACCTGACCATGCGGATGCATATGCGCCGCTTTACTCGACTGACCAACGCGTTCTCAAAGAAGGTCGAGAACCACGCCTACGCGGTCGCGCTGCACATGATGTATTACAACTTCGTCCGCATCCATCAGTCGCTTCGCGTCACCCCGGCAATGGCCGCTGGCGTCAGCGATCGGCTTTGGGAAATTGGCGATATCGTGGCGCTGATCGAAAAGGCGGAAAGCCGCATCCCGACGAAGCGTGGACCTTACAAGAAACAGGTGGCCTAGCGGGCCGGTTTTCCCTTGGGCTCACCGGCGCGCTTGGTAGCCTTCCAAGCGCCAGATACCGGGGCGAAAAACGTTGTTACCGCCTCGCCTGCCTGCTTCTTCACATAGGCCTTGTCGACGGTGATAAAGCGCCCCGACTTTGCGGACCGCTGCGTCTGAGCCGCACCGTTCTTTGCCATCAACTCTTCCAATCCAATTTGCGAACGAACTTGCGAACCTCGTTCAGCAAGAACAATCCAAAGCAGAAAACGTCTAACCCGTATAGACCGATTTCTAGATAGTGCGTGGATGTTACAAGCCAAGGTGGCGCTCCCATCCGCGCGAGCCAATCAACAAAGATGGCCAAACCAAGGGCCACCAGCCCAATGAACACGAACGCGACCGCTCCAACCGTAATTTGGATGGTCAAATCCACGATTGGCTTCGCATCTACCGGTAATTTTAGTCCCATCCCCGATATCCCCCGGTGAAGAGCTAACAACGTCTAGACTTCCACGTCCAGTCGAGTCAGAATCCCACCAGCTTAGACAAGCGCACGCTTCCCGATTGGCCGGCTGAGTAAGCAGGCAGCCAGCCAGGAAAGGAGGTGATGTGAAATGGCTAAGTCATTCAAGATTGGCAGAAGCGCCGTTAGCGGTAAGTTCATGCCGGTCAAGAAGGCTCAGGGATCGCCAAAGGCGGTCGTTGAGACGATCAAGCGTTAAGCTAAGGCACCAACCAGAAGCTTAACGTGGAACCAAAGGGTCACCCGGGTCCGAAAGGGCTCGGGTGATTCTTCTTGTGCCTAATTCCCCCTCGCGTCAAGCACGGATTCGTAACATTTCCGTGCCTCTGCTAACGAGTCGAAAATGGCGGACAATCCACGGAAGAACGTCACCTTTTCGGAAGCGACGCTTCGTTATCTCGACGACATTGTGAAAACCGGAACGCACGGCCCAGATGCGACGGCGGTGATCCGTTCGCTGGTCGAACAAGGTGTGAGAGACGCAATCGACAAAAAGCTGATCCGCGTCCGCAAAATTTCAAAGTGACCCACTACCGCCCGAGTCGCGCGATTGACTCCATGCCGCGAGTCGCGAAATAAGAACAAAAGTAGAACAGAAACACTGTGAGTCGTGTGGCAAGAGGACTATCTCTGGTCGCCGGCGGAGCTGTCTCCGCGCGGCGTAAGGCCTTCGGCGGTCCCCCTCCCCTGCAAATGCAGGGGAGGTTGGCGACCCTGTCCGAGCTCTTCGCCGCGCACCCGCGCGATGGCGGTTGGGCCGGGTTCCTCCTGGCGCAGGTCGATCCGGCGAGACCCGTGCTGTGGATCCAGGACCGGATGGCGATCCTCGAATCCGGACGAATCCATCCGCCGGGACTGCCATCGCAAAACCTCATCCACGTCGAAACGCGCGATGCGCGCGACGCGCTGTGGGCGATGGAGGAGGGCGTAAGATGCGCCGCGCTCTCGGCCGTGATCGGCGAATTGTGGGGCGACCCGCGCGCGCTCGACTTCACCGCGACGCGGCGGCTCGCGGTCGCATCGGAACGCAGTGGCACGCCGTGCTGGTTGGTGCGCCTGGGCGGCACGGCCAACCTCAGCGGCGCGCGAATGCGCTGGCGAATCGCGAGCGCGCCGAGCCTCATCCATCCGCTCGACGCGCGCGCGCCGGGGCTCCCGGCATGGGATGCCGAACTGTTCCGCGCGCGCGGAACGCCGCCGGGCCGGTGGAGCCTCGCGCATGAAGCGGATCACTTCCATCTGGTTGCCGCATCTGGCGATCGAGCGCTGGGCGAAGGCGAGCGACTCACCGCCTGACGCACCGGTCGTCCTGACCGTCGAGGGCACGCACGGACTGATTATCCACGCGGTCACGCAAGCTGCCGCCGAGCGTGGCGCGCGGCCCGGCGCGCGGCTGACCGACGCCCGGGCGCTCGATCCCACACTGGTCGCGGAAGCCGCCGATCCCGCCGGCGATGCCGCGCTGGTCGAGCGGCTGGCGCAATGGGCGGGCCGCTGGTCGCCGTTGGTCGAGGTCGACGGCGGCGGGTTGAGGCTCGACGTGACCGGAGTCGCGCATCTGTTCGGCGGCGAAGCGGCAATGGTCGCGGACATGCAGATGCGGTTCGCCGCATTGGGCCTCACCGCGCGCATTGCCATCGCTCCGACTACGACAGCCGCCTGGGCGCTGGCGCGATACAAGGGCGACATTCCTGCCCTTCCCGTCGCCGCTCTCCGCCTCGATCCGGACACCGTGCGCACGCTCGAACGGCTTGGGTTGAAGACCATCGGCGCGCTGATGGCCATGCCGCGGCTGGCGCTGGCGCGGCGGTTCCGCGGCGCGGACAATGTCGTCGATGCGCTCGACCGGATGTTGGGGCGCAAGGACGAGCCGCTGACAGCTGCCCCCAACGACCCGCCGCCACGCGCGGCGCTGCGGCTCGAGGAACCGGCGACGCATTCCGAAGCCGCGGCCCAGCCGCTCGAGCGGCTGATCCCCAGACTGGTCCGCCAGCTGGAGCGCAAGCGTCTCGGTGCGCGGCGGCTGACGCTGACCGGCTTCCGGGTCGACGGCAGCGTCGCGCAAGCCGGCGTCGCCACCGCGATTGCCAGCCGCGAGCCCCAGCATCTGGCGCGACTGCTGGCGGACAAGGCGGCGGCGCTAAACCCGGAGTTCGGCTTCGACGCCTTCGCGCTTGAAGCGGATTGGTGCGAATCGCTCGGCGCCGCGCAGGAGTCGCTGGTCGAGGAACCGTCAGGCGAGCGCGATATCGCGCGGCTGATCGACCGGCTGAGCGTCAAGCTCGGCCCCGATCGCGTGCTGCGGCCGCAGGCGTATGAGAGCCATTTGCCGGAACGGGCGAGTGGGTGGGTGAGTGCAATAATTTCCTCCTCAACGCCGATGGGGAGGGGAACTATTCCCCGCAGAGGGAATGGTGGAGAGGTAAAAAACGCCGCCGCCAGTTACCCCTCCACCATGCTCCGCATGGCTCCCCTCCCCAGCCCAGGCTGGGGAGGAACCAGACCTCAACGTCTCCTCGACCGGCCCGAAGCGATCGACGTGATTTACGCGAGCCCCGAAGGCGTGCCCCGCCGATTCGTGTGGCGGCGCGCGGTGCATGACATTGCGCGGGTCGAAGGGCCCGAGCGGATCGCGCCCGAATGGTGGCGCTCGCCGTCGTCGGCGCGGCTGCGCGATTATTACCGGGTCGAGGACGGCACGGGCCGCCGCTACTGGATCTACCGCGAGGGCGTGATCGGCGACGGCCGCGGCGGATTACCGAACTGGTTCATGCACGGGCTGTTTGGATGATGTCCGGACCCTTCCAAGTTCCCCGGCGAAGGCCGGGGTCCAGGGCAGCGGAAACCGCTGCTCATCGCAGCGGCCTGGGCCCCGGCCTTCGCCGGGGAACATAATCATGCCCGAGAAGGCCGGATTTTCGCGGATGAAGCTGGTGCGGCGCGCGGACCTGCCGCCGCCCCCGGTCGAGCGTTCGCCGTTCGTCGAACTCGGGCTCGCCTCGCCCTTCTCGTTCCTGCGCGGAGCGTCGGACGCGATCGAACTGACCTTGCGCGCGCTCGAACTCGGCATGGATTGCATCGGGATCGCTGACCGCAATACGCTCGCCGGGGTCGTGCGGATGCACAGCGCGTGCAAGACCGCAGGCCTGAAGCCGTTGATCGGCTGCCGGCTCGATTTGACCGATGCGCCGAGCCTGCTCGCTTATCCGATCGACCGAGACGGTTACGGACGGCTGTCGCGGCTGCTCAGCCTGGGCAAGATGCGCGCCGACAAAGGCGAATGCGAATTGTCACTGCGCGACGTCGCCGATCATGCCGACGGCATCGCCTTCATCGCCTGGCCCGGGGACGATCTCGACGCTTTTGAAGCCGAGCTGCCGCGCCTCATCGACGCATTGACATCACTGCGTCATGTCGCGGCAAGCTGGCTCTATCGCGGCGGCGACGCGGCGCGGATCGAGCAGCTCGACCGGCTGGCGCGCGCCAACGGCTGCACAATCCTCGCCACCAACGACGTATATTATCACGCCCCCGACCGCCGGCCGTTGCAGGACGTCGTCACCTGCATCCGCGAGAAAGTGACGATCGCGACCGCCGGTTACTTGCTCAACCCCAATGCCGAGAGCCATCTGAAACCGGCGGGCGAGATGGCGCGCCTGTTCGCGCGCTGGCCACACGCGATTTCGGCGACGCGCGAATTCGCCGATGCGCTGCACTTCAGCCTCGACGAACTGCGCTACGAATATCCGCGCGAGAGTGTGCCCGAAGGCCGGACGCCGCAGCAATATCTCGACCATCTGACTTGGGAGGGCGCGAAGCAACGCTGGCCCGACGGCATATCCGACAAGGTTCTGAAACAGCTCAACCACGAGCTGGCACTGATCGAGAAACTCAACTTCGCGCGTTACTTCCTGACCGTCCACGACATCGTCGCCTTCGCGCGCAGCCTCGACCCGCCGATCCTGTGCCAGGGCCGCGGCTCGGCGGCGAACAGCGCGGTCTGTTATTGCCTCGGAATCACCGCGGTCGACCCGGCGACCAGCGACCTGTTGTTCGAGCGCTTCATCTCCGAAGAGCGGCGCGAGCCGCCCGACATCGACGTCGATTTCGAGCATGAGCGGCGCGAGGAAGTGATCCAGCACATCTACGGCAAATATGGCCGCGACCGCGCCGGGATCGCCGCGACCGTGATCCACTACCGTCCACGCTCGGCGATCCGCGAGGTCGGCAAGGTGATGGGCCTCAGCGAAGACGTCACCGCCGCGCTCGCCTCGACCATCTGGGGCAGCATGGACCCCGAACTCGAAGACGCGCGGGCCAATGACGCCGGGCTCGATCTCAGCGATCCGCATCTCCGGCGGACGATGAAACTCGCCGAGCAATTGATCGGCATGCCGCGCCATCTGTCGCAACATGTCGGCGGCTTCATCCTGACCGAGCGGCCGCTGACCGAAACGGTGCCGATCGGCAATGGCGCGATGGACGACCGCACCTTCATCGAATGGGACAAGGACGACATCGACGAGCTCGGAATCCTCAAGATCGACGTACTCGCGCTCGGCATGCTGACCTGCATCCGTAAATGCTTCGACCTGGTGCGGCTGCACCACGGCGAGGATTGGTCGTTGGCGACTGTCCCGCAGGAGGTGCCGGAAGTCTACGACATGCTGTGTCGCGGGGATTCGCTCGGCGTGTTTCAGGTCGAAAGCCGGGCGCAGATGAACATGCTGCCGAGGCTGAAGCCCCGCTGTTTCTACGACCTCGTGATCGAGGTCGCGATCGTCCGGCCGGGGCCGATCCAGGGCGACATGGTCCACCCGTTCTTGAAGCGTCGCAGCGGCAAGGAGCCGGTGACCTTCCCCTGCCCCGACCCCGCGCACGGCCCGCCCGACGAGCTCGAAAAAATCCTCGGGCGGACGCTGGGCGTGCCGATCTTCCAGGAACAGGCGATGAAGATCGCGCTCGATGCGGCCAAATTCAGCTCGGAGGAAGCCAACCAGCTGCGCAAGGCGATGGCGACCTTCCGCTCGAAGGGGAATATCGAAGTCCTGCAGGACAAGATGGTCGGGCGGATGGTGTCGCGCGGCTACGACCCCGATTTCGCCCAGCGTTGCTTCGACCAGATCAAGGGCTTCGGCGAATATGGCTTCCCCGAAAGCCATGCGGCGAGCTTCGCGCATCTGGTCTACGTGTCGAGCTGGCTCAGGTGGAAATATCCGGCGGCGTTCGCGGCCGCGCTGTTGAACTCGCAGCCGATGGGCTTCTACGCGCCCGCGCAGATCGTCCGCGACGCGAAGGAGCATGGCGTCGAAGTGCGCGAGATCGACGTCAATGAGAGCGATTGGGATTGCACGTTGGAACCCCCATCCGTTCGTCCCGAGCGCGTCGAGGGACGTGTCTCGACTTCGCTCGACACGAACGGCGTTTGTTTGAGATTAGGTCTCCGCCAGGTCGACGGGCTGCAACGCGAGGCCGCCGACCGGCTGGTTGCGCGACGGCCCTATGCTTCGGTCGAGGAATTGCGGTCGCGTGGGCAGGTGCCGGTGCATGCGATCCAGCGGCTCGCCGCGGCCGACGCGTTCCGCTCGATGGGCCTCGATCGCCGCGCGGCACTGTGGGATTCGCGAGCGCTAAAGCAGGCGCCGGATTTGCCGCTGTTCGCTCATGCCGAGGCCCGCGACGAAGGCGTTGAAAACGCGCCCGCGATCCTGCCCGCGATGCCGCTGTCCGAGCATGTCGTGAACGATTATCAGACCATCCGCCTCTCGCTGAAGGCGCATCCGATGACCTTCCTGCGCGAGCATTATGCGGGCCGAAAATTCGTCACCGCCGATCAATTGAAATCGATCAAGGACGGCAAGCGCCTATCGATCGCCGGGCTGGTGCTGATTCGCCAGCGCCCGGGCAGCGCCAAAGGCGTGGTGTTCATTACGCTGGAGGATGAAACCGGGGTCGCCAACCTCGTCGTCTGGCCCGACGTGTTCGAACGGCAGCGCAAGATCGTGATGGGTGCGCGGCTGATGGCCGTCCACGGCGTGGTCCAGAGCGAGGACGGGGTGATTCACGTCGTCGCTCGGCGGCTTGAGGACCATACCCATATGCTGCATCACCTCAGCGATGAGTTGGTTACACCTGCTTTGTCACGCGGTGACGCTCCCGGAACCATCCGGCCGCCCGTCGCACGCCACCCTCGGGACGTCGAAATCATCCCCAAAAGCCGCGATTTTCACTAAAATTGTTCATCTAGGCGCAAGCTGAAGGTGCCATTTCCGCCACAAAATCCCCCTAGAGCAGAGTGATGAACCGGATTCTCCTGAAGACCGCGCTGTTCGCGTTCGCGGCTGCCTTGCCCTTCACGGCCCAGGCCCAGGCCGCGCTCGAGGGCCAGTGGCGCAACGCCAAGGACAGCGTGACCGTGAAGGTCGTGCCGTGCGGCAACGCGTGGTGCGGCAACGTCGTCGACGCCACCGAAAAAGCCAAGGAGGGCGCGCGCCGGGGCGGGACGCCGAACCTGATCGGAACGCGGATCCTGACCGGCCTGCGCCCAGCCGGGGACGGCACCTACAAGGGCCAGGCGTTCGATCCCAAACGCAACATCCGGGTCCCGGCGACGGTCCGCGTGCTCGGCCCCAATGCGATCACGGTGCGCGGCTGCGCGATCGCCGGAATGCTGCTGTGCAAGGAACAGCGCTGGACGCGCGTCAGCTGAGCGCGATTACCTTGGGGCCAATCTCGCCCGCCAGAACCGCCGCTTGCAGCGCGGCCAGGTCCGACGCCCAGTAACGGTCGGAAGTGAAACGCGGGGTCAACTCGCGGATCACGTCATGGATCGGCTGCAGTTTCGGCGAGATCTTGAGCGGCGCGTGATAATCCACCCCCTGCGCCGCCGCGATCAACTCGACCGCGATTACGCCGGCCGCATTGCGCGCGATCTGCCCGGCCTTGCGCGCGGCGATCGGGGCCATCGACACATGGTCTTCCTGCCCGGCCGAGGTCGGGATCGAATCGACGCTCGCGGGGAAGGCGAGGGTTTTGTTCTCGCTAACCAGCGCGGCCGCGGTGACCTGGTGGATCATCAGCCCCGAATTGAGCCCGCTATTCTCGGTCAGGAAGGGCGGCAAACCGCTCATCTTGGGGTCGATCAACACGCCGACACGGCGTTCGGACAGTGACCCGACCTCGCACAGCGCCATGGCGATCGTATCGGCGGCGAAGGCGACCGGCTGGGCGTGGAAATTGCCGCCGGAGATGGCTGAATCGTCGTCGGGGAAGAGGATCGGATTGTCGGTCACCGCGCCGGCCTCGATGGTCAGCGTGCGCGCGGCATTGTCGAGCAGGTCGAGCGCGGCGCCCATGACCTGCGGCTGGCAGCGGAAGCTGTAGGGGTCCTGGACCTTCGAACAGCAACATTCGTGGCTGGCAAGGATTTCGCTGCCGTCGAGCAGCTCACGGAGCGCCGCGGCGACGCGAATTTGGCCGGGTTGGCCGCGCAATTCCGACACGCGCGCGTCGAACGGCTTGACCGAGCCCTTCAACGCATCGACCGACATCGCGCCGGCGGCGATCGCGGCAGCGAACACGCGCTCGCCGGCGAACAAGGCATCGAGCGCCAGCGCGGTCGAGGCCTGGGTGCCGTTGATCAGCGCGAGACCTTCCTTGGGTCCGAGCTGGAGCTCGGTCCGCCCGAGCCGCTCAAGCGCGACGTGCGCCGACATCCGTTCGCCCGCGAGGTCGATCTCGCCATAGCCCATCAGCGCGGCGGTCATGTGGGCGAGCGGCGCGAGGTCGCCCGACGCCCCGACGCTGCCTTGCGACGGAATCACCGGCATCGCGTCGCGGTCGAGCAACGCCTGCAGCGCCTCGATCACCAGCGGCCGCACACCCGAATGGCCGCGGCCGAGGCCGAGCAGCTTGAGCACGATCATCAGCCGCGTGACGTGGCGCGGCAGCGGCTCGCCGAGCCCGGCGCTGTGCGACAGGATGAGGTTGGTCTGGAGTTCGGCCAGGCGGTCGTCGGGGATGCGCGTGCTGGCGAGCAGACCGAAGCCGGTGTTGATGCCATAAACCGTCTCGCCGCTGGCGACGATGCGATCGACCGAGGTGGCCGCATTCACGATGCGCTGCATCGATGCGGCGTCGAGGTTGCCAGCTTCACCCTGCCAGAGCTTGCGCAGCGTCGGGAGGTCGAGGTTCTCAGGATTCAGCTTCAACCCAAACTCCGTTCGGGCTGAGCATGTCGAAGCCCTGCCCTTCTCTTTCGCCCTAAGAACAAGAACAGTCCTTCGACAAGCTCAGGACGAACGGTTGTTACGCTCCTTGGCCGATCATCGGCAAATCCAGCCCCTGTTCGCGCGCGCAGTCAATCGCGATGTCGTAGCCGGCGTCCGCGTGGCGCATGACGCCGGTGCCGGGGTCGTTCCAGAGGACGCGTTCGAGGCGGCGGGCTGCATCGTCGGTACCGTCGGCGACAATCACCATACCGGCATGCTGCGAATAGCCCATGCCAACCCCGCCGCCATGATGCAGCGACACCCAGGTCGCGCCCGACGCGGTGTTCAGCAACGCGTTGAGCAGCGGCCAGTCTGAGACGGCGTCGCTGCCGTCGATCATGCTCTCGGTCTCGCGGTTGGGCGAGGCGACGCTGCCGCTGTCGAGATGGTCGCGGCCGATGACGATGGGAGCGGAAACTTCGCCATTCTTGACCATCTCGTTGAAGGCCAGGCCGAGGCGGTGGCGCTGGCCGAGGCCGACCCAGCAAATCCGCGCCGGCAGGCCCTGAAACGCGATCCGCTCGCGCGCCATATCGAGCCAGCGGTGGAGGTGCGGGTCGTCCGGGATCAGTTCCTTCACCCTTTGGTCGGTGCGATAGATGTCTTCGGGGTCGCCCGACAGCGCCGCCCAGCGGAACGGGCCGATGCCGCGGCAGAACAAAGGCCGGACATAGGCCGGGACGAAACCCGGAAAATCGAAGGCGTGAGTGACGCCTTCGTCCTTGGCCTCCTGGCGGATGTTGTTGCCGTAATCGAAGGTCGGCACGCCGAGTTTCTGGAACGCCAGCATCGCCTCGACATGTGCGGCCATCGACTTGCGCGCTGCGGCCACGACGGTGGCGGGATCGCGCTCGCGCGTCTCCTGCCATTTGGCGACGGTCCAACCGGCGGGACAGTAGCCGTTGGCCGGATCGTGCGCGCTGGTCTGATCGGTCAGCGCATCGGGCTTGATCCCGCGCGCCAGCATCTCGGGGAGGATGTCGGCGGCATTGCCGAGCAACCCGACCGACGTCGGCTCGGTGGCGGTGCGGATAATTTCCAGCGCCTCGTCAATGCTGGTCGCGCGCCGATCGACGTAACGCGTCTCGAGCCGTTTCTCGATCCGGCTCTCCTGGACTTCGATGGCGATGCAGTGGGCGCCCGCCATGACTGCGGCCAGCGGCTGCGCGCCGCCCATCCCGCCGAGCCCCGCCGTCAAAATCCATTTGCCCTCCAGGTCGCCGCCATAATGCTGGCGGCCCATCTCGGCGAAGGTCTCGTAGGTGCCTTGGACGATGCCCTGCGTGCCGATGTAGATCCAGCTGCCGGCGGTCATCTGGCCATACATCATAAGGCCCTTGCGATCGAGCGCGTTGAACACCTCCCAATTCGCCCATTTAGGGACGAGGTTGGAGTTGGCGATGAGCACGCGGGGCGCGTCCTTGTGGGTGCGGAACACGCCGACCGGCTTGCCCGACTGAACGAGCAGGGTCTCGTCGTCCTCCAGGCGTTCGAGCGTTTCGACGATCTTGTCGTAACATTCCCAGTTGCGCGCCGCGCGGCCGATCCCGCCGTAGACAACCAGGCTCTGCGGATCCTCGGCGACCTCATCGTCGAGATTGTTCATCAGCATCCGGACGGCAGCCTCGGTCGCCCAGCTCTTGGCGACGATCTCGCTGCCGCGCCGTGCGCGGATGTGGCGGCTATTGTCGCGTCGGTTATTCAGCTGTCCGCTCCATTGAAAATGCGCCGCTCCGGCCCCGGCAGGCCGATCCAGTAGCCGAGCTCCGCGAGAGTTTCGATGTTCCATACGGCCAGGTCGGCGGCCTTGCCCGGAGCGATAGTGCCGATGTCCTTATCCAAACCGAGCGCGCGCGCGGCGTTGATGGTCATTCCGGTGATCGCTTCTTCCGGAGTCAGCCCGAACAAAGTGCACGCCATGTTCATCGCCAGGGTCGGCGAGAGCAACGGCGACGTGCCCGGATTGCAGTCGGTCGCGACCGCGATCCGTACTTTGTGCTTCCGCAGCAGCTCGACCGGCGGCTTCTTCGTCTCCTGAAGTGCATAAAAAGCGCCGGGGATGAGGACCGCGACGGTTCCGGCCGCGGCCATGGCCTTCGCGCCCGCCTCGTCGAGATATTCGAGATGATCGGCCGATAGCGCGCGATATTGGGCGGCGAGCGCCGCGCCATGCTGGTTCGACAGTTGCTCGGCGTGGAGCTTCACCCGAAGCCCGTGCTGGACAGCTGACTTGAACAACCGCTCCACCTCGTCGGGCGTGAACCCGATGGTGTCGCAATAAGCGTCAACGCTCGCCGCGCCCGCCTTGGCAGCCGCGGGAATCAGCTTGTCGATAATCTCGGTCACATAATGCGCGCGGCGATCGCGCTGATCGGCGGGCAGAGCGTGGAGCGCGAGCAGGGTCGGGACGCTGCGGACGGCCTCGTCCTCGCCAAGCTGCTTTGCAATTTTAAGCAGGCGCAGCTCATTCTTGGGATCGAGCCCGTAGCCGGTCTTCACCTCGACCGTCGTGCAGCCGCCGCGCATCAAGGCGTGCAAGCGGCGCCGGCTTTGCGCGAGCAGCGCCTCATCGCTTGCCGCCTTGGTCCTGGCGACGGTCGAGGCGATCCCGCCGCCGGCCTTCGCGATCTCTTCATACGTCGCGCCGGCACGGCGCATCGCATGTTCGTCGGCGCGCGTGCCACCAAACACCAAATGCGTATGGCAATCGACCAGCCCGGGCGTGACCCAGGCGCCGCCAAGCGCATCGACCTGCCCGGCGCGATAGCCGGCCAGCTCGGTTCGTTTGCCGACACGGACGATCTTGCCGTCCTGAATCCCGATCGCGCCATTCTCGACAATGCCGAGGCCGCCACCTTCAAAGGTGGCGATATTGCAATCGACGAGCAGCCGGTCCCACATCGGGCTTGGGCTTTAAGGACGAGGCGGTGTAGCGTCAAAGCGATGGCGGGCTGGCCCAATCTCTCGGACCTGATTGCGACTTCGCACCGGCAGGCGGCGGTCGGACTGATTGGAGCGCCGCTGGCTGCAGGCTCGGTGACGCCCGGCCGCTGCGATCTCGCGCCCGGGTTGCTGCGGCAGACGTGGCGGCGGATCGGCCGATATGATGTCGAGACCGGGCGCGAGCTTGCATCTGAGGTACTGGACCGCGGCGATGTTGAGCTCGCCGGCCTCACCATCGAGCAGGCGACGCCGGTTATCCGGGATGCGGTTGCAGCGAGCGCCGAAGCGCATGCGCTGACGCTGCTGGTGGGCGGCAACAATGCCGTGACGCGGCCCGGAGTCCTTGGGCTCGGCGGATCGCTTGACGAGGTCGGGCTGATCACGCTCGATGCCCATTTCGACATGCGCGACACCAACGAGGGCTTGAGCAACGGCAACCCGGTGCGGGCCCTCATTGAGGACGGCTTGCCGGGCGCGAACATCGCCCAGGTTGGGCTCGCGAGCTTCGCCAACAGTCGCGCCATGCACGAGGATGCGGTCGAGGCCGGCAATCTGGTGGTGACCATCGGCGACGTCCGCCGAGATGGAATCGCCCATGCGATCGATCGCGCGCTCGACCATGTCGCCCATTGCGACGCGCTGGTGATCGATTGCGACATCGACGTCATCGACCGCTCGCAATTCCCCGCCGCGCCCGGCGGTCGCGCCGGAGGAATGCGCGTGGAGGATTTCTATTATGCGGTCCGCAAATTAGCGTCCGATCCGCGCGTGCGGGTGATCGATTTGACCGAATGGGATCCACCGCTCGACGCGACCGATCTTAGCACGCTCACCGCCGCGCGCTGGGTCGCCGAATGCCTCGCGGGGTTCGAGGCGCGCTAGCCCGTTGCCAATCGATGCACGGGCGTTACGGTTGCCCGCCGAGGGAGAGCCGAATGAACATCACTCCGGAAGTGCAAGCCGCGACGACGCGCTACATCGACAGTCTCGGACCGGCCGCGCTGCAGAAGGCGCACGATTACACCATCGGCAAGGAATGGATGCTGCTGTGGGCGCTGGTCGTCGCGGCGGTCGTCACCTGGCTGATCGTCCGCTCCGGATTGCTCGACAAGCTCGACCGCAAGCTCGACGAAAAACGCAGGAACCTGCGAGCGTTCGTGATCGGCCTGGCCTTCGTGGTCATCTCGACCGTCCTGACCCTGCCGTGGACGCTCTACGCCGATTACTTCCGCGAAAAGGGCTATGGCCGCACCAGCCAGCCGCTCGGCGACTGGCTCGGCCAGTTTGCGTTGTCCGGAGCAATCAACGCGCTGATTACGGCGGTTCTCCTCCTCGGCGTTTACTGGCTGATGCGGCGCACCGGCAAACGCTGGTGGCTGTGGTCGGGCGGGCTCGTTGCTGTCGCTTTTTCGGTCCTGATCCTGCTCTCGCCGATCCTGATCGAGCCGCTGTTCAACAAATACGAGCCGGTGCCGCCCGGCAAGGTCCGCGACGCCGTGGTCGAGATGGCCGGCCGCGCCGGCGTGCCGCCCGAGCGGGTGTTCATGTACAACGGCTCCCGCCAGTCGAATAACTTCACCGCCAATGCCGGAGGGGTCGGAAGCACGGCGCGCGTCGCTATCTCCGACGTCGCGCTCAAGAGCGCTTCGCTCGATGAAGTCCGTGCGGTGACCGGTCATGAGATCGGCCACTATGTGCTGAAGCACACCTGGTGGGGCATATTGTTCTACTCGGTCGGAGCGATCTTACTGTTCTGGCTGGCCGACCGCTTTTACGCCACGTTCGCCCGGCTGTTCGGATCGAATGCAAGGATATCGGAGCCGCGGGGCGTGCCGATTCTGAGCTTCATTGTCGCGCTCCTTGGATTGCTGGCTCTGCCGCTGGTCAACACCTTTGGCCGGACGCTCGAGACCCAGGCGGACGCTTACTCGCTGCAAACCGAAAACCGTCCCGACGCGCTGGCGAGCGCGCTCGTGAAGACCGCCGAATACCGCTACCCGCGGCCGGGCGCGGTCGAGGAAACCGTGTTCTACGATCACCCGTCGGTCGAACGGCGGGTGCGGACGGCGATGGCGTGGAAGGCGGCACATCCGGAGCCTCCCACGCCCTAGGCGTGAAGCTTTCACATAGCCCGTCGCCGCGACGCCGCTAGCGTATGCGGCGCAGCAGGGCGGAGGGCGAATGGCGGGGCAGCTGGAGATCGACAGCGGCGACACGGCGTGGATGTTGGTGTCGACGGTGCTGGTGATGCTGATGCTCCTGCCCGGCCTCGCCTTATTCTATGGCGGCCTGGTCAGGGCGAAGAACCTGTTGTCGGTGATGAGCCAGGTGCTGGGCATCGCGGCGGTCGCGGTCCTAACCTGGGTCGGATGGAACTACAGCCTCGCGTTCAGCGACGGCAATTGGTTGATCGGCGGCCTCGCCAAAGCCGGCCTCGCGGGCCTCACCGACAGTTCGATCTGGGCGGTCGGAACGAGCGGCAAGGCGATCCCCGAACTGGTGTTCGCGGCGTTCCAGATGACCTTCGCGGCGATTACCGCGGCGCTCGTGATCGGCGCTCTGGTCGAGCGCGTCCGCTTTGCCCCAATCGTGCTGTTTTCGGTGCTGTGGCTGACGGTCGTTTACGCTCCGCTCGCCCATATGGTTTGGGCGTCCGAGGGGTTGTTGTTCAAGTTCGGCGCGATCGACTTCGCCGGCGGCACGGTGGTGCACATCAACGCGGGTGTGGCGGGTCTCGTCGGCGTTGCCTTCGCCGGACCGCGCATCGGCCATTTGAAGGAAGCCATGCCGCCGCACTCGCTGGCGTTGACCATGGTCGGCGCCGGATTGCTGTGGGTCGGCTGGTTCGGCTTCAACGCCGGTTCGGCGCTCGAGGCCAACGGCCTTGCCGCGGTGGCGATGATGAACACGTTCGTCGCGCCGGCTGCGGGTCTGCTCAGCTGGATGGCGATCGAACGGCTGGTCTCCGGCAAGCCATCGATGCTCGGCGGAGCGTCCGGCGCGGTGGCCGGCCTGGTCGCGATAACGCCTGCGGCAGGCGCGAGCGGCCCGATCGGTGCAATGCTGCTTGGCGCGCTTGCGAGCCTGGTTTGCTACG
>WNFK01211606.1_pt1 | contig 36291 bp, 25 predicted proteins | sample 5400281 | NCBI WGS metagenome assembly WNFK01 (sample SAMN13153350, study PRJNA577476) | soil metagenome | isolation source: 20 cm soil on Douglas fir-dominated hillslope | place: USA:California | collected 2013-09-17
GCCGGGAGCACGGTGACCGCGAACAGGCGGCAGGCGGGGCATTGGAAGTCCGCCATTTCGTAGACGGTTACGGGGGCGTCGGGTCGCCCCTTACTCCGGGCCTCCAGGGCGTCGCCCGCCTGCAGGCCGGCGGCTGTCAGCACGGCGCCGAGTAGAAGGGTCTTCACGGGGACCAAAATACGAACAAAAACGCTCTTGCGGACCCGTCCGACGGGTCTCAATTTGATTAAGCAATCCTCGGTACTATCCCATGCCGACGTTCGCCCAAGCCGTTGGGCGTCAAGGCGCGGTGATCGAAATAAGAGAACTACTTCTGTGGGGGCGGCCGGTGCCGTCCGTTTTCCTCATGCCGGGGAGGGTTGTCCCATGTGTACTTTTTGTCGACTGCAGTACTCGTTGCCCTGGTCGTCCACCCATCCGCCTACCCATTCTCCACCCACCTAACGCGTTCACCCTGCGGGATTCGGTTTGACCCGCGGGGACAGTCACGCTCACGGATAGACGATCAGTCACGATCCACATCACGCAAGGGGAGTGTGTATGAGCCGTGATCAGTCAGTGTCCCGACCTCTGGGTTGGGCGTTTCTCGCCGCGGTGCTGCTGGCGATACTACCGGCGGGAGCGGCTGCACAAGAGCCGGTCACGATCAGCGGGAAGGTGACGGGGGCAACGGGTGAGGCCCTGCCCGATGTCAACGTCGTCATTCCGGATCTGGGCGTTGGGGCGTGGACCGGTGCCAATGGCAACTATGTGTTGAGTGCGCGGGTCATCGGGTACCGCGCGAGCTCCGCGCTCGTGACGCTGACGTCAGGCGGCACCCTCGAGCAGAACTTCCAGCTTGCGGCGGATCCGCTACGCCTCGATGAAATTGTCGTGACCGGCGCGGGCACGGAGCAGGCTCGCGAGAAGCTGGGCACGGCATCGTCGACCGTTGATGGTTCGATCATCCAGCGCACCAACGAGACCAACGTCGTGCAGGCGATGGCGGGAAAGATCCCGAACGTTCTGACCAACCAAGCCAGCGGTGACGCCGGCGCTTCGACATCGATTCAGATCCGCGGTCCCAAGACGTTCGGCACGAGTCAGCCGACGATCATCGTCGACGGCGTGCCGATCAGCAATAACACTCGCGGTCAGGCGGTACTGTCGGGCATTCCGTCGCCCAATCGCGCAGCCGACATCAATCCCGACGACATCGAGTCGGTCGAAGTGCTCAAAGGCGCGGCTGCTGCGTCCATCTATGGCGTGAGCGCGGGATCGGCAGGCGCGATTCTGATCACGACGAAGCGTGGGCAGGCCGGCCGAACTGAGTACAGCCTTCGGAGCAGCTTCCAGGCCGATCAACCGGTCGGCACGGTGCCGGTCCAGCGCAAGTTCGGCGTCGGAACGGGCGGTGTGACTCCCGCGTGCGTGCCCTCGACGAATCCCGCGCTCATCAACTGCGCGGTTCCGGCCGGACAATTCTTCTCCTGGGGCGCACCGATTCCCGACAGCGTGCCCACCTACGATCACGGCAAGGAGATATTCGAGACGGGCGCCTTGATCGACAACACCTTGTCGATCTCGGGCGGCACGGATCGCACGACGTTTTATCTGTCGGCGGGGCAGCTGCACCAGAACGGCTTCATCGTGGGTCCCCAGGATACGTACGAGCGCTACACGCTGCGCTTTACCGGATCGCACAAGCTCTTCGACAATCTGACCGTCACGGCTACCGGGAACGCGGTGCAGACCAAGGGCGGCGGGTTGGATCGCGGTAACTCGATCAACGGTATCGGCATCAGCGCGCTGCGGCAGCCACCCAACTTCAACGCGCAGCAATACCTGTCGCCGGTGACCGGGCTGCATCGCTCGTGGCGATTCCCGAACCCCGGTGTGAATTGCGCGGCGTCGATTCCGGCGCAGTGCAATCGTGGCTTCGACAATCCGTTCTACGCATTGAACCAGGACCAGCTGTTCGGGCAGACGGGCCGCTACTACGGAAACCTGAACGTCAACTGGCGACCGCTGCTGTGGCTCCAGGTCAACTGGACTCTCGGCGGTGACTACAACAGCGATGATCGCACGTACGCGTATGCGCGGGCGAGCTCCGGCACGCCGGGCGGGCAGATGGAGCGGGGGCAGTTCTATGATCGCCTGTTCGATCACACTCTCACCGCGGCGGGAACGCACGAGTTCAATCAGAACGTGCGCGGCAGCCTCACGCTCGGGCAGAATCTCAACGAGACGTATTTCCGGCAGATCGACGTCACCGGGCAGACGTGGATCGCGCCCACGCCGTTCAAGCTGTCCAACACCACGACGCGCCTGCTGCCCAACGACGCCGAGCAGCGGCGTCGCGTCGAAGGGTATTTCGGCCAGGCGAACCTCGATCTCTACGATCAAGTGTTTCTCCAGGCCCGGCTACGCAACGACGCCAACTCGGCGTTCGGCATCAAGCATCAGCGGGCGTGGTATCCGGGCGCGAGCGCCGCGTGGAGCTTCACGAAGTCGCTCAAGGTTCCTGAGAATTACCTGACATTCGGAAAGCTGCGCGTTGCCTATGGGGAGAGCGGCCAGCAGCCACCGCTGTACGCGACGCAGGACGTGTTCATCACGAACTCGTTCGCGGATTTCAACCCCGGATCCTTGCAGGCGACCACGCTGAACGGGATCGGCGGTCTCTACGCCTCGGCGAATCGCGGCAATCCGGACATCTCACCCGAGCGCGTGAAAGAAGTGGAAGCCGGCTTCGATTTCAGCTTGTTCCGGGGCCGTTCCGACCTGTCGTTGACGCGCTATGTCTCGAAGTCGGAGGGCATCATCTTTGGTGTTTCGCTGCCCCCCTCGACGGGTTACACCAGCGTCAACCTCAACGCCGGCGCGCTGCAGAACAAGGGTTGGGAGCTCACGAGCTCCATTCGCGCCGTGCAGCGGCCCGACTTCTCCGTCGATATCGACTGGAACTGGGCCAAGAACCGCAACGTGGTGACGAGCCTCGGGGCGATCGACGCGCAGCTGCAGGGGACGGTCCTGCCGGCGACGCCGGCGAATTGCGGACCCGAAGCAAAATTGCCGCGGTGCGTCACCGGGTTTGCCAGTTCGTTCTCAGGGCAGACCACGAACGCCCAAGTGGGTTATCCGCTCGGCGTGTGGCGGTCGGTCGACTTTGCCCGCTGCGGTCGGAATATCGGCATCATCGGCAACGATTCGGTCGGCGTCTACTGCCAGGGCCAGCCGGACGGCGCACTCTACATCAACGCCCTCGGCTACCCCATTCAGGATCCCACGTCGCGGGCGATCGGGAATCCCTGGCCTGACTGGACGGCGGGCATTTCCGCCACCGTCACCTACAAGGGGATTCAGGTCAGCGCGTTCCTCGATCACCGCAAGGGCGGTGACGTGCTGAACATGACGCGCTCGTCCATGTACCAGTACGGCACGCACAAGGACACCGAAATTCGCGGCCAGTACCGCACGTTCGGCCAGAACATGCTGTGCCAGAACAAGACGTGCGACGTGCTGAACGGGCCGGTGGTTGGCCCGGGCGCCGGCGACTCCGTGGTCATCGGCGAGGCGTGGTTCGGCGGTCTCGGCGCAACGGGGGGACCGATCACGACGCGCCTCGAGGACGGCACGTTCACGCGGCTCCGCGAGATCTCGGTCAGCTACTCCTTCCGGGGCGGCTGGGTGCGTAAGCTGGGAGGAATCGAGCAGATCGATGTGAAGGTGTCCGGCCGGAATCTCGGTCTATGGACACGCTACAGCGGCCTCGATCCGGAGATCAACCTCGGTGGCGCGCAGAACGCCAACCGCGGGATCGACTGGTTCAATGCGCCACTGTCGCGCTCTTGGGTCGTCCAGGCCACCCTGCATCACTAACCATCAGCGAGGAGATCACGATGAAGACGTCCAGCAAGACCATATTCGTGCTCGCGCTCGCTGCAGCGGGGGCGGGGGCGGCATGTACGGACTTTTTACGCGGTCCAGGACTGACGGACAATCCGAACAGCCCGGTGACCGTGACGCCGACGCAGCAGCTGATCGCCATGCAGTCCAACATGGCCACGGTTCTCGAGGGCCAGCTGGCGCGCTGCGCGGGCATTTTTACGCAGCAGTTGATCGGCAGCAACAACCAGCAGCTCACGTACTGCACGCAATATCGCGTGAGCGAAGGGGACATCTCCGGTCAGATGGCGTCGTTCTATACGGGCGGCGGCCTGGTGGCGATGCGCAACATCGAAGCCTCGGGTGATCCGTTGCTGGTGGGCATCGCCAAGATCTGGGAAGGGCTCGCGTTCGGGACGGCGACGTCGGTATGGGGCGACCTGCCCTATACCGAGGCGCTGAACCCGGCGATTGTGACCCCGCGCCTCGATCGGCAGGAAGACATTTACGCCGAGATGTTCAACCGGCTCGATGAAGGGATCACCTCCCTGCAGAGCGCCTCGAGCGCCGGAAACTGCGAGCCGGCGGATTTGATCTACTGCTCCGCGGCGGGTCCACGGGCGACAGAGATTGCCCGCTGGATCGCTGCCGCCAACACCCTGAAAGCCCGGTTCCACCTGCACCTCGTGGAGCGCAATGGGGCGACCGAGTACACGGCGGCGCTCGCAGCCGCGAACCTGGGCATTGCTGAGATTCCGGCGACTGCGGCTGATGGCATGCACGGCCGTGGGCCGGGGGACTTCCGCATGTTTCATGGCAATGTCCAGGACTCCGACGCCAATATCTGGGCCGAGTTCCTCGCGCAGCGGTCGGACATCGTCGCCGGTAACGTGCTGGTGTCGATCATGAAGGCACGGAACGATACCATTCGCCTCGCGGCGTACTTCGATCGCAATGCCGCGAGCCAGTTCATCGGGTCCGACCAGAACAACGTGGCCGTGCCCCCGGCGAGCGCGCCGTCGGCGATTAACACCAGCGTCCGCCGTCTGTTCACGTTCCGTCAGCCGATCGTCACCTGGGCCGAGAACCAGCTCATTCTGGCTGAGGCCAAGTTCCGCACCGGCGATTCCACCGGCGCGGTCGTAAACGTCAACAACGTGCGGACCAAGGTGGGCCTGCCGGCGCTGGCCGGTGCGTCGTTCACCGATATCATGCTCGAGAAGTACATCGCCATGTTCCAGAATATCGACGTGTGGTCGGATTACAAGCGGACGTGCGTGCCGACGTTGATACCGTACACGGGCAACAGCGAAGTGATGGGCCGCCTGCCGTACGGCGCGGCGGAGCGGAACGCCAACCCGAATGTGCCGTTGCCGACGCAGTATCCGGGAACCACGTCCGGATCGTCACCAGTGCGAAATTGGAACGATCCGAACGCGTGTTGATGATTGATGGGCGAAGCTAGTACCACCGGTCCGGCCGCGCACGGCCGGACCGGTTGCGTTTGAAACATCGAACGGCGAGCTTGAGGTCGACATGGTGAATCCGCAGCGTCTGATCGTTTGGGCCGTCGCGCCACTGTTCGCGGCGTGCTACATGCAACGCCCGCTGACGGAGTCCGTGCCGCAGGCCTCCACGCGCATCGTGGCCCTCGTCACCGATACCGGCAGGGCCGAGCTCGCCAGAGTGCTTGGTGCCAACGCGCAGGAAGTCGAGGGCGTGGTGGTCACTGCGAATCCGAGCGCCTGGGATCTGCAAGTCATACGCGTTGACTACCGCGGCGGACAGTCGACGCCGTGGAGGGGAGAACAGGTCACGTTTCCCCGCTATGCGCTGACCAATGCGTCGGTGCGCACGTTCAATAGAAAGCGGAGCTGGGTGATTGCGGGGATAATCACGGGGACCGCGGTGCTCGCCGCAAAGCTGTTCGGCGCCCTGAGTTTCGGCGGCGGCTCGGGCGGAGAACCGCCTCCTCCCAACTGACGTCTACTGGCCGAGCTGCGCCGCCACGATCGCAAGCGCGCGCCGCTCGAGCTCTCCCGACGACGTGCAGGGGAGCTGGTCCGCCGTAATCGCCCGATCGCGGGCATATGCCAGTACGGCGGTTCGTACCAGTGTCCGTTGCGCGTCAATCACTTCCACATATGCAGTCAGCCGCACGTTCAACTGGTAGGTGTTGACGCGCGGGATCCCGCCGGCAGCCAATCCACAATCCAGGAATACCGAGGCGTGCGTTCCCGCGATTCTCGGGGATGGCGTCTGCAGGTGGAAGACGACCGTGCCGTGGCTCGAGTCCGCGGATTCGAGTGGCAGACCGATCTTTCCCTCCGCGCCCAACAGTGTTTGCCAGACGCGGGCACGCGGGGCGGAGAACTCCTGGGCGTGCAGCAGGGTTTGCCGCGTGAGATCGATGGCTTCATTTGGGGCCACGGTCGTGCGGACGACGTCGGTCGCGGCAGCGGGTTCGCGGCTCGTGCTGGACGAGGCGCAGCTCAGCAGGAGCCCAGCCGCACAGATGACGACGAAGGCATCGCTCATTGATGACGGTCCGTTTTCAGGGTGTCCAGACTGCTGATGGTCCAGATGACGACGACGCCGCAGCGGGCATCGTGGCTGCTCGAGAGAAACTCCGGCGGGATCTGCGACATGCCGCTATAGACCTCGATGGCGGCGACATCGTTCGGATCGATGAATTGATCGACCGGTATGTCTCCCGTCACCGGGAACGGCGAACCGTTCACGTAGTACAGGACTGGACACGCGCGCGATCCATTGACACCGATCGTCCGCGACATGCGGACGACTTGACCGCCATCGTAGGGTCCTGACGTTGGTTGGAGCTGGACTCCGGGGATCCGGCGTAACAAATCCGTAAATCGCCGGGGCTGGATCCGGAGTATCTCCGTCCGATTCATGAAATGACCCTGCGCGTGCAGGCGGCGTTCTTCGAATCCTTGCATCGCCGGCAACCGCGGCGCCGCTCTTCCGGTGACTTCAACCGGGTCCAATGATACGGCGAGCGTCGCCAACGTGATCTGCACGCGCGCGGTATCGTCTGCGACGGTGACGGACGTGAGCAGCGTGCTATACCCGACGAGCCGGACCTGGATGACGCGGACGCCGGGGGCGACCTGGAGGATGATGAACCCCCCATCGGCGGCGGTCACGGTCGTCTGCCGTGTTCCGATGATCGAAATGCGCGCGAATGGGAGTGGCGTGCCGTCATCCGCTGCCTTCACCGTTCCGACCAGTGTCCCGGGACCACGATTCCCCTGGGCGGACAGCGGCGAGAGGGAAACGGTCAGGAGGACGATCTCGCGCAGCAAGGGAGTCATTGGCCGATGGCGATGACTTCGATATCAAACACCAGGGTCGAGTTGGCCGGTACAATGATCGTGCCGTTCTGATCTCGTAAGGGCTGTGCTCCGTAGCCAAGTGACGGCGGAATGATCAGCCGGCGCTTGCCCGTCGTCTGCATGCCGATCACGCCTTGCTCGAATCCGTCGATGAGGTCGCCCACGCCCGGGACAAAGTGCAGCGGCACGCCGCGGTCCCGCGAGCTGTCGAACTTCGTGCTGTCGAGCAGGTACGCGTCATAATCGACCGTCACCTGCGTGCACCACGGCAGCGGCGCCCCGGTGCCGGCGGTGACCTCGATGTACTGGAGCCCTCTGGATGTGACGAGGGTGTCGCTGAGCGTGTCGGTCACGGTAAACGACTGTGCCAAGCAGGTCGGCGCCGTGATCTTGTTGAAACAGCCCAGGAGCGCGAGCGAGCCAAGCGTCGCTGCCGCCCAGAGTCCCGCCCGCCGCGTCACCATACCGCCACCGTCGACCGCTCGAGACCCGATTCCAACGTCCATTCGACGTGCCCCCCGCCACGAACTGTGATCGCATCGGTCGTGACATTACCGTTCGCCCCCACCGGATTACCCTCGAACCGGACCGTGCGCCCGGCGTCGATCATCCGGAACGGCAGCGTAAAGGTCTCCCGCCCCGTCGCCGATACGGTGCCAAGGCGGCTCCGCCCGCCGTCATGCAGTACCGTAACAGAGACGTCGAGCCAATGATGGTTGACCACGGTCAAGCTCCAGTCCTCCGTCGAAGGAGCCGCTGCCGCCGCCGGTGCCCCTCGTCGCGGCGCGCAGCCCCCCAGCAGGGCAGCAGACGCCAGCAGAGCGGCAGAAAGACGCATGGGTTGAGGCTCGCCCCCGCGCCTCCGACTGTCAAGCTCCTGTGGAATCCCTTGCGAGGTTCCGCCACAGCGGTGAAAATACCCGTAGGCACCGTCACCCCGAGGCGGTATATGGATCAGATCTCCGTGCACTGCGTCATCCAGCTCCAGCGCAACATCATCATACCCGGTCGATGTAGTCCGTAGACCATCCGCGAGACCGTTTCACGAACTCTGCCGGAATCGCTCCATGCGATCCGGGGCATATCACACGCACTTCGTCGCGAAAGAGGTGAATCATGAAACACGAATCTCGTGTACTGCAGGTCGCAGCGGTTGTCGCCCTCCTGGTCGGATGGGTCCCCGCCCTGGCCGGACAGCAGGGGACCGTTGGAGGCGTCGTCAAAGACGAAACATCGGGCAGTCCGATCGTTGCGGCGCGCGTGGCGGCCGTCGGCACCAACACCTTTGCACAGACCAATGCGACCGGCCACTACGTGCTCACCGGCGTTTCGCCGGGACAGGTGACGCTGCGCGTGAGCGCCATCGGGTATGGCGCGGTGACTCGGGCGGTGACGGTGACGGCGGGCGAGGTGACGGCGGCGGATTTCTCGCTCCCGCTGCAGCCCTACTCACTCGATGAAATTGTCGTTACCGCGACCGGGGAACAGGCGAAGCGCGAAGTGGGAAATGTCATCAACACCATCCACGCCGATTCCCTCGTCGCGACGCGACCCATCTCGAATATGGGTGACCTGCTCAGCGCGAAAGCACCCGGTGTCGAGGTCCTCGCCGGGAATCTGACGGGCGCCGGGGCGCGCGTGCGGATCCGCGGGACCAATAGCCTGTCGCTCAACAATGAGCCGCTGTACATCATCGACGGCATCCGCATGACCGCCGACAACAACTCCTCCAGCATCGGGATCGGCGGCACGAATCCCAGCCGGATCAACGACATCAATCCCGAGGAGATCGAGTCCATCGACGTGGTGAAGGGTCCGTCCGCCGCGGCGCTGTACGGCACGGCGGCCTCCACCGGCGTGATCATTATCAAAACGAAACGTGGCCGGCCCGGGCCTGCACAATGGACCGCCTACGCCGAGCAGGGTTTCATTACGGATCAGAACACGTACCCCGATGCCTACCGGGGCTGGCGGACGACGCCAACGGCGTCCACGCCCACCAACGGCGTGCAATGCTTCCTCACCCAGGTCGCCGCCGGCACCTGCACGCAGGACAGTGTCACGAGTTTCAATCTGTTCAACGATCCGCAGACGACTCCCAATGCGACCGGGTACCGCAACCAGTACGGCGTGCAGGTGTCCGGCGGGTCTGACGTGTCCAGCTATTTCGTCTCGACCGAGTTCGAGAACGAGGTGGGCCAGCTGAAGATGCCGTCGTTTGCGGTCGACTCCCTGACGGCGCTGCGGCAGATTGGTGAAGTCCCATTCGAGCAGCTCCACCCCAACGGCCGTCGCCGCGTGAGCCTGCGGGCCAACGTCGAAACCCATCCGAATTCGCGACTCGATATCTCGATCTCCAGCGGATTTGTGTCGAGCGCACAGCGCTTGCCGCAGACGGACAACAACACGACCGGCCTGCTGTCCAACGCGCTCGGTGGGCCCGGCAACGTGAACAATGGACGGCACGGATATCGGGCCTTCACGCCGAACGAGTTCTTCTCGGAGACGGTCAACCAGAACGTCAACCGGTTCCTGGGGAGCGGTACGGCCAACTGGCGTCCCGCGAGCTGGCTCTCGTTCCGCGCCACGGGCGGGCTCGATTTCGCGCAGCGGCTCGACACCGATCTCTGCCGCCGCGACGAGTGCGTCGACTTCGGCACGACCAAAACCGGCTTCAAGACGGACAACCGGACGAATTTCTTCTCGTATACGGGTGACGCGAGCGGCACCGCGACATTCCAGCTGACCTCGACGATCTCGTCCCGCACCACGGTCGGCATGCAGTATCTGAAGAACGTCTTCGATCGGAATGGCGCCTTTGCCGAAAACCTCGCCCCTGGGGGGACGACTGTGGATGCCGGCGCGACGCCGCGCGTCAGCGAGGTGACGGACATCAGCAAGACCTTCGGGGCGTTCCTGGAAGAGCACGTCGGGATCAAGGAGCGGGTCTTCGTCACGGGCGCCGTCCGCGTCGATAACAACAGCGCCTTCGGCGCCAACTTCAAGGCCGTGTACTACCCGAAGCTCAGCGTGAGCTACGTCATCTCCGACGAGCCGTTCTTCCCCCGCTGGCGGTGGGTCAACAGCGTGCGGTTGCGCGGTGCGATCGGCGCGTCGGGCGTGCAACCCGGTACCACCGACGCGTTGCGGTTCTTCGCTCCGACGATCGCCCGCATTGAAAACGCCGACAATCCGGTCATCGTGTTCTCGGCGCTCGGGAATGCGAATTTGAAGCCGGAGCGGGCGCGCGAGATCGAGATCGGCGGCGAGGCGACGCTGTTCAACAGCCGAGTCAATCTCAACCTGACGTACTACAACAAGCGCACCAGCGACGCATTGATCGCCCGGATCCTGCCGCCGTCCGCCGGCGCCAGCATCTCCCGGTTCGAGAACCTGGGCGCCGTCGTGAACCGCGGCGTCGAGATCCTCGCCGATACCCGGGTCTTCGACAAGCCGTCGTTCGGATGGGACCTGAGCGTCAGCGCGGGCTATAACACCAATTTCATCGCCGACATGGGTGGGGTGCCGCCGATCATCGGGACTACCACGCGGCAGATCGCGGGCTACCCGATCAACGGCTGGTGGCAGCGCCCATACACCTACGCCGACGCGGACCACAACGGCATTATCACCGCCAACGAGATCACGGTGGCCGATTCCGCCCAGTTCGTGGGCTATGCGAACCCGCGGTGGGAAGTGACGTACACGACGGGCTTCGATTTCTTCAAGCGAAAACTGCGCGTCGTGGCGCTGCTCGACCACAAGAGCGGGTTCTACCAGCTCAACGGGACCGAGCGCATCCGCTGCGAGTCGCGTCTCAACTGCCGCGGCGAGCTGGATCCGACCGCGCCGCTGTGGGAACAGGCGCGCGTGGTCGCACTGCGGGAAACGCCGTCGCGCACGCAATGGGGCTTCATCGAAAAGGCGACGTTCGTACGGCTGCGCGAGCTCTCGGCCACGTATGACTTGCCGCAGCGCTGGGCCCGCACGTTCTCCGCCAGCCGGCTCAGCTTTACGGTCGCCGGCCGCAACATCTGGAAGGCCACCGGCTGGACCGGCATGGACCCTGAGGCCAATTACTTCGAGGGCGCTACGGGAATTGTCAGCAACTTCCAGACAGCGCCGCCGCCGACCCTCTGGACTTTCCGCCTGAACGTGGGGTTCTGACCATGCGCGCACACACGATCAAGAGACTGCATGTGGTGAGCGCGTTCGGCGCGCTCCTGCTGTTGCTGGCGCAGGCCTGCACCAAGGACCTGCTCAAAGTGACTGATCCCGACATCATCCTCGACGAGACCCTGAAAGCAAGCTCGGCGTCGGGGGCGCAGGGCATCCACAACGGGGCGATCCTCCGGCTCGCGCAGGCCACCGCCGGCACGCAGGGGCCCGATGCGCTGTTCGTCTTTGGCGGTCTGCTGACCGACGAGTGGCAATCCGGAGACACGTTCATCCAGCGCAACACCATGGATCAACGGATTTGGGATCCGCAGAACACGTTCAACGCGGGGCCGTACCGCAACCTCAATCGCGTCCGCGTGCTCGCGGAAGCGGCCATCGTTGCCCTGCGGCAATACAAACCGGCGCCCGCTACGAACATCGCCCGGATGTTCGCGTTCACTGCATACGTCCAAACTCTGATCGGCGAGCACTATTGCAATGGAACGCCGCTCAGCGAGCTCCAGGGGAGTGTGGTCCTCCCTGGCGAGCCGATCTCCAACGACTCGATGTTCGCGTTGGCGCTCGCGACCGCCGACTCCGCTGTGGCGAACCTGGGCGGTGGTGACAGCGCGCTGGTCGCGCGCTTCATCCAGGTCGTGCGGGCGCGTGCCCTGCTCGACCGCGGACAGTTCGCGGCGGCCGCCGCGGCTGTGGCGGGCGTTCCCGACGACTTCCATTACGATGTAGAGTACTCGATCGTCGCCGGCGACAATCAGATTTGGGCGCTGAACTCGAGCGCCCGGCGCTATACCGTAGGGGACCTGGAAGGGACGAACGGACTCAACTACCGGAGTGCCAACGATCCGCGCATCCCCACCAGGCGCGGGCCCGATCGGATCTTCGATACCGCGTTTCCTTTGCAGGTACTCCGCCAGGGGATCTGGGGACGTGAAAGCCGCGTCAAGATCGCGTCGGGGGTCGAAGCGCGCCTGATCGAGGCGGAGAGTGCGCTGCAAGCCGGCGACGCGACCACGTGGCTCGCCAAGCTCAATCAGGTGCGGGCCAACGCGACGTTACTGCCGGTCCCCGTCGATACGAGCTACCGGCCGGTAGCCGGCACGCTGCTCGCGCCGCTCGCCGATCCTGGCGTGTCGGCCGGGGACTCGCTGAGAATCAAACTCCTGTTCCGGGAACGCGCGTTCTGGATGTTCGGCACCGGGCACCGGCTCGGCGACATGCGGCGGCTCCTGAGACAGTACGGCCGCACCGTCGGCCAGGTCTACCCGATCGGCGCGTGGTTCAAGGGAGGGAACTTTGGTGACGCGATTCAAATGCCCGTGCCGTTCGACGAGCAGAATAATCCCAACTTTGTGAGCTGCACCGACCGAAACCCGTGAAGCCGTTGCGGCAGAATGGGGGGCCTTCGGGCCCCCCTTTGTTTTACTTGGCGCGAGTCGTGATGATGACGACGCCGCTGGCTGAGCTCCCGCCGAAGTACGTGGTCGCATCCATCGCGTTGAGGACTTGAATCGTGAAGATGTCCGCCGCGGCGATCTGCTGCAGCATTTGCAGGTCGGCCACGCGAACGTTGTCCACGATTACGCGGACCTGGTCGTCGAGGTAGATGCTGGAGCGGCCGCGCCGCTGGATGCGCGCCGCAGTCCCGCGGGTTTCGCGCAGCTGGATACTGGGAACGGTGAACCGCAGCGCGTCCCACGCCGTCCTGGCTCCCGACGCCGCGATCTGGTCCTGGGTGACGACCTTGCCGAGCTCCGGGGGCACGCTGGCGGTGCGTTGGGGATGCGTGCCGGAGCCGCCACACGCTGCAGCGAGGGTCGTGCCAAGCAGCAATCGCAGTGCGACGCGCATGGGAATGAGGGTGGAGGCGGCGTGCGGGACTGTCAAGACTGTAGGGCTTCCCTTGCGGGCTTCGGACAGGTGCTTCACTATTCGGACATCCTTCACTCGGAGCAAGCATGGATCAAATTTCCGTTCGCTGCGTTCTTCACCTCCAGCGCAACATCATCATCCCCGGTCGATGTAGTAGTCGCTAGCGGCCCGTAGACCGTTGTTGTGTAGAGCCGCTCCGGTTTTCGGACCGGATAATCGCGTTTCCATGACAATTCCTACTCCAACTGAGGAAGGGGAATATGCGATTTGCGATATCGAGGACATTCCTGCTCCTGACTCCCGCGCTGCTGCTCGCCTTATGTGTGCGGCCGGCGGCAGCGCAGCAGGGCGAAGTGACGGGTCGAGTGACCGACAAGACGGCCGGTCAGGCACTGGCCGGCGCCCAGGTTTCCATCGTCGGCACGACGCTCCGCGCGTCGACAGGGCAGGATGGCCGCTACCGTCTGGTGAACGTACCGGCTGGGCAGGCGACGGTGCGCGTGTCGTACATCGGCTATGCGACGACGACGCAACCGGTCACGGTGTCGGCTGGTGCCCCGGCGGTCGCGGATTTCGCCATCGCGCAGGCGGCCGTCGGCCTCGAGGCCGTCGTCGTGACGGCGACGGGAGATCAGGCGGTGCGTGAGCAAGGGACGGCCGCGCACAATGTCGATTTGCGCGACCGCACGAGTCAAGCCGCCGTCTCCAACCTTGCCGACGCCCTCAACTCGACCGTCCCCGGCGTGGTCGTGCAGTCGAGCGGTGGTACGACGGGCTCGGGCACCAGAGTTCGCATCCGCGGCTCCAACAGCGTCTCGCTGTCCAACGATCCCGTCTTGATCGTGGACGGCATCCGCGTGGAGAACGGCTCGAACTCGACGTCGATCGGCGTCGGCGGGCAGCAGCCGTCGCGCTTGAACGACATCAGCCCACAGGATCTCGAGGCGGTGCAGGTGAACAGTGGTCCGGCGTCGAGCGTGTTGTACGGCACCGACGCGGCGAACGGCGCGATCGTCATGCGCACGCGGCGCGGCCAGCCCGGTGCGACCAAGTGGACGATGTCCGCCGAGGGCGGCGTGCTCAACGATTACGGGACCTACCCCGACAATTACAGCGGCCTCACGGCGCTCGATTCACTCTGCACGCTCACGCGCGTCGTGGCAACCCTGAATCCCTGCGTACAGGCGCACGGTGTGCGCCGCTTCAATCCGATCGAGCAGCGCAGCCCGTTCCGGACGGGCCATCGCGCCCAGTATGGGATCAGCGCCTCGGGCGGGTCGGAGCAGACGACGTTCTATCTCGCGGGCCACTTCAACAACGAAGACGGGGTGTATCCGGTCAACACGAGCCGGCAGGTCAATCTGCTCGCCAACATCTTCGATCACGTGCGGTCGAACATGGACATCCAGGCGACGGCGCTCTACACCAACGGCCGGCTGCGCCTGCCGCAGAACGACAACAACTCGTTCGGCGTCCTCTCGAGCGGATTCCTCGGCGGCACGGACAGCACGTCCAACGACGGCTACGGTTTCCTGTTACCGGCGCAGAGCTTCTCGATTCAGACGTTCCAGAATATCGATCACTTTACGGGGAGCCTGCAGGCGAATTATCGGCCCCTCACCTGGCTCGAAGCGCATGCCGTGATCGGGACTGACTTCCTCAGCCGGTACGACGAGAACACGACATTCCCGGGCGTGATACCGGCAGCGTTCAGCCTGAGCGGCAACCAGGGGAACCGCAACGCGAATCCGTTCCAGATTTATAACTGGACGGGAAATTTCTACGCGACGGCGTCGTTCGCGCTCACACCCTCCCTGAACTCCACGACCAGCGGCGGTCTGCTCTATTACCACCTGCGCAACCACGGCGTGCTGGCCGGGGTGCAGCAATTGACGGCCGGCACGAATTCTCTGACGGGTGGCGTGATTCCGTCGGTGAACGAACAGACCCTCGAGACCATCACCATCGGGCGGTTCATCGAGGAGCGCGTGGCCTTCAAGAACCGCCTGTTCGTAAGTGGTGCGCTGCGGAGCGACGACAACACATCGTTCGGAAAGCGGTTTGGGAACATTCTATACCCGCGGCTCTCCATGTCGTGGGTCGCCTCCGAAGAGCCCTTCTTCCCCAAGCCGGGCTGGCTGGGCGCGCTCAAGCTGCGCGCCGCGTATGGCAGCTCGGGACTTCACCCCGGGCCGACCGATGCCCTGCAGTTCTTCAACCCGACGCCCGTCGTCGTCAGCAACACCGACGTCCCGGGAATCACGATCGGCAACCTGGGCAATATTGCGCTGAAGCCCGAGCGGACGAATGAGACCGAAGCCGGCCTCGACGCGGAGATCCGCCCGCTCTCGGCGCGCTTCGCGTTCACGTATTACTCGAAATTGTCGCACGACGCGCTCATCGCCGTGACGCTGCCGCCCAGCTGCGGGTGCGGCACGTCGATCTTCCGCAACCTGGGATCGGTGAGCAACAAAGGCGTAGAGATCTCCGCGGTGGCCACCGTGCTGCACATGCGGAACGTCTCCGTCGATTTGAACCTCGGGGCGTGGGGCACGAAGAGCCGCGTAAAAACCCTCGGGGCCAACGTCGCGCCGATCATCTTTGGTCTCGGCGGCGCAACGCAGCGCATGCAGATCGGGTACGCGCCGGGCAGTTACTTCCAGCGGCCGTACACGTTCCAGGATACCAATGGCGACGGGATCATCGCGACCAGCGAAGTGACGCTCGGCCCGGCCGCCACATTCCAGGGCCAGCCGTTCCCGGATCACGGCGGCTCAGTGGGCAGCACGATCACCGTGTTCCAGCACTTCCATCTCTACGGGCTCGTGGATGGCCGCTTCGGCAACAAGCTGTTCAACAGCACCGAGCAATTCCGCTGCGGCGTCAGCAACTGCCGGGGTCGCAATGACCGGACGGCGCCGCTCGCGGAGCAGGCGGCCGCCGTGGCCAATATTCTCGGGACCCAGGCCGGCTACATGGAGGACGCCGATTTCATCAAGTTCCGCGAGTTGTCGCTGACCTACGATGCGCCGGCCAAGTGGGGCGCCCGGATCGGCGCGTCGGGGCTGACCTTCACGATCGCGGGACGCAATCTGGCGACCTGGACCAAGTACAAGGGGCTCGATCCCGAGCTCAACGAAGCCGGCCAGAACAACTTCACGACGGCCGACTTCCTGACCCAGCCCCCGGTTCGCTACTGGATCGGGCGCGTCAACATCAGCTTCTGACCGGAGAACACGGACCCATGACCATTCAGCTGCAGCAATCGATGGCCCGGGCGCTCCGCTTCGGCGGAGGCCGCGGACTCGCCACCGCGCTGGTCGCGGCGGCACTCGTGATCACCGCAGGTGCCTGCCACCTGCTGGACGTCAATACACCCGACGTGGTCCCTTCCGGGGGGCTCGATGATCCCAAGGCGCTTCCCACGATCCGGGCCGGCGCGATCGGCGATTTCGGGATCGCCTATACAGGATCCGGAGCGCAGGGCTCGGGCGGCACGACCGAAGGGCAAGTCCTCGCCAGCGGCCTGCTCGCCGACGAGTGGGTCAATACGGAAACCTTCCCGGATCGAATCCAGGCCGATGCCCGCCAGACCGACCCGGCGAGCGGCACGTGGACGACGGTGTACCGAAATCTCGCACGGGCGCATTTGTCTGCCCTCAACGCCGCGGATCGATTCCGCCAGCTGTCTGACAGTACGCTGAACTCGGGGCGCGCCGAGATGCTGGCATTGGCGGCCTACACACGGTTGATGTTCGCTGAGAACTACTGTTCCGGGGTCCCCCTGAGCTACCCGAACCCGGACGGCTCGGTGAGCTACGGCGCGCAGAACACGACGCCGCAGTTGCTGGATTCCACGCTAGCCCTATTCAACCAGGCGCTGGCTGCGGCGCGTCTGTTGGCGAGTGCCGGCGCGCGCACCACGTTCGTTGCGCTGGCGACCGTGGGGAAGGCCCGGACGCTGCTGGATATGGGCCGGCTGGTAGATGCCGATACCGTGGCGTCCGCGGCCAGCGTGGCCACGACATTTGCCTACGTGATCCAGCACGATCTCAACACGGCACGCCAGCAAAACGGCGTGTTCTCCGGCATCCGAAAGTTCAAACGGTACGGAGTGGCGGATCTCGAAGGCGGGGCGGGGTTCCCCTGGCGTACGACGCTCGATCCGCGCACGCCGTTTACGCGGACGAACTCGGGAAACCCGCCAGCTCCGAACAAGGGATTCGACGGTGCCACACCCCAATTCGATCAGTTGCGATACACGGACGAGAAAGCGGCGATTACGCTGGCAACCGGTCTGGAAGCGCGGCTGATCAACGCCGAAGCGGCGTTGCGCAGGGCCGACACGGTCGGATTCCTCGTGCTGTTGAACGGCCTGCGTACAACACCACCGGCCTACATTCTCGCCGGGGTGCAGGGCACGCAGACGCCGAGCGACATACCGCGGCCCGTCGCTGCCATGGCAGCGCTGACTGCACCCGCTGATTCGACGGCGGCCATCAGTCTGCTCTTCAGCGAGCGGGCACGGTGGCTGTGGGGGACGGGACACCGGTTGAACGATCTGCGCAGATTGGAGCGGGCGATCGGCGTGCGGGGCGGATTCGGCCGTCCGGACAGCACCCTGTTCCCGCATGGCCTGTACTTCAAGAATGGATTGACCTACGGGACTGATGTGAACTTCCCGATACCGCTGGACGAGCAGAACAATCCGAACTTCCAGCAGTGTCTGGACCGGTTGCCGTAACCTGACCTGACCTGACCGCAGCAAAGGGGGGGAGCGTGGGCGCGTGGGCTCCCCCTTTTCATTTTATTGTGCGGAGCCACCCCGCTTGGTCCGCACCAAAATGACTCCCCCCACGGCATCCGTGCCGTAGTAGGTCGTGCCTTCCGAGCCTGTGAGCACCTCGATGCTCAGGACACTCGAGGCGGGGAGCTGTTGCAGCGTGGTCATCTCCTGAATGCGCACGCCGTCGATGAAGACCATCGGAGGGTCCTTCAGCAGAATGCTGCTGCGCCCCCGCCGCTCCATCCCCGTCGCCTGACCATTGCGATTCTCGCCGTAGGACATCTGGGGCATCTCGCGCCGCAACACCTCCCACGCCGTTTGTCCGCCGGACTTGGCGATCATGGCTTCAGTGATGAGGATGCGTTCGCTACCACTGGCGGGCACGACCGGGGCGGGGTGAAATGATTTGCAGCTTACGGCGAGCAGCAACGTACCGGCGATCACCACACAACGATGCAACGAGGCGCTCATGGCGGCCTCCGAGGTCGGCAACCTCAATCCACGATGGCGTCCGGCAGCACGTACTTCATCGGATCGACGGGCCGGCCGTTCACCCACACCTCATAGTGCAGGTGCGGTCCGGTCGACAGTCCCGTCGAACCGACTTTGGCGATCGGCTGGCCGCGCTTCACGCGCTGGCCGCGGACCACCATGATCTTGGAGCAGTGCGCGTAGCGCGTCACGAGACCGTAGCCGTGATCGATGGTCAGCATGTTGCCGTAGCCTTCGACCCATGACACCTGCGTAATCACGCCGGCGGCCGGTGCATCGATTTCCATCCCCATCGGCGCGGAGACGTCGATGCCTTCGTGCGGACGCGCCAAGTGCAGAATCGGATGGACGCGCTCGCGCGCGAACGCGCTGGTGAGCCATCCCTTGGTGGGCATGATCGACGGCATCGCCGCATACCGCGAGCGCTGGCTCGACGCGGAATCGTAGGCCTCGTTGAGCGAGTGCACGAGAATGTTGGCGCGGCGCGTCAGCTGGTCCATGTCGATGCGCGCGGCGAGTGCCTGCTGGCCGTTGGCGCCGGCCGCCGCGAGACTGTCGCGCTCGAACCATTGACCGCTGGGCCCGCCGATGCCCGCCTGCTGCACGTCCTTGTCGATCGGCGACAGGCCGGCGAGCAATCGCAGCGCCTGCTCGCGCTCGCCGAACACGTTCAGCGTGTCACGCAGTCCGACGAGCCGTTCGCGCAGCCGCTGGATCTCGCTCGCGAGCAGCTGATTCTCGCGCTCGAGCGCGCGGCTCCTCGTGACGTTGACCCCGCGCGAGAGCGCCGTGCCGCCGAGCACGAGAAACAGCAGCGCGACGACGCTGCCGATGCCGACGAGCGCCTTGACGACCGTCTGTGACACCTCCACGGCGCGGGACGATCCCGAGCCGTGTGGGACCAGCATGACGGTCCATTTGCGCTCTGCGTGCTTCTTCTTCATATGGGGATGAAAACATAAGACCGGGTGCTGGACCCCGTCAAATCGGACGGTGTGCGCTCCGTCACATTCGTTCTGGTAGGCTGGCTAGTCCGCATCGGGCTTGGGGAAAAGTGGGGGGGGCTTGGCGACGGTCCAGCCGCCCACCGCCAGGCCGGGGAGATCTCCCAGGCGAACGCTCGCGAGCGCACGATCGGCCCCCAGGGAATTCCACAGCTCGTCCGCCTTGGAGGGGATGAACGGCGCCGCCATGACGGCCAGGCGCGCGACGGTGCCGACGAGCGCGACGAGCACCTGATCGAGCTCGGCGTCGCGTTTCGCTTTCGCGAGCTTCCACGGCGCCGTCTCTTCGACGTAGCGGTTGGCGCGGGTCGCCAGCTCGATCACCAGTGCGGCGCCCTGTTGCAGCTCGTGGGCATCCATCGCGCGGCCGTAGGAGACGATCGTGTCCTGCCCGGCTCGCTCGAGCGGCGAGTCGGATGGTCCCTGCGGGACGCCGCCGCCGCGATAGCGATGGACCATCGAGAGCGAACGCGACGCGAGATTCCCGAATGTGTCGGCGAGATCGGCGACATAGCGCGCGTCGAACCGGTCCCACGTAAAGTTGCCGTCGTTCTCGAACCCGACCTCGCGCAGCAGGAAGTAGCGCAACGCGTCCGCCCCGTGGCGCTCGATCGCGGTACCGACGCTGACGGCCGTGCCGGCCGTCTTGCTCATCTTGGCGCCTTCCCACTGCACGTAGCCGTGCGCCCACACCAGGCGCGGCAGCGCGAGATCGGCGGCGAGCAGCATGGCGGGCCAGATCACGCAATGAAACCGCGTGATCCCCTTGCCGACCACGTGGAGGTCCGCCGGCCACAGCCGTTCGTACCCAGGATCGGGGAATCCCGTGGCCGACAGATAGTTGATCAGCGCGTCGAACCAGACGTACACCGTCTGCTCGCTGTCGCCGGGGAAGGGAATGCCCCACGCCAGGCGTTGCCGCGAAATCGACACGTCCTGGAGCCCGTCCTCGAGCAGCCGCACGACTTCGTTGCGCCGGATGGCCGGCTCGATGCGAAACTCGCCCGACGCAATCAGCGCGAGCAGCCGCTGGCCGTAGGCGCTCAGCCGGAAGAAGTGGTTGCGCTCCTTGGTCGGGATGAGCTCCAGCGTCGGGTGCTCGATGCAATGGCCGTTCGCGATCTGCGCCGGCGACTTGAACTCCTCGCAGCCGGTGCAGTACAGCCCCTCGTAATCGGCGACGTAGAGATCGGCGGGGCGCAGCCGCTGGATGCGCTCGAGCAGCGCGACGACGCCGCGCACGTGCCTGGGCTCGGTCGTGCGGATCCAGTCGTCGTTGCTGCACTCGAGCCGCCGCCAGTAGTCCGCGAAGGTCCCGGCCATGCGGTCGACCCACGCGCGCGGCGTCACGTTCCCGCGCGCCGCCGCCTGAATCACCGACTGGCTGTGCTCGTCCATTCCCATCAGGAAATGCACCTGGTCGCCGCGCAGGCGCCGGTAGCGGGCGATGCAGTCGGCGCCGACCTTCTCCAGGGCGTGCCCCAGGTGGGGATCGCCGTTGGAATAGTCGATCGCGGTGGTGAGGTAGAACTTCGTCACTACGGCTGCAGCTCGGCGAGCGCGACGACGCGCGTGTCCCCCGCGTCGGAGCGGAGCGTGACGCGCTCGCGGAAGATGTCGACGGCGATCACGCGCTCGTTACCGGCGGACGTCTTCACCGTCTTGCCTTCCTTGGGAAAGCGCTTGCGCTGCTCGACGTAGAAGTCGTGCTCGTAGTGCAGGCAGCAGAGGAGCCGGCCGCAGGGCCCCGAGATCTGCACCGGATTCAGCGACAGGCCCTGTGCCTTCGCCAGCGACAGGCTGACCGGTCTTCCTTCGGGCAGCCAGCTCGAGATGCAGAGCTGGCGGCCGCAGCGCCCGATTCCGTCCAGGCGTTTGGCTTCGTCGCGCGCGCCGATCTGGCGCAGCTCGATCCGCGTGCGGAACAACCCCGCGAGGTCCCGCACCAGCGCCCGAAAATCGACGCGCTGCTCGGCGGTGAAGTAGATCGTGAGCTTGCGCTTGTCCCACTGCCACTCGGCGTCGGAGACCTTCATGGGCAGCGCGTGCTGGCGCACGCGGTCCCGCACGGTGCGGCGAACCTCCTCCTCATTAACGCGCAGGTCCGTGGCCGTCTTGCGGTCTTCGTTGGTGGCAATGCGGACGATTGACCTTAGGGGTTCGGGGTTGGGGGTTGGGGGTTCGGGAAGTCCCGAGTCCCGAGTCCCGAGCCCCGAGCCCCCACCACAGGCGCCGCACCGCTCGCACTTCTTCGCCGCGATTTCATTCAACGCCGAGACCGCGCCGAAGTCCTGCCCACGCTCGACCTCGACGATGACCGGAACATCGAGGCGGAGGGAGGAGGAGTCTGCGGACGGCCAGGTGAAATATTCTCGCCGGTTCCCTTTGAACCGGACTTCGATCACAGGCGTCAACTCACTTCTCGGTTAGCGCACCCATGGAAAGGTACTTCTCCTCGCGGCGTTTGAGGAGCTTGTCCGTTTTCAGCCGGCGGAGCTGGGCGAGATGGCGCTGCAGCGCGTCGCCGAGCGCGGCCGCGGCGGCTTCGGGATCGGAGTGGGCGCCGCCCGGCGGCTCGGGGACGATCTCGTCGATCACGCCCAGGTTGAGGAGATCCTGCGCGGTGATCTTCAGCGCTTCGGCGGCGCGCTCGCGCTGGCTCGCATCCTTCCACAGGATGGCGGCGCAGCCTTCGGGGGAGATGACGGAATACACCGAGTTCTCGAGCATCAGCACGCGGTCGGCGAGGCCGACGGCCAGCGCTCCGCCCGATCCGCCCTCTCCGATCACCGCGGTGATGATGGGCGTGGGCAACGATGCCATCTCGATCAGGCTGCTCGCGATCGCTTCGGCCTGGCCCCGCTCTTCAGCGCCGAGCCCGGGGTAGGCCCCAGGCGTGTCGACCAACGTGATGACGGGAGCGCCGAACTTTGCGGCCATGCGCATGAGGCGCATCGCCTTCCGGTACCCCTCGGGATGCGCCATCCCGAAGTTGCGGAAGAGATTCTCTTTGGTATCCCGGCCTTTTTGATGACCGATCACCATGACGCTGGTGCCGTCGAGCCGCGCCCATCCGCCGACGATGGCGGGATCGTCCCGAAACAGCCGGTCGCCGTGCAGCTCGACGAAATCGGTGAACACGGTGTTGACGTAGTCGAGGGGGTAGGGGCGCCGGGGATGACGGGCGACCTGCACGCGCTGCATCGGCGTGAGATTGCGGTAGATCTCGACCCGCAGCGTCGTCAGCTGCTCCTCGAGCGGGCGGGTGTTTGAGCCACCGGCGCGTTTGAGCTCCTCGATCTGTTTTTCCAGCTCGAGCAGCGGTTTCTCGAAATCCAGCGTATATGTCGCCATTTACGCCTTGACCAATGTCACGCCATCGGCTCCCAGGAGATCACGTAAGGCAGCCATCAGATCATCGGCCGCGTCGACCCGAAATGACCGGCTCCGCAGCCGCACCGCTTCATTTCCCGATCCATTGGCGCCGCTCCACTCGATGAACACGGGCGTCGAGCCCGGATGCGCCGCACACAAGGCTGCGATCGCGCGGGCGCTGTCCGGCTCGGGCGGCTTTCCCCCCGACCAGCGCAGCGCGATCCCGATTGCGCCGCTCGGCTTCAGCTCGTCCAGGAGCCGCGCGCTCTCGACGATGAAGGGCGCCTGCTCCTCACCCCGATCGCGCGCGCTGTACCCGCCCGTCAGGAGGTAGGCGCCGTCGGCGCGGATCACGCCGTTCAGCTTGGCCCACGCCTCCGGGAACACCAACGCCTCCGCGGCGCCGTGAAAGTCCTCGAGCGTGAGGCGCGCGTATTCGGCCCCCGTCTTCTTGGAGATTTGCCGCTTCACCACCGTGACCACCGCGGCTACCGTGACCTTTTGCGGGCTCCACATCCCGAGGGTCGCGGTCGTACGGGTCCCGAAAAGCTCCACCTCAGCGCCGTACTTGGCGAGGGGGTGGCCGGAAATGAAGAAGCCAAGCACCGCTTTTTCCCGTACCAGGCGCTCGTGCTCGGTCCAGGGGGGGACGTCCGGAAGCGGGGTTTGGGGCTCGGGGCTCGGGGTCTCGGCTCCGAAGAGGCCCCCCTGACCGGTGAACCGCTCCTGCTGCCGCACCTGCGCTTCGCTGAAGGCGTGATCGAGAGCGGCGACCAGCTGGGAGCGCTCGCCGCCCAGCGAGTCGCAAGCGCCCGAGTCGATCAGCGATTCGATCACCCGCTTGTTGCAGAGGCGGAGATCGATCCGGTCGCACAGGTCGATGAGCGAACCGTAGGGACCAGCCTGGCGGCCGGCGATGATCGACGCGATCGCCCCTTCGCCGACGTTGCGCACGGCGCCCAACCCGAACCGGATCCGCTGGTCACCGACGACCGTGAACTTGTAGCCCGACTCGTTCACGTCGGGTGCGAGCACCTGCAGATCGAGCTCGCGCGCCTCGTTGATGTACTGCACCACACGGTCGGTATTGCCGATTTCCGACGACAGCAGCGCGGCCATAAACTCGGCGGGATAGTAGGCCTTGAACCAGGCGGTCTGGTAGGACAGGATCGAGTACGCGACCGAGTGCGACTTGTTGAAGCCGTAGCGGCCGAATGTCTCGATCTGGGCGGCGATCTCTTCGATCGTCTTCTTGTCGTGCCCGCGCGCAATCGCGCGCTTCACGAAGTTGCCGAGCTCTTCCTGAATCAGCTCCTTGATCTTCTTGCCGACCGCCTTGCGCAGCACGTCGGCCTCGGCGAGCGAATAGCCGGCCAGCGCGCTCGCGATGCGCATCACCTGCTCCTGGTACACGATCACGCCGTAGGTCGGCGCGAGAATCTCCTCGAGCGCCGGGTGCGGGTAGCGGACCTTCTCGCGGCCGAGCTTGCGGTTGATGAACACCAGATACATCCCGGTGTCGAGCGGGCCGGGACGCAGCAGCGCGTTCGTCGCCACTAGATCGTCGAACCGGTCGCACTTCATGTTGCGCAGGCAGTCGGTGGCCAGCGGCGATTCAAACTGGAAGATGCCGGCGGTGCGTCCCGCGCGGAGCAGCTCGTAGACCTTGGGGTCGTCCAGGTCGGGCCGCTCGAGATCGATCGTCACGCCGTGGCGCTCGGCGACCATCTTGGTCGCGTCGTGCAGGACGGTAAGCGTCTTGAGGCCGAGGAGGTCGATCTTCAACATCCCGACGTGCTCGAGTCCCACCATGTCGTACTGCGTGATGATGGCGTCGCGGTCGGTTTTGGAATCGGGGGCCGTGCAGACGGGGACGTAGTCGGTGAGCGGTCCCGGCGCGATCACGACGCCCGCCGCGTGCACGGAGGCATGGCGGGCGAGCCCCTCGATCCGGGATCCGAGATCCAGCACTTTCCTGATCCGCTCATCCTGCGCCGCGGCCGCCTTCACCTCGGGCACCTTGTCGCTCGCCTCGGCGAGGGTCACGCTGAACGCCGGCCCTGACGGGATCAGTTTCGTCAGCCGCTCGACATCGCCCATCTCGACCCGCAGCGTGCGCGCGACGTCGCGGAAGGCGGCACGCGCTTTCAGCGTTCCGAACGTGATGATCTGGCCGACGGACTCGCGGCCGTAGCGCTCCCGCGCGTACTCGAGAATCTCGCCGCGGCGCTCGAAGCAAAAATCGAGATCGATGTCCGGCATCGAGATGCGTTCGGGATTCAGGAAGCGCTCGAACAGCAGGTCGAACCTCAAGGGATCGACGTTCGTGATGCGCAACGCATACGCGATGAGCGACCCGGCGGCTGAGCCGCGGCCGGGGCCGACGGGAATGCCGCGGTCGCGGGCCGCCTTGATGAGATCGTAGACGATGAGGAAATACCCGGCGTATCCCGTACGGGTAATGACGTCGAGCTCGTAGGCGAGACGCTGCTCGACGGCCTCCGGAATCGGGTCCCCGTAGCGCTCTGCCGCGCCGAGCCGCGCGAGATGGACGAGCAGATCCTGGTCCGACGCGAATTCCGCAGGGCGCGGGTACTGCGGCAGGAAGTAGCGCTTTTCGAAATCGAATTCGCACAGCTCCGCGACGCGCGCGGTCTCCGCCAGCACGTCGGCTCGGTTGCCGAACAGCGGCAACATCTCCTTCTCGGATTTGACGTAACTCTCCTGGCCGAAAAACCGGAACCGTTTGGGATCGTCGAGATCCTTGCCGGTCCCGATCGCCAGGAGAACGTCGTGGGCCTCCGCGTCTTCCTTCTTCAGGTAGTGCGCATCGTTGGTCGCCAGGGCGGGCAGGCCGAGCTCGGCGGCAATGCGAAACATGCCTTCCGTGACGAGCTGCTCTTCCGCGATACCGTGATTCTGCACTTCCAACCAGAAGCCGTTCGGCCCGAACGTGCGCGCGAACCACGCGGCGCTCGCCTTCGCGGCCTCGAAATTCCCCTGCCGCAGATACAGCGCGATCTCGCCGGAGAGGCAGGCGGCCAGGCCGATGATTCCCTCGTGGTGCTGCTCCAGCACTTCCTTGTCGATGCGTGGCCGGCGGTAATAGCCCTCCAGGAATCCGATGGAGGACAGCTTGATCAGGTTCTGATAGCCGGTCCGGTTCTTGGCGAGCAGCACGAGGTGCGAGTAGGGGGCGCCGAGCGGCACGTCGCCGGCAGGCTTTTCGCGCGCGTGCCGGCTCCCGAACGCCAGGTACGCCTCGAAGCCCAGAATCGGCCGGATCTTTCGCGCCTTCGCTTCTTCATAGAACGACCAGGCGCCGTGGAGATTGCCGTGATCGGTGATGGCGAGCGAATCCATGCCAAGCGCCTGGACCCGCGCGAGCAAGTCGGGGATCCGGTTGGCACCGTCGAGGAGAGAGTACTCGCTATGCGTGTGGAGATGAACGAACGGCATGGTTACACCGCGGAATCTGCCGTATTTTGCGCGGTCATGCAATGGTTGTTGCTCGTCGTCACGCTCGTCGTCCTGGCGCTGTTGCAGAAAATCGCGCGCGCGGCAGGCGGGGGAGGCGGTGGCCCGCTCGAAGCGCAGGCGGCGCTCGCGCTCGGATCGCTCACGCTCGTCGCGTATATCGCCGGCGCGATCGTGCAGCGCTTCCGCCTGCCGCGCATCATCGGGTATCTCGTCGCAGGTTTCATTGCGGGCCCCGCCTGGCTCAAGCTGGCGCGCGGCCCGGAGCTGCAGGCGCTTGATGTCATCTCGAGCGGCGCGCTGACGCTGATCGCGTTCGCCGTGGGCAATGAACTGACGCTGGACCCGCTGCGCGGCGAGCGACGGATCGCGCTGCTGCGGATCGTGGCCGGTGCGATGGCCGGCCCGTTCTTATTTGTCGCGCTGGTCGTCCTCACCGTCAGCCCCTGGTTCCCTCTCACAGCCCACCAGCCCTTCCGCGACGCGCTGGTGGTGGCACTCGCGCTGGGGACCATGGCCGCGGTGAGCTCGCCGACACTGACCTGGGCCGTCATCAACGATGTCGGTGCCGAGGGCCCCGGCCCGGGGGGCCCGCTCGCCCGCGCGATGCTGGACGTGAGCGTCCTGCAGGACCTCGCGGCCGTGATGTTGTTTGTCGGCGTGCTCGCCCTGGCGCTCCCACTCGGGAGCGGTGGCGCGGTGCGACCGGGCGTGGCCGCGCAGGCGCTCCTGATCCTCGGGGGCTCCATCGTCGCCGGGATCGGTTTGGGTGTGGCGACCACGCAGTATCTGCGGGTGATCCAACACCACCTGGTCTGGTTGCTCGTGGTCTTCGCCATCGTGGTCGCGCAACTGGTGCGGCTGACTGGCATGGATGCTGCGTTGCTCGGCCTCGCGGCGGGATGCGCGCTGCGTAACGTCGCACCGGAGCACAGCGAGCGTGTCAGAACCGAGCTCAGGCGATGCGCGATACCCGTGTATGTCGTATTTTTCGCGCTCGCAGGTAGCAATCTGCGGTTTGATGCGCTCGCCGATATGTGGCCGTGGGCGTTGCTCCTCGTGGCTCTGCGGGTCACCGGCTTGTGGGGTGGCCTCCGTTGGGCGGGAACGGGGGTCTCGGCTGACTGGATCAACTATGGCTGGCTGGGGTTGGTGTCTCAGGGCGGATTGGCTGTCACGCTCGCCGCCGTGTTACGGCGGGCGTTCCCGGAGTGGAATGTCACGCTGGAAGCACTGCTCGTGGCGATGGCACCAGCTGGCCGGGCCGATCTGCTTCAACTGGGTGCTGCGGCGCGCCGGCGAAGTCACACAGAGTGCGGGGATGGGGGAGGCGAATGCTCAGGACGGCGCGACAGTGGCAAACGGGGATTCTGTGGTTGCTGACGGTGGGAGTCTCGTGTAGGGGCGGCACCGAGCCGCACTTCCGTCCTTGCACTGCCGCCGACGCGGCGGTGACGCTTGCCGTGAACGAGTATGCATCGATCGACCCCGGCCCTGCTTCGGGGTGCTTTGTCTTTCCCGCATCACCCATCGTGCCAGCCGAGTATCTCCTGGTTCCCCAGTTCGCGTCCGGCGTGCCCGGTCAAACGACGGGCTTCCGGCTGGGCGGCGATACGATTCTGCCCGCCCCGTCGGCGCCCACGCCCGCGCAATTGGCCGAGCTGAGTCCCGCCGAGCGCTTTCATACGTATCTGCGGCTGGGCGACGAGCGACGTTCCTGGGGCTTTGCTCCCGAAACGAGTTCGGCGCAGGGCCTCCTCCCCCAGCTCTCGGCCGCGGCGAGCCCGCCCGGGATGAACACTGCACGCACGTTTCAGGTGTGCGCCACGACCGACTGCATGCGGTTCGACCGCGTCGGGGCTCGCGTGCGAGCGATTGCTTCCAAGGTCGTCATCTACGTCGACACGCTGGCGCCCGCCGGCGGCCTCGATTCCACCGCGCTCGACAGCATCGCCCGGCTGTTCGATCAGCGCCTGTACGCGGTCGACACCGCGGCCTTTGGGCGGGAGTCGGACATCGATTCGAACACGGTCGTCCTGGTCTTGATGACCAACACGGTGAACAAGCTGGTGACGGCTCAAGAGTGCAACGTGCCCGGCGGCGGCTTCATCGCGGGATTCTTCTTTGGCGCGGATCTCGATCCCGCATATCGGACTGATTCGCGGTCGAACAAGGGCGAGGTCTTCTATTCCATCGTCGCCGACGCCGCCGGAACGCTCAGTTGTAGGCACACCGCCGCGGATGTTCAGACATTTGTGCCCGTGACGTTCATTCATGAGTTCCAGCACATGATCAGCTTCAATCAGCACGTGCTCCTGCGGGGCGGCACGGGTGAGGTGCTGTGGTTGAACGAGGGGTTCTCGCACTATGCCGAGGAGTTGGGCGGACGGAGCTACGCGGCGTCCCCAGACGGGCAGGTCTCCAACTGCGCGAGCGCGACCACGGAGTGCTTCTTTTATGGCGGCGACTTGCTGAACGCCTACTCCTACATGGACACGATCACCAAGCATTTCCTGTTACCGACGTCGGGGATCGGGACGCTCGCGGAACGGGGAGCGGCGTGGTTGTTCGTGCGCTACACCGTGGACAAGTACGCCGCCGGCAGTACCATGAACGACTGGAATGCGCTGACGCGGTCCCTCGTCGGCACGTCGCAGGTGGGCGCCCAGAACATCGCGAGGGTGACCGGCGATCCTTTTGCCACCGTGGTCACGCGCTGGGCCCTGGCGCTCTACGCGACCGACCGTGCTGGCGTGGCGCCTGAGCTCCAGTACGATTCCTGGAACCTGCACGCCGTGTATGCCGCCCTGAACGCCCGTTCGAGCCAGTTCCCCAAGGCCTACCCGCTCGTGCCGACCGTCAGCGCCGGGCGTGACGTCGCCCTGACGGGTACGCTGCGCTCGGGTTCGGGGATCTACCTTCGGGCGACACAGGTTGCGGGCGATCCCGGATTCACCATCAACTTCAGCAGTCCGAGCGGTGCGATGCTCAACCCGGCGCTTGTGCCGCGACTGAATGTGATACGACTGCAATGAGCGGGGCAGTGGGGCGGATGGGCGGATGGGCGGTTGGAATCGCCGTGGCGGCCCTGATTTTCGAAACGCCAAACCGCTTAGCCGCCCAGACGGAGGGGTCGATCCTGACGGCCCTCCCCGGATCCACCCGCTCCGCCGCGCTCGGCGGGGCCGGTGCCGCGCTCGTCGGCGACGCGGGGGCGATGTTCGCGAACCCCGCGGGCATCGCCACGATTCGTCATCTCAGTATCGAAGGCTCCTACGAGCCGTACCTGGCGGGGAGCGCCGTATCGAGCGCGGCCCTCGCGTTGCGCGTCAGCCGCTTTACGTGGGGATTCGGAGCCCAGACGCTCGACTACGGATCAGAGGCGGAGATCGTGCCCGATCCGGCCACCGGCGGGCGGCGCGGCATGCCGACCGGCGCGTCGTTCCATCCCTACGAAGCCCTGGCGACCACGTCGCTCGTCTACCGCCGCGGCCTCGCGGCGTTCGGCGTCACGGCCAAATACAATCGTCAGCAGATCGGCTCGGAAGTGAGCGACGCCTGGGCCGGTGACGTCGGGGTGGCGGTCGCGGTCTTCGACATCATGGCGTTCGGCGTGAGTGTGCAGAATCTGGGCGGTGATCTGGGCAACGGCGCGCTGCTGCCGCGGCGCACCCGCGCCGGCCTGACGCTCAACTACACCGACCCCCAGGGCACCTTCCGCCTCCTCACCACACTCGAGGGCCAGTGGACGCGCGGCCAGAGCGCCGTGCTCGTCCAGGGCGTCGAAGGCGGTGTCGTGACGGGCGGCGTCGGGCTCGTGGCGCGTGTGGGATACGCCACCCGGCCCGCGGTCACCGATGCCTCGCGCGTGACGTTTGGCGGGGGGATCGTGCTGAGCCGGCTGGCGATGGATTACGCCTTTCAGGCATATGACGCACTGGGCGGCGGGACCCATCGCGTGGGACTTCGATGGACGCCCTGACCGAGCGCGCGCGGCCGCGCTGGGGCCGCCTGCTGAAGCGGATCGCGCTGATCGCCGCGGGTGCGGCGGCCGCGGGGGTCGTGCTGATGCTGCTCTTCAGCGCGGACGCGCGCTACATCGCCCGGGCCGGCATCGAAGAGGGGCGGTTGCTGTTCAAGCGCCGCGCGATCGACGAGCTGATCGCCGACACCGCGTCGCCCGCCGCGCTCCGACAGCGGCTCACGTTGGTCCTGGCCGCGCGGGCTTTCGCGGCCGACTCGCTCGGACTGGCGGTGGGAAAGACGTACACGACCTACGTGGATGTAGGCCGCGATACGCTGCTGCTGGTGCTGTCGGCGAGCCGGCGCGACAAGCTGCGCGAGGTCACGTGGCGCTATCCGATCGTCGGGATCGTGCCGTACAAGGGATTCTTCAAAGCCGCACGGGCGCGCAGTGACGCGCAGCGGCTCGAGTCGCAGGGACTGGATGTCTTCCTGCGCCCCTCGGGCGCGTTCTCGACGCTGGGCTACTTCAGCGACCCGCTGTTCTCGACCGCGATGAGCCGCGACACGATGGAGCTCGTGGCGACGGTGCTGCACGAGCTGGCGCACAATACGCTTTACGTGAAGAGCCAGACGCCGTTCAACGAGAGTTTTGCCAGCTTCGTCGGCTATCGCGGTGCCGAGGCATTCTTCCGCTCGCGTCGCGACACGCTCGATGCGCGGCGCGCCGCGGCTCGCTGGCGCGACGAGCGCACGCTGGACGTGTTCTATGCCGAGCTCGCCCGGCGGCTCGATTCGGCCTACGCGGAGCCGTTGGGAGGCGAGCGGCTGGAGCAGGTGCGGACGCTGTTGTTCGGATGGGCGCACGACCAGTTCCGTGGCCCCGTCGGGCAATCGCTCGAGACGTACGACTGGCGGTGGTTCGCGCAGGCGCCGCTCAACAACGCCGTGATCATTGCCGAACGATTGTATCGGATGGATCTAAACCTGTTTGACGAGATTTACCTGCAGAACAATGCGGATATTGCGGAGACGATTCGCGCCATTCAGATCCGGGTCTTTACGCAGGCCGGTGATCCCTACCAGGCCTTGTACTCGCGGCCAGGGATGAAGGTGGAATAATCGGCGGTCAAAACACAAAGGCGGCGGTCGGGGCGGTCAAAAACCGACTGCGACGGTCGAGCCGGTCAAACGACAATGGCGGCGGTCAGCTCAGCGACCGGCACAAGGCCCACGTTAGCTTGCTCGCGTTCGAACGCAGCTGATCGAGTGCACGCCATTCCTCGAGCGACAAATACTCGAGTCGCTTAGCGACATGCAGCGTGTATGCCACTTCCGATAACGATCCTATACTGATGTCCAGATATCTTCGAAACTCACGCGAGCCGCGCTTTGCAGACCCCTCTGCGATATTGGCTGCAGAACTGAACGATGCCCGTCGCGCTTGAGAGGTCAATCCATACAGTTCGTGACGTGGGAATTTCTCCGTCGCTCTGTAGACGGCAATCGTCAGATCATCGCAAGCCTTCCATGCATGGAGCCGCTCATACGGCATCATGAAGGAAAGACATACGACGGAACGTATGGAGGAGGTTAATCAGATTAACGCAGGCCGTCGCATTTGACCGCCGCTTCTGTTGTTTGACCGCCCGACCGCCGCACTTGTTTCTTGACCGTTCCTAATTACCGCGCAGACGCTCCGCGTCCGCGACGCGCTGCAACGCAATCCCGTAGGCGGCCGTTCGGAACGTCGTCCTCTTCTCCTTAGCTAAATCCCGTACCGACGTATAAGCCTTCGTGATCGTCGCCTTGAGCTCGCGATTCACCTGCTCGTGCGTCCAGCGGTACTGCTGGAGGTTCTGCGCCCATTCGTAATAACTGACCGTCACGCCCCCGGCGTTGGCGAGGAAGTCGGGGATCACGGCGATGCCGCGCTCTTCGAGGATCGAATCGGCCGTGGGCGTCGTCGGCTCGTTCGCGCCTTCGACGACGACCTTGCAGTCGACCGTCTTGGCGTTCGCTTCCTTTGTAATGACACCGCCCAGCGCTGCCGGCACGAGCCAGTCGCACGGGACCGTCCACAGCTCTTCATTACTGATCCGTTTGCCCCCAGGCCATTCGGGAACGGGCTTCCCCTGTGCGACGTGCGCGAGGAGTCCGGGAATATCGAGGCCCTTGTCGTTGGAGACGCCGCCGTCGACGGAGCTGACCGCGATGACTTTGGCGCCCGCCTCGCTGTCGAGCAGGCGGGCGAGGTGACTGCCGACGTTGCCGAAGCCCTGGATGACGACGCGTCCGCCCTTGAGCGGAATACCAAAGTCACGCGCGTACTCCTGCATCACGTACATCACGCCCCGGCCCGTCGCCTCTTCGCGGCCGAGCGATCCGCCGAGCGCGACCGGTTTCCCCGTGACGACGGCAGGGGTGTAGCCCTGGCGGCTCGAGTACTCGTCGAGAATCCAGGCCATCACTTGCGCGTTGGTGTTGACGTCGGGAGCGGGGATGTCGCGGTAGGGGCCGAGCACGATGGCGATACGCTGGGTAAACCGGCGCGTCAGTCGTTCGAGCTCGAGTTTGGACAGCTTCTTCGGATCGACCGTGACGCCGCCCTTGGCGCCTCCGAAGGGAATGTCCATGAGCGCGGTCTTCCAGGTCATGATCGTCGCGAGACCCAGGACCTCGTCGTGATCGGCTTCCGGGTGATAGCGGATCCCGCCCTTGCAGGGCCCGCGCGCGCCGTTGTGCTGGATGCGATAGCCGGTGAACACCTCGATCCGTCCGTCGTCCATGCGCACCGGTACCTCGACCTGCACCTCGCGGAATGGCGACATCAGGATCTTCCGCATGTAGCCTTCGAGGTTGATCAGGTCGGCGGCGCGGTCGAACTGATTCTGGACAATGGCGCGGCCGGACATCGGCGCACGACTGGGGCGCGGCGTTTGTTCGGTGGCGCTCATTGCTCTGGTCTAGTTGGGCCGGAGGCGGCGGCCCGCCAGGCGGGCACCGGGGCTTTGCGCTTCGGTCAGCGACTGGGCGGGATTCGGCGCCCGCTCCCGGCGCTTCCCCCCGTCCGTCAACACGCCAATCACGTCGGTCGTGATGGAGCCATCCGGAGCGTCGGCCGGATGCTCGAGAGCGAAGACGAGACCGATCTGCTGGCTCGTCAGTTTTCCGACGATCCCGTTCCAGGTGCGATCGGCCGGCAGCGGCCGCAGGCCGATGATCAAGGGACAGACGTCGGGGTCGATTCCGGCAGACGTCACCAGCGGCGCTCCCAGGCGATACGCGAGATCGTTGCAGGCGGGGAACTCCGGGCCGAGCAGGACCAGTTGGCCGAAGTGCCAGTCGCAGTTCGTTGCGACCTCGGCGAAGGTGGCGACGATCGTCTCATCACTGGGTGCCACGGGGCCTGGGGTCGATGCCAGCACGACGCTGCCGGTGTCGGCAAACCAGCGCTCAGCCGCGCTCAGGTCGTCGGGTCGCCGAGGCGTGTAGAGCCCGTACCGGCGCGTCGTCGCAATCTCGCGCTCGGCATCATCGCGCTGTTCGGGGTGTTCGGCCGCCTGGGCGGCACCCTCGAAGGCGACCTCGGCCGCCTGATACCGGCCCGCTTCCCGCAGCACCTGGCCGCGCAGCTTGAGCGTGTCGGTATGCGGCTCGAGCGCAAACGCGCGGTCCAGCGCCAGCAACGCCCGGTTCCGATCGCCCAGCTTCCAGGCGGCGTATCCGAGCTCGTGCCAGACGAGTGCCAGATCGGGATCGACTTCGACCGCGCGCTCGAGCTCCGCCAGGGCCTCCGGATAGCGCCCCAGCTCGGTGAGGGCGGCACCCCGCAGGGTGCAGGAGAATCCGGTCTGTCCGAACACCGCGCGCGCGCGGTCGGCGAGCTGCAACGCCTCCTCACCCCTGCCGCTCGTGCGTAACAACTCGAAGTACTCGGCCCAGCATGCTTTGATCTCGGGCTTGGTGGCCAGCAGCTCGTCGTACGCCGACTGCGCGTCTCCCATCCGACCCTCGCGCGCGAGCCAGCGCGCACGGGCGAGTGCCCGTTCGCTCCGGGCGTCCGGAAACAAGTCGTACGACGCGGTCGTGCGCATGGCGCTCAAATCTACCCGGGCCCCACTCGCTGGCTAGCAGCGACCGGCCTGTCTACATTTCTGCCGCCATGGATCAAGAGCGTTTGCTGCGCGAGCTGAGCGAGTTTCTCCGGATTCCTTCCGTTTCGACTTTGCCAGCACACAACCAGGATTGCCGTGCCGCCGCGGAGTGGGTCGCCGCCGAGCTGCGGCGTCTCGGGTGTCACGACGTCGCGTTTCTCGGGAGTGAGACGCATCCGGTCGTCTGGGGCAAAGGTCCCGACGTTCCCGGTGCGCCCACACTCCTGATCTACGGGCACTACGACGTGCAGCCGCCCGATCCGCTCGCCGAGTGGACGACTCCGCCATTTGAGCCGACACAGCGCGACGGCAAGCTCTACGCCCGCGGCTCGGCCGACGACAAGGGGCAGGTCTTCTGTCTGCTGAAGGCCATCGATCCCCAGAACCCGAGGGTCAATTTCCGGTTCCTGATCGAGGGGGAAGAGGAGTACGGCTCGAAGGTGCTGTTCGATCTCTTGAAGCGCGAGCCGCAGCGCGTTCGCGCCGATGCCGTGGTCGTCGCGGACATGTCGTATGTCGCCCCCGGCTGGCCCGCGGTGTATACGACGCTGCGCGGTCTCTGCTACGCGGAGATCACCGTTCGCACGTCCAAAACCGATCTGCACTCAGGCGAATACGGCGGCGCGGCCCCGAATGCGCACGAAGAGCTGGCCCGGCTCCTGACGCGACTGAAGGGCGCAGACGGCAAGATCAACATCCCGGGCTTGTATGCCGCGGTGAAGCGCCCGTCCAAAGCGGAGCTCGCCGCGTGGAAAAAGCTGCCATTCAACGAGAAAGACTTCCTGAACAAGCGCGTACAAGGAAAGGGTCTTGTCGGCCTCAAGAAGTACTCGGTGCTCGAGCGGCTGTGGGCGCTTCCAACCTTCGAAATTCATGGCATCCTGGGCGGCTTCACGGGTGAGGGCGCCAAGACCGTGATTCCCGCCGCCGCGACCGCCAAGGTCAGCATGCGGCTTGTGCCGAATCAGAAACTGGCAACGGTCCAACGCCAGCTCGCGGCCGCCGTGAAGCGCCTGGCGCCGAAGCATGTCACCGCCAGCGTCCACTTCCTGCACGGCGCCGATCCAGCGCAGATCAAGGTCGACAGTCTCGCCTTCAGGCTGCTGGATCAGGCGTTCAAGAAGGTCACGGGGCGGGGGACCGTACCGGCGCGCGCCGGCGGGTCGATCCCGGTCGTGCCGGCGCTCGCCTCAGCCGGTGCTCCGGTGATTCTCACCGGCATCGGGATTCCCGATGACCGGTTGCACGCTCCGAACGAAAAGCTCGACTTGAAGCAGTTGTGGGACGGAATCGAGGTGTTCAGCAGGTTCTACGAACTGCTGGGGAGTCAGGAGCCTGGAGTCAGGAGTCGAAGCTGATTCTCTGAGTCCCGGCTACGGACTGAAGCCGCCTGCGCAGGGATCGTATCAATCCACCAAGCATCTTGACAATGGCGTTGCACGAATCCAAGAGTCGGCCCTGATCGTCCTCGGTGATGTATTCCAGCCGTCGCGCGATCTGGAGCTGGGTTTCGATCTCGCTCAGCGATCCGACAGCAACAGAGAGGTGGCGCAGGTAATCGCCGGTCCTCGATCTTCCGTGTCCCTCCGCCGCACCATTCCTACGCCGGTTGGAGCGTTTGCACGCCTCCCTGACTCCAGATTCCTAACTCCCGACTCCGTGTTTCTTACTCGCGTTCCGAAACTTATTGATCTCGTGTTGTGTCAGCCCGCGGCCCCCGTATCGCTCTTCCTTCCAGGGGTCGCCCCGCATGTGATAACCGTTCT
>WNFK01251902.1_pt2 | contig 36242 bp, 32 predicted proteins | sample 5400281 | NCBI WGS metagenome assembly WNFK01 (sample SAMN13153350, study PRJNA577476) | soil metagenome | isolation source: 20 cm soil on Douglas fir-dominated hillslope | place: USA:California | collected 2013-09-17
TTCTGATCCCGCCGCTCCTTTTCCGCTCTACGTGTTACTACTATAGAAAAGCCTATTACCGCGCGTTTTTCCTCGACCCCGTGGCGTGCGCGGTCGGCGAGCTCAACCGAGGCAAGTACACTGGGGAAAACAGGTTTCCCTTCGTGCTCCAGAACCTCCACCGCTTCGCCTTCTACCTCGCGTTCCTCTGGCTCTTCTTTCTCTGGCACGACGTGTGGGACGCGTTCTGGTTCGATGGGCGGTTCGGGGTCGGTCTCGGGACGCTCGTGATCCTCGCGAGCACGGGAACGCTGACCCTGTACACTTTTTCCTGCCATTCCTTCCGGCACCTGGTCGGCGGAAAGCTCGATTGCTTCTCCTGCACCGCGGCCTCGCGCGGGCGCCACGGCGCCTGGCTGGGCGTATCGGCGCTGAACGAGCATCACATGGGATTCGCATGGATCTCGCTCGTCGCCGTCTGTTTCGCGGACTTCTACGTACGCCTTCTCTCGATGGGCGTCTTCCACGACGTGAGGCTCCTGTGAGCGAGCGGTACGAATCGCACGACGTCGATGTGCTCGTGATCGGCGCGGGCGGGGCGGGGCTCCGCGCGGCGATCGAGGCTTCGGCGCAGGGCGCGCGGGTGGGCGTGGTCTGCAAATCGCTGCTCGGGAAGGCACACACGGTCATGGCCGAGGGAGGCGTGGCCGCGGCGCTCGGCCACGTCGATCCGAGCGACTCCTGGAAGGTCCACTTCAAGGACACGATGCTCGGTGGAAAGATGCTGAACAACTGGCGCATGGCGCAGCTCCACGCGCAGGAGGCTCCCGATCGCGTCCGCGAGCTCGAGCAATGGGGCGCCGTGTTCGACCGGACCCAGGACGGCCGGATCCTCCAGCGGAATTTCGGCGGGCACTCCTCACCGCGTCTGGCGCACGTGGGCGACCGCACCGGCCTGGAAATGATCCGGACACTGCAAGACTTCGGCGTCCATCAGGGGCTCGAGGTCTACATGGAGTGCACGGTCACGAGGCTCTTGAAACAGGATTCCCGCGTTGTGGGGGCCTTTGCGTACTGGCGGGAGACGGGCCGTTTCGTCCTGTTCCGCGCGAAATCCGTCGTGCTCGCGACCGGAGGGATTGGAAAGGCCTATACGATCACCTCGAACTCATGGGAATACACCGGCGACGGCCACGCCCTCGCCTTGGGCGCGGGGGCGGAACTGATCGATATGGAGTTCGTCCAGTTCCATCCCACCGGGATGGTGTGGCCCCCGGGTGTACAGGGACTCCTCGTTACCGAGGCTGTGCGCGGCGAGGGCGGCCTGCTCCGGAACGCCGCGGGCGAGCGCTTCATGGAGCGATACGACCCGAAGCGGATGGAGCTATCGACGAGGGATATGGTGGCGCGAGCCATCTACACCGAGGTCAAGGAGGGGCGCGGAAGCCCTCACGGGGGCGCGTTCCTGGATATTTCCCACAAGCCCCCCGAGATGGTGAAGAAGAAGCTTCCGTCGATGTACCACCAGTTCATGGAATTCGCGAACATCGACATCACGAAGAGCCCGATGGAAGTCGGACCGACGGTGCACTACATCATGGGCGGCGTCCGGGTGGACGCGGACACGGGCGCCGCGACCGTGCCCGGTCTCTTCGCGGCAGGCGAGGCCTCGGGAGGCATGCACGGCGCGAACCGGCTTGGGGGAAACTCCCTTTCCGATCTCCTCGTGTTCGGCAGGCGCGCTGGCGCGGGCTCCGCGGCCTACGCGGCCAAGGCTCCCGGGCACGGGGTGATCGATCCGGCTCAGGTCGCGGCCGCGGAGCGCGAGCTGCTCGAGCCTTTCGAGCGCGCGAGCGGACCGGATCCCTATTCGATCCACCGGAGATTGCAGCAGTCCATGCATTCGCTCGTCGGAATCTTTCGCATCGAACAGGATCTCATGAAGGGGATCGAGGAGATCCTGAAGCTCAAAGCCGAGGCCAACGCGGTTCGGGTCGAAGGCTCCCGAGCCTTCAATCCGGGGTGGCATCTGGCGCACGACCTGAGGAACATGCTGACGATCAGCGAGGCGATCGCCACGTGCGCGCTTCAGCGCCGGGAGAGCCGCGGCGCCCACGCGAGGCTCGATTATCCGAACCTCAATCCCGAGCTCGGCGACGCGAACAGCGTCGCGACCCTGGACGGCGAAGCCGTTCGGGTCTCGCAGTCTCCCCTACCCCGGATGCCGGACGAGCTCCGCGCGCTTTTTGCGACGGAGCCCGCGGGCGTCCAGTCCTGATTGGAGGGAAGCGTGCCGGAAGCGGTTCTGCACGTCTATCGCGGCGACGCCTCGGGCGGCGGGCTCAAGGAGTACCGCGTTCCTCTCGAGGAAGGCATGGTGGTGCTCGACGCGATTCACCACATTCAGGGGTATCAGGCGCCGGATCTCGCGGTGCGGTGGAACTGCAAGGCGGCGAAGTGCGGATCGTGCAGCGCGGAGGTGAACGGAAAACCGAAGCTCCTGTGCAAGACGCGGATGGACGCGCTCCCGCCCGGTCAACCGGTGGTCGTGCAACCGCTGAAGGCATTCCCGATCGTCAAAGATCTCGTGACGGACGTACAATGGAACTACGAGGTGAACAAGAGGATCCCGCCCTTCACGCCGAAGCCGAACGTGGAATGGCGCTGGAAGCAGGAAGACGTCGACCGCGTGCAGGAGTTCCGCAAGTGCATCGAATGTTTTCTCTGCCAGGACGTATGTCACGTCCTGCGGTCCCACGGTCGCACGGACGCCTTCGCGGGCCCGCGCTTCCTGGTGCGCGTGGCGGGGCTCGAGATGCACCCGATGGACGCGCTCAACCGGACCAAGTTTCTGAAAGAGGACGCGGGGATCGGGCTGTGCAATATCACGAAGTGCTGCACCGAGGTCTGCCCGGAGGACATCACGATTACCGACAATGCGATCATCCCGCTCAAGGAGCGGGTGATCGACGACCACTACGATCCCGTTCGAATGCTCATCCGCCTCGTGACGGGAAAGAAGAAGGGCGAGTAGCCACGCGGCCCAGGCGGGCACCCCATCGCATCCCGGCCCTGCATCGCGGCCTTCTACTTTCTCTGGTCGTCCTCGCGGCATCGTGTGGCGGAAAGCACAAGGCGTCGATACCCGGGCCCCCGCCGAACGGCAGCGCGCAGATCCAGGCACTCCTCGTCGTGGGCAATCTCTCCGCGCCCTTGGACCTCCAGGTTGCGCCCGGCGATACTGCGCGGCTTTTCATCGCCGAGAAGACCGGAAGGATTCGCATCTTCAGGAACGGAGCGCTCAACCCCGCGCCCTTCCTCGACATTTCCTCGCGCGTGAGCAACGGAAGCGAGCAGGGACTCCTGGGGCTCGCGTTCCACCCGCAGTACGCGACGAATCACAAGTTCTACGTCGATTACACCGACGGGAGCGGCAACACGCACGTCGTGGAGTTCCTCGCGTCCGCCAACCCCGATAGCGCGTCCGCGACGGAGCGCGAAATCCTCTTCGTCGCTCAGCCCGCGTCGAATCACAACGGCGGGCAGATCGCGTTCGGCCCGGACGGCTATCTCTACATCGCCCTTGGTGACGGCGGCGGCGGTGGCGACACGTACCGCAACGGGCAGAATCTAGGGTCGCTCCTGGCCAAGATCCTGCGCTTGAACATCGATTCCGGGTCGCCCTATTCGATTCCCTTGGACAACCCGTTCGTCGGGCGCGCGGGCGCGCGCGAGGAGGCCTGGGACTATGGTCTCCGGAACCCATGGCGTTTCTGCTTCGACCGCTCGAATGGGGATCTCTACATCGCGGACGTGGGGCAAGACACGTGGGAAGAGTTGGACTACGAGCCCCACGGAGCGGGAGGCAAGAATTACGGCTGGAACATCATGGAGGGCCTGCACTGCTTCGGCAGCGTCACCTGCAACCGAACCGGGCTCACCCTCCCCGTCGCGGAATACTCGCACCTGGACGGGTGCTCCGTCACGGGCGGATACGTGTATCGCGGCGCCGAGATTCCTGAGCTGGACGGGGTCTACTTCTACGGAGACTACTGCACCGGCATCATCCGCAGCTTCCGCATCGATCAGGGACAGGCGACCAATCAGACGGACTGGACGTCCGCCCTACGCACCCAGATCCTTCTGCTCAGCGGTGAGGTGTACCGGATCGCGAGGAAGTAGACCCGCTCCGGCGCCTACTTCGCCTTCTCGAACTTGAGCGCCGCCGAGTTGATGCAGTAGCGAAGCCCGGTCGGTTTCGGCCCGTCGTCGAACACGTGGCCCAGGTGGGCGTCGCAGCGCGCGCAAAGAATCTCGTCCCGGTTCATGAACATCGACTTGTCCACGGAGCTATGGACGTTCTCCGGCGCGATCGGCGCGGTGAAGCTCGGCCAACCCGTGCCCGACTCGAACTTGGCATCCGATCGGAAGAGATCGTTCCCGCAGCAGACGCACCGATAGACGCCGCGGTCGTGATTGTTCCAGTAGGCGCCCGTGAAGGCGCGCTCCGTGCCCTTCTTCCGCGTGACGGCGAACTGCTCTGGCGTGAGGCTCTTCTTCCACTCGTCGTCCGTCTTCTGTACTCGATCCACCATGATGATCTTCCCCTTTTGCGCCGAAAAAACCCTGATCTGCTGCGCCCCCGCGGCGAGCTGCGCCCACACTCCCGCGGCTCCGAGGATTATAGCCAGGGCCGCGATGGTTCTTCCTCTCATGACATCTCCTTCGATGAAAGCCTCTCGATCGAGTGGATCTTGCCCACGTCGATCGCCAGGGACCCGCCGTTCCTGCGCCGCTGAAACACGTCCACGAACCTCGCGTTCCACACGATCTCGTCCGGCTTGTATGAGGACCGCGCGAGCACCGTCTGGGCGAACGCTTCGTCGATTCCGGTGAGCAGGATCAAGATCTCGGCGTCCGCCTCGTGGAGATCCTTCGGCGTGAGACCATACAGGGGGCTCGCCTTATCGATCGGGTGCACGACGGTCCAGCTCAACGGAAAGAATACGACCTTATGCCGCTCCAGTGACAAGTCGTAGAACCGGCGCACGCGTTTTGAGCCCCCGGGCTCGAGGCGGCTGAAGAGGACTTGCGCCGCCAGCTCGAGCACCTGGTTGTTGCGCCGGTTGGCGATCCGAAACTCGAACGCTCGAATCCCTCGATAGGGCGCGACGATCGCGTCCCTGCTGAAAACGATGTCCGCGATGGGGCGCGAGAAGCGCGCGAAGAGGAGCCCCGTGGCCAGGGCGAGCCCGAGGAGCCCCACCAGCGATTCCAGGGTCACGAGCAGGTTGGCCGCCATCCCGACCGGGGCGATCCTCCCGTACCCGATCGTGGCCAGAGTCTGCACGCTGAAGAAATACGCCTCGGCGAAGGTCGCCATGCGGGGCCCCGCGATCTGGAGAGCGCCGGGACCGCACAGGGTGTATGCCGCCGCAAAGAACGTGTTCACGACGAGGTAGGCGGCGATGACGAGCCCGAAGTATCCCCGCCAAGACATCGTGAGAAGCGCATGATAGGGGCTGGTGGAGGCGAAAAAGCCTCTCCCGCGGCGGACGACGTTGAAGGTGCCGTCCTTGTTCAGGAGTCGCTCGCGGCTCTCGCTGGCGACGAACGAGCCGAATCCTAGATCGCGAAGGTCGCCTTCCGTCAGAAGGGTGGGCTCGGGTGCTACGCTCACCGCGATCCCGCCGTGCCCGACCGTCCCCGGCTGTGCTGGAGGGTCTCGATGGAACCGGCAAAGAAAGACACGTTATGGAACGCGTTCCTCGCGATCTCCTCGGCCACCGTGCGTGCCTCCTCCTCGCCTTTCCCGATCACGAAGATGCGGGTGTTATGGTCGAGCATGGGCAGACGTCCGTCGTCCTTGGCCGTCGCGACTTCACCGGAGCGGATGTGTCGCGCACCCACAATCGCGGTCAGCGTTTCCTTCCCGAGCACTTCCGACTCCCGCGAATCGATCACCACCGCCGTCTTGTCCTTGTCGAGGGTCGACCAGATCGCTTCCGCCTCGAACTGGGTCGCGTGACCGAGAGCCCGCCAGACCGGGATGCCGAGCTGGTAGCGGCGGACGTTGGTGTATCCGGCCGCCACGAGATCGGCCGCGACCCTCTTGCTCTTGCCGCAGAAGGGGCCGTTGCAGTAGAGGATGATCATCGCGGCTTTGTCGCCGCGTGTGAGCTTGCCGATCCCACCGACGTCGGACGTGTACTGCGACATCGCGAGCCCTGGTTTCGGGGCCACGGTCACCGCTCCGGGAATGTGGCTCACCGCGAACTCCTCGTAGGGGCGCGCGTCGATGATGAGGCCCGACCGGCCCGCCACCAGGCGCACCATCTCGGCCGTCGAGATTTCCGGCGTGGGCTCTCCCGACTCACCGATGATCGCCTCGGTGATCGGGCTCCCCGGCGGCGGGGGTGTCGGATCCCCGGAGGAGGTCGCGATCCCGCCAAGGCCCAGAGCCGCCGCGAGGAGCAGGACGCGGCCGGGCCCCAGGGCCGAGCCCCGAGGTACGCGTTTCCTGGTATTGTCTCGCATTCGAAACCTCGCTTTCACAGGGGAGCGGCCACGATGCTAGGCAGTATCGCTCGGGCCTTTCAAGGGCAATCCCGAGGCTCTGAGGACGCGACACGATCCCCATGACCGAACTCACGCTCAAGCATTGCTCGGTCCGCGAGTGGCGGCCGGCCGACGCCGATTCGCTCGTCCTCCACGCGAACAACATCAAGATCTGGCGAAACCTGCATGACGCCTTCCCCCTTCCCTACACCCGCGCCGATGCGGAGATCTGGATCCAGCAGGCCTCGCCGAACCACTTCGCGATCGCGGTGGACGGGGCCGCGGTCGGTGGGATCGGCCTTCACCCCGGAACCGACGTACATCGGCGCATCGCCGCGATCGGATACTGGCTGGGCGAAGCCTTCTGGGGACGCGGGATCGCGACCGAGGCCGTGCGCGCCTTTACAGAGTACACGTTCGCAACCTTCGATTTCGTCCGCCTGGAAGCGCACGTCTTCGAATGGAACCTGGCGTCGGCCCGCGTGCTCGAGAAAGCAGGCTATACGCTCGAGGCCCGGCTCCGCAAACGGGTCACGAAGGAAAGCCGGACGGTCGACTCCTTCCTCTACGCGCTGATCCGCGAATGAGCCTCTCCAGCTCGGGCGCGCGGCTTCGCGTCCTCGCGGCCGCGTTGACGTTCTCGATCGGCGGCGCCGGGATCAAGGCATGTCAGCTCACGAGCTGGCAGGTGGCGAGCTTCCGCTCGGGGATCGCCGCCGTCACCCTGCTCCTGATCCTACCCGAAGCGCGGAGGGGCTGGAACGCGCGCGCGGCGCTCGTGGGGATCGCCTACGCGACGACGGTCACGCTTTTCGTGCTGGCGAACAAGCTCACCACGTCGGCCAACACGATCTTCCTCCAATCCACCGCTCCACTCTACATCCTGCTCCTCTCGCCGTGGCTCCTGCGCGAGCCGATCCGCGCGCGGGATGTGCTTGTGATGGCGGTGGTCGTGCTCGGGATGTCGCTCCTCTTCGTGGGCACCGAGCGTCGCTACGCCACCGCACCCGACCCCTTCCACGGCAACATCCTGGCCACGCTGAGCGGCCTCTCCTGGGCGTTCACGTTGATGGGCCTCCGCTGGATGGGGCGGAACGAGGGGGCGGGGTCCGCGGCGCCCGCGGTCGTTATCGGGAACCTGATCGCCTTCTTCGTGGGGCTGCCCTTCGCTCTGCCTATCATCGGCGCGCGGCCGCTCGACTGGGCCATCGTCGGCGGGCTCGGCACGATCCAGATCGGGGTCGCCTACGTGTTCCTCACCGCCGGGATGCGCCACGTGAGGGCGCTCGAGGCGTCGATGCTGCTCTTGCTCGAGCCGGTGCTGAATCCGGTGTGGTCCTGGCTCATCCACGGCGAGAGACCGCGGGCGTGGTCGCTGGTGGGGGGCGCGGTTATTCTTGGAGGAACGCTGGTGAAGACGTGGCTCGATTCGCGGGAGGGACGGACGAAGGAACCTACGATGGCAGCGTAGTCGCGCCTTCCTCCACCACCCACCGGACCGACTTGGAGCAGGGGCACATCCCGCCGACGCGCTTCAGCGCCGGCATCTTCTTCATCGCCTGATCGCGGGTGATCGTCCCCGCCACGACCTGCCGCAGCGATTCCACATAGTGCTTCGTGTCGCGGCTCGCGAGATAGGGTTCGGGCAGGTGAGCCGCCAGATGTCTCACGTACTCTTCCACGTCGGTGAACGCTTCTCCCGCGAAACCGACCATGGTGAACGCGGCATCCCCTTTCCGCCTGAAGAACCCCTTCGCGGGCAGCTCGATCAGGTCCTCGTGGCTGATCCCGTCGTGACGAGCGTGGTCCTTCAGCAGACGCGTGGCCAGCGCCTCGGCATCCTCCGGTGACAGTTTCGGGAGCCGCGCCCGGATATAGCGCTGGTTCAAATCCGCGATCATGCGCTTGCATTCCTCGTAGTAGAGCCCTTGCGCCTCCGCGTTCTTCATGTTCTTGAATCCGAACCGGATGTTCGATTCGCCCCCCTTCTCGTGGCCGAACATCTCGAGCCCGCGCGGCATCCACTTGTTGAACGCCTTCTGGATGGCCGAGGTCGTGATGAGCGCGTTTCCCTGCGCGGCGCGCTGCACCCACCGGCGCAGCGGGATCACGCCCGCGGCGAGGTGGAACGCCTCCTCCCGCAACATCGGGGGCATCGAAGCGGCGAACGGCTTGTAGGAGCAGACGCGCTGCATCGAGAGCTGGTACTTGCCCACGCGATCGATCACCGCGGCGAAGACCACGTTGTCCACGAAGGAGTCGTACTCGAGGTTGAACGCGTCCAGAACGTGTGAGCCGGTCTGCATGGAGAGGATCTCCTCGACCATCTCCTCCGCCTTCTGCCCCGATACGCCGCTCCAGTCCTGGGAAACGAGGAGGTGGAACATCTGGTAGCCGTGGCGCAGCTCCTCGGCCATCACGCGGAGGACCCAGAAGCGGTCCTCGTCGTCCTGCGCGCGGGCGAACGTGCCCTCGTGCTGCTGGATCGATCCGAACTCCGTCGAAGCCTGCGCCCGGATGATGGCCAGCAGGTGCTTCGCGGGCTCCTCGCCCAGCTCCTCCGGCTTCTCGCGGCGCTTCGCTCCCTTGGCGTCCCCGACCTCGACTTCATCCCCCATGCCGACTTCCATCTTGGCGCAGAGGCAGAATTCGGGATCGCTCGGGAAGTACTTCTGCCAGTTCTCGGGGAGAAGCCCGTAATCCGGGAAGTTGTGACGCTGCCAGTGGAGCACGGCATCGTGGTACTTCTTGGGAAGGGTGGTCTGCTCGACGTTCATGCTAGTTTTGATCCTTGGCCGCGCTCAGTCCGATACGCATTTCGAGGGCGGTGAGGGGCGCGTCCTTGAATCCGACCGCCCGCAGAAACGTCGCTAGCTCGGAGTCCTTCTTTTCGACCAACGTGCGCACGGTCGTTGCGCCCTGGCGCTTCAGGTGCTCCACCACGGCTTCGAAGAGCTTCCTTCCGATGGAGCGCCCCTGAAAATCGGGGTCGACGCCGAAGCGCTCGATCCAGCCGCTCGTTTCCTCGAGCCCGAACTCTCCGCCTCGCAGATCGGAGAGCATGAATCCGACGACCTTGCCCCCCATCTCCGCGACCTGGCTCGCGTCGGGATCCCTTCGAAGGTAGTACATGACCCGCCGTTCCCACACTTCGGGCCGATAGACGCCGGACAGACGCTCGTCGATCGCGACGATACGGGCGATATCGAGCTCGGAGAGGGAACGGATGCGGACCAGCTCTGCGACCGCGTTCATGGGCTGAGAATATCACATCCGGCGCACGACGCGCCGTCACCAGCTGGAGCGGCGGCGGCGCGGTGATGTGGAAACACCGAGCACGCCGAATAGCCCTCGAACGAGCTCCTTCCCCACGGCGCGGGCGACCGGAGACTTGAGGATGTCCCCCACCGCATTCGGCACGGTCGACTCGGCAGCGCCCCGTCCTCCGCGACCCGCGGGCGCCGCGGCCTGCTCGACCCGCTGGGCACGGGCCTGCAGCACCTCGCGAGCGCTCTCGCGATCGACCGGCTGGGCGTACTCCTTCTGGAGCGGGGATCGCGAGACCCGAGCGGCAATCTCCTCGGGCGGGATGGGCCCCATCAAGCTCATGGGAGGCGCCATGAGCGTGGCGACGACCGGGGTCGGCGTGCCGCGCGGCGTCAGAGCCGTGACCAGCGCTTCGCCGATGCCGAGCGATGTGAGCGTCTTCGGGATGTCATAGTAGGGAGAGCGCGGGAATGTGTTCGCGGTCGCGCGGAGCGCTTTCTCGTCATCCGGCGTGAACGCGCGGAGCGCGTGCTGGACCCGGTTTCCGAGCTGCGCGAGCACGTCGGCCGGAACATCCTTCGGGACCTGCGTGACGAAGAAGATGCCGACGCCCTTCGATCGAATCAGGCGAACGACCTGCTCGATCTGCTGGAGAAAGGCTTGCGTCGCGTTCTCGAAGAGCAGGTGCGCCTCGTCGAAGAAGAAGACGAGTTTGGGCTTGTCGATGTCCCCGACTTCGGGAAGCTCGCGATAGAGCGAGGCGAGCAACCACATCATGAAGGTGCTGAAGAGCGCGGGCCGGTCCTGGATATCCGAAAGCTCGAGCACGGTCTGGACGCCGCGCCCGCGCTCGTCCACGCGGAGCAGGTCGTCGACCTCGAACTCCGGTTCACCGAAGAATGCGTCCGCGCCCTGCTGCTCCAGCTCGACGATCTTTCGCAGGAGCACTCCGGCGGTCGCTTTGGAGATTCCGCCGAATTCTTGAAGCTCCGCCGAACCGGCGCCGGTCAGGAATTGGAGGACCTCCCTGAGATCCGGGAGGTCGAGCAGCAGGAGCTTCTTCTCGTCGCAGAACTTGAATACCAACGCGAGCACGCTCTGCTGGGTCTCGTTCAGACCCAGCGCCCGCGCGAGAAGAAGCGGGCCGAAGGAGGAGACTGTCGCGCGAAGCTGGATCCCGCTTTTGCCCGTGAGGCTCACGAACTCCACGGGGTTGGGCTCGGGCGTGAACGGAATCCCGCACGCTTTGGCGCGATCTTCGATCTTGGGGTTGGAGATCCCCGGCGCCGCGAGCCCGCTCAAATCCCCCTTCAGGTCCGCCAGGAAGGCGGGAACCCCCGCCATGGAGAGCTGCCCCGCGAGAGACTGGAGGGTCTTCGTTTTCCCCGTGCCTGTCGCTCCGGCGATCAGCCCGTGCCGATTCATCATCGCGAGCGGAATACGGATATGGCTAGCGGACACGACGCTGCCGTCCCGCATGGGGGCGCCGAGGAGAAGCGTGGCGCCCTCGAAGGAGTAGCCCTCCTCCATGGTCTTCGCGAAGTCGTCTGCCATGGTCAAGAATTTGGCACGGGGCGCGCGCAAGGTCAACCGCGCCGAAAACCTTCTTGCGTCGCGTGGGTCGCTTTTCGTAGTCTCCTGCGACTGTCGAAAGGGGGGTATTCCAGGGATGGCTCACCCCAGATGATGATCTTCAGGCGGGGCGTGGTTGCGCGCGCTCTATTTGTCTCCCTCGCACTACTTTTCCTTATCCCCTGCACGGCCGCCGCTGACCAGGGATCCTTCTGGATCGCTCCTGGTGGCGGGATCGTTTGGCTCCCCAATGAGTTTCTCGTGAAACCTTCTCGCCCGGAATTCGGTGGGATCCTGGGCGCTCGTTTGTCCCCAAACTGGGCCCTTGAGGCCCATGGGACCTACATCAAGTCTCCGGGCATCAGGCCGGGCGTTTCCTCACTCAGCGTCTCGCACGTCGACGGAAACCTGACGTGGTTCCTCTCGAGCGAGCAAACGATCTCGCCGTATCTGACGGCAGGGGCGGGATTCGCCTATTTCCATAGAATCGGTGCGTCGGGTGGTACCAACCGTATCGATTTCGGCGGCGGGCTGGGCTTCCGCCTCGCCATGAGCGAAAGGACATCGTTTCGCATCGAAGGGCGGGATCTGACGTACAAGGTGCTCATCCATCCGACCGGTCCCGAGAAATACCGACACCATCCCGAGACGTTCGCGGGGATTTCCTTCTCCTTCGGCGGCGCGCCGAAAGACGAGGATCGAGACGGGGTTCCGGACAAGGTGGATCGCTGCCCCGGGACGCCGGCGGGCGTGCGGGTGGACGCGTCGGGTTGCGGGATCGACAGCGACAACGACGGGGTCTTCGATGGAATCGACGCGTGCAACGGCACGCCCCAAGGCGCGGTCGTGGATGCGCGCGGCTGCCCCGTCGACAGCGACAAGGACGGGGTCCCGGACGGACTCGACCGGTGCGCGGACACTCCCGCCGGCGCGACCGTCGATGCCAGCGGCTGTCCACACGATGCCGACGAGGACAAGGTCTACGACGGCATCGACCAGTGCCCCGGCACCCCGAAGGGATGCGTCGTGAACACGAACGGCTGCCCGACCGACGCCGACCAGGACGGTGTCTGCGACGGGCTGGACGAGTGTCCGGAGACGCCCGCGAACGCCAAGGTGGATCGGACGGGTTGTCCGATCATCGTGAGCGATAGAGAGACTCAGCTGCTTGAAACCGGGATGATCCGGCTTCAGGACATCAATTTCGCGACGGGCAAGGCGGAAATCCGCGAGGAATCGCGCGCGATACTCGACGAGGTTGGGGGTATCCTCGCACGGTGGCCCGATCTCAGGATCGAGATCGGCGGCCATACCGATTCGCGCGGCACGGCGGCGAAGAATCTCAAGCTCGGCAAGGCACGTGCCCAGGCGGTGCTCGCCTACATCACGGAAAAGTTCCTCGAGTTGGATCCGGACCAGTTCACGGCCGTCGGTTACGGAGCTTCGCGCCCCATAGCCGACAACAAGACCGAGCTCGGCCGCGCCAAGAACCGCCGGGTCGAATTCAAGGTCTTGAACAAGGATGTGCTCCGGCGCGAGAAGACGCAGCAGCGCCTGGTGCCGAAGTAATCCTGCCCATCCATTTCCGCTCATGTTCGTCGACGGGCCTACCGATATCACCGGTATGCCATTCCCCGCGCGGTGAAAAAGCGCCGGGAGCATGCCTTGCCAGGGAAGGCGGGGGGTTAGGACCGGGGATCGCGGTAACGCGGTCCCCGTCTCCGTTTTTACGCACAAACACGGATTGACCATGGCCCCGGGTTGTGGCAGCATGCCGCGTCGCCTCAAGTAACCTCGACCCAAAGAAGCGTTGGAGTCGGGGTAGGAAGCTTCAGGGCGCTTCCTTACAACCTAGGAGAAGACGCTCGTTGCCCCCCCGCATAACGAGTGCTCTCTGTTGCCGTCCTTCCTGCCGCGAGATGTCGTGGGCGTCCGGCCGCGATCCTCCTCGTAATAGCTCCTCGTTCCGTCCCCCTGGTCGCCAACGCATCATCGAACCACGGAGGTCCAATGAATCGGAGTCGTCTCACGCTTCTGGCTCTGGTTGCGGTCGCGCTCTCCTGTCTCCTCGGACCCAGCGTCGCCGCAGCCGGAGAGCCTGATGTCGGCCAAACATTAACGGACGCCCGCCAGCAGGCCGACAACGGTGAAACCGTCTTCCGGTGCGCCACCGTCGATCATGGCAAAGCGAAAACAGCCCCCGACAAGACGCAGATCGACCTCTGGATCGCGCAGAATCGGATCGCGGCCGGCGGAGTGATCCCGGTGAACTTCCACGTGATTTATTCGGGCAGCGAGGGGAACGTCCCGCCGTCGCAAATCGACGGTCAGATCCTGGTCCTCAACCGCAACTACGCCGGTCAGGACTACAACGGAAACCCGGTGCCCGGCGCCAAGAACACCGGCTACACCTTCGTGCTCGCGAGTGTGACCCGGAACAACAACCGCAAGTGGTTCACGATGACGCCGGGTACCTCACGTGAGGCCCAGGCGAAGAACGCCCTCCACGTGAATACCTCGAGCTCGCTCAACCTCTATACCTGCAAGCCGGGGCAGAATCTCCTCGGTTGGGCCACATTCCCGTGGAACCTCGCCGGCAACCCCAACATGGACGGCGTCGTGATCCACTATGGCTCGCTCCCCGGCGGCTATCTCTCGCCGTACAACTTGGGCGGGACCGCGTCGCACGAAGTGGGGCACTGGGTGGGGCTCTACCATACCTTCCAGGGCGGCTGCGACGGCGGCAACTGCTCCGGCGCGGGCGACCTCGTGTGCGACACGCCGGGCGAAGGGACGGCGACCTCCGGCTGTCCGGGGAACAAGGACACGTGTCCCGAGGCGGGGCTCGATCCGGTCCACAACTACATGGATTACTCCACGGACATTTGCTACAACAACTTCACCCCCGGACAGGACTCGCGGGCCGACTTCATGATGTCCACCTACCGCCCGGCCATCGGCTCCGCACGCCTCGCGAGCCAGAGCGCCTCCTTCAAGGCCGCGAAGGGCACCGAGGCCTACGGGCTCCGCGCGATCCCCAATCCGTTCAACCCGCGCACGAAGATCGAATTCTCGATGCAGCGTGAGGGAAACGCCCTGGTCCGTGTCTACGACATCCAGGGCCGGACGGTCGCGACGATCGTGAACGGCAGGCTCTCCCAGGGAGCGCACCGGTTCGAGCTCGACGGCGACCACCTCGCGAGCGGGATTTACCTGGTGCAGCTTCGGGTGGATGGAAGACCGGTGGACGTGCGCCGGATTTCTCTGCTGAAGTAGCCCCGTCCGGACCGCTACGGTCCGACGTGAAGCCGCCCCCTACTTTTCGGCCTTCTCCTCCTTCGCTTTCCCTTCTTCCTTCTCCGTTCCTTCGTCCTTCTCGGCGGCCGACGCTTTCTCTACCGCCGCGGCGCCGCCCTTATCGAACGCCTCGATCTTCTCCGCGAGATCGTCCGCCTCCCCCGACTTGCGGGAGATGAGCCACGCAAGCTGCTCTTTCGCCTTCGCGCGGTCGCCGCTCATGAGATACGCCTCCCCCAGATATTCGTGAGCCTCCGCATATTCGGGCTCAATGGAGAGACATTTCTGGTAGGCCTCGAACGCGCGCTTCAAGTCCCCGGTCTTCCGGGAACAGAAGCCCACCATATTCCACCCTTGGTAATAGGTGGGGTCGATCTGCGTGGCTTCGTCGAATTTCTTGAGCGCCTTGCCGAACCGCTTCTTGGCGGAGTCAGCCTTACCGGCAGCCAGGTCCTTCTTGGCCTCCTCGACCGTTTCCCACCCCTTGGCGTAGATCTTTTCCGCTTCGGCTCGACCCCGCTTCGCCGCCGCTTCCGCGGGCTGAGCGGGGGATTCGGGCGCGACCTCCGGGGGCGGCGTCTGACGCGGCGGGACGAGGAGTGCGGGGATGATGCCTAGGAACGGCCGACGCGGGCTGCGGGACGATTGCATTGTGCCTCCTGAGTAGAACCGGATTCTCGGCAACGGCGGCCCAGCGGAGGGCCGCCGGAGACCTTCATAGTTCGCCCATCCAGCCTACCAGATCGACCTTGATCCAGGTATCCTCCCCGGCCATGCACGACCCGACCACGACCCTTCTGATCCAGCTCGCGGTTCTTCTCGCCGCGGCGAAGGTTGCCGGGTGGATCTCGGTCAAGGTGGGCCAGCCGGCAGTTCTCGGTGAAATTCTGATCGGAATCCTGCTCGGGAACGTCACGCTCCTTGGCTTCCACGGGTTCGAGCCGATGAAGACCGATCCCATCCTGGCGATCTTGGCGTCCCTCGGCGTCATCCTCCTCCTCTTTGAAGTGGGGCTCCAATCGACCGTTCAGGAGATGATGCGCGTCGGGCCCTCGTCCGTCCTCGTCGCGACTCTGGGCGTTGTGACCCCATTCGCGCTCGGGTGGCTTGCGGGCGCCTGGCTTCTCCCGCACGAGACCGCCCTCGTGCACGCATTCCTCGGCGCGGTCCTCACGGCGACGAGCGTCGGGATCACGGCCCGTGTTCTCCGCGATCTGGGCTTCTCGCGGACCGTCGAGGCAAGAATCATCCTGGGCGCGGCCGTGGTCGACGACGTGTTCGGGCTCGTCATCCTGGCCGCTCTGTCGGGAATCATCACCGCGGCGAATCAAGGGGGCGGAGGGCTCAACGCCGCCGAGGTGGCGTGGATCTCGGTCAAGGCGCTCGGCTTTCTCGTTGCGGCCATCCAGATCGGGCGGAAGCTCACGCCGAGGCTGCTGGCATTAGCCTCCCGCATCAGAGTGACCGGAATGCTTCTCACGAGCGGGCTCGTCATCTGCTTCGGGCTCGCCTATCTGGGAACCTTGGTGGGGCTTTCGCCCATCGTCGGTGCGTTCGCGGCGGGGCTGATCCTCGAGGCGGGCCATTTCAAGAACTTCGAGGAGAGCCGGGAATCCAGCATCGAATCGCTGCTCCATCCGATCTCGACGTTCCTTGTCCCGATCTTCTTCGTGCTCACGGGACTCAAGGTCGAGCTCAGGTCCTTCGCGGACGGGCGAATTGTCGTGCTCGCTCTGGTCTTGACGGCCGCGGCGTGGGTCGGGAAACAAGCGTGCTCGCTCGGCGTCCTCGAGCGCGGCGTGAACCGGCTCGCGGTCGGTCTCGGCATGGTGCCGCGCGGCGAGGTGGGGCTCATCTTCGCGAACGTGGGCGCCACCCTCGCGATTGCCGGGCGGCCCGTCATCACGCCGGAGCTCTACTCGGCGGTGGTCATCATGGTGATCCTGACGACGGTCGTCACGCCCGCCGCTCTCCAGTGGGCCTTAAGCGGACGGTCCCCCGCCCGACGGAGCCTCGCGCCCCCGCGAGCGCAAGGGCCGGCCCAGGACCGTAGAGAGTAGGGCGGAAGCGGCGCGCACTCGCTCGAGGTCGGGGGAGAGCGAAGCGCCGGCCCGGGTGAGCGCCGAGATCAGATCCTCGGTGGCGACGTTACCCGCCGCCCCCGGCGCGAAAGGACATCCGCCCACACCGCCGGCCGAGGAATCGAACACGGCGATCCCTCGTTCGTAGGAAGCAAGGACGTTCGCGATCGCCGTGCCGTACGTGTCGTGGAAATGCATCGCGAGCCTGTCCTGGTCGACGTGATCGAGCAGGAGATCGAGCAGGGCGTGCACCTCCGCGGGGACAGCCTTGCCGATGGTGTCGCCGATCGAGATCTCGTCGATCCCGAGATCCAGGAGCTGCCGCACCACCCCAAGAACCGCATCGGGCACGATCTTCCCCTCATAGGGACACCAGAACGCGGTCGACACGTACCCCCGAACCGGAAGTTTTTCGCGACGCGCTCCGCCCACGACCGGTCGGAACCGCTCGATCGATTCCTGGATCGAGGCGTTGACGTTCTTGCGATTGAAGGTCTCGGAGGCGGCCGTGAACACGGCGACCTTCCGGACCTTCGCGCCCAGCGCGCGCTCGAGCCCCCTCTCGTTCGGCACCAGCGCCGAGTAGACCGTGGAATCCTCGCGCCGAATGCGCGCGAATACTTCCTCGGCGTCGGCGAGCTGGGGTATCCATTGCGGCGACACGAACGCGCTGACCTCGATCTCCTCGTAACCCGCATCCGAGAGCGCGTCCACGAAGGCAACCTTGGAGTCGGTCGGGACCGTTTTCGACTCGTTCTGGAGCCCATCCCTCGGCCCCACTTCGACCACGCGGACCTTCACGCGCGGCCCGCCGGCCCCGCGGACGGAGCGCCGGGCGTATCCCCCGCCGGCTCGAGCACGACGAGCAGATCGCCGAGCTCGACACGCTCCCCGTCAGCGCATCGCACTTCGGCCACTCTGCCGTCCTCCGGCGCAACCAGGCGGAATTCCATCTTCATCGCCTCGATCGTCATGAGGAGATCCCCTTCGCGCACCATCGAGCCCTCCGGGGCCGCCACGTGGACGACGCGTCCCGTCATCGGCGCGCGAAGCTCATCGGACGAACGCTCGGCCCTGGCCGCCGCCTCCGGGCGGTCGTGCTCCAACAGATACGATCGCCCTTCGCAGGAGACCCAGACGCCGCGCCGGCCCGGCGCCAAGGCGCACCGGAACGACTTCCCGCCCGAGCGCACATCGAACCAGGATCCGTCGCGGCTTACATCGGCCTCGATCCTTCGTCCGTCCGTCTCGAGCAGGACGTGTCCGGCCTTCCGTTCGTAGCCGAGAGACAGGGGGGTTCGGCCGTGGCGCAACCGGAGGAGGCGGCTCACGGGGTCCTGCCCCACCCCCCGAGGCGCTGCCAGGGCGAGTAACGGTCGGTCTCCTCTTCCCCATCGCCCGCGGCCTTAGGCGACGTCAAGAACGTGGCGGCCGCCGCGAGTACCGCGTCCGGAATCTCCTTCGGCGCCTGCCACTCGCGGGATTCCACCGTGTGCGTGAACGTTTCTCCCTGCCGAAATGCCGCGTCCTCCAGCAGGTCGATCAGAAACGACTGGTTCGTCACCACTCCGAGCAGCGCGGTCCCGCGCAACGCGCTCAGCAGTTTCGCTCTCGCATCCTCGCGATCCCGCCCGTGCGCGATCACTTTGGCCAGGAGCGAATCGTAATACGGATGGAGGGTCTGCCCTTCCGCGATGCCGGCATCGACACGCGATCCGTCCGCCTCGGGCCACGCGAGAAGAAGGATCTTCCCGGTCTGCGGCAGGAACCCTTGGTAGGCGTCCTCCGCGCAGAGCCGCGCCTCGATCGCATGCCCGCGCAGCTCGGGTGTGCCCTTGCCCAGCGACTCCCCGAGGGGTCTGCCCGCCGCGATCAGGATTTGCGCTCGGACGAGATCGAGCCCGCTCCGCATTTCGGTCACCGGATGCTCCACCTGCAGCCGTGTGTTCACCTCGAGGAAATAGAACGCCCCGTCGGGGCCCAGCAGGAACTCAACCGTCATCGCGCCCGCATAGGAAGCGGCGCGGGCGAGCGACGCGGCGGCACCCTGCATCCCCTCGCGGAGCGAGGACGCCACCGCAACGGAAGGCGATTCCTCGATCAATTTTTGGTGTCGCCGCTGGAGGCTGCACTCGCGCTCCCCCAGCGCCGCGACCTCCCGACCGTCGGCCAGGATTTGTATTTCGATGTGACGCGCCGGATGGACGTATTTCTCGAGGAGAAGCCGCTCATCCCCGAAGGCAGATCCCGCCTCGCGTCGCGCGGCCTCGAGCGCGGCCGGCATCTCGTCTCGGGCGCGCACCAGGCGCATGCCGCGGCCGCCTCCTCCGCCCGAAGCCTTGAGGAGCACGGGATATCCGACCCCGTCGGCCTCGCCGAGCGCGCGTTCCACGGAGTCGACCCCTTCCGCCCCAGGGACGCACGGCACACCGCATTCCGCCGCCGTCCGGCGCGCGGCGGATTTGTCCCCGAGGCGCGCCATGCTTTCGGGCGACGGGCCTATGAAGGTGAGCCCGGCGTCGCGGCATTGCTTCGCGAAAACCGCGCTCTCCGACAGGAATCCGTACCCCGGATGAATCGCGTCCGCGCCCACGCGCCGGGCGGCCTCGAAGATGGCCTGGGCGTTGAGATAGCTCTGGGCGGGAGGGGCGGGGCCGATCGCGACCGACTCATCCCCCGAGCGCACGTGCGGCGCCCCGCGGTCCGCGTCGGAGTAGACGGTGACCGACGGGATCCCCATCTCCTTGAGGGTGCGACAGACGCGAACCGCGATCTCTCCCCGGTTCGCGACCAGAACCTTTCGAAAGGGACGCGCCCCCTGGCCAACCGGAGCGCCTCGGGTGGCGAAATCCGCGCGCGCCGGGATCACTGCTTCCAGGAAGGAGGGCGCTTCTCGAGAAAGGCCCCGAGGCCTTCCTGCCCCTCCGGGGACGCGCGCAACCCCGCGATCGCCCGGATCGCGTTCTCGATCGCGTCGTCCCGGGTGAGGGCGAGCATCTCTCGGATGAGCCGTTTCGCCGTGAAGACCGCGCGCGGACCGTTTTCCGTGAGAGCTGCGACGAGGCGGTCGACGGTCGGATCCAGCTCCGCCGCCGAGACGACCTCGTGCACCAGGCCGATCTCCTTGGCCTGGGCCGCGCCGAAGATCTCCGTCGTGAGGAAATAGCGCCTCGCCGCGGATGCGCCTATTTTCGGAAGCACGAAGGGGGATATCACGGCAGGCGCGATCCCGAGCCGCGCCTCGGTGAAACCGAATTGCGCGGTGTCCACGGCGACGGCCATGTCGCAGCAGGCGAGAAGCCCCATCCCGCCTCCGAGTGAGGTGCCGTGGACGCGGGCGATCGTCGGAATGGGAAGCTCATCGAGCGTTCGATACATGGTCGCCATCCGCCGCGCGTCCGACTCGTTTTCGGACTGCGTGTAGGTCACGCTCCGGCGCATCCAGTTCATGTCGGCGCCCGCGCAGAAGACCGCGCCTTCCGCGGCCAAGACGAGAGCGCGCGGCGCCCGTTCCGGAGCCGCCTCGTACAGCGCGCGGATCTCCTCCAGCGCGCGCGTGAGCTCCCCGATCAGAACGTCGTCGAAGGCGTTTCGGACTTCCGGGCGGGCGAGCGTAACGCGGGCGGCCGGCGACTTGATATCGACCTTGATCCGGGAGAAGGTTCTCATGGGCGTCGAGAGGGGAACGCGCGCGGAAGGATGGCGCCGCCCCTACATCCTGTATACCGGGGCCGGACCCCGCGTGACCGGCGCGTTGAGAGCCGCGGAGAGCGCCAAGCCGACCACCTCGCGCGTCTGAGCGGGGTCGATCACGCCGTCGTCCCAGAGATGTCCGGTCGCGAAGTAGGGGCTTCCCTCCTTCTCGTACTTCGCGAGCACGGGGTCGGCAATCGCCTTCGCCTCCTCGGGCGACAGGGTCTTCCCCTCGCGCGCGAGCTGCTCGCGCTTCACCTGGACAAGGACCTCCGCCGCCTGCTGCCCTCCCATCACCGAGATCCTCGAGTTGGGCCAGGCGAAGAGGAAGCGGGGCCGGTAGCCGCGCCCGCACATCGCGTAGTTCCCCGCGCCGTGCGAGGCCCCGATCAGAACGGTGATCCGCGGGACCTGAGCGGTCGCGACCGCCTGAACCATCTTGGCGCCGTCCTTCGCGATCCCCCCCGCTTCATATTTCTTCCCGACCATGAAGCCGGTGATGTTCTGCAAGAACAGGAGCGGGACCCGGCGTTGGGTGCATAGCTCGACGAAGTGCGTTCCCTTGAGCGCACTCTCCGAGAAGAGCACGCCGTTGTTGGCGACCACCCCCACCGGATACCCCATCCAACGACCGAAGCCGCAGACCAGGGTGGTCCCGTAGTTCGCTTTGAATTCGTGGAACCGGCTCCCGTCCAGGAGCCGCGCGAGCACCTCCCGAACGTCGTAGGGCTGCTTTAAGTCGGTCGGCAGCACGCCATAGATCTCTTCAGGTGGGTAGGCCGGGTCCTCGGGCTCCTCGAGATCGAGGTCGACGCGTTTGACCCGATTGAGATTCCCCATGATGTTCCGGACGGTCTCAAGCGCTTCCGCCTCGTTCGCCGCCATGTGATCCACGACGCCGCTCACGCGCGCGTGGACCTCGGCTCCTCCCAGATCTTCCGGGGTGACCTCCTCGCCGGTGGCAGCCTTGACGAGCGGCGGGCCTGCCAGGTAGATCGTACCGGTTCCCTTCACGATGACGTTCTCGTCCGACATCGCGGGCACATAAGCGCCCCCCGCGGTGCACATGCCGAGCACCGCCGCGACCTGCGGGATCGCCTCGGCGGACATGATCGCCTGGTTGTAGAAGATGCGGCCGAAGTGCTCCTTGTCGGGAAACACCTCGGCCTGCAAGGGCAGAAACACCCCGCCCGAATCGACCAGGTACACCGCGGGAACCCGGTTCTCGAGCGCGATTTCCTGCGCGCGGATGTGTTTCTTGATCGTGATCGGGTAGTACGTGCCGCCCTTGACGGTCGCGTCGTTCGCCACGATGACGCATTCGCGCCCGGAAACGACGCCGATGCCGGTGATGATACCGGCGGCTGGGATTTCGTCGTCATAGAGACCGGTTGCCGCGAGCGGGCTGAATTCCAGAAACGGTGTATCGGGGTCCAGCAGCCGCTCGATCCGCTCGCGCACGAGGAGCTTCCCGCGATCTCGCTGGAGCTTCACGACCTGAGGCGGCGCCGCGTTCGCGACGGCCGTGAGACGCCGGCGCAGATCCTCGACAAGCCCTTCGTGATGCGCGCGGTTGCGTTGGAATTCGGCCGAGCCGGTCTTGAGGTGACTTCTCAATATCTCCATAGGACCCGGACACTCTAATCGCTGATCTTCCAAAGGGAAAGAGGGGAGAATCGGTCCCCGTTGGGTCTTCAGATGCGCCGATCGGCTGCCGATGAACCCCCTGACCCATCGCCATCCCACCTGGAGGATCCTGTGTCCCGAAACAAGGCCAACCTGGCCCAGAGGCAGGCGGATCGCAGGACGTGGGCCCTCCTGGGCCTGATCATCCTCGTCCTGCTGGGCTTCGTCGTCACCGTTCAGACGCTCTGGGTGTCGATCGTCCGGTCCGGATTCCTGGGCGACAACGTGCCGGTGAACGGCTGGATGCTGGTCGTGGGGCTCGTGGGGCTCACGGTCCTCTTCTGCCTGTACATCGTGCACCAGCAGACGAAGATCAACCGGTTTCGGTCGCGGCTCGTGACCGAGCAGATGGAGCTGGAACAGTCACGTGGGCGGCTCGCGGAGCTGACGTCGCTGTTTCAGCTCGGAAACAGTCTGCACATGGACCTCCCGCTGGACACGATTCTCGAAATCACGGTTCGGCGAGTGGCCAGCACGCTTCACTCCCATGACGTCGTGCCGCGCGCGCTTTGGGCTCACGCCCAGGGAGCCGGAAGTCGAGATCCGGGCGGGCGAGGGCGCGGTCGGCTGGTCGGCGCGGCACCGGGAGGCCATCTTGATGTCCGCGACCGACCGGCAAGCTCGGTTCGCGGAGCACTTCATGGCGCATCCCGACGCGGGATCCGCGCTCATCCTTCCCGTCAATTTCGAGAACCGCTGCGTCGCGGTCTTACGCGTGCATCGCGCGGCGAAGGCCGAGCCCTTCAGGCTCGAGCACCGCGACATCGGGCAGCTCTTCGCGGATAACGTGGCGGGAGTGATCGATCGCGCGCTGGTCGTGCGTCATCTGGAACAGCGGGCTACCGATCTCAAGCCCAGCGCCAAGGGGGAGCCGGCCCCGCACCTCGTGACGCCGTTTCAGGACTCCTTTCTCTCATCCGCCGAAAACGAGCTCAAAGCGCCGCTCACGACCATCCTCGCCTATTCCGAGGTGCTGGACCAGAACGACAAGCGGATGACAACGTCCATGCGGCGGGAGTTCACGGCGCGGCTTCGGGGCGAGGCAGAGATCTTCGCAAGGACAACGTGAACGCGATCTCACGCGCCGCGGCCGATGTCGTCCGGCCCCTCGCGACCGGGAAGCAGATCGACGTCGAGCTCAAGCTTGACGAGAAGATCCCCGATCAGCACATCGACTCGACGAAGATGCGGCAAGCGATCCTGCATCTGCTGCACAACGGGATTCGGTTCTCCCCTGGGAAGGGACGCGTGACGCTCACCACGTGGCTCGGCGATGACCATGTCCGGATCGAGGTTCGGGATTCCGGCCCGGCGGTCGAGCCGGAGGCTGCGCCCAGCGTCTTCGACATCGAAAACCAGGGGGAGGGGCTTTCAAAGCGGGTGAAGGATGGGCTGGGATTCGGGCTTCACCTCACCAAACGATTCGTGGAGCTGCACGGGGGCCAGGTGGGCGTCGGCGTGGGTCCGACAGGAACGGGCGCCGCGTTCTGGATTCGGCTACCTCGACAGGAAGGCCTCGAGAGCGTGATCGGTCGCGATCCGTTCCTGGAACAGCTCTGGGAGCAGAGCTAGAGCCCGATCCATCAAGCGGGCCCGATCCTTTGCCCGCCGGCCAGCGCCGCCTGGACCATCGCGAACTCCCCCACGTTTTCGAGTGTGACCATCCCGACGACCCCGCGCCCCGGCTCCACGACGGGCACCGCCGGACAGCCGCTCTCCTGCATCCTCCGGAACACGTCCTCGAGCATTTCCCCAGGCTGAGCCAAGCCGCAGTTTCGGCGCGTCACATCCGCCACCTTCGTATCGGTGCGTCCCCCCGCGAGGGCCTTGAGAAGATCCGACCGGGCGAGGATTCCGAGCGGCGGATCCGGAGCCGCCGCGCCGAGGACGGGAAAGTCCTGTTGGTGCCCGGCGAGCAATAGCTCCACGGCCCGCGAGAGGGGCTCCTCGGGACGAAGGGCTTGGAAATCGCGAATCATGGCGCGGGATACCGGAATGCCCTCGAACACGGAACGCATCTGGACGAACGCCGATTCCTGACCGGCCCCGATGAAGACGAACACCGCGATGAAAAGAAGCACCGGGTTTCCGAAGAGACCCAGAAGGCCAAAGAGGAGGGCGATCGCCTGGCCGACGTTGGCCGCGATCCGGGTCGCCCGGACGTAGTCGAGGCGCATCGCGAGCAGGGCCCGGAGCACGCGACCCCCGTCCATCGGGAACGCGGGAATCAGGTTGAAAACCGTTACGATCACATTGAACGAGAAGAGCCGTGCGACGAAGCTTCGCTCGAGCAACGTGGGGTCGCCGAGAACGACGACGCCGGATGAGACGTACAGGAACAGGAATAGCGCCGCCGCGATCACTACGTTGACCAACGGTCCGGCGAACGCGATCGCGAGTTCTTGCGCGGGTTTCTGAGGGATCCGGTCGAGGCGCGCCACCCCCCCGATCGGGAGGAGCGTGATGTCCCGGGTCACGACGCCGAACCGACGCCCCATCAGGGCGTGTCCCAGCTCGTGGAGCAGCACGCAGGCGAAGGCAGAGAGGATGAACCCGACGCCCTGCACCGCCTGCGCGCCACCGCCGCGGGCGTAGCTCGCCCAGAAAAGCCACACGATAAAGAGCAGGAACGTCGCGTGGATCCGGACCGGAATACCGGCCACGCTCGCGATCTTCCAGGCCCAGCGCATGGCGATTAGCGGATGGGCAGATCCGCGCGGCTCACGCCGCGGGAGCCGGTTTCAGCTGGATCGCGACCGGCGCGGTGAGGGTGACCTTGAGCTTCTGGCCGGCGGGCAGCACGATCTGGTCTCCCTTGGTCGCGACGGCAACCCCGGTCCCGAGCACCGCTCCGACCGCCGCTCCCTTCACGATGCTCTTCTTTCCGCCCAGGATCCCGCCCACGATTCCGCCTGCCACGGCACCGCCGCCGATCTCCTTGGCGCTCTCTCCCGCGTCCCCTTTGCCCTTGAGACGAAACGGCTCGCACGAGATCGCGTAGCTCGTGCCGTCGGCCATCGTAAGCTCCGTGAAGCGAAGCGTGAGCTCCGCACCGCCCGCGATCCGTCCCGCAGGGTCGATGTGCGTGACCTGCCCGTGAATGGTGGCCCCCGCCGGGACGATGGTCTTCTCATTGACCCGAACCGGCTCGAGCGTGCGGACCGTGACCGGATCCCCGACCTTGTTCCTGCCGGTGTCGATCGTGGTCTGCAGGGCTCCGACGAAGGCGGTCCCGGCTGTCAGCGTCTCTTCTTTTTCCTTTTCGGCCACGGCGGTATTGCGGCCGCAGCCTCCGGCGGAGACGAGCAGGAACGCGAGCGCGGATGCGAGAAGCGCGGGTCGGTGGAGCCGCATGGCGAGGGATCGTTTCATGGGTCCTCCTCGGTGGCTACTTGGCGGCGGCCGGGTAGGTCGCGCAACCGGGTGATTGTCTCTCCGCGAACCCTTGAGGGGTTGTCTTCGCTTGAATCCATGTTAGGCACCTTGATCCCCCACCAGCCATAAATCCGCAAACGACAGGAATGTAACATCTTTCCCGGGGGTCGGGATCCCACTGCGGGCTTGACACCGGGGCGAGGCAGGCACGTAATTCCCCGCGGAATCGGTCCGCGCATTCGGGTTCCATCACTCTCCAAGGAGGGATTGTATGTACCGACGGATCCTCGTAGTCGCCGCAGCACTGCTTTCTCTCTTTTGCATGGGGTCGCCGACGTTAGCGTACAGCGGGCCGGCGGCTGAGCACCCAAGTGGCGCCGTGGGATTCCATCACACCACCGCACCCCTGGGCGTGCGTTGGTGGCTCGCGAGCCAGAAGGTAGGCATCGATCTCGGATTGGGATTCCACTCGGACGACGCGGCGTCGTCAGGTTTTCCGGATGAGAAGTTGACGGGATGGGCGGTTGACGCCGGGGTACCGATCGTCGTGAAGAGCTGGCCCAGGGTCCACGTCCTCTTCCGGCCCGGGCTTCTTTACCAGAGCCAGCAGGTGGAGAATCCCGCGACGCCCACCGTGTTCGACACCGAGAATGCGAAGGACCTTTTCATCACTGGGGAGATTGAAGGCGAGGGGTTCATCCTTGAAAACTTCAGCGTGTCCGCGAGCGTGGGGCTCGCGTACGAGAGCTTCAATCCCGCGGATGTGGGGTCGCCCCCGTTCCCGGGCAACGAGACCTTCTTCACGACCCTGGGCAACAACTTCACGGAAGTCGGATTCCACCTCTACTTTCTCCACTAGACCTTAGCGCCGCCCGGCGCCAAGGAGCAGGCGGGCAGAAAAAAGGAGCCCCCGGAGTTTGCCTCCGGGGGCTTTCCCATTCCTGGATCCGGCCCCAAGCTTCGCGACGCCGCGGCCCCGGCGGGTCGGGGCTACGGCGAGAGGTAGCGCTTGAGCCAGGCGTGGATCTCGCGGTTCCAGACAAGCGAGTTTTGAGGCTTCAGGACCCAGTGGTTCTCGTCCGGGAAGAACACGAGCCGCGCGTCGATGCCCTTTGCCTTGTAGATGTTGTAGACCGCCAGCGCCTGCGTGTGCGGAACCCGGTAGTCGCGCTCGCCGTGGGTCACGAGCATGGGGGTCGTGAAACCGCGTGCGAAGCGAGCCGGGTTCCATCGGTCGATCGCGTCGAGCTTGTCCCAAGGCTCACCGCCATAGGACAGGTGGCGGCCCTGTGTAATGTCGCTTGCGTATTCGGCGAGGAGGTCGAAGACCCCCGCATGGTTGACGAGACACGCGAACCGATCGGTGTTCCCCGCGATCCAGCAGACGAGGTACCCGCCGTAGCTTCCCCCGGTCGCGGCCATGCGCTTCTCGTCGATGAACCCCGTTTCGAGGAGTACGTCGGTGGCGCGCATGATGTCGGTGAACGGCTTGTCGCCGTGCCCCCCCAGGATGCACGCGGCGAAGTCCTGCCCCCATGAGGTGGAGCCATGGAAATTGACGCAGGCGACGACATACCCTGGCGCCGCGAACGCTTGCGGGTTCCAGCGGAAGTGGAAATTGTCGCCGGCGATCCCATGCGGCCCACCATGGATGACGTGGACGAGCGGCCATTTCCGCCCTGGGTCGAAGCCGGGTGGGAGAACGAGGAACATTTGCACGCGATCGCCGTTCGCACCGGCGAACTCAACTTCGCGCACCTCCCCAAGGGCGACCTCGCTCATCAGCGCATCATTGAACTGCGTGAGCTTCCGGAATCCGCCCCCATCGAGCCGGCACGAAGCCGCCTCGGGGGGCGAGGTCAGCGACTGCGCGGTGAAGTACACCCGCCCGTCGCGCCCGATGCGCAACCCCGAGATCGTGCCGGCCTCGAGCACGAGCTTCGGAGTCCCGCCGGCCTTTCCCAGCGCGTACAGCACGACGCGTCCGCGGTCCTCCGCCTCGAGGACCAAGCTCCCGTCGGGCGCATGCTCCCACGCCGCCGGGGACCGGTCCCAGTCCTCGGTGAGGACCGTGTGCGTCCCCGCCGCCCGGTCGTACCGCACCATCCGCACCCTGTCGGCGTAGAAGTAGGGAGAGCGCTGCATACCGTAGACGATCGATTTCCCATCCCATGAGTAGCGAGGCCGGCTGCAATCGGCCGAATTGGGAGGGGTCCCTTCGGGGGTGAGGCACCGAACCGGGCCTTTCCCCGTCGTGGCCACGGTATGGACCGCCCAGCGGAGGAGCTTGTGCGGCGGCAGGCTCGAGTTCGCGGAAAACGCGATTTCCGCCCCGTCGGGGGAAATATCGTAGTGCCCGGCCGGGTCCATCAAATCGAACCAGCCGGTGCCGCCGGGCGTGAGGTCGGTCAGCCGGCGGGTTGGCAGATCGAACATGAAAAGATGCGGCCGTTCCCCGTCGAGGAGCCAGTGATCCCAGAACCGATACACCCGATCCTCGGTGATGTGGACCTTGACCGGATCCTTCGCGCGCTTCTCGAGCAGGTCCTTGGTGCCCTCGGGGGTCGGAGCCTCGTCGAGCAGCATCGCCACGAACGCGATCCTTTTCCCGTCCGGAAACCATTTCGGATCGAATACGCCGAGCGGAAAATCTGTTAACCGCTCGGCTTCCCCCCCGTCGAGCGGCATGATGTGGAGCTGCGGCTTTTCCTCAGCCCGGGCCCGCGTGAAGGATATCCACCGTGCGTCCGGAGACACGGCGGGATCGGTGCTCCCGTACTCTTCTGATGTCAGCGGGCGCGGGCCGCCCCCTTCCGTGGGAACGAGCCAGAGCCGATGCTTCCCCTTGTTCGCCTCGAGATCGTACGTGGTGACGGAAACAACGATTCCGTCGCCGTTCGGGGTGGGCTGGGGTGTCCCTACGCGGGCGACCTTCCAAAGATCCTCTGCCGTGAGTCGGCGCTTGGCTGCATTGCTGGCCGGATAGAGGAGGGTTGTCTGGCTGTCAGCGACGTGCAAACGACCTCCGGCGGGTACCGGGGACCCCGAATGCGGGGAGAGACTTCAGGACACTCGGAATCGAGGACTATATCGCGGACGCACGCTGAATTCCAGCCCGCACTTCGGAGGACTGGATTAGATGGACCTGGGCCCGGCCGAGCTCACGCAGGGCCTCCTCTCCCGTCTTCGAGTCCACCGGGCGCGTCGCGTCCACGATGACGAAAACCCGGACGTCCGGCAGGAGGCGGCGCGCATCGAGGGAGCTCCACCGAACGCAGTAGTCCAGGGTCAGGCCCGCCACGTAGATCCGGGTCACTCCCCGCGCCCGCAAGTAACCGTCGAGGCCCGTCGGGTTTCGGCCCGCGTTGTCCGAGAAGCCGGAGTAGCTGTCGACCATTGCGTCGTAGCCTTTCCGGATCACGGCCTGGATCCGCGTCTGGTCCAGATCCGGATGGAGCTCCGCCCCGCGGGTCCCCTGGACGCAGTGATCCGGCCAGAACGTCTGAGGGAGCCCCCCCAGCATTCCCTGATCGAAAGGCTTCGTGCCGGGGTGCTGGCTGGCGAAGCTCCGGTGATCCCTCGGATGCCAATCCTGTGTCGCGACCCGGATCGGAAAGAGCGGCATCAACGCGTTGATGATCGGCACCACCTCCGCGCCCCCTCGGACGGGCAGCTCACGGGCCTCCGAGATGAATCCATTTTGAACGTCGACAACGATAAGCGCTGAATTCCCGCTCATCCGGCTCTCGCCTCCTCGATGAGCCGCAAGCGCAGCTCATGAAGCTTTGGACTCAGGGAAACCCGGTATCGATGCGGGTTCATCAGCCGAAGGGAGCCCTCGGGCAGCGACCTGAGCTCCGTTGCGGTCCGCTTCGCGAGGGCGGGAAGCGCGGCGGGACTCAAGACCCGCGACCCGCGGTCCATCACCACGGTCCGTAGGTCCTCGAGCCGCGTATCGCCCGGAATCGGCGCGTGGCGAAGTGGGTGGCTCGGATCGAAGACCTGGGCGCCCGGACCGATGGTCTCGCCCTCCAGGCCGATCACGTCCATTTCGAACCCACCGTCCGGACGGATCACGCGCCACAGCTGCTTCTTCCCGGGGATCGTGCCCTTGGAAGGATCGCCGCTCACCTTGACCTTGGGTTTCCCGTCGATCTCGACGAGCTTGTAGATGCCCCCGAGCGCTCCTCCCCCCAGTCCCGCTCCGGTCACGAGCCGCGTTCCCACGCCGTAGAGGTCCACGAGCCCGCCTTCCGAGCGGATGGATTGGATCACGTGCTCGTCCAGCTCGTTGGAGGCCAGGATCTTCACGTGGGTCAATCCCGCTTCGTCGAGGAGCCGCCGCGATTCCCGACTCAGATAGGCAAGATCCCCGGAATCCAGGCGCACTCCCGACAGCTTGTGGCCGCCGGCCTCCAGCTCCTTCGCGACCGTGATCGCGTTCGGGATTCCACTCCGCAGCGTGTCGTAGGTGTCGACGAGCAGCACGCAGTCGTCCGGAAACGAGGTGGCGTACGCGCGAAACGCCTCGAGCTCGGTGCGGAAGGACATCACCCAGCTGTGCGCCTGGGTCCCCGCGACGGGAAGACCGAACGCCTTCCCCGCGGCGAGATTGCTCGTCGTGAGCACCCCCCCGACCGCCGCGGCGCGCGTGGCCGAGATCGCGCCGTCCGGCCCCTGGGCGCGCCTTGTTCCGAACTCCACCACCTTGGCGGGCGCGGCGGCCCGCACCACACGTGAAGCCTTCGTCGCGATCAAGGTTTGGAAATTGACGATATTCAGGAGCGCAGTTTCGACGAGCTGCGTTTCCGCCAGGGCTCCTTGCACGGTGAGGATCGGTTCGTACGGAAAGACCGCCGTGCCCTCCGGCACGGCGGTGACGGTTCCCTTGAAGCGAATGGACGAGAGGTAAGCGATGAATGGACCGCGGAACAGACCGATCGACTCGATGTAGTCCAGATCGTCTTCCCGGAATCTCAAGGACTCCAGGAACTCGAGCGCCGGGTCCAGGCCGGCCATCACCGCGTATCCACCGTCAAACGGGAGCTCGCGGAAGAAGAGATCGAACGTCGCGGGAAGCTGATGCATGCCTTGCTCGAAGTAACCCGCGAGCATCGTCAGCTCGTAGAGATCCGTCAGCAGGGCGGACGGCGCCACGGCTTCTCCCCCTCGGGGGTCAGAAACGGAATAGCGCGGCGATCGGTCGCGGACCGGGCATCCATGCGCGCGGAACCACGTACACCTCGCCGCCACGTTTCAGCGATTCTTCGGCGATGTCGTCAAGCACGTCGGCGTCTTCCGCGTTCATCTGCCGCGCGTGGACCTGAACCGACCCCGTCTTGCGGTCCAGGATCCCCCAGACCGATTCCTCTTCCGCGACCAGGAGCAGCTGCACGCGGCCGGTCACCGCGGCCACGGCGATCTCCTCGAGCTGCTCCGATGCGCGGCCGGTCCCGGCTCGCTCGCGATAACGCGCCACCCAGGTCTCGACTCGCTCTTGGAGCACCCGGCTCACGATCGGCCACGCCTCGGTATGGATCTGGTCCGAAGGAGCGCGCTCGTAGTTTCCCTCGAGACCGGCCTCGAGAAGGTCGGGGTAACGGTTCACCTGCCTGTAGATCGGGTGGTAGTACTTGACGGCTGCGAGCACAAGCGGCACCCGCTCGTCGCGGAGATACTCGTGCAGGCCCCGGTCGATGGTATTGAAGAACCGGAGCAGCTCCTCTTTCTTCCGCTCCTTCCCCGGGCCTCTCCCGTGAAAGACGCCGCCCTGGACCCACCCACCCGCCGCCGAAAAGGACCGGTCGTGGTGGGGAACCCCGAGTGCTTCCCGGAGGCTTGACGGCACGCCTTGCAGGTTGACCGCGCCCGCGCCGAACGGGCTCCCCTCGTAGAGGGTCACCGCGTTCTGGCTCACCGCGAGGACGAGGTACCGGCTGTTCGAGTGGAGGAATTTAAGCAGAGGTTTTGTGTGATACGTGTCCGCGACGACGACGAGCTCCGGAACGGGGATGGGGAGACGGTACACGGCCGTCGTGCTCTCGGACCGAAAGAGCGCGAGCCCGTCGAGTGAAGACTCCCAGTGGCGATCTGTCTCGAGCTGCCGCAGGGGTCCGAGGAACGCCTCCGCGTCACGGCTCTTGTACCTCGTCCCGAGAAGCTCCCCCGCCTGATGCAGCAGGGCCCGGAAGCGCACCGGGTCCTGTTTCCATTCCGGGTGACGACGATGGGTCGGCAAGTAGAGCGATAGAAGGGGCCCCGGCCCGTTGGTCAACAAGAGGCGCTGCAGCTCTTCAGCGCGGAAGGACTGAATCATGGAACGGGGGACCTCCGGGGTTAAGCGGGTTTCGGAGCGGGCGGCGGGAGCGCGCGCGCCTCGATGATGGACGCGAAGCCGCATGTGCTGTGGGTGCCGTCACAGAATGGTTTGTTCGAGGACTGACCGCAGCGGCAGAGAGAGATCATCGTGCGGCCGGCCAGATCGAACGGCCTCCCCTCCTGGTCGAGGATCGTGAAATCCCCCTCGATCCGGATCGACCCATTGTTGCGAATCGTGACCGTGGCTCCCGGCATGAATCCTCCTGGTCGTGTGCGCGATTCCGGGCGGCGGGCGATCGCCTCCACGGGAAATCGAGTTGAGTATATACTCCCCGGAACGCATGGCTCATCAATACATCTTCACGATGAAGGACCTCCGCAAGGTCTATCCCCCGAACCGCGAGGTTTTGAAGGGGATCTGGCTCTCGTTTCTCCCGGGCGCCAAAATCGGTGTGCTCGGGCTGAACGGCGCCGGGAAGAGCACCCTGCTCCGCATCATGGCCGGCGTCGAGGAGCCCTCGAGCGGAGAGGCGCGTCCCGCCAGGGGCATCAAGGTCGGCTATCTCCCACAAGAACCTGTCCTCGATCCCAAGAAGGACGTGCTGGGCAACATCGAGGAGGGCGTGGCCGAAACCCGCGCGCTCCTGACCCGCTTCAACGAGATCAACGCGAAGCTGGGCGAGGAGCTCTCCCCCGAGGAGATGGAAAGCATCCTCGAGGAGCAGGGCAAGGTCATGACGGAGATCGAGGCGAAGAACGCCTGGGAGCTGGACCGCACCGTGGAGATCGCGATGGACGCGCTGCGCGTGCCGCCCGGGGACACGAAGGTCGAGACCCTGTCGGGCGGAGAGCGCCGCCGGGTGGCGCTCTGCCGCCTGCTGCTGCAGCACCCCGACCTGCTTCTTCTCGACGAGCCCACGAACCACCTCGACGCCGAATCGGTGGCTTGGCTGGAGCGCTTCCTCAAGGAATACCCAGGCACCGTCGTTGCCGTGACCCACGACCGCTACTTCCTGGACAACGTGGCGGGCTGGATCCTGGAACTGGACCGGGGCGCGGGCATCCCCTGGGAAGGCAACTACTCCTCGTGGCTCGAGCAGAAGCAGGGGCGCTTGGCCCTGGAGGAGAAGACCGAGTCCGCCCGACAGCGCACGCTGGCGCGCGAGCTCGAGTGGATCCGCATGTCGCCGCGCGCGCGGCAGGCCAAGAGCAAGGCGCGCGTCACCGCGTACGAGGAGCTGCTGCGCCAGGAGACCGAGAAGCGCCAGGACACGGTGGAGATCTCGATCCCGGCCGGGCCGCGCCTCGGGAACCTGGTCGTGGAGGCGCGGGATCTCGTGAAGGGTTACGGCGACCGCGTGCTGATCGACGGGCTCACGTTCACGCTGCCCCCCGGCGGCATCGTGGGGATCATCGGGCCGAACGGCGCGGGCAAGACGACGCTCTTCCGCCTGATCGCGGGGCTCGAGCCCGCCGATTCGGGAACGGTCCGCGTCGGGGAGACGGTGAAGCTCTCCGTGGTGGATCAGAGCCGCGACGCCCTGCAGGGCGAGAAGAACGTATGGGAGGAGATCTCCGACGAGCAGGACGAGATCGAGCTGGGCAGCCGCACCATCCCCTCGCGCTCCTACGTGGCGATGTTCAACTTCAAGGGCTCGGACCAGCAGAAACTGGTGAAGAACCTGAGCGGCGGCGAGCGGAACCGGGTGCACCTGGCGAAGTTGTTACGTTCCGGCGGAAACCTGCTCCTCCTCGACGAGCCCACCAACGACCTCGACGTGGACACGCTGCGCGCCCTGGAGGAAGGGATCCTCAACTTCGCGGGCTCCATCTGCGTCATCAGCCACGACCGCTGGTTCCTGGACCGCATCGCCACCCACATGATCGCCTTCGAGGAAGACGGAAGCGTCGTCTGGTTCGAGGGCAACTACCAGGACTACGAGGTCAACCGGCACGCCCGCCTGGGCACGGCCGCCGACCAGCCGCATCGCCTCAAGTACAAGAAGCTCGTGCGTAGGTAAACTCCAAGAGGAGGAGCGACATGAAGACACCCGGTATCGTACTCGTCGTGTTCGGGATCGTCGCTTTGATCTACGGCATCGTGGGCTTCGACCGTCAGACCACCATGATCGACATGGGTGGAATCAAGGCAACCGCCACCGAGCACAAGACCTCCCCGGTCGCGACGGTCGTCGGAATCGTCGCCCTCGTCGGCGGAGCCGCCCTCCTCGTCCGCTCGAAGCCCAGCGCAGGATGACCGGCCCCGAGAAGCCGAAAGGCCCGCTCGACCGAGTCCTCGGCCTGTTCGCGGAGGTGCGCGGAGGCGAGGCGGTCACCGCACTGCTCCTCATGCTCAATATCTTCCTGTTGCTGGCGAGCTATTACCTCCTCAAGACCATCCGTGAGCCGCTGATTCTCGCCGCCCCCGGCGGCGGGGCGGAAGTGAAGAGCTACGCCGCGGCCGCGATCGCCGGTCTCCTCCTCATCCTGGTTCCCACGTACAGCGCCCTGGCCTCGCGTGTGTCCCGCGTGCGGCTGATCAACTTCGTGACGCTCTTCTTCATCGCCTGCCTCGTGGCCTTCTTCCTTCTGAGCGGGGCGGGCGTGGCGGTCGGCGTTCCGTTCTTCATCTGGGTCGGGATCTTCAACCTGATGGTCATCGCGCAGCTCTGGGCGTTCGCGAACGACGTGTACACGGTGGAACAGGGAAAGCGGCTCTTCGCCATCGTGGGGTTCGGAGCGTCCCTCGGCGCCATCGCGGGCTCTTTCGTGACCGGACAGCTGGTGAAGGCCTACGGGCCGTACCCGTTCATGCTCGGAGCCGCGGTGTTACTCGCGGTCTGCATGGTGCTCACCAACTGGGTGGGCGCCCGCGAAGCGCGGCAGCGGAAGCAAGACGAGCGTTCCGAGAGCAAGCCCGCGAAGGCCGACGCCAAGCCCGACGAGGGCGTGCGCGGGCGCAGTGGTTTCGCCCTGGTCTTCTCGGACCGCTACCTCCTCCTCATTGGAATCCTGATGCTCCTGGTCAATCTCGTGAACACCACCGGCGAATACATCCTCGGCAAGACGGTGGTTTCCCTCTACACCGCCGCGCACGGCGCCGCCGCGACGGGGGGGCTCGGCGAGAAGAAGGTCATCGGGGAGTTCTACGGCAACTACTTCACCATCGTGAACATCCTCGCGGCGGTCATCCAGGCATTCCTCGTGTCGCGCGTGATCAAATGGTTCGGCGTCCGGGTGGCCCTGCTGGTTCTGCCCGCGGTCGCGCTGATCGGGTACGGCGCCATGGCGTTCGTGCCGCTGCTCGCGTTCATTCGCGGAGTCAAGCTGGCCGAGAATTCGCTCGATTACTCCCTGCAGAATACGACCCGGAACGCCCTCTACCTGCCCACGAGCCGTGAGGCCAAGTACAAGGCCAAGCAAGCCAATGACACCTTCTTCGTGCGCTTCGGAGATGTCATCTCGGCGGGAATCGTGTTCGCGGGAACGACGTGGCTGGGGTTCGCCGCGCCGCAGTTCGCTATGGTGAACGCCGGTCTGGTTCTGATCTGGCTGGCCGTGGCGGTCGCGATCGGCCGGAGATTCCACCGCATGGAGACGACCACCTAAAAGGGGCGCCCTAGCTCGAGGGCCCTACTTCCGCCCGACCCGGAGCTTCGAGAGCATGGGCTCGGTGATCGGAATCTCGGTCACCGGCCCGTACTTGCTCACGACCTTCCGGATCGCCGCTGCGTTCCCCACGAACACGAACGTGAGGTCGCTCGACGGCGGCGTGACGCGCGCGAGGACCCGCTTCGCCTCCTCCACGGTCACGGCCGCGACGCGATCCGTGTAGCGCTCCAGCTCCTCGCGCGTCTGCCCGTAGAACGCGAGATCGGCGTAGGCGTTCGCGATCGCGTTCCCCGTCTCGAGGGTCGGCGGGTACTGCCCGATCATGTAGGTCTTCGCCGAGGTCAGCGTGGTGTCGGGGATTCCCCCGCTCCGAAGCGATTCCAGCGTCTGAAGCGCCATGTCCACGGCCTTCTCGGTGGATTCCGTCTTCGTATAGGAGACGATGGCCCACGTCCCGGCCTGGACGTAGCGCGGCGCGCTCACGCGCGCCCCGTAGGTCAGACCGCCCTCGATCCGGAGCGCCGTGTTCAGGATCGACGTGAACCGCCCGCCGTACGCCGTGTTCACCACGCTCAGCGGGATGCGGTCCGGGTCGGTGCGCGCCACGCCCAGGTTCCCGATCCAGAAGTAGCTCTGCGTCGCGTCCGGCTTGTCGACCAGGAGGACCCGCCGCCCCGGATGGCGCTCCGCCGGCGGCGCCTTCGGCCAGGGCTCCGAGACCTTGGCCCAGTCGCCCAGCTTGGCGCGGATCTTCGACTCCATCGCGGCCGAGCTGAAATCCCCCACCACGCTGATGATCAGACG
>WNFK01220155.1_pt2 | contig 36139 bp, 48 predicted proteins | sample 5400281 | NCBI WGS metagenome assembly WNFK01 (sample SAMN13153350, study PRJNA577476) | soil metagenome | isolation source: 20 cm soil on Douglas fir-dominated hillslope | place: USA:California | collected 2013-09-17
TGAGGGCCAGGCCACGCATCGCCTGCTCGGAGAAGATGCCGGAGACGACGATCAGGGCGAGCAGGGCCGAGACCAGCAGGTAGAGCAGGTTGTTGCCGGTATTGATCGCGGCTACCCCGAGCCCCACCGCGACGAAGAGGCACCACCATCCATCTCGAGTGGGCTTGATGGTGCGACGCGGGTGGAACAGTCGCCAGAGCGCGGCCCGCAACCGCCTCACTGCCCGGCTACCTCGGAACGGGGACGTCCTGCAGGATGGCGGCGATCGCCGCCTCGCCGTCCATTCCCCCGGCGGCCGCCCCGGGGCCGGAGGCCTTCACGATGACCCGGTGACCCAGCGCGGGGCCGGCCAGCTCCTTGAGGTCGTCGGGCAGCAGGTAGTCGCGCCCGTCGGCCAGCGCGCGGGCGCGCGCGGCGCGGAGCAGCGCCAGCGATCCGCGCGGGCTGACGCCGAGGGCGAGCAGCGGCGACTGCCGCGTGGCGGTCACCAGCGCGACCAGGTAGTCGAGCACCGACTCCTCGGCGCGCACGCGCTCGGCCGCTTCCTGGAGGCTCAGCACCTCCTCGGCCAGCACCACCGGCGCCACGCCCGCGGGCGGCAGCGCGGTCTCGCCCCTCAGCACCGCCTTCTCGTCCGCCGGGGCGGGATAGCCGATGCGGAGGCGGAGCAGGAAGCGGTCGAGCTGCGACTCGGGCAGCGGGAACGTGCCCTCGTACTCGCGGGGGTTCTGGGTGGCCAGCACCATGAACGGCCGCGGCAGCGGATACGTCGAGTGATCGAGCGAGACCTGCGCCTCGTTCATCGCCTCCAGCAGGGCCGACTGGGTCTTGGGGGTGGTGCGGTTGATCTCGTCGGCGAGCACGATGTTGGTGAAGAGCGGGCCCGGCTTGAACACGAAGTCGCCGGTCTTCGGCTCCCACACCGAGACCCCGAGCACGTCGGACGGCAGCATGTCGGAGGTGAACTGGATGCGCTGGAACGAGGCTCCGATGGAGCGGGCGAGCGCCGCGGCCAGCGTGGTCTTGCCCACCCCGGGCACGTCCTCGATCAGCAGGTGGCCGCGGGCCACCAGACCGATGACCGCCAGCCGGACCACCTCGGGCTTGCCCACCAGGGCGCGGCCGACGCTGTCCTCGAGACGACGAATGATCTCCGTCGAGCCGCCCATAGGATTCCACTATACAGTACGCGGATTTTTCGGCCGCCCGCGCGCCCTGGCCCGCGCCGGGCGCCATCGGCTACAATGCGGGCGCGATGACCCTCGAGATCCCGCCCTCCCCGCGCTGGCCCCGTGACGCGCGCGCCGCGTGCGCGTTCACCTTCGATCTCGACGCGGAGACCCTGTGGATGGCGCGCGGAGTGCACGAGCCGGTCACGCTCTCGCAGGGCCGCTTCGGTCCGGCGGAGGCGCTGCCTCGCATCCTCGCGCTGCTGCGGGCCAACGAGATCCGCGCGTCCTTCTTCATCCCGGCGTGGGTGGCCGAGCACTACCCGGACGCGGTGCGCGGCATCGCGGCCGACGGCCACGAGATCGGCTGCCACGGCGACGAGCACGAGCGGGTGAGCGAGCTACCGGCGGACCGGGAGGAAGCGATCCTGGTCAAGAGCCTCGACGTGCTGACCCGCGTCGGCGGGAAGCGGCCGCTCGGCTACCGCGCCCCCGCCTGGCAGCTCTCCGCCGCGACCCTCGGCCTGCTCGGCCGCCACGGCTTCGACTACTCGTCGAACATGATGGACCGGCTGTCGCCGTACCTGCACCCGGCAACGGGCGGGCGGGCGCTCGTGGAGATCCCGGTCTCGTGGGTGCTCGACGACGCGCCCTTCTTCATGTTCACCGGGCAGCGATCGGTCCAGCCGCCGGGCCCGGTGCTCCAGGGCTGGCTCACCGAGTTCGAGGGGATCACCGAGGCGCGCGGGGTGACCAACTTCACCTTCCACCCCCAGATCATCGGCCGCCCCTCGCGCCTGGCCTGCCTGCGCGAGCTGATCGACCACGTGCGCCACACCCCGCGCGTGTGGATCGCCTCGCTCGCAGAGATCAGCGCCAACTATCGCGCGACCGCCGCGCCCGCGGGCTGAGCCGCGGCTAGGAGCGGAACGACGGCGCGATCTCGCTCATGAACCGATCGAGCGCGCCGTGCCGATCGGTGGGGAGCAGGAACGTGGGGATGAACAGCATGCCCACCCCGGCGGCCTGGAGCCTGGCGAGCTTGTCGCGGATCTGGCTCACGCTGCCCGCCAGCACCGTGTCGCGGGCCTTCGCCTCGTCCGCGCCCATGCGCGTCATGTACGACTGCTGGATGCGCTCCACTCCGACCCGGTCGTCGGCGAAGCCCAGCACCATCACCGCCGAGCGCAGGATCTGCTTGGGATCGCGCCCGACCTTCGCGCAGTGCTCGTCGAGGATCCGCCCCTTGTGGGTGAGCGTCTCCGGCCCGCCCCACACGTTCCAGTGATCGGCGTGCTGGGCCGCGATGCGCAGCGTGACCTTCTCGCCCCCGCCGCCGATCATCAGCTCGGGGTGCGGCTTCTGCACCGGCTTGGGCATCAGCGGCGCGTCGTCGAGGCGATAGAAGCGGCCCTTGTAGCTGGCCCGCGCCTCGGTCCAGAGCGCCTTCAGCACCCGGCACGCCTCGTCCAGCCGCTCGAGCCGCTCGCGGGTGGTGTAGAAAGGGCCGGATGCCGGTAGGTGTTGCCGCTCACGATGGTGCCCACCCGCAGCCGCTCGGTGCGCGCGGCAAGCGCGGCGAGCGCAGTCCAGCACTCGAGGGTGTCGCCCACCCGGTCCGCGGTGTTGGGCATGAAGTGATCGGTGACGCAGGCCGCGTCCCACCCGGTCCGGTCGCAGTGCTGCCAGAAGCCCAGCACCTCGTCCCACGTGGTCCCGCTCATGCCGGTGAAGAGGGCGAATTTCATGGCTGGATGCTACGAGGGGCCACGCGGGAGGTCAAGTGGAATCCCGGATCCTGATCATCCATCCGGGCGCGCTCGGCGACGTGCTCCAGGCGGTGCCCGCGCTGCGCGGGCTGCGCGCGGAGGCGCCCGGCGGGCGGCTCGTGTTCGCGGGCCAGCCGCGGCTCGGTCGCCTGCTGGTCGCGCTCGGCGTGGCCGACGAGGCGCGCGCCTTCGACGGGCTGGGGCTCGAGGCGCTCTTCACCGACGAGCCCGCCCTACCCGCGCTCGCCGCCTTCCTCGGTGGCTTCACGCGTGTCGTCTCGTGGTTCGGCTCCCGCGAGCCGACCTACGTGGCGCGCCTGGGCGCGCTCGTCGCCGATCCGATCGTGGCTCGTCCGGTGCCCGACGACGACACGCCGGTGTGGCGGCATCTGATCGCGACGGTCCCTGCCACCGCGCTCGCGGAGCGCGAGGCGGTCGCGCCGATCGGGCCGGCCGCACGACCACCCGCATCCGGGGCGTTGATGATCCACGCGGGCAGCGGCGGGACGTGGAAGCAGTGGCCGGCGGAGCGCTTCGCGGAGGCGATCGCGGCGGTCGCGGCGCGGCACGCGCTACCCGTCGGCCCGTCGAGCGGCTCGTGGAGCCCGAGCTGCCGGCGCTCGCCGCCGCGCTCTCGCTCGCGCGCGCCTACCTGGGCGGCGACTCCGGGGTGAGCCACCTCGCCGCCGCGATGGGCGCGCCGAGCGTCATCCTGTTCCCGCCCGCCCACCTGCCCCGCTGGACCCCATGGAGCCCGACCGCGCGGCCGATCGCGATGACCGGCGGCGCGGACGAGATGGCGGGCGTGGTGCGCGAGCTCGAGCGCGCGCTCAGTTCTGCTTGGCGATGACGTGGTCCTTGATCTTGTCGTAGGTGGCCTTGGGCAGCACCTTCTTCTGCACCAGCTCGTCCTTGCGCTTGTAGGGACGGTTCTGGACGATCTTCTTGGCGTACGCGTCGCCGATGCCGGGGATCATCTTGAGGTCCGCCTCGCTGGCCGTGTTGAGATCCAGCGGCTCGTGCGCCATCTTGTCGTCCTTGGCGGCGGGCTTGGTGTCGGTCTTGGCCGGCGCCGGCGCGGTCTTGGGCGCCTGGGCCCAGACGGTCGGAGCCGCCAGCATCCCGGTGGAGAACAGGACGGCGACGAACAGCGCGATCAATCGCTTCATGGACTCTCCTCCTCGCGGGTGAGTGTGAATGGCTCAGCCGATCCCGAGCAGCTCCACCTCGAAGATGAGGGTCGCGCCCGGCGGGATGGCCCCGCCCGCTCCGCGGTCGCCGTACCCCAGGTGCGCGGGGATGATCAGCTTCCGCTTGCCGCCCACCTTCATGGAGATGACGCCCTCGTCCCAGCCCTTGATGACGCGGCCCTTGCCCACCGGGAACTCGAACGGGGTGCCGCGGTCCACCGAGCTGTCGAACTTCGTCCCGCTCTTGAGCCAGCCGGTGTAGTGCACGCTCACGGTGTCGCCCGTCTTCGGCCGGGCCCCGGTGCCCTCGACCAGGTCCACGTAGCCGAGCCCGGTCGCCGTCTGCACGACCTGATCGTCAGTGTGATCGCTCATGGCTCTCCTTTCGCGGTCCATAGTACCAGCGGTGCAGGCGCGACGGGGCGACCCCACAGAAGTGCAGCAGGCGCAGCGCCCACATGAGGCCGATGGTGCGGAGCGGGCCCTCCCGCTCCCACTTGCGGGCCGAGGTGGTCACCCGGTCGCGGAGGGCGGCCAGGCGCCCGCGGGCCTTGAGGCGCCGGCACAGCTCGATGTCCTCCATCAGCGGGATGTCCGGATAGCCGCCCACCGCCTCGAAGTCGGCGCGCCGCACGAAGATGGCCTGGTCGCCGGTGCAGATGCCCGTGGCGCGCGACCGCGCGTTCATGAACCAGGCGACCATTCCGAGGACGCGGCGGCGACTGTCGAAGCGCACGTCGAACCGGCCGCCGACCACGCCGGGCGCGGCGACGGCCTGCGCGACCGCGGCCTCGGCGCCGTCGGGCAGCCAGGTGTCGGCGTGCAGGAAGAGCAGCACGTCACCGCCCGCGGCTCGCGCGCCCGCGTTCATCTGCCGAGCCCGGCCGCGCGCGCCCTCGACGAGCCGGACGCCAGCCCGGCCCGCCACCACCGCGGCGGTCCCGTCGCGGCTGCCACCGTCCACCACGATCACCTCGGCCCCGGGGCAGACCCGTGCGAGGTCGGGCAGCAGCCCGACCAGGTTCGGGGCCTCGTCGAGCGCGGGGATGACGACGCTGAGCCTCATTCGCGCGGCCCGAGCGTGATCGCGTCGTAGTAGGCCACCGCGCGCTCGCCGGTGTCGTCGGTGTCGGTCATGAGCGCGATGCCCTCGATGCGGGGCGGCTCGCCGTCGCCTCCGCCTCCGACGATCCGCCGATAGTCGGCGTAGATATCGTGGGTCTCGCGGACCCAGGTTCCGGCGAGGGCGGCGCCGCTCTGCGCGACCACGATCTTGGCCCGCGCGGAGTACGCGTTGTCGAGCACCGTGCCCACCGGCAGCCGGCTCTCCCACACGTAGTTGAGCGCGAGGCCCGGCGGGTAGCGGCCGTAGAGCAGGCGCGCGGCCCAGTAGCGCGCGCGCTCCCATGCGCCGGCGGTCGCGGGATCGTACCGGAACGCCACGTACACCCGCGCCGCGTAGTCGTCGCCCGCCTTGCGGCGCGGGTCGGAGCGGGCGAGCACGCCCTCCACCTTCCAGCGCCAGGAGAGCATCCGGTGGACGCGCGGGTCGAGGTCGAGCGGCCGGTAGAGCGCGGAGGCGGACGCCTCCGCCTCGGCGCGCAGCACGAAGCCGGGCCCGTCGCGCACAACGGTGTAGCGGGTGTGGCGCGCGATGCGGGGGAACGTGAGCGCCTCCCAGCCCGGCGGCGGCGCGGCCGGGTCGGCGGGCGGGGTGAAGTCACCCAGCCGGAGCGGCTCGGCCGCCCCCGCTCCCGCGACGAGCGCGCCCAGCCCGAGCAGGACCTCGGCCAGGCGCGCGAGCCCGGCGCCCCGCATCAGCCGGTCCGCAGCAGGTCGTCCAGGGCGGCGCTGCGCCCGCGCAGCCAGCGCGGCAGCAGCGAGAGCGCGACGAGGAGCACCCCGGCCGCGCCCAGCGGCAGCACCATGCGCCGCACGTCCCACGCGCCGGTCACGATGGCCCCCGCCGCCACCGTGTACGCGACCGTCGCGGGCAACATGCAGACGATGGAGGCCACCACGTAGGCGCGGAAGGTGATCGAGGTGAGGCCGTACGCGTAGTTCTGGAGGTTGAACGGGAAGATCGGCACCAGCCGGGTGATCATCACGATGCGCCAGCCGTGCCGGGCCACCGCGCGGTCCATGCGGCCGAGCGCGGGATGGGGCGCCATCCAGCGCTCCACCACGTCGCGCGCGGCGTAGCGCGCGATGAGAAAGGCGAGCGCCGCCCCGGCGGTGGAGGCGATCGAGCTGTACACGATGCCCCCGACCGGGCCGAAGACGAGCCCGCCCAGGATGGTGAGCGGCAGGGCCGGGACGAACGCGATCACCGCGACCACGTACCCGCCCACGAAGACCGCGGGGGCCCAGACCCCGAACCCGGCGATCCACTCCCGCAGGTGGGCCACGTTGTCGAGCCGGATCACGTCGGCGAGTCCGAGCGCGCGCGCCATCGCCACCAGCGCGACCGCGATCAGGCCGACCAGCAGCAGTCGCTTGCTCAGTACTTGCCCCGGGCCCGCTCGCGGGCGGGCAGGTTCTCGAGGCAGGTGGTCCACCAGCCGGTGCGGACCGTCTCCGCGAACTCGGCGGGCAGCCCCTCCTGCTCCATCTCGCGCGCCAGTGTCTCGTGGTCGTAGGCGACGGGCACGAACTCGACCGCGAGATCGGGCCCCGCGGTCAGCACCGTGTACCAGACGTTGGTGCGCCCGTCATTCTCGGGCCGGCCGATGACGCCCACGTTGACCGCGTGGCGGGCGTCCGGCAGCGCGCGGTGCCACTTGATCCCGGTGTGCGTGCACAGCATGACGTCGGCCTCGGCCCGCTCCATCAGATGGCGCAGCAGGCCGTTCGGGGTGGCCGACTCCCACAGGAACTCGTTGATCACCCGCGGCGAGCCGTGGCACATCAGCACGCGGTGCGGACCCAGCTTCAGGCGGCGGTGCCGGGGCAGCGCCCCGAGCCACGCCTTGTTCTCGGTCGACGTGCCCTCGAAGGTGTACCGGTAGCTGATCGCGGCGTAGTGGTTGTCGCGTGGGTCGGTGTAGCCGCAGCCGCAGTCGGTGCGCCCGGAGGCGAGCGACTCGTCGTAGTTGCCCTGGATGGCGAGCACCCCGTGCTCGCGCAGCAGGGGGAACACCCGGTCGGGGTGCGGGCCGAACCCGCCCATGTCGCCCAGGCAGAACACCGCCTCCACCCCGCGCGCTCGCGCATCGGCCAGGGTGGCCTCGAGCGCGAGCGCGTTGCTGTACACGCCCCCGAGGACCGCGATGCGCCGGTACTCGCCTAGCTGTTCCGGCACGTCATCCCCGTCCGGTGACAGGTCACGCACGCCGGGTGGTAGAGGGGCGCGGGCCGGAAGGACTCGGCGAGGCTGCCGGCGGAGAGCCGCGCCCCCGGGAGGCCGGCCAGGATCGGGCACGCGTAGACGCCGCCCGCCGCCACCACCCGCGCGTCCGCGCACTGGAGCATCGAGCGGTCGAACCCCTCGAGGTCCTCGTCGGTGAGCGGCGCCTCCCCGCTCCCGGGCTGCCGGCCCAGGGCGAACACCGGCATGATCTTGAGGCGCGGCCGCTCGACCCCCTGCTCGCGGAGGAAGTCGCGGAATCGTCCGTGCATGCCGCCCGGCCCGGGATGCGCGTCCGCCGTGATCTCGGTGGCGGTCACGATGGGCAGGAGCCCGCGCGCCTTCAGGAGGCGCACCGCCTCCAACGCCTTCTCCCACGCCCCCTCGCCGCGGATCGCGTCGTTGCGCGCCCGGTCCGGATCGTCGAGGCTCACCCGGATCTCGAGCGAGTAGAGCGCGCGGGCGGCCAGCGCGGCCAGCGCGTCGGCCTGCTCGGGGCCGATGAGGGTGCCGTTGGTGAGGACGGTGGTCGGCGCGGCCTCGAGCGCGCGCTCGAGCAGGGGCAGGATCTCGCCGTGCAGGAAGGGCTCGCCGCCGGTGAAGTAGATCTCCTTCACGCCGAGCACCTCCGCCTCGCCGATGGCCCGCCGGATCGTCGCGCCGTCGAGGGGCTTGAGCCACGGCGCGCGCGGCCCGCTCGCGTTGATGCAGTGGCGGCACTCGAGGTTGCACCAGGTGCCGGTGATCTGCAGCCAGAGGGTGGAGAGCCCGAGGAACGGCGCCTGCGGGGCCGGGGCCACCGGGGCCGGCGTGACGGCGGGCTGGTGCGTCATCCGGCCCAGCCTGCGCGTGTCACGGCGGAGGATGTCACAGCGGCGTCAAATCAGACGACGAACACACCCTCGGGCAGGAAGGCGGAGACGATCCAGTTGGGCGCGTCCACGATCTCGCTGATCTTGAGATCGACCGTCACGCTGCACAGGATGTAGGCCTCCTCCCGGGAGAGGCCGCGCTCGCGCACCAGGTGGTCGATCATGTAGCGCACCGCCTGCTGGGAGGCCGCGAAGAGATCGGGGCCGTGCGCGGTGGTGGCGAACCACGGCCCCGGCGCGGTCGACGAGGGCGGCCGCGTCGTGCGCAGCTGCGGCTCGGCGAGGCCCCGGTCGCGCTCGAGCCCGAGGCGCGCGGTCACCCGGCCGCCCATCTCCACCGCGGTGACGCACACCTCGCCGTCGCCCTGGATCCCGTGGGTGTCGCCCACGCAGAACAGCGCCCCGTCCACCCACACCGGCAGGTAGAGCGTGGATCCGGCGGTGAGCTGCTTGATGTCCATGTTGCCTCCGTTCTTCCGCGGCGGCATCGTGCTGTGCCCGCCCGGCAGGTCGAGCGCGGTCCCCATCACGCCGGGGAAGGGATCGAGCGGCACCGCGAGGCGCTTGCCCGCCCGCGCGTGGGTGCCGTCGGCGAGATCCCAGATCTGCAGGTAGGGCTTCGCGAAGTCCGACTCGGGCAGCAGCCCGCGGCCGGGCCGGATCGCGGTCCAGCCGAAGTCGGCCGGCTTCACCTCGAGGATCTCCACCACCAGCGCGTCGCCCGGCCGCGCGCCGCGGACCCGCACCGGCCCGGTCAGGGGGTGGCCGCGGAAGGGACCGCGCGCCAGCACGTCGGCGTGGGTGGAGGCGCGCGAGTAGAACCGGTCGGCCGCGTCGCGGGTCTCGAAGACCACCGTGTCGCCCGGGTCGATCTCGATCCGCGGGGGGATCGCGTTGTTCCACTCGTACTGGACCTGCCCGGCGTCGAGGTGGTGGATCATGGCGGCGCTCGAAGTATACACGCGACGGGCGGCCTTGTTGCGGCCGAGACGGCGGGGGATGCTGCGCGCCACCATGTCCACCGGAGCGCTCTGGCAGGCGATCGAGCCGATCTACGCGGCCATCCTCACGCATCCGTTCGTGCGCGGGCTCACCGACGGCTCGCTCCCGCGCGAGGCCTTCCGCTTCTACGCGGTGCAGGACGCGCTCTACCTGCGGGACTTCGCCCGTTCAACGAGCACGCGGCGGGCGCCCTCGAGGTGGAGATGACGCTGCACGAGTCCTTCTTCAAGGAGTTCGGCCTCTCCCCGGAGGAGGTCGCGGCCACCCCGCTCGCGCCCACCAACGCCGCCTACACGTCCTACCTGCTCGCGGTGGCCTACGGCCGGCCGTTCCACGAGGCGGTGGCCGCACTCCTCCCCTGCTACTGGATCTACTGGGAGGTGGGCAAGACCCTCGAGCGGGCGGGCTCGCGCGATCCGCTCTACGCGCGCTGGATCGGCACCTACGCCTCCGAGGAGTTCGGCGCGGTGGTGCGCGCGGTGCTCGCCTGCACCGACACCCTCGCCGCCGCGCTCGGTCCGGACGAGCGACAGGCCATGCATCGCCACTTCGTGACCACCAGCCGCTACGAGTGGATGTTCTGGGACATGGGCTGGCGCCGCGAGACCTGGCCCGTCTAGTTTCTCCCTCTCCCCTCCGGGGAGAGGGCAGGGTGAGGGGCCGGGTGAGGGGCTGTGCTAGACTACGCGCGCATCCCCACCATCGCTCCTCCGGAGACATACACGATGAGCCGACCGAGCCGCTGCGCCGCAGGTGTCCTGGCCGTCCTCCTGGCGCTCGCGTCTCCGGCGGCCGCCGCCGAGACGGTCAAGCTCGGCGATCTGCCCGCGATCTCCAACGCGGGCATCTACATCGCGATCGAGAAGGGCTTCTTCCAGGAGCACGGGGTCGCGGTCGACATCGAGCGCTTCGCCTCCGCGGGCAAGATGACCGCGCCGCTCGCCACCGGGCAGATCGACGTGTCGGTGGGCTCGCCGTCCGCCGGCCTGTTCAACTCCATCGCGGGCGGCATGGACTTCAAGATCGTGGCCGACAAGGGCCAGGTCCGTCCCGGCTACAACTTCACCCCGCTCATCGTCCGCAAGGATCTCGTCGACTCCGGCAAGGTGAAGACGCTCCGGGACCTGAAGGGCCTCAAGGTCGCCAACGGGGCCAAGGGCATCAACTTCGACTTCTTCCTCGCCAAGATGATGGAGCACGTCGGGCTCACCTACGACGCGCTCGACGTCGTCTACATGTCCTATCCCGACGGGATCAAGGCGCTGGCGAGCAAAGCGGTCGACGCGGCCTTCGCGCCCGAGCCGTGGGGCGCCCAGGCCGAGAAGGAGAAGATCGGCACGCGCCTGTTCCTGACCGAGCAGGTGCCCGCGCTCGCCACCTTCCAGGTGGCCGCGATCATGTACAGCGGCAAGTTCATCAAGGAGCGACCGAAGGTCGCCCGCGCGTTCATGCAGGCCTACGTGCAGGGGCTCAAGCTCTACAATCAGAAGGGCGGGCTCAAGGACGCCGAGGTCGCGGGCATCCTGGCCAAGCACCTCAAGCTGCCCGTCGAGACCATCCAGGCCACCCTGCCGGTCTATCTCGATCCGACCGGCCGGCCACGGGTGCAGGACCTGGCCGCCTTCCAGGACTGGTTCCACCAGATGGGCTGGGTGAAGGAGAAGGTGGCGATGGACCGGGTGGTCGATCTCTCCTTCCTCGAATAGCCCCGACGAGGAACGGCGCGTGCTGCTGGCCCTTCGCGACGTCGGCAAGGTCTGGCACATCGCGCGCACCGGCGAGCGCGTGCCTGCGCTCGAGGCGATCACGCTCGACGTGACCGCGGGCGAGTTCCTCATCCTGCTGGGGCCCTCCGGCTGCGGCAAGTCGACCCTGCTCCAGATCATGGCCGGCCTCGAGGCCCCGTCCTCGGGCGCGATCGAGTTCCCGGCCGCCGCGGGCGACCGCGGCAAGCTCACCAGCATGGTGTTCCAGGACTACGCGCTCTTCCCCTGGCGCACCGTGCTCGCCAACGTGGCCTTCGGCCCCGAGGTGCGCGGGGTGCCGCGGCGCGAGCGCGAGGAGCGGGCGCGCCGGCTGATCGAGCTGGTCAATCTGCGCGGCGCCGAGACGCGCTACCCGCACGAGCTCTCCGGCGGCATGCGCCAGCGGGTGGCCCTGGCCCGCGCGCTCGCCAACGACCCCCAGGCGCTCCTCCTCGACGAGCCGCTCGCCGCGCTCGACTCGCAGACGCGCCGGGTAATGCAGGACGAGCTGCTGCGCATCTGGGCCGAGACCGGCAAGACGTTCGTCTACGTGACCCACAGCCTGCAGGAGGCGGTGCTGCTCGGCAGCCGCATCGTCCTGATGACCGCCGGGCCCGGGCGCATCAAGCGGGTGGAGGAGGTCACGCTGCCGCGGCCGCGCCACCTCACCGGACGCGCGGAGGCCGGGATGCTCGACCGGCTCGACGCGCTGCTCGGCGAAGAGGTGCAGCGCGCGATGGCCTCGTGACCGCGTCGCACTGGCGGCAGCTCGCCTCGGTGGCCGGCCTCCTGCTCGCCTGGCAGATCCTGGTGCAGGCCGGTCGCATCAACCCGCTCTTCCTTCCCGCCCCGCTCTCGGTGCTCGGCGCGATGTGGGAGATGACCCGCTCCGGCGAGCTGCCGTGGGCGGTGCTGGTGAGCCTGAACCGGGTGGTGCAGGGGTTCGTCTACGGCTCGCTCGCCGGCGTGCTCCTGGGCCTGCTCGCGGGCGCGATCCGCTGGGTGGAGGACCTCCTCGATCCCTGGGTCGCCGCGGTCTACCCGATCCCCAAGTCGGCGCTCTTCCCGCTCTTCATGCTGTGGTTCGGCCTGGGCAACCCGTCCAAGATCGTAACCATCGCGGTGGGCGTGCTCTTCCTGGTGCTGGTCAACACCATGGCCGGGGTGCACGCGATCAACCCGGTGCTGCTGAAGGCCGCGCGCGATCTGGGCGCGAGCCGGGCGCAGATCTTCGTCAAGGTGATCCTGCCCGGAGCGCTGCCCAGCATCTTCACCGGCCTGCGGCTCGGCGCGGGGATGGCGCTGATCCTGGTCTTCATCACCGAGATCGAGGCCACCAAGGCGGGGCTCGGCTTCCTGCTGTGGGAGGCGTTCCAGCTCATGGATACGCGGCACGTGTTCGTGGGTGTGGTAACGTTCGGCCTGCTGGGCGTGGCGACCACGTGGCTGCTGAAGGGGCTGGAGCGGGTCACCTGCCCGTGGATCCAACGCTCGAACTAGACGAAGCTCAGAGAGGCGCGACATGGCACAGGACCTCCCCGGTTATCTCGACCTGATCAAGCGCAGCCGGCCCGACGATTTGCTCGTCGTCTCGAAGGAGATGGACCCCGCCTTCGAGATCACCGCGCTGGTGGTGAAGCTCGAGCGCGAGGCCCGCCGGCGCCCGGTGGTGATCTGCGAGCGCGTGCGCGGCACGAGCTCGCCATGGGCGCCGCGCCCGACGAGATGCTGGCCACCTACCTGCGCGCGATGGACAAGCCCATCGCGCCCCGGGTGGTCACGACCGGCCCGTGCAAGGACGTTGTGCTGACCGGCGACCGCGTGAACCTCTACGACCTGCCCCAGATCCTCCACCACGAGGGCGACGCGGGCGCCTACCTCACCTCCGCGATCTCGTTCGCCAAGGATCCGACGAGCGAGACGTGGAACTGCGCCTACAACCGGCTGATGATCCAGGGGCGCGACCGCACGTCCATCCACCTGACGCTCGGCAAGCACCTCTGGGAGTTCCAGCGCATCGCGGAGTCGCTCGGCCGGCCGCTGCCGGTGGCCTTCGCCATCGGGGTGCACCCCGCCATCGCGCTCGGCTCGCTCGCCATCGGCTCCATCGACGAGGACGAGCGCGCGATCATGGGCGCGCTCCTGCGCGAGCCGCTCGAGCTGGTCAAGTGCGAGACCTCCGACGTGCTCGCCCCCGCGCACGCCGAGATGATCATCGAGGCGGAGATCCAGCCCGGCGCGCGCACCCCGGAGGGGCCGTTCGGCGAGTTCACCGGCTACAGCCTGGGCGAGCGGCAGCGCGAGGTGGTGCAGGTCAAGGCGATCACCCACCGGCGGGGCGCCTACTTCCAGGACATCACGGTGGCGCACCTCGACCACATGCTGCTCTCGACGATCCCGATGGAGGCCAACCTCTACCGAGCGGTCCGGGCCATGGTACCGTCGGTGAAGGCGGTGCGGGTGCCCGCGCCGTTCACCTGCTACGTCTCGCTCGAGCAGCGCCTCATCGGCCAGGCCAAGAACGCGATCCTGGCCGTGCTCGGCGCCGACCTCTACATGAAGCGCGTGGTCGTCGTCGATCAGGACGTGAACATCTTCGACGACCGCCAGGTGACCTGGGCGATCGCCACCCGCTGCCAGCCCGACCGCGACATCACGATCATCACCCACGCGCGCGGCTCCGACCTCGACCCCTCCACCAAGGAAGACGGCTACTCCGCGAAGTGGGGGGTCGACGCGACGGCCAAGCCGTCGCTGGCCGGCTACACCCCGCGCCACCGGGTGCCACCCGAGGTGTGGAAGCGCCTCAACCTGAAGGACTACGTCGAGTAAGACGGCCGGGGAGTCGCCCCGGGCTTGCCCCCGCTCGTGACCACCGATCGGACGCCCAACCTCGCCGCGCTCCTCGCTGACGCCGCGCGCCGGCGGCCCGATCACCCCGCGCTGGTCTGGGACGGCGGGGCGCTCTCCTGGCGCGACCTCGAGGCGCGCGCCGCCGGGATGGCCCGAACGCTCGCGCGCACCGGCGTGGGCGCGGGCGACGTCGTCGCGCTCCTGCTGCCCAATACGTGGGGCCTGGCCGCCGCGCTCTGGGCCGGCCTCGCCCTCGGCGCCACGGTGGCGCCGCTCAACCCGCTGCTGGCCGCCGACGAGCGCGAGCGCATTCTCGGGCACCTGGGGCCGAAGGCGGTGGTCGATACCGCGCCCGCCGAGGAGACCGCGGAGACGATGCCGACCGCGGCCGCGACGGCGCCCGGGGTCATCCTCTATACGTCGGGCAGCACCGGGCAGCCCAAGGGCGCGGTCCTGTCCCACGCCGCGCTCGCGGTGGCCAACGAATCCTGGGCCGGGCCGGTGATGGGCCTCACCGCGGCCGATCGGGTGCTGGCCGCGCTGCCCCTCGCGCACTCCTTCGGGCTCAACGGCGCGCTGCTGGCTCCGCTGCTCGCCGGCGTCACGGTGGTGCTGCAGGACCGCTTCGCGCCCGAGGAGACGCTGCGTGCGATCGGCCGGCACCGGGTGACCGTGTTCCCCGGCGTCGCCACCATGTTCGCGCGCATTCTCGAGTCGCCCGCGCTCGATTCGGCCGATCTGGCGAGCCTGCGCCTCGCGGTCTCGGGCGCCGCCCCGTGCCCGTGGGCGCTGGCCAGCGAGTGGCGGCAGCGCACCGGCGTGCGCATCGTGCGCGGCTACGGGATGACCGAGCTCTTCCGCCCCATCTCCTATCTCGCCGCGGACGCGACCGACCGGCCCGACTCGATCGGCCGTGCGGTACCGGGCGTCGAGCTGCGGGTGGTGGACGACGAGCTGTGGATCCGCTCGCCCGCCGCGATGGACGGATACCTGCGTGCCCCGGAAGAGACCGCGGCGGTGCTGGCCGACGGCGGCTGGTTCCGGACCGGCGACCTCGCTTCCATCTCCGACGACGGCTACGTCAGCATCGTGGGGCGCAAGCGCGAGCTGATCCTGCGCGGCGGCTACTCGGTGGTGCCGGGCGAGGTGGAGGCGGCGCTGCTCGGTCACCCGGCGGTGGCGGAGGCCGCGGTGATCGGCGTAGCGCACCCGGAGCTCGGCGAGGAGGTGGCCGCGTTCGTGACGCTGCGGCCCGGCACGAGCGCGGAGGCGCCCGAGCTGATCGCGTTCTGCCGCGAGCGGCTGGCCGGCTACAAGTATCCGCGGCGCGTGACGGTGGTGGAGGAGATGCCGCGCAGCGCGACCGGCAAGATCCTCAAGGCGAAGCTGCGGTAGGGAGGCGAGCGGCGTGGAGGTGCTCCCCCCACGCCGCCCCTATGTGAACGCGCGGCGCTCGCCGCGCGGCTGGTTGGCGCTACTTCTTGGGCTGCTCGGGCGTCTTGGTGTCCGGCGCCTTCGCCGCCGAATCGCCCTCGCTCTTCTTGGCCGCCTTCTTCTTGGCGGTGTGCTTGGCCTTGCCGTCCTTCTTGTCCATCTTGTCCATCTGGGTGTCGCCCTTCGACGGCGCGGGAGTCGTGCTCGGCGCCGGCGTGGTGGGGGTCTGCGCGAGCGCGGGACCGGCCACCCCGAGGGCAAACACCGTCGCGGCCACGAGGGACATCACGTGATTCGTCTTCATGGAGAACTCCTCTCTCTTCATTGAGTATTGGTTTGTGAGTTATTGGAACAGGTTCGTGAAGAAGCTCTTCACGCTGTGGCCGAACGATACGGCCCCTTCCTTGGTTCTGGTCCAGGCCGACTTCGCCTCGGGCTCCGCGGCCCGTCCCGCCTCCTTGACCCGGTCACCCGCGGTCTCCGCGCCACCGACCACCGTCTTGCCGATACCCTTCGCGGTATCCTCGACGCCGCGCCCGATCTGCTTGGCGCCGCTCTCGACCTGCGCGGCACCTTCCCGCGCCTTGGTGTCGTCCGCCGCGCCGGCCGGCGCGGCCGCCGCGATCAACGCCAGCAGTGCGACGAATCCGCTGAGCCGGCTCTTCACCGCCCTCTGCATCTCCGTCCTCCTTGTCTCGTGGGTGTAACTTTGTGATCCACGAGAAAGTTCACCGGCAACCCACATGCCAGCGAAGATCGGGAGCGGGCGAGGCGAATCGACCGTCCGTGGCTCGATTGGCGAGGCGCCGCGACGAGCCCTTGGGAGGAATTACACGGCGGCGTGTAAGGATTACCAGGAGAAGACGTGCGTGGGTGTCAGCTCGACGATGACCGAGTCGGACTCGCCGAGCGCGGCCTCGCGCGCGTACTGCGGATACTTTGCGTAGAGGCGGCGGCGCAGGGCGCGGAAGCGCGATCCCCGCTCGACCACGCGCCCTCGGCCCTGCACCATCACCCCGGTGATGTGCGACCAGTCGTCCGAGTAGAGATCAACGGTGAGGGCAAGCCGCGGGTTCGCGCGCACGTTGCGGACCTTGCGTCCCCTGCGGCCGGAGCCGAAGTAGATCTTCCCGCCCGCCACCACGTGGCAGACCGGAACCAGATGCGGCATCCCGTCGCCGACGGTGGCGACGCGCGCCACCCGCTCTCGCTCGAGCAGCTTCGCCTGGGCCTTCGTCAATCGCATGTGTCGCCTCCGTGAAGATCGAGTGTACTCCACGGACGCATTGACCCCCGGTGAACGCTTGATGTAGATTCCACCGCATGAAAAGCAAGGCATCGACCAAGAAGTCCAAGACGTCGTCCGCTCGCGCCAAGGCCAAGCCCCAGCCGAAGCCGGCGGCCCGGAAGGCGGCGGCCAAGGCCCCTGCGGCCCGGGCCACCGTCGCCGCGGCCCCCAAGGCCCAGGCCTACACCCCGAAGCCGATCGAGGGGATCGGCTGGGCGCCCTTCCGCTACAGCCGGTAGCTCCTCCCTCGCGCGCCCGGAGCCCCGGGCGCGCCCGGGTCGGGCGCGTGGCCGTGCTGAGCGCCCTCCTCCTGCTGCCCCTGGCCGCCGGGTGCGCGGCGGTGGAGCGGCTTGGCCAGAACTGGTGGGAGCTTCGGCGGGATTCGTCTGGCCAAGCCCCGGATCCCGCCTCCACCCCGGACGCGGTCATTCAGGTCTACGCGGCCCGCACGGTCGGGTGGCGTGGGGTGATGGCCGTTCACACCTGGCTGACCCTCAAGCCGGCCGGGGCGCCCGGCAACGGGGCGCCAGCCATCCGGGTGAACCGGAGCGGGCCTGACAACTACTGGTTCGGGAGCCGGCCCGAGCTGCTGGTCGACCGGCGGGGTGAGGGTGTCGACGGGCTGATCACCCGCGTCCAGGCCGCGGTCGAAAGCTATCCCTACGCGGCCAGCTACCGGACCTGGCCGGGGCCCAACAGCAACACGTTCACCGCGTACCTGGGGCGGGCCGTCCCCGAGCTACGCCTGGATCTGCCCGCCACCGCCATCGGCAAGGACTTCATCCCCGGCGGGCTGCCGGTGGCCATGGCCCCATCGGGCACCGGCGTGCAACTCTCCCTCTTCGGCCTGCTGGGCGTGCTGGCCGGCGTGGACGAGGGGCTCGAGCTGAACGTGCTGAGCCTGACCTTCGGGGTGGACCTGAAGCGGCCGGCGCTCAAGCTGCCGGTGGTGGGCCGCCTGGGCTTCAGCCAGCGGCCGCCACCCCCGGCCCCCGAGTGATCGTCTCCCAGCCCGCCTCGGCCAGCGGCCGCGCCCGCTCGCCGCGGGCGCGGGCATTGACGTCGTTGGCGGTGCCCGCGATCACTCGGCCCATGATGCCCTGGGCGATCGCGGCCAGCCGGAACATCGCGAAGGCCAGGTAGAACTCCCAGTCCGGGATGCCCGAGCGGGCGGTGCGCCGGCAATAGGCGGCGACGTACTCGGCCTCGGAGGGCAGGCCCATCTCGGCGAGCGGCGCGCCCAGCACCCCGCCGAGCGTGCTGGGTCCGAGACGGTACGGCATGCAGTTGTAGGCCAGGTCCGCGAGTGGACTCCCGAGAGTGGAGAGCTCCCAGTCGAGCACCGCCACCACCCGGGGCTCGGTCGGGTGCAGGATCAGGTTGCCGGGCCGGAAGTCGCCGTGGACGACGGTGGGCCGCTCGTCGGCGGGCACGTGCGCGGGCAGCCAGGCGATGAGCTGCTCCATGGCCTCGATGCGCTCGGTCTCGGAGGCGCGGTACTGCGTGGTCCAGCGGTGGATCTGCCGCGCGAAGTACGAGCCCGGCCGGCCGTAGTCGGCGAGCCCGGTCGCCTCGAGGTCCACCCGGTGCAGCGTCGCGAGCACCTCGTTCATCGAGTCGTAGATGGTGGCGCGGTCCGACGAGCTCATCCCGGGCAGGAGCGGGTCCGCGACCACGCGCCCGCGCACCCACTCCATGATGAAGAACGCGGTGCCGATCACCGCGTCGTCCTCGCAGAGCGCGTAGGTGCGCGGCACCGGCACCCGGGTCGACGCGAGCGCGGTGATGATGCGGTACTCGCGATCCACCGCGTGCGCGGAGGGCAGCAGCTTGCCGGGCGGCTTGCGACGCAGGACGTACTCGCCCCCCGGAGACGAGAGACGGTAGGTCGGGTTCGACTGGCCACCCTGGAACTGGGTCACGGTGACCGGCCCCTTGAAGCCTAGGACGTGCCCGGCCATGTAGCGCTCGAGCGCGGCCACGTCGAAGCGGTGGGTCTCGCGGACCGGAATGGTGTCGGTGGTGGAGCTGACCTCGGCGGCGTTGCTCGCGGTGCGATCCGTGGTCATGGGCGACGGGTTCAGATTATGCCGTAAGTTTGCCCTCGCGTCACTCCACCACGTAATCCGCCCGCAGCAGCAGTGACGGCGGGATCGTGAGCCCGAGCGAGCGGGCGGTCCGGAGGTTTATGACCAGCTCGAACGCGGTGGGCTCCTCGACCGGGAGGTCGGCCGGCTTCGCGCCCCGGAAGATCTTGTGCGCGAAGCCGGCCGCGCGGCGATACATCTCGGGGTAGTTCACCCCGTAGGCGACCAGCCCGCGCGCGAACTCGGTGGACGCGTACATCGCGGGCAGCCGGTGCTTGGCCGCGAGGTCGACGATGATCCACTGATTCGCCTGGGTGAGCGTGTCGAGCCCGACGATCATCGCGTCCGCGCGCAGCCGGACCGCGGTGGTGAACGCGGGCTCGAGGTCCTCGACCTTTCGCACGTCGAGCAGCAGGGGCTCGATGTCGATCGACCGGGCCGCCTTCTCGATCTCCCGCCACTGGGACGGCAGCGCGGGGTTGCTCATGTTGAGGAGAGCCGCGAGACGGGTCGCGCGCGGGACCAGCTCGCGCAGCAGCTGCACCCGCTTCGGGTAGATCTGGGTCACCGCCGCGCTCAGCCCGGTGACGTTTCCGCCCGGATGGGCGAGGCTGTCGACGAGGCGCTGGCCCACCGGATCGCCGACGCCGATGATCACCACCGGAATCGCGCCCGCTCCGCTCTTGGCCGCGAGCGCCGCCGGCGTGCCTCTCGTCACGATGAGGTCCACCTTGAGGCGCGCCAGCTCGCTCACCAGCCCCGGGCAGCGCTGATCCTGGCCCTCGGCCGATCGGTACTCGATGACGAAGTGCTCGCCTTCGACGTAGCCCAGGTCGCGCAGCCCGTGCCGGAAGCTCTGCACGTTGACCGCATTGACCGCGATCGAGGTCCGCTCGATCATGCCGATACGAAAGAACCGGTCCGGCTGCTGGGCCCGGGCCGCGAGCGGCGCCAGGAAACCGGCGCCGACCAGCCCGCCGAGGAATGCCCGTCGGCTGACCGGCGCCGTCGCCGCGCGCGCGAGATCCCGCTCGATCATGGCTCCCTCCTTTTCGTGATGATGGGCTGCCTAGCCCGGCGGCTGCCGCGGGGATCGAAGGCAAGCGTGGTGCCACCGGCGCTACATCGAAAATGCACTCGGTTGCAGACCGGCGCCGAGCGGGGATTCGGGCAAAGAGGGCGCCTCGTGGGCGTTGTGCCCGAGCGGGCTGCGCCTCGCGCGATGGTGCGCTTACTGGGTGCGAGTGACGAGGGGCGTGCGCCGCGGGCGCTACACCGCGGGCGCGGACGGCGCGTCGCGCGGCGGCAGTGGGTCGGCGCGATCGTGGCGCTGCCGCCACGCGAGGGTGAGCGTGGTGATGAGCAGCAGGCCCATCGTCCCGCCCACCGCGCAGGCGCGCAGGACGCCCCAGCGCTCGGCCACCGTCCCCATGATCAGCGCGCCGATCGGAGTCATGCCCGCGAACACCAGCGCGTAGAGCCCCATGATCCGGCCGCGCAGCTCGTCGGGCACCGTGATCTGCACGGTGGTGTTGCAGGCGGTCATGAACGTGATCTGGGCGAAGCCGAGGGCCATCAGCACCACGACGGCCAGGCCGAATCGGTGCACGAACGAGAGCGCGATGAGCAGGACGGACGCGGTCAGCGCGGGCGCCACCACCGCCCAGAGCGGCGGGCGGCCCACCGAGAAGGTGGCCACCGCGAGCGCGCCGATCACCGCGCCGACCCCGAGCGAGGCCATCAGCAGGCCGAAGCCGTGCGCGCCCTCGTGGAGCACGTTGCGCGCGATCAGCGGCACCAGCACGTTCATGTTGACCACGAAGAGGCTCACCGAGAGCAGCAGGCCGAAGACGAGCGCGATGCGCGAGGTGCCGAGCGCGTAGCGGACGCCCTCCGCGATCTCCGCGCCCATGCCGAGCCCGCTCCGCGGGCGCGGCGCCCCCTCGGTGCGGATCGCGGCCAGCGCCGCGATGACGGCCAGGAAGCTCAGCCCGTTGAAGAGGAAGGCGGCCGCGGTGCCGTAGCGCGCGACCAGCAGCCCCGCCGCGGCCGGGCCCACCACCCGCGCCCCGTTGAACACCGCCGAGTTGAGCGCGATCGCGTTCATCAGGTCGCCGCGGGGCACCAGGTGGGCGATGAATGACTGCCGCGCCGGCATGTCGAGGGTGTTGGCGAGCCCGTAGAGCGCGGCGAGCACCGCGACGTGCCAGAACTGCACATGGCCGCTCCAGACGAGGGCGGAGAGGGTGAAGGCCTGGATCATCAGCGCGGTCTGGGTGCCGATCAGCATGCGCCGCTTGTGCACGCGGTCGCTGATCGCGCCGCCCAGGAACGAGAAGAGCAGGATCGGACCGAACTGGAGCGCGCCGATGAGCCCCAGCCGAAACGGGGAGTTGGTCAGCTCGAGCACGAGCCACGACTGGCCCACGCTCTGCATCCACGTGCCGATCAGCGAGACGAGTTGGCCGCTCCAGAACAGCCGGAAGTCGCGATGACGGAGGGCGCGCAGGCCCGCGGGAACAGCCATGGTCCGCTATATTGTGGTACACGCGGCGGCTGCGCGACGACGAAGTGATGGCGAGTACCCCCCCGGCTCGCCGGATCGCGGTCGTGGCGCCGTGATTGACAGGTCTCCTGCCCCCCGCCTACCGTAGTCACCGACCCAGAGCTTGAGGCTCGGGCAGAAAGGAGGACCCGCAGCGATGACGCGCCGGAGCGACCGGATGCCTCGACGCGCCTTCATGGCAATCATCGCGGGGGGCCTCCTCTCCGCGCCGCTCGCCGCCGCGGCCCAGCCGGCGGGGAAGGGGCCGCGCATGGGGTATCTCAGCAGCGGACGCAGGCCCACTGCCCCCGATGATGTCTCGGCCGAATCGATCAGGATCATCCGCGAGAGCCTGGGAGCCTTGGGGTACGTGGAAGGACAGAACCTGGGCATCGAGTATCGCTTCGCGGAGGATCGAAGCGAGCGCCTGCCCGCTCTCGCCGCCGACCTGGTCGCCCTCCAGGTGGATCTCATCCTGGCTATCGGGCCGGCCTCCGTTCGAGCCGCGAAAGGCGCGACGTCGACCATTCCCATCGCGGCGTTCGATCTCGAGAGCGATCCCGTCGGGGCCGGGTTTGCCGCCAGCCTTGCGAGGCCGGCGGGGAACATCACCGGTATCTTTCTCGATCAGGCCGAGCTGGTCGGGAAATGGCTCGACCTGATCAAGGAGGCCGTTCCCGGCCTCTCACGCGTGGCGGCCCTTCGGGAGGCGGGGGCCCCGATGCTTCAGGTGAGAGCGATCGAGACCGGCGCGCGGGCGCTGGGACTCAAGCTCCAGGAGCTCGAGGTGCGGGAGCCGCGCGAATTCGCAGGCGCCTTCGCGGCCGCGACGCGGGGCCACGCGCAGGCGGTCGTGATCCTGTCGTCGCCGACAATTGCTCGAAGCGGCGCGCAGCTGTCGAGCCTTGCGATCGCGAGGCGCCTGCCTACCATCTCCCTCTTTCGAGAAAACGTGACGGCGGGTTGTCTCATGGCGTATGGACCGAGCCTCACGACGGAGAGGCAGCACGTCGCGTCCATCGCCGCGAGGATCCTGAAGGGAGTGAAGCCGGGTGATCTCCCGATCGAGCGACCGACCCGGCTCGAGCTGGTCATCAACCTCAAGACCGCCAAGACCCTCGGCCTGACGATCCCGCCGTCGCTTCTCCAGCGGGCGGATCAGGTGATCGAGTAAGCGAGGTCCCCGGATGTCTCGCGTCGTTGCCGTCCCGTTCCGCGGGCTGCTGGGCGCGCTGGCGCTGATCGCGCTCCTCGCGCCGCCGGGGGGCCCCGCGCCGCGCAGCCTCGCCGGGCAGTTCCTTGTGGCGAGCGAGCGGCTCGAGAACTCGCCCTTTGCCCGCACCGTCGTCTACGTCGTCCGGCACGACGCGGACGGCGCGTACGGCCTGGTAATCAACCGGCCCGGGCCCGAGCTGCCCCTGGCCCCGCTGCTCAGCCAGCTCGGCCTCGACGACCGCGGCGTCACCGGGCGCATCCGCACCCACGGGGGCGGACCGGTGGAGGTCGGACGCTGGGCGGTGCTGCACAGCGGGGAGTACGCGGTCACGGGCACCGAGCGGCTGGCTCCCGACGTCGCGCTCACGTCGGAGCCGGCGGTGCTCGCCGACATCGCGCACGGGAGACGCGGGAGCGTGGATCACGGTGCCCGCCGACCTCGACATCCTCTTCGACGACGACTACGCCACCAAGTGGGAGCGCGCCACCGCCCGCCGCCGCCTGTCCATCTAGCCGTCAGTAGGTGGGGGCGGGGACGCTGGCGATCGAGATGTTGAGGATCGCGGGGACACCCGCGCGCATGGCGCGGTCGAGCGAGGGCGTGAGGTCGGCGGCGCGCTCCACATGCTCGCCGTGGGCGCCGAGGGCACCGGCCAGCTGGTCGTAGCGCGACGGGCGCAGCGCGCAGCCCACCGTGCGGTCCGCCCCGTAGTGCTGGATCTGCAGCTGGTGCTCCGCGTTCCAGCGCGCGTCGTTGCCCACGACGGTGACCACCGGCAGGCCGTAGCGCGCGGCGGTGTCGAGCTCGAAGGCGTGGAAGCCGAAGGTGCCGTCGCCCAGCGCGGCGATCACCGGGCGGTCGGGGTGCCGGAGCCGGGCCGCGATGGCCATCGGGATGGCCGCGCCGATGGCCCCGGCGATGCCGTTGATCAGCCGCGGCGCCGCCTCGACACCGGCCTGGATCCACTGGCCGAACTCGCCGCCGTCGACGACCAGGATCGCGCCGCGGTCGACGTGGGGCTGGAGCGCCGCGGCCACCCGCAGCGGGTGGAGCGGCGCCTGATCCGAGCCTCGCGCTGCCGCCCAGCCCGCCGGCGTCGTCGCGCGCGCCCGGCGGACCTCGTCGCCCCACGCACGATGCGACCACGGCCGGCCGCGCGCCGCGCGCGCCAGCTGGTCGGCCACCACCGCGGGATCGGCCGCGATCCCGAGCGTCGCGCCGCCGCGCAGCGACGCGGCGTCGGCGTCCACCTGGATCACGCCGCAGCCGGGGGCGTGGTGGGCGGGATCGGCGAAGCGCACCACGAAGTCCGGCTTCTTGCCCAGCAGCAGGAGCAGATCGGCCTCCCTGAGCAGGGGCGCGGCCAGGTGCAGCCACGGGTCGTTGAAGCCGCGCGGGCTCTCCATCGGGAGCGCGGGCACCCCGGTCGTCTCGACCAGGCGCTCGACCGCGGCGGCGCGCGGCCCGCGCGCCATCGCGGGCCCCAGCAGCACGAGCGGGCGCCGCGCCGCCCCGAGCCGCGCGAGCACACGCTCGACGCTCTCGGCCGGCGCGGCCGCGTGCGCCTCGCGGGCCGATGCGCGCGCCGGCATCCCGTCGCCCACCTTGGCCTCGAGGAGATCGCCGGGCAGGCTCACGTGAACGGGTCCCGGGCGCCCGCTGCGGGCCAGCTCCAGCGCGGCACCGATGTCCTCGCCGAGCCGGCCCGCGTCCTTGGCCAGCCACGAGGCCTTGGCGACCGGGGCGGCCACCGCGGCCTGGTCCACCTCCTGGAAGCCGCCGCGGCCGAGCTGGCCGAGCGGGGCGTGCCCGCTCAGCAGCACCACCGGCGACTCGGCCATGAGCGCGGTGTAGAGCGCGGAGACCGCGTTGCAGTGGCCGGGCCCCGCGGTGACGAGGGCCACGCCCGGCTCCTCGGTGAGGCGACCCCACGCGTCCGCCATGTGCACCGCGGCCGCCTCGTGGCGCGTGTGCAGGATCGAGAGCCGGCTGCCGAGCGTCGCGTCGTAGAGCGACAGGATGTGGTTGCCGGAGAGCGAGAAGAGGTGGCGGACGCCCGCCGCCTCGAGGGCCTCCACCACCAGGTGCGCGCCGGTCCGACTCATGGGAGCCGGGGCGCCCTCACCGCACCCGGCCGCGCGCCGCGACCGGCCACACCACCTCGACCGCGCCGCCGCGCACCCCGTAGACCTCGTCCACCATGTTGGTGACCACGCAGCAGTGGTTCGGCACCACGCTCACCACCTCGCCGACCTTGGGCCGCTCCGCGCACCCCGCGAAGTCCACCACCGCGTGCTCCTCGGAGAGATGCGTCACCTGCGCCTCCGGGTACTCCATCACGTGCCCGTAGCCCTTCATGTGGTAGAGGTCCGAGGTGAGCACCTTGCTCCCCGCGTCGAGCACCCCGCGATCATCGGTGGGCCGGCTGACCACGGTGGCGCGCACCCGCATCGCGCACTGCTCCCACGTCGCGGTGCCGCTCGAGACCACCATCGCGTCGTTGTAGACGCACGTGCCGGCGCGATGCTCGGTCAGCATCGGGAAGCGGTCCACGGTGGCCAGCGCGGGCGTGCCGCCGCCCGAGACGACCTCGACCGGCAGGCCCGCGCGCGCGAACAGGGGCAGCGCCTGCTCGAAGAACTCGCGGGTGTCGGGGTCGCGGTTCGGGAAGGTCATCAGGCCCTTGAAGCGGAGGCCGGGGCGCGCGGTGGCCTGCCGCGCGAGGGCGAGCGCCTCGTCGGGCGACTGCACGCCGGTGCGGCGGAAGCCGGTGTCGCACTCGATCAGGAACGGCAGGTCATGCTGGGCGCGGCGCGCCGCCTCCGACAGCTCGCGCGCCACCACGTCGTTGTCGAGCACCACCGCGAGGCGCGGCACCCGGCGGGCCAGCGCCATCAGCCGCTCGGTCTTGGCCGGCCCGAGGATGTTGTAGGTCAGCAGCACGTCGTCGGCCACGCGCGCGTCCGCGAAGACCTCCACCTCCCCGAGCTTCTGGCAGGTGATGCCGACCGCGCCCGCCGCCATCTGCATCTTGCCGATGGCCGGGATCTTGTGGGTCTTGATGTGCGGGCGGTTGGCGATCCGGTGACGGTCGAGGTGGGCCTGCACGCGACGGATGTTGTCCTCCATCACGTCCAGGTGCACCGTGACGGCCGGCGTCTCGAGATCGGTGATCGCGGTCATGGACGAGCCTCCTCGCGGCCGGCCACGACGCTGCGGGCCCGGCCCCGCTCTCTTATATCAGAAGTGGGTTGGCCTTCGAGCAGCCGCCGGCATAGACTCAGCCATGCTTCCGAGACCGGCCGGGGCGCTGATCGGCGCGGTCGCCCTGGGATTCCTGGGGGCGCTCGGCGCGCCCGCGCCGGCGCCGGCCCAGGAGAACTTCGAGATCCAGGTCTACGGCTCGGAGACCGTTGCTCCCGGCTCCACCATGGTGGAGCTGCACAGCAACGTGGCTGCGGATGGCACCACCCGGACCGAGAACGGCGTCCTGCGGACGCAGGGGGCCTTCCACGAGACCCTCGAGATCACCCAGGGCTGGACGTCGTGGCTCGAGACCGGCTTCTACGTGTTCACCTCGATCCAGCCCGATACCACGTGGGAGTGGGTCGGCAGTCACATCCGCCCGCGGGTGCGGGCGCCCGAGAGCTGGGAGTTGCCGGTCGGGCTGAGCCTCTCCGCCGAGATCGGGTACCAGCGCCGGGCCTTCTCGCCCGACACGTGGACCGTCGAGTTGCGTCCGATCATCGACAAGCAGTGGTCGCGCTGGTATGTCGCGATCAACCCGACCTTCGAGCGGGCGATCGTGGGGGAGAACGTCGGGCGCGGCTTCGAGTTCTCCCCCGCCGCCAAGGTCAGCTATGGTGTCACGCCCAAGGTGGCGGTCGGCCTCGAGTACTACGGCGCGCTCGGACCGGTCACCCATCTCGACCGCGGCCGCGATCAGCAGCACCAGATCTTCCCGGTGATCGATCTCGACCTGGGACCCCGCTGGGAGTTCAACGCGGGAATCGGGTTCGGGCTCACCCCGAGCACCGACCGGCTGATCATCAAGATGATCCTGGGCTATCGCTTCGAGTGGGACGGCGGGGGCAAGTAGGCCCCGGGGCCTTTTGCAGCCGCCGGCCTAGCGGCCTAGGCTCTTGCGCTTCCAGAGCTCCCACGGCCGCCCGAGCGTGCCCGCGATCGACGCCTCCGCCCGCGCCGCCTCCTCGGGGCTCAGGTAGGTGACGTGGCCGCCGCCGAGCGCGATCGCCTGCGCCTGCAGGCGGGCGTTGACCTCGGTGTACACGCTGCGGAAGACCACCTGGGGCAGCGACGTCCCGACCGCCACCGCGCCGTGCCCACGCATCAGGACGACCGGCCGCGTCCCGAGCGCCTGGGCGAGCGAGCGGCCCAGCGCGGGCGTGCGCACCAGCATGTCGCTGTCACCCGCCGCCGCGTGGATGTCCCACACCGGCACGCCGCCCGACAGGAACGCGCTCATGTGATAGAGCGGGCGCAGGGGCGCCCCGGTTACTCCGAACGGGATCACCGAGGGCGAGTGGCTGTGCACGATCGCCCGCACGTCGGGTCGCGCGCGATAGATCTCCCCGTGGATGAACCGCTCCAGGTAGCTGGTGCGCCCGGCCGCCGCCACCGGCTCGCTGTCGAGGCCGTACTCGAGCACGTCGGCCGCGGTGACCAGCTCGGGCGCGATCGACCGCGACATCAGGAACCGGCCAGGGTCGCGATCGTGCCGCGCGCTCACGTGACCGTAGCCGTCGAGCACGCCCTGGTCGACGAGGATGTGATTGGCCGCGACCAGGTCCTCGAGCAGCTGCGGGGCCGGCGGGCCGGCGGAGGCCGACTGCGGGGCGCCCGGCCGCGGCGCGGCGAGCGCCGCGCCGAGCGCCGCCACCGCGCCGGCCACGAAGCGACGACGGGTCACCACGATCATGGGGTCTCCTAGGGCGCGGAGACGGACTGCCCGTTTCCGCTCGAGGTGACGGTGAAGGAGTCGCCCTGCCGCGCGTACACGTACGGAGACCAGCCGGTCGGCGGCGTGGGGATGGAGCCGAGCACGGGGCCGCACGGCGCGCCCCCCACCGTGGTCTGCGTCACGAGGGCCTCGAGGGACTCGGGCAGGGCGCCGCAGGTCACCCGATAGGTGTTCACCGCGGTCGCGATGGTCTGGGCGTCGGTGCGCGCCTTGGTGGTGCGCGCCAGCGGCAGATCCTCGCGCACCGCCTTTTCCTCTCGCTCGCACCCGGAGAGCGCGAGCAGCAGCCCCGCCACGATCGCCATCCGGCCGAGAGTCCTCACGCGCCCGTCCTTTCCGCTCGAGAAAATCCGACGCGGCCGTCGAGTTGTGACAGAATCATACGCCGCTCGGGCGCTTCCGGCCAAGCGGCGACCCTCACTCAAAGGAGATCACGATGAGCATCAAGCGACACGGCGTCGGCCCCCGGCTCAGCCAGGCGGTGGTTCACGGCAACACGGTGTACCTGGCCGGCATCATCGCGGGGGATCCCTCCGCGGATGCCAAGGGCCAGACCGAGCAGATCCTCAAGAAGATCGACGAGCACCTGGCCGCGGTCGGCAGCCACAAGTCCAAGCTGCTCTCGGCCACCATCTACGTCGCCAACATGGGGATCTTCGGCGAGATGAACTCGGCGTGGGACGCATGGATCGACCCCGCCAATACCCCGGCCCGGGCCACCGTCGAGGCCCGGCTGGCCGCCCCCAAGTACCTCGTCGAGATCATGGCGGTTGCGGCGATCTGATGACCGATCCGGCGGCCCGGCGATTCGAGGGCAAGGTGGTGCTGATCACCGGCGCCGCCCGCGGCATCGGGCGCGCGACCGCGGTGCGCTTCGCGGCGGAGGGCGCGCGCCTCGGGCTCGTCGACCGGGCGCGCGACGGGCGCGGTCAACGTGAAGGGCGTCTGGCTCGGCATCAAGACGCTGGCCCCGCTGCTCCGGGCCCGCGGCGCGGGCGTCATCGTGAACACCGCCTCCATCGCCGGGCTGCGCGGGTCGCGCAACGTGGTGGCCTACACCGCGAGCAAGCACGCGGTGGTCGGCCTCACCCGCACCGCCGCGCTCGAGCTGGCGCCCGCCGGCACCATTCCGCTCCGGCGCTACGGCCAGCCGGAGGAAGTCGCGGCGCTGGTGGCGTTCCTCTGCAGCGCGGACGCGGGCTACATCACCGGCGGGATCTACACGGTGGACGGCGGCTCGATGGCCCGAGCCACTCGGCTCGGGCGGCCCGCGGTCACGAGCCGAGGAGCCCGACGCCCGGCTTCTCAGCGGCCGGCACCGGCCAGGCGTCCGCCGCGGCGGTGTCGAGCTTCTGGAGCGCCGGCATCACTTCCTTGGCGAAGAAGCGCAGGTTGCGCTCGGCCTCGTCGTACGGCATGCCCGCGTAGCCGAAGACACCCACGTAGTGGCTGTTGCCGGTGCGCGCGTGGATGTCGAGGATCTTCTCGTAGCACTGCTCGGGCGTGCCCCACACCTGGAGGTTCACGAAGTAGTCGACCACGGTGTCGGTGCCGTACTGCTGGATCTTCTCCGCCATCTTGCCGTAGTACTCGTAGCCTCTGGTGTGGGCCAGATGGTCGCCCTGGAACTGGTAGTGGTCGAGCACGGTCTGGTAGTAGCCGCCGATGTAGCGCCGCGCCATCTCCTGGGCGCGGTCGGCGCTCGCGTCGCAGAAGGTCCAGCCCGCCGAGATCGGGGCCGGCGCGTCCACCCCGTTGGCCCGGCGGTAGACGTCGCGATACGCGTCCAGCTCGCGCGCCACTTCCTTCCACGGCTTCTGGGGGATGATCAGGATGCCCACGCCCAGCTCGGCCATGATGTGCACCGACTCCGGCGAGACCGCCGCCGCGTAGGTGCGCCCGCGGAAGCTCTTGAACGGCGCGGGCCGGATGGCCGCGCGCGGCTGCTTGACGTAGGCCCCGTCGTACTCGCAGTAGCCGGTCTCGAGCCCGCGCAGCAGCATCTCAGCCGATTCCACGAAGCGCGGGCGCGACTCGTCCATCGACAGCCGGAACCCGTCGAACTCCACCTTGCCCGCGCCGCGGCCCAGCCCGAGGATGAGCCGGCCGCCCGACAGGTTGTCGAGCATCGAGACTTCCTCGGCCACCCGCATCGGGTCGTGCCACGGGAGCACGACGACCATGGAGCCGAGCTGCGCGTGACGGGTGCGTCCCGCCATGTAGGAGAGGAACTGCAGCACGTCGGGGCACATCGTGTAGTCGGTGAAGTGATGCTCGACGCCCCACACCGACTGGAACCCGAGCGGCTCGGCCAGCTCCGCGAGACGGAGCTCGTTCAGGTAGACGTCCCGATCGCTCTGCGCCTTGCCCGGGTTCTGGAAGACCGCGGCCATCCCGACGTGCATGGTGGGTTCCCCCTCGCCGGGATGGTACGCGAGGGGGAACCCGCCGGGCAAGCCGGGGTCAGGCGACGCGACGGAGCGGACGCGCGGGGGCCGGGGCCTCGGCGCCCCGCCGCACCACGAGCTCGAAGCCGCGGGGCACGCGGGCCAGCAGCACCGGCCACACGTCCTCCAGCATCCACTCCCAGCCGCCGGGCACCGACACCACCACCTGGCCCTGCGACCAGAGCGAGCGCGGCGTCACCTGCACCGACACGAAGGACTCGCCGCCCAGCTTGCGGTCCACGAGGGACTGCACGTAGGCGCGCGTCGCGAGCGCGCGCGACTCGCTCCGGTCCCGCTGAACCCGCCAGGCCAGGGGGCCCACCACCAGGATCAATCCGATCACCGTCGCCACCGCGATCTCGAGCATGGCTATCTCCTTCCGCGCATTGAGATGCCTGGGGAGGGCCAAGAGATTCCGCTCGATCCCGACAGGGAAAGGTGGAATCCCTTGGCCGCATTGCGGCATCCAAAAGGCGATTGAGGAAGGAGGAAGTGATCATGGCAAAGCGCATTCTTGTTCCTTTGGATGGCAGTGAATCCGCGGAGGCCGCCGCGACCCTGGCGGCCGACCTGGCTCGGAGCAGCGGCGGGCACGTCCGGCTCTTGCAGGTCCGTCCGGTGCCGGAGCACCGGGTGAGCTCGGCCGGGCGCGTGGTGGCGTTCGCCGATCAGGAGATGGAGCGGGTCGCCGCGGAGGGCCGCGACTACCTCGAGACGGTGGAGACGCGGCTCGGGGCGGTGCCCACCGAGGCAGTGGTTCGCTTCGGGGAGCCGGCCCAGGAGATCCTCGTGGAGGCGGAAGCCTTCGACGCCGATCTCATCGTGCTGACCGCCGAGCGGCGGGGCTGGCTGGCCCGCTTCACGGGCGGGGGCCTGGGTGAGCGGCTCCTGCACGCCTCTCCGGTCCCGGTCGCGCTCGTCCGCGCCGCCTGAGGTTCCGCGCGATCCAGCCCGGCCCGCTCGGCCGAGCTGGAGCCGTCGTCTCAGTCGTAGAGCCGCCCGCGCTGTAGCCGCCGGTGGCAGTGGAATAACGTGTACTCGATGGTCCGCGCGGACACGCCCAGAGCACGGGCGTGTCCGCGCAGTCGCGTCAGGTACTGCTCCCACTGGGCGAGGGTGAAGGCCCGCCCGCGCCGATTGCCGGCGACGGAGCGGATGCTGAAGAGCAGCTGCCAGCAGCGGATGTCGAGCACGCCGTAACGCGCCGGATCGATGAGGGTGAGGATCGCGGATGCGGTGGCCACGCTCACCCCGGGCAGCTCGACGAGGTGGGCGATGCGCGCCCGCTCGTCGCGCGCGGCCAGCGCGGCGGCTGAGACCCGCCGGATCGTCGCGGGCCCGCTGCGCTCGTAGTGGAGGCGGGAGCGAGGGCTCTTCCACCGGCACATGGCGAGGAACTCGCCTCGCGTGAAGCGCCCCGCCGCCTTGACGTGGGCGAGACGTCGGATGAGCGCGGCGGTGCCCGGGTCTTCCCGCGTGATCAGCTCGCGCCGCAGCAGCGCTCGCAGGCTCCGGTAGGGCACCCGCTTCAGCGGCATCGCCGGCGCCTTCCGCCGTTGCGCTCACGTGCGCCAGGCATTATCGTACCCGCCATGACCGAGCCCTTCGTGACGCTTCCCGAGATGCACCGCGCGGCCCGCGCGCGCCTGCCCCGCACCTCGTACAACTTCGGCGCGGGCGGCACCGAGACCGAGGCCACGCTCCGCCGCAACCGCCGCTCGCTGCGGCGCCTCGCCATCCGCCAGGACATCCTGGTCGACGTGCGCCAGATCGATCTCTCGACGTCGCTGCTGGGGGTGCCGCTCTCGTGGCCGGTGGTGATCGCGCCGATGGGCGGGCTCGTGCTCTTCCATCCCGAGGGCGATTGCGAGATGGCCCGCGGGGCGGCCAAGGCCGACACCCTGCAGTTCCTGAGCGGAGCCACCGGGTGGTCGGTGGAGGCGGTGGCGGCGGCCAGTCCCGGGCTCAAGATGTTCCAGCTCTACCACATGGGCGATCGCGCGTGGGTCGCGGATCTGCTGGCGCGGGTGGAGGCCTCCGGTTATCTCTGCGTGTGCCTCACCGTCGACGTCCAGGTCTACAGCCGCCGCGAGCGCGACATCGCCGCCCGCTTCACCCCGCGCGAGGCGATGTCGAAGGCGCCGAATCCTCGGCCGCCCGACTCGGAATACCCGGCGCGCCTCACCTGGGCCGACGTCGAGTGGCTGCGCAAGACCACGCGGCTGCCCATCGGCCTCAAGGGCATCATGACCCCCCGCGACGCCAAGCGCGCGGTCGAGGCGGGGGTCGAGCTGATCTGGGTGTCCAACCACGGGGGCCGTCAGCTCGACTCCACCCAGGCGAGCATCGACGCGCTGCCCGCGGTGGCCGACGCGGTCGGGGGCGCGGCCAGCCTCATCGTCGACGGCGGCTTCGCGCGGGGGACCGACGTGATCAAGGGCATGGCGTGGGGGGCGAACGCGGTCGCGGTGGGCCGGACCGCGCTCTGGGGCCTCGCTGCCGACGGCGCGGCCGGCGTGGCCTGCGCCATGGACATCCTCCGCCGCGAGCTGCGCACCTCCATGGCGCTGGCCGGGCAAACGAGCGTGCGCGGGCTCACCCGCGACGCGGTCTTCCGGGTCGATTGAGCCGGCGCCGCGCGCTACATGAACCCCGGCGCTTCGAACTCGCAGAAGCCGCCGCGGAGCTCGTCGAGACGCCACCAGCCCCCGCGCCGCGCGCAGATCTGGGCCAGCTCCTCTTCCGTGTACGCGGGCCCGAAGGCGACCGGCCCGCACCCCGCGAGCGCCAGGGCCAGCAGCAAGCCGGCGACGCCCCGCACCTACTGCATCGGCGAGTACGAGGTGGGCTTGAGGATCTGCGCGGTGAGCCGGCGCACCAAGGGGCCGTTCTTCTCGGTCTCGGCGAACTTGGCCAGCCGCTCCTGGTCCGCGAAGAAGCCGCCCCACTTCTTCTCGCGATCGGCCAGGCTGTCGTACGCGAGGATGTAGATGAGCTGGTCCGAGGAGCCGCCCAGCTCGTTGGTCCAGAAGCCCACTACCTGGATGTTGTGCTTCTTGAAGAAGCCCATGGTGATGTCGGCGAAGCGCCGGTTGAGATCGGGGAGCCGGCCGGGCATGGCGGAATAGGTGCGGAGCTCGTACACCATCGGGATGGCCTCCTGAGGCGCGCGGTGGATGCTGTCTGCCGCGACTCTAGGCACGCACATCCGCCGTGTCAAGTCGCGTGACCCTTCCCCGCGCCGCGTCCGTCACTGCGCGTGTCGGCCTCGTGCTCACGGTGGCGGGCGCGCTCGCGCTGCTGCTCTCCGGCGTGGGCACCCGGTGGGACTGGTGGGACTACCGCACCGGCTTTCTCGTGCTGCGCTGGACGCTCTATGCGGGGCTGGGCGTCATCGTGGTGGCGCTGGCCGGCCTCGTGCTGGGCCTCCTCGCCCGCACCGGCCGGAGCCTGCTCGTCTCGTTGATGACGCTGGCGCTGCTCGCCGCCGTCGCCGCGGTGCCGGTCGGCTACTTGCGCACCGCGGGTCGGGTCCCGCCGATCCACGACATCACCACCGATCCGGACGATCCCCCGCGCTTCGTGGCGGTGCTCCCCTTGCGGCGCGGCGCGCCGAATTCCGCAGACTACGCCGGCGCCGCCCTGGCCGCCCAGCAGCGCGCGGGTTATCCGGATCTCGGGCCCGCGCGCCTCGCGGCCCTGCCGGACCAGGTCTTCGCCCGCGCGGTCGAGATCGCGCGCGGCCTCGGCTGGCAGATCGTGGCCGCCGTGCCCGCGGAGGGCCGCCTGGAAGCAACGGATCGCACGCGCTGGTTCGGCTTCCGGGACGACGTGGTGGTCCGGGTCACCGCGGAGGGCACCGGCACCCGGGTGGATGTTCGCTCGGTCTCCCGCGTGGGCCGCAGCGATCTCGGCACCAACGCGCGCCGGATCCGGCGCTTCCTCGAAGCGGTACAGGCCGCGTCAGGCCGGCCATCGGGCTCTTCGTCGCCCAAGGGCTGATTCAGGGCTTTACGGAGACCCTCTCGACGAAGTCGCGCCTGAGGGTGAGGCCCAGACCGGGGGCGGCGGGGGCCAGCACGTGGCCGTCCTCGAGCTCGACTCGCTCCTCGACCAGGTCGTTGAGGAGCGGGTTGTGACCGCGGGAGAACTCGAGCAGGTTCACGCACGGGGTGGAGACGGCCAGGTGCAGGCCGGCCGCGAACAGGATGGCCGAGCCCCAGAGGTGCGGAGCCACCGTGAGCTCGTGGGCCGCCGCGAGGGCCGCGATGCGCTGGGTCTCGGTGATGCCGCCCGCGATCGCCACGTCGGGCTGGCAGACGTCGACCGCGCGCGCCTCGATCATGTCGCGGAACGCGAAGCGCGTCTGCTCGCTCTCGCCCGCCGCGATCGGGATGTCGGTGGAGGCGCGCACCTCGGCCTGGCCGGCCAGGTTCTCGGCCGAGACCGGCTCCTCGAGCCAGCCGAGGTCGCAGTCCTCCACCTTGCGCGCGAAGCGCTGGGCCTGCCGCACGCTCCAGGTGCCGTGGGCGTCGACCATGATGCCGACGTCGAGTCCGAGGGTCTCGCGCACCTCGCGCACCCGCGCCGCCGAGTCGTCGACGCTCTTGTCCTGCAGCCCCACCCGCAGCTTCACCGCGCGGTGGCCGCGCTCCACGTACTGGGTCATCTGCTTGCCGATGGCGCCGACCGGCGCCCACCCGCCGCTCGCGTAGGCGGGGATGCGCTCGCGGTACTTTCCTCCCAGGAGCCGCCACACCGGCTGACCGAGCGAGCGGCCGAGCAGGTCCCAGCACGCGATGTCGATGCCGCTGATCGCGCAGAGGGCGAGCCCGCGGCGGCCCATGGTGGGAAAGGTCCGGCCCTCGCGGGTCGCGTAGTGGGCGCGGGAGCCGTTGTAGAGCGTCTCCCAGATCCCGGTGATGTCTCGAGGATCGCGGCCGATCAGGACCGGCGCCATCTCCTCGCGGATCAACGTGACCATCGCCGCGTAGTTGCCCAGATTGCCGACCGCGGCCTTGGCCTCGCCGAGGCCGATGAGCCCGACGTCGGTCTCGATCTCGACCAGGCACATGTTGAAGGTGTCGTTGCGGCCGAAGTCGCTCACGTGGGCGTGCTCGGCGGGAATGGGCGCGCTGTCAATTCCGAGCGCCGGTCAGTCGAGACCGAGCGCGCCCCAGAAGATCGGCTCCGGGTGCAGGCGCACGCCGAAGCGCTGCTCGACGCCGGCTCGCACGCGGCGGGCGAAGGCGGCGACGTCGCGGGCCCGGGCGCCGTCGTGGCAGACGATGGCCAGGGTGTGACGCGTGGAGAGGCCGACCGGCCCCTCGGTCTGCCCGCGCGTGAAGCCGGCGCGCTCGATCAGCCACGCCGCGGAGAGCTTCACCTGGCCGTCGGGCTGCGGCCAGCGCGGCATGGAGAGGCCGGCCGCGCGCGCGTCGATCAGGGCCAGCGCGTCGGCGGTCACGATCGGGTTCAGGAAGAACGAGCCACAGCTTCGCGCGTTGGAATCGCCCGGGTCGAGCACCATCGACTTGGAGCGTCGAACCTTCAGCACCGTCTCGCGCACCTCGGTCAGCGACGGCCGCGCGAGGCCGCGCGTCTCGAGCTCGCGGGCGATGTCGGCGTACCGCACGTTGGGAGGTCCGCCCGGGGTGAGCCGGTAGCTCACCGCCAGCACCACGTGGCGGCCGGCCGCCCCGCGCTTGAAGAGGCTGTCGCGGTAGCCGAACCCGCACTCGGCCGGCCCGAGCGTGACCACGCGGCCGCTCTCGCGGTCGAGCGCGCGCACCGCGGTGAGCGTGTCGCTCACCTCCTGGCCGTAGGCGCCCACGTTCTGGATGGGCGTGGCCCCGACGAGACCCGGGATGCCGCTCAGGCACTCGAGGCCGGCCCAGCCCCGCTCGACGACGTGCTGCACGAGCCCGTCCCAGGGCTCCCCCGCGGCCGCGGTCACCTCGATCGCGCCTGGCAGGTCACGGGTAGTCACCCCGCGGAGCGCGATCTTGAGCACGAGGCCGTCGACCCCTTCGTCGGCGATCACCAGGTTCGAGCCGCCGCCGAGCACGCGCACCGGCAGACGACGGACGCTCGCCCACTCGACGGCCGCCGCGACGGTCGCCTCGTCGGTGGCCTCCACCAGGTAGCGGGCGGGCCCGCCGATGCGGAGGGTGCAGTGGGGCGCGAGCGGAGCGT
>WNFK01160841.1_pt1 | contig 36068 bp, 30 predicted proteins | sample 5400281 | NCBI WGS metagenome assembly WNFK01 (sample SAMN13153350, study PRJNA577476) | soil metagenome | isolation source: 20 cm soil on Douglas fir-dominated hillslope | place: USA:California | collected 2013-09-17
CGCCCCCGAGGTTCAACCCCGCCACCGCCGCCTTGTAGGTCATGCCGCGGGCGAGGCGCAGGCAGTCGATCAGCGCCTCGCGGTCGGACTTGTAGCTCCAGAAGCGCGTGCCGCCGAGCGCCGGACCGAGCGTCGAGTCGTGGATCACGATGATGCCGCGGTACCCCGACGACGGCTCGTAGCACAGGCTCACCTGCTCGTGCTCGTGCTCCTCGAGCAGGGCGAACAGCGCGCTCGCGTCTTCCTTAGCCGTGTTCGGGCTCGAGAGCGAGAGCGCGCGCGATGACGATCCGCTGGATTTCACTGGTGCCTTCATAGATCTCGGTCACCTTTGCATCGCGAAAGAGTTTCTCGACGGGAAAGTCCCGCATATAGCCGTAGCCGCCAAACAGTTGAATCGCCTGCGTCGTGACCCACATCGCCGTCTCGGACGCGAACAACTTCGCCATGCTCGCGAACGTCGTGACATCTTCACCGGCATCCTTGCGCACCGCCGCCCGATGGGCCAGGGCACGCGCGGCTTCCGTGCGCGTCGCCATGTCGGCCAACTTGAACTGCACCGCCTGGAAGTCCTTGATCGGCCGGTCGAACTGGCGCCGCTCGGCGCAATACTTGATGCTGTGCTCGAGCGCCCGCCGCGCGATGCCGACCGCCTGCGCCCCTATCCCGAGGCGCCCGGCATCGAGGCCCTCCATCGCGTACACGAATCCCATCCCCGCCTCGCCCAGCAGCGCGTCGGCGGGCAGGCGCAGGTCCTCGAGCGCGATCGTCGCCGTGTTCGACGCCCGCAGCCCCATCTTGTCCTCGGGCTTCCCGGGGCGATAGCCCTTCGCATTGGTCGGCACGATGAACGTCGAGATCCCCTTCGCACCGCGCCGCGCCTCGGGAGTGTCGGTGCGGACCATGATCATCATCAAGTCCGCCGTGCCCGCGTTCGACGCCCAAGCTTTGGAGCCGGTGAGGATCCACTCTTCGCCGCTCCTGACGGCTTGGGCGCGTAACGACGCCGGGTCGGACCCGGCATCCGCCTCAGACAGCGCGAACCCCGCCAGCAGCTCGCCGCGCGCCATGGGCCGCAGCCAGCGCTCCTTCTGCGCCGCCGTGCCGTGCTTGACGAGCATCGTCATCGGGATCGCGTTGTGGATGCCCATCGAGACGGAGATCGATGCGTCGGCCGCGGCGATCTCCTCGAGCGCCATGATGTACGTGAGCGAATCGAGCCCCATGCCGTCGTATTCTTCCGGCGCGCACATTCCCAGGAAGCCGAGCTTGCCCATCTCGTCGATCACGTCGCGCGCGAAGTGCTTGGTGCGATCCCATTCGGCCGCGAAGGGCTCGATCTTCTCGCGCGCGAATTCGCGCGCCAGCTCGACTACTTGGAGCAGCTCAGTCGCGGTAGGCATAGAACCCCCGCCCCGATTTCCTGCCCAGCTGCCCCTCGGCCACCATCTTCTCGAGCAGCGGCGCTGGACGATACTTCTGCTTGTCGAGCCCGTCCTGCAACACTTTCATGATCGACAGACACACGTCCAAGCCGATCAAGTCCGCGAGGGCTAACGGCCCGAGCGGATGGCTCATCCCGAGCTTCATGACCTGGTCCACGGCTTCGGGCGTCGCGACGCCGTCCTGCACGCAGAAGATCGCCTCGTTGATCATCGGCATGAGCACTCTGTTTGATACAAACCCTGGAGCGTCGTTTTCCTCGACGGGCGTTTTGCCCAACGCCTTGGCGACGTCGACGGTTTTTTTCACGGTGTCGCTCGACGTCTCCTTTCCACGAATTATTTCTACGAGTTGCATGACAGGAACCGGATTCATGAAATGCATGCCGATGACCCTGTCCGGGCGGTCGGTGTGCTTGGCAATCTCGGTGATGGAGATGGACGAGGTGTTACTGGCGAGAATGGCGTTAGGAGCCAGGAGTCGGGATACAGCGGCCAAAACCTCAAACTTGATCGTGGGATTCTCGATCACCGCTTCCACGAGGATGTCGGCACCTTTCACGGCATCGAACGAGGTACTCGGCTTGATGCGCGCAAGCGTTCCAACTCCTGATTCCCGGCTCCCGACTCCTTTTCTCACCAGCTTCTCGATGTTGGTGGCGATCGTCTTCATCGCGCGGTCCAATGCCTCGGGGGCGAGATCGACCAGCGCGACGTCCCACCCGGCCTGCGCAAACACGTGCGCGATGCCGTTGCCCATCGTCCCAGCCCCGACGACGGCGACCCTGCTCACGCCTGCGCCTCCGCGAACGCCTTCTGGCGCGTCACCAGGTACGCGCTGCCCGCGAACAGCGCGATCGTCGCGACGAGCCCCCCTTCGGGACCGAAAGCGCCGCCGTCCACCCAGGCATGCGATCCAGCCGTGTACTCCACCACGGGCACCTGGAACGCGTACCCGCTCACCGGCGCGTCGAACAGGATCGCGAGCCCGGCGTTCCAGCCAAAGTGCGCGCCCCACGCGAGCGCCATGCCGCCCGCGGAAAAGAACGCGATGGACAGCCAAATGGCCGCGAGGGCGACGTTGACCGTGCTGAACACCGTCGCGTTGGGATTCTTGGCGTGCAGCAAGCCGAACAGCAACGCGAGTAGCAGCATCGCCGGCAGCACGCCGAAGGCGTCCGAAAAGCGTCGCAGCGGGAATCCGCGGAAGCCGAGCTCTTCGCCGAGGGCCGCGAAGATCAAACCGATCATGAGTGGCAGGGCGATGCGGGGCCAGAGGCTCCAGTCGGCCGTGACGTGTACGCGCGCGCCATCGAGCACGACGGCCAAGCCGATCGCGAAGGACGCCATGAGCGCGCCCAACGCGATCCCACGCAACCACGGCAACACCGCTGGGCGCCGCCATCCCAGCGCCGACCACGAGTACTTCTTGAGCAGTCGCCCGACGATCCAGGTCGCGAGCCCGAAGCCGAGAACTTCGAATACGCCCGTCCGCGCGATCGACCATTCCTGCCCGCCCCACCCCGGCACCACTTCGGACGCGCCCCAGATGATGCCGACGCCGATACCGACAAAGAGAGCGGCCCATCCCAGCGCGATCCCGACGTCCTTCACTACCACAAATGAAACGCGCGCCATCAGAGGCGCGCGCGAACTGCTGGAGTGAGCTTCGACAGGACGGCCGTGGCGACCGCCAGCTTCGCGAGGTCGCCCAGCAGAAAAGGCAGCGTGCCGAGTCGCGCCGCCCCTGAAATGTCGCCCGTTAAGATGGCCAGTTGCGCCAGGCCACCCACGTGGATGAGCACGAGACCGCACAGTACTCCCACCGCCACCCGCGCCCAATAGGGCGTGTAAACGCCGGGCGCCAGCCCGGGGGTAACAACGCGACCCACCACCCAAGCCGCGACCGGGTACGCAAGCAAGTACCCACCCGTCGGACCCAGCAGCCGCGCGATGCCCAGCAGCGGCACCGTCGGCGTGAACACCGGCAAGCCGGCGATGCCGAGCGTGAGATACAGCACCATGCTGGCCGCACCGAGTCGCGCGCCCAGCAGGCCGCCCACCAACAGCACCGCGAGGGGTTGCAGCGTCATCGGCACCGGCGTCCCGGGAAGCGGGACGGCGATCTGGGCGGCGGCCGCGACGAGCACGGCGCCGAGGAGGACCGCAGTGACCCGAGGCAGCGCCAGGGACCGGTCAGACACAGCAATAGCGCGTTCCATTACAGAATCTCCACGGAAAGGGCGACGGCGTTGCCGCCGCCGAGACATAGCGTGGCGAGGCCGGTGGACTTGCCGTACTGCTGCAGCGCGTACACCAGCGTGGTCAGCACGCGGGCGCCGGATGCGCCGATCGGGTGCCCGAGGGCGATTGCGCCGCCATGCACGTTGACGCGACTCCAATCCCAACCGAGGGCGCGCCCGTCGGCGAGCGCTTGCACGGCGAACGCTTCGTTCGCTTCGATGAGATCGTAATCCGAGATCTGCGTTTTCGCCTTGGCCATCAGGTGCTTCACGGCTTCAATCGGGGCGAAGAAGAGATCCTTGGGTTCGCCGCCGCCTGTCGCGTATGCCGTGATGCGAGCAAGAGGCGTGAGGCGATGAGCTTTCGCGAACGCGAGCGACGCCACGACGAGCGCGCTAGCTCCGTCGTTGAGACTCGGTGCATTGCCGGGCGTCACCGAGCCGTTCGCTTCGAACGAGGGCTTCAGCGCCGCGAGTTTTTCGAGCGATGTGTCGGCGCGCGGGCCCTCGTCCTTTTCGACTTTCTCCACAGCGAGGGTCTCGGCCTTGAAGAAGCACGACTCCATCGCTTTCACAGCTTTTTGATGACTGTGCAGCGCAAATTCATCTTGCTCCTGACGCCCGATTCCTGCCTTTTTTGCCGTGTACTCGGCGAGGTTGCCCATGTGGGTGTTCGAGAACGAATCCCACAACCCATCACGGATCATCCCGTCGACGAGGGCCTGGTTGCCCACCTTGATCCCGCCTCGCATCCCGTACACGTAATGCGGGGCGCTCGACATCGACTCCATCCCACCTGCCACCACGCACTGCGCATCGCCCGCCTTGATCGATTGCGCGGCCAGCATCACGGCCTTGAGCCCGGAGCCGCACACCTTGTTGATTGTGAGCGAGGGGATCGTGCCGGGGAGCCCGGCGTGGATCGCGGCCTGTCGCGCCGGCGCCTGTCCCACCCCGCCCTGCAGCACATTCCCCATGATGACTTCGTCGACCGCGCCGTCCTGGATCGCGGCGCGACGGACCGCCTCGCGAATGACGAGCGCGCCAAGTTTCGGCGCGGGAAACGACGACAGACCACCCAGGTACTTCCCGATGGGCGTGCGGACGGCGCTAAGAATGACGGGTGTGGTCTGATCCATACGCTCAAAATAGTGACGTGAGACTCCTGGAGCGAACCTCTTCCCTCAGCTTCTCCACGAACTCCGCAACCGGGAGGACCGTCTGCTTGTTCCCCGCCCCGCGCGCCCGCACCGCGACGCTGTGCGCCTCGGCCTCCCGCTGCCCCACCACCGCCATATACGGCACCTTGTGCGTCTCGGCGTCGCGGATCTTGTAGTTCAGGGTCTCGCTGCGGTCATCCAGGTGCACGCGTACCCCCGCCGCCTGCAGCGCGGCCGCCACAGCGCGGGCCGCCTGGTTCTGTCCGTCGGCGATCGGCAACACGCGCACCTGCTCGGGAGACAGCCACAGCGGGAACGCCCCCGCGAAGTGCTCGATCAGGAACCCAGTGAACCGCTCCAGGGTGCCGAAGATGGCCCGATGGATCATGATGGCGCGGTGCGGCTTGTTGTCGGCACCCGTGTACTCGAGCTTGAACCGCTCGGGCAGCTCGTAGTCGAGCTGGATCGTCGCGCCCTGCCACTCGCGCCCGATCGCATCGTTGAACTTGATGTCGATCTTCGGTCCGTAGAACGCGCCACCGCCGACGTCCAAGCGGTACGCTGCACCCCTGCGCTTTAAGGCGCCTTCAAGCGCCTTTTCAGCGACATCCCACATGGCATCTTCGCCCAACTTCTTCGCGGGTCGCGTCGCCAGATCGAGCCGGTACGTGAGTCCGAACGTCTTCCCCAGGACCAGCTCGACGATATCGAGCATACCGAAGATCTCCTGCTCGATTTGCTCTTCGCGCAAGAAGATGTGCGCGTCGTCCATCGTGAGGCCGCGCACCCGCAGCATGCCGTGCAAGGTGCCCGAGCGCTCGTTGCGGTACACGTTGGCGATCTCGGCCAGGCGGATCGGCAAGTCCCGGTAGCTGCGCTGTTGCGACGCGTAAATCAGGATGTGCATCGGGCAGTTCATCGGCTTCACCCGGTAGTGCACCTCCTCGCCCTCCCCCTCCCCCGCACCCATCGCCGGAAACTGGTTCTCGGCGTACAGCGGCAGATGGCCCGAGCGCAGGAACAACTGCTCGCGCGTTACGTGCGGCGTGTACACGAGCTGATAGCCGCGCTCGAGGATCACGTCCTCGATGAAACGGCGCAGCTGGAACTGCATCATCGCACCCTTGGGATGCCAGAAGATCAGCCCGGGACCGACGTCCTCCTGGATCGAAAAGAGATCGAGCTGCCTCCCGATCACGCGGTGGTCGCGCTTCTTCGCCTCCTCGAGACGATGCAGGTACCCTTCGAGGTCCTCTTTCTTGAACCACGCCGTTCCGTAGATGCGCTGCAGCATCTGGCGCCGCTCATCGCCGCGCCAATAGGCGCCCGCGGCGTGCAGCAGCTTCACATGCTTGATCTTCCCCGTGCTCGGTACGTGCGGGCCACGGCACAGGTCCACGAACGGCCCGTCCGTGTACACCGAGATGACCTCGTCCTCTTTCAGGTCATCGATTCTCTCGAGCTTGAGCGGGTCATCCTTGAAGCGTTTCTTGGCTTCAACGCGCGATACCTCCTCACGTACGAACGGGTAGTCGGCCTGCACCACGTCGACGATCTTCTTTTCAATCGCCTCCAAATCCTCCGGCGCGAAGGGCCGTCCGATATCGAAGTCGTAGTAGAAGCCATCCTCGATCGGCGGCCCGAAGCCGATCTTGGCCTGCGGAAAGAGCTGTCGCACGGCGGTCGCGAGGACGTGCGCCGAGGAGTGGCGCAGCACGTCGAGCGCCTGGGGATCCTTGTCCGTCAGGATCGAGATCGTGGCGCCGTCGGGAACGGGGCGCTGCAGGTCGCGCACGTCGCCGTCCACGCGGATGGCGAGGGCGGCCTTGGCGAGTCCGGGGCCGATCGCCTTGGCGACGTCGGCGCCGGTGGCGCCGGCGGGCAAGCTCTTCTGGCTCCCGTCGGGGAGTGTGACGCGGATGTCGGCGGCCATCAGGGTGTAGGCGTGTGGGCTTCCGGGACGGGCGCCGCGGGCGCGCTCACCGGGGGCACCCGGGTTCCCCAGCGAAAAAAGAGGCTCACGGCGAAGAGAATCACTCCGCCCAGGACCATCCAGCGCACCAGTCGGCTCGGCGGTAGGTCGTCGGCCATTGGACGGAATTCTAGCGGCCGCTTCTATATTAAGGAATGCCCGGGCCCGAGTTCGAGCTTCCCCCGCAGTACGACCCACGCACCGTCGAGCCGAGCCTGTACCAGCGCTGGCTCGCGCGCGGCGTATTCGTCCCGCGCGCCACGGGGGACCCGTACGTCATCGTCATTCCGCCCCCCAACCTGACCGCGGTGCTCCACGTCGGGCACGCGCTGAACAACATCATCCAGGATGTCCTGATCCGGTTCGAGCGGATGCGGGGCCGGGCCGCCGAATGGCTGCCCGGGACCGACCACGCCGGCATCGCCACGCAGAACGTGGTGGAAAAGCAGGTCGCCGCGGAGGGGAAGACGCGCTTCGATCTGGGCCGCGAGGCATTCGTCGAGCGGGTGTGGACGTTCGTGCGCGAGACCGGCGACACGATCATCGAGCAGCTCAAGATCATCGGCTGCTCCTGCGACTGGACCCGCACCCGCTTCACGCTCGACGCGGCGTACTCCCGCTCCGTGCGCGAGACGTTCGTGCGCCTCTGGGAAGAAGGTCTGATCTATCGCGGGCACCGGGTCATCCACTGGTGCCCACATTGCCTCACCGCCCTGTCGGACGAGGAGGCCGAGCACCACGACACGAACGGCAATCTCTACCATATCAAGTATCCGCTCGTGGACGGTTCGGGGTTCGTGACCGTCGCGACGACGCGCCCGGAGACGATGCTGGGCGATACCGCCGTGGCCGTCCATCCCAAGGACCCGCGCGGCAAACCCTACGTGGGGAAGCAGCTGCGGCTCCCGATCGCCAACGTCGAAATCCCCGTCGTTACCGACGACAGTGTGGACAAGGAGTTCGGGACGGGATTCGTGAAGGTGACGCCCGCACACGACCCCAACGACTTCGATATCGGCATGCGCCACAAGCTCGCGATGCCGTTGATCATGACGGAGGACGGCAAGATGGGGGGGACGGGGGACGGGGGACGGGTGCCTCCGGACTACGTTGGTCTCGATCGCTTCGACGCCCGCAAGCGCATCGTCAAGCAACTCGAGGGCGACGGCCTCCTCGTCAAGGTCGAGCCGCATCCGCACTCGGTCCGCCGCTGCTACCGCTGCGACACCGTGGTCGAGCCCCGCCTCTCCGACCAGTGGTTCGCGAAGATGAAGCCGCTCGCCGAGCCGGTGCTCGCGGCGTATCGGCGCGGGGAGTTCCGGATCGTCCCGGAGCGCTGGCGTGCCACGTTCGAGCACTGGATGGAGAACATCCGCGACTGGAACATCTCGCGGCAGCTGTGGTGGGGCCACCGCATTCCGGTGTTCACGTGCACGAAGTGCAAACACCAGTGGGCCGATCGCCAAGATCCCACGGAGTGCCCCAAGTGCGGTGGACCCGTAGTCCAGGACCCCGACGTGCTCGACACCTGGTTCTCGTCGTGGTTGTGGCCGTTCGCGACGTTCGGGTGGCCGCAGCGCACCGACGATCTCGCGCGCTTCTACCCGGGGCACACGCTCGTCACCGCGCCGGAGATCCTGCAGCTCTGGGTCTCGCGAATGTTGATGTCGGGCTACCACTTCATGGACCAGCGGCTGCCGTTCCAGACCGTGTACCTGACCGGCACGGTGCGCGATACGAAACACCGCAAGATGTCCAAGTCGCTCGGCAACGGGATCGACCCGCGCGACGTCGTAAACCTCTACGGGACCGACGCGCTGCGCTGGACGCTGATCGGCAGTGGCTCGCTCGGCGCCGACGTGATCGTCGATCCGGACGACCTGGAGACCACCTTCGCCCCGGGCCGGAACTTCGCCAACAAGTTGTGGAACATCGGGCGGTTCATCCTGTCGCAGCTGCCCCGCGACGTGCCGCCGATCGACGGCATCCCCCGCACGCAGCTCACGCTGGCCGATCGCTGGATCCTGTCACGCGCGCAAGCGACGATCCGCGAGGCAACCCACGCGCTGGAGGCTTTCCGCCTCGATGAAGCGGCCAAGCGTTGCTTTGAGTTTGTGTGGAATGAGCTTGCTGATTGGTATGTGGAGGCGGTGAAACCCAGGCTCGATGATCCGAGAGCGAAAGCGGTCCTCGCGTACTGCTTCGACACCGCGCTGCGCCTGCTCCACCCCGTCGTGCCGTTCATTTCCGAGGAGCTGTGGCAGAAGCTCCCGGGCCGACGGGCGGACGAGCTGATCGCGGTGTCCGACTGGCCCCGGCGGCGATCCGAGCTGGAGGACGCCGACGCCGACGCGCAGTTCGCGCGCGTCAAGACGGCGATCGAGCACATCCGGTCGATCCGCGCCGAGTACCGCATCCCGCCCAAGACCCGCCTCGCCGCGGCGATCGCCCTGCGGGGCAGCGACCGCAAGGCCACGTTCGAAGGTGAGCGCGAGACGATCGTGCGCCTGGCGCAGCTCGCGAGCCTGCAGCTCGATGGCGCGCCCGCCCCTGGTGAAGGGGCGCACGCGGTGTTCGGCGACGGCAGCGAAGTCGTCGTGGCGCTCACAGGAACGATCGACGTACAACTGGAATGCAAGAGATTGGCAGCCGAAAACGAGAGATTGGGAAAACTGATTTCAGAGTTAGCGGCGAGACTCAGCAACGAGAACTTCGTCTCCCGGGCGCCGGCCGAGGTCGTCGCGCGGGAGCGGGACAAGGAGAAGACGTGGCGCGAGCAGCGCGACGTTCTGGCCGGCAAGCTCCGGGCGCTGGGCTGCGTCTAGGCGTGTTTGGGGCCGCGTTGCTTGCGGCCTGTGCCAATCAGGGCGCTCCGCCGGGCGGGCCGCCCGACACCGCGCCGCCCAGTATCGTCACCGTGCGGCCCGAATCCGGTGTCGTCGTGGCGGACTGGAAGGACGACGCCGTCATTCAGTTCGACGAGGTAATCGACGAGATGGAGGGAGGCGGGGGGGGCGGCACGGGGATCACGGGCCTCGCGCGCCAAGTGATCCTCTCGCCCGTCGTGGGTGACGTCCGCGTCAGCTGGGGACGCACGCGCATCCGCATCAAGCCCAAGGAAGGGTGGAAGACGGGGCGCGTCTACCACCTGGAGCTGCGTCCCGGGATCATCGACCTGCGACGCAACGTCCTCAAGACGGGCCGCGTGATCATCTTCTCCACGGGGCCCGCTATCGGTCACGCAACACTCGGCGGTACCGCCCTCCATTGGGTGGAGCAGCGCGCGATGCTCGGCGCCCTGATCGAAGCGATCCCCCTCCCCGACAGCACCGGGTATGTGACGCTCTCCGACTCGAGCGGCCGATTCCACTTGGACGCGCTCGCGCCCGGACGCTACATCGTGTACGCGACGGCGGACCAGAACAACAACCGGCGTCGCGACCCGCGCGAAGCCTACGACTCCACGACCGTGACGCTCGATTCGGCCGCGAGCGTCGCGATCTACGCCTTCGTGCACGACACGACAGGCCCCCGCCTGCGCGGCGCGACGCTGGTGGATTCCCTCATGGTGCGGCTCGAGTTCACTCAGCCCCTCGCCGCCGGCGTGCCGATCGACACGGCACGCGTGCGGGTGGTGCAGCTCCCGGACTCGACACCCGTGCGCGTGGCCGCGATTCTGAACCAGCGACAGTACGACTCGTTGACGGCGGAAGCGCGCAAGGCCGCCAAACCGGACAGCGCCCACCCCGACTCGGCCGCCCCACGACCACCGGGCGTCACCAGACCGGCTGCGCAGTTCGATACTGGCGCGGCACGCAAAGACACGTCGGAGGTACACCGGTTGCTCGCGCTGCGCCCAGTGCCGTACGACAAGCTCATGCTGCGGTTTGCCCAGCCGCTGGCGCCCGAGACGCGCTACGTGATCCGCTTGGGCGGCGCCGTGAACCTGAACGGCGCCGCGGGGGATGCACAATCCGTTGTGTTGCTCACGCCCAAGCCACCGGAACCCGTGAAGGCAGACACGGCGCACGGCGCACGGCGTACGACGCCTCCATGACCGACCCGCGCCGCACACTCCCGGCCGTGGATGCCCTGCTCGAGGGCCCCGGCGTCGCGTCGCTGCTTGCGACGCACCCCCGCGGACTCGTCGTCCGCGCCGTGCGCGAAACGGTGGACACCGCGCGCGCCAACGGTGGCACGGCGCCGGCCGAGGGGTGGGACGCCGCGATCCAAGCCGCGGCACGTCGCTTGGCCGCACCGTCCCTCGTGCCGGTGATCAACGCCACCGGCGTCGTGCTGCACACGAACCTGGGCCGCGCACCACTCGCCCCCGCGGCCATCGCCGCACTCACGAACGTCGCCTCGGGCTACTCGGCGCTCGAGTATGACCTGGGGCGCGGCGCGCGCGGCTCGCGCCACGCGCATTGTCGGGACTTGCTCGTCGAGCTGACCGGCGCGTCCGATGCGCTGGTCGTGAACAACGCCGCGGGCGCCGTATTGCTCGGCTTGAGCGCGCTGGCGCGCGGCGGCGCGGCGATCGTCTCGCGCGGCGAGCTCGTCGAGATCGGCGGGGCGTTTCGCATTCCCGACATCATGGCCCGGTCGGGCGTCACGTTGGTCGAAGTCGGCACGACGAACCGCACCCATCCGCACGATTACGAACGCGCCCTGACTCCCGAATCCAAGATCCTGCTGAAAGTCCACCGCTCGAATTTCCAGGTGAGCGGCTTCACCGCCGACGTACCCGCCGCGGCGCTCGCCACGCTGGCGCACGCGCGCAAGGTGCCTTTCCTCTATGATGTCGGCAGCGGCTTGCTCCTGGATCTCGCGCCCTGGGGCTTGACGGGTGAGCCCACGGTCGCCGAAGCCGTGGCGAGCGGCGCAGACCTGATCACGTTCAGTGGCGACAAGCTGCTGGGCGGTCCCCAAGCAGGGATCCTGCTCGGGAGTGAGGCGGCGATCGCCGCGTGCCGTGCCGATCCGATCGCCCGTACGGTGCGCGCCGACAAGCTCACGCTCGCCGCGCTCGAAGCAACGCTGGCCCTGTATCGCGATCCGGAGCTCGCGCGCCGGGAGATTCCGGTGCTCCGGATGCTGACTGAAGGCAAAGAGGCGTTGAAGAGTCGAGCAGAAACGTTGAAGAAAGGCGTGAAGAACACCGTCGACGTGATCGAGGGAGAATCCGAGGTCGGGGGTGGGTCATTCCCGGGTGCCAAGTTGCCCACCTGGTTGGTGGCCATCACGCCCAGACTCCTGACGCCCGACGCCTATGTCGCACGCCTGCGTTCGGGGGAAACGCCGATCATCGCCCGCATCTCGGACGACCGCGTCGTCCTCGATCCGCGCACGATCCTCCCACACCAGATCGATACCGTCATTCGCGCGCTGAATGACTAGGGCCGTCTTCCTGGACCGCGACGGCACGATCGTCGACGACCCTGGATACCTGCACAAGCCGGAGGACGTCAAGCTGCTGCCCGGCGCCGCCGAGGCGATCCGGCGCCTCAACACCGCCGGCTATCTCGCCGTCGTCGTGACGAACCAGTCGGGGATCGCGCGCGGCCTCTACACTGTCGCCGACTACCGCGCGGTGGAAAAGCGGCTCAACGAACTGCTCGCGGCGGCGGGGGGGGCGCGCATCGACGCGTCGTACTTCTGTCCCCACCATCCGCAGGCCCCGGAGCCGTGCGCCTGCCGCAAACCCCGCACCAAGCTGTTCCTCGATGCCCAGACGGCGCTGGGGATCGACTTCAAGAACTCGTGGTGGGTGGGGGGTCGCCTGTCCGACGTGCAGCCGGGTCGCGCGCTGGGCGGCAAGGGTATCCTGGTGGCCACGGGCCAGGGGAATCTCCACCAGGGACAGGCCCGGGCGATGGGTGTGACGGTCGTCGCTGACCTGCTCACGGCGGCCGCCGAGATTGTACGCCTGACGACGCCATGACGACATGACGCGACGCGTGTTCCGCCCCGCTCTGGCTTTGCTCCCCGTGGTCCTTGCCACGGCGTGTCCGTCTGCGCCCCCGCGCCCCACGCCGCCTCCCCCGCCGTCGTCCGGAATCGCCGTGGGAGAAACGGCAACGGGACGCCTCACCCTAGATGCTCCGACCTTCGCCGATGGCTCCCATTACCGCGTGTACCCGTTCACCGGACGGGGGGGCGACACGGTCACGGCGGACGTTGAGTCGGTGGATTTCGACGCGAACGTGATTCTCACCGACGGACACGGCAATCGCATCAGCGGGAACGACGATGGCGGCGGGAACTGCAACGCCAGCCTGACCCGCGTGCTGCCCCGAGACGGAGCGTACCGCGTGTATGTCAATTCGAGCGCGAGGGACGAGTTGGGCGCCTACCGCTTCACGCTGCGGCGGGGAGTCAGCATCGCGCCAGCCGATACGACGTGCCGGGGGTTCGGGCGTGTGACGGGGGTGATCCAGGTCGGTCAAACGATCGAAGGGACGCTGACGAGCGGGGACCCCATGTTCCCGGGCGACTCGAGCTATTACCAACGCTGGGTGATGCCCGCGACGCACAACCAGTCGTTCACGGTCGACCTGACTTCCGACGCGTTCGACGCCTACCTGGTGCTCACCCACGGCCCCGGGGAGAAGATCCTCGAGAACGACGACGGCGGCAACGCCTGCAACGCCCGCCTCGTCTACACGCCGACCGACGACCGGCCGGTGCGCATCATCGTCAACACGGCGCGGAAACGCGAGACCGGCCCCTATATCCTCCGAGTGAGCGCCGGACTCACGATCACCGACGTGAAGGGCCAGTGCCACCGCGGCGGTTGAGATTGTGCCCGCGTTCTCCGGCTTGCAGATTTGATCGCCACCACCAGTCGCCCTAAGGAGCTGCCTGTGCGTGCCGTCCGTTTCCTCATGGTTGTCGTGTTCGCGTTTGCCGTCGCGCCGCTCGCGGCCCAGACCCCAATCCGCGTGGGTCAGACGGTGACGGGCCGGTTGACCACGACCGATCAACAGTTCAGTGACGGGTCCCACTACAAGATGTATGCGTTCGTCGGCAACAAGGGCGACACCGTGGCGGTGAACCTCATGTCGGACGACTTCGACGCGAACATCGTGCTCGCCGATGCGTCGGGGAACCGCCTCGCGAACAACGACGACGGCGGCGGCAACTGCAACGCGCTGGTGACGTACGTGCTGCCGCAGGCGGCGAATTATCGCGTGTACGCCAACTCGAACGCGCCGGCGGAGCTGGGCGAGTACCGTCTGTCCCTGGCGCGCGGCAAGATGGCAACGCCGGCCGACACCACGTGCCGCGGATTTGGCCGCGTGGCGGGCCTCATCCAGGTGGGTCAGACCGTGACGGGCAATCTGACGACCAACGATCTGGTGCTTCCCGCCGACTCCACCTACTACCAACGGTGGATCCTCCCGGTCACCGCGAACCAGGCGTTCACCGTGGACCTCGAGTCCGCCGACTTCGATGCCTACATCATCCTGACGCGGGGCCGGGGCGATAAGGTCGTGGACAACGACGACGGCGGCGGCGGCTGTAACGCGCGCCTGGTGTACACCGCGTCGGACGACCATCCGCTGCGCATCGTCGTGAACACCGCCTCGAAGCATCAGACGGGCCGCTTCACGTTGAAGGTCGCCGACGGCGAGTCGCCCACCGAGCCGAAGGGCAATTGCCGCTTCTCCAACGCTGCGGCCGCGACCGGCGCCGCGATGCCGAATCGCCCGACCGGCGCGGCGGTTGCACCCAGCTCGGCCCGCGGCATCACCGTGGGGCAGACGCAGCAAGGGTCGCTCACCAGCGACGACGTCGTGATGCGGCGCGACAGCACCTACGTGCAGGCGTGGACGATTCAGGGGCGGGCCGGCCAAACGGTGACGATCGACGTCGAGTCCGATGACTTCGACTCGTACGTGTTTCTGCGGGGACCCGGGATCCCTGACGACCAGTCGCTGCAGGACGACGACTCGGGCGGGAACTGCAACGCGCGCCTCACGGCGAGTTTCCCGCAGACCGGTGAATACGAGATCGTCGTCAACTCGGCGGGCGCCAAGTACGCCACCGGCACGTTCTCGCTGAGCGTCACCGCCGGCTCGAAGGCCAAGTCCGTCGCGCGCTGCAGCCGGAGTCAGTGACCGCGGTCCGTGTCGCCGTGCTGGTATCGGGCGGCGGCACGAACCTGCAGGCGTTGCTCGATGCGCTGACCAATTCCCCGCTGGCGCGCGTGGCGCGGGTCATCACCAACCGGCCCACGGCCGGCGCGGTGGAGCGGGCGCGCCGCAGCGGCGTTCCGACGACCGTGCTGCATGATCCGGACGACGCCGCGGAGCTGCTCGCCGCGCTGGGTGACGCCCAGCTGGTCGTCCTGGCGGGCTACCTGAAGCTTATTCCAGCGCCCGTGGTTGCGCGCTTCCGCGGCCAGATGATCAACGTTCATCCGGCCCTGCTCCCGGACTTTGGTGGTCCCGGGATGTACGGTCGTCACGTGCACGAGGCTGTGCTCGCGAGCGGCATTCAGGAGTCGGGCGTCACGATCCACTTCGTGGACGAAACCTTCGACCGCGGCACGATCATCGCCCAGGAGCGGGTGCCCGTCGAACCGGGCGACACGCCGGAGGCTCTTGCGGCTCGAGTGTTGGAAGTGGAACATCGCCTGTTGCCGAAAGTCGTTCTCGATCTTGCAGCGAGGATTCGATGAACAAGTTGTTGGTGCTGTTCTCCCTCGTCCAGAATCCCGAGAGCCTCGCCGTGCGCTTCGCCGGTATGACCGCGATCACGGGTTACGAGCAGGCGATGACCGACTCCTTGCTCACGTTGCTGCCCGGCAGCGCGCGCGATCGCGCCGGCAATGTCACCCTGACCCTCGGCCGCGGCGCCCCCAACCGGGTCGTGTTCTGCCCCCTCGATGAGGTCGGCTACGTCGTCGGTAACATCACGGACGACGGCTATCTGATGCTGAGACGCGTGGGTGCGGCGCCACTCCCAAATCCCATCTATGATCAACAGCTCGAGGGTCATCAGGTCACGTTGTTCGGCCGGCGCGGGCCGGTCCCCGGCGTTGTGGGGGTGCGCTCGACGCATCTCACGCGGGGACGCCCCGCGGGCACGGATCCACCCTTTACCGTGGATAATGCGATCGTGGACGTCGGCGCATCGTCGCGGGACGAGGTGCTCCGCTTGGGGATCGCCATGCTCACTCCCGTCGCGCTGACCAAACGTCCGCACATTTACGGAAGGCGGCTCCTGGCAGCACCCACGGCAGGACGCCGGGCGGCGTGCGCGGCGCTCGCCACTGCCGTTCTTTCGAAACCGCGGGTCCAGGGCACGGTGCTCGTCGCGTTCCTGGTTCAGACTCTCTATCAGCGAGATGACCTGGCCACTCTGAGCAGTCTGCACGGACCGATCGACACCGTCACAGCGAGTACGATGCCGCTCTTCGCCAGACTGCCTGTGAAGTTCGAGGACACCACGGTCGAGACCGTGGATCTCGCCGATGCGGACGCTCTGGCGAAGTCCCTCGTGCAGTGGTTTGGAGCGGTCCGATGATCCTCGCGCTGGCTGCCGTCCTCGCCGTCGCCACTCAGGACACGGGCCGGATCGCCGATGCGCAGGTGGTGTTGTCGCAGCTCGTCGAGATCTACGGTGTGTCCGGCGCGGAAGCCCCGGTCCGCGAAGCGATCAAGCGACTCCTCCCGGCGTGGGCGCGGAGCGAGACCGACACCGCCGGCAACCTGTGGGTGCGCGTCGGTCAAGGCGACGGACCCGTCGTGATCGTGGCGCACATGGATGAAATCGGCTTCCGGGTGGATTCGATCCGCGGCGATGGTTCGCTGACGCTGCGCACGCGTGGGGGCTTCTTCCCGTCCCTGTTCGAGGCCCAAGCCGCCCTGGTGCACGCCGATCGGAGTGCGATCCCGGGAGTGTTCCTCCCGCGAGACACGTTGTCCCTGCGCCGCACTCCCCCTCCCGTGCGCGCGAGCGTGGGCGCGACCACCCGTGCGGGAGCCGAATCGCTTGGCGTGAGAGTGGGTCAGACGGTCACGATGCCGAAGCATTTCGTCCGCCTGGCCGGCACGCGTGCGACCGGGCGCTCGTTCGACGATCGCGTCGGGTGTGCGGCGCTGATTCTGGCCCTGCGGCAGCTCGACCGGGCGAAGCTCAGGCACCCGGTGATCTTCCTCTTCAGCACGCGCGAGGAGATCGGCCTCGAAGGCGCCGCCGCGGCCGCGCGCCAGCTCGGCACCACGCCGCGCCGCGTGCACGCCATCGACACGTTCGTCTCGGCAGATTCGCCGCTCGAGCTGCCGAACTTCGCGGTGGCGCCCCTGGGCGCCGGCGCCGTCGCGCGCGCGCTCGACAACTCCTCGATCACACCGCCCGCCTATGTGGATTCCCTGATGCAGGTCGCGCGGGCCCGCGGCATCGCACTGCAGATCGGCACGACGAATGGGGGCAATGACGGCTCGACCTTCACGCCGTACGGCGTCGTGGACGTCCCGATGGGCTGGCCGTTGCGCTATTCGCACTCCCCCGCGGAGGTTATCGATTTGAAGGACGTGCTGAGCCTGGCGGATTTGATACGCGCCGTCGCGGAGGACTGGTGAGAGCACTGCTGTCGGTCTCGGATAAACGCGGGCTCGTCGAGTTCGCCCAGGGGCTTGTCGCGCTCGGCTGGGAGATCGTCTCGACGGGCGGCACCGCCGAGGCGCTGCGCAGGGCGCAGGTGCCGGTCGTTGGGATTGAGGATGTGACCGGGTTCCCCGAGATGATGGACGGCCGCATCAAGACACTGCACCCCAAAGTCCACGGCGGCCTCCTCGGGCGGCGCGACCATCCCAGCGACGTCGCCGCGATGAAACAGCACGGCATCACGCCCATCGATCTCGTCGCCGTGAATCTGTATCCGTTTCGCGAGACGGTCGCGAAAAAAGGCACGACCTTCGAGCAGGCGATCGAGCAAATCGACATCGGCGGCCCTTCGATGCTCCGCTCGGCCGCGAAAAACCACGCGGATGTGATCGTGATCGTGGACCCCGCAGACTACCCCGTGGTACTCAAAGCTCTCCAGGGTGGACCAGCCCCGGGCGTAAGCCCGGGGTTACGGCGTGCGTTAGCCACCAAAGTGTTCTCCCACACCGCCGCCTACGACGCGGCCATCCTCGGTTACCTGTCACGCAGCGACGACGCGCTGCCCGACCGCCTCGGCCTGGTCGTCGAGCGCCAGCAACTCTTGCGCTACGGGGAGAACCCGCACCAGCGCGCCGCGCTGTACGCGACCGACGAGCGCGGTGTCCGCGACCTGCGACAGCTCCATGGCAAGGAGCTGTCGTTCAACAACCTGCTCGACGTGGACGCCGCGATGAACGCCGTCGCCCCGTGGGGGCCCGAGGGCCGGCCCGCCTGCGCCATCATCAAGCACACGACGCCCTGCGGCATCGCTCTGGGCCGCAACGCCGCCGACGCGTTCGAGCGCGCGCTCGCGACCGACCGCACCTCGGCGTTCGGCTCCGTGATCGCCTTCAATACCGTGGTCGATCGCGCGGCGGCGGAGGCGATGCGCGATCTGTTCGTGGAGGTCGTCGTCGCCCCGCGCATCGACGCCGAAGCCGTGAAGGTGTTTCAGGCGAAGAAGAACCTGCGGGTCGTCGAGCTGCCCCGCCCCGCGGACGACCCGACCTGGGACTGGAAGCGCATCCGGGGCGGCTTCCTGGTCCAGGATCGGTTCCGCTTCAGCGGGGTAGCCGACGAGGCCGGTTGGAAGGTGGCCACGGCCCGCCGGCCTACCGATGCGGAATGGAACGACTTACGGTTCGCGTGGGCGGCCGTGGGTGCCGTCAAATCCAATGCCATCCTGATCGCGCGGGATGAGGCGGCGATCGGCATCGGGGCCGGCCAGATGAGCCGAGTGGACAGCTCGTTCCTGGCGGTCCACAAAGCCCGGCAGCAAGGGCACGATCCCAAGGGGGCCGTCCTGGCCAGCGACGCGTTCTTTCCGTTTCCTGACGGTGTGGATGAAGCCGCGGCCGCGGGGATCGTCGCTATCATTCAGCCTGGCGGTTCCGTGAAAGACCCAGAAGTGATTGCGGCAGCCGACATGCACGGGCTGGCGATGGTGCTGACGGGCACACGCCAGTTCCGGCACTAACCGACACCCAGACGAGCATGAGTCACGCACAGCAGACCCTGAACCCGCCTCCCGTGGCCCACCGGCCCGTCCCCCTCAGCGTCGTGGAGCCGGAGGGACCTCCGTATTGGATGGCCGCGGCCGTGTTCCTCGCGGCGCTGGTGCTGTACGTCGTGACGCTGGCGCCGACGACGCAGTTCTGGGACACGTCGGAGTACATGACGGCCGCATACACGCTCGGGATCCCACACCCACCCGGCAACCCATTCTTCGTCCTGGTGGCGCACGTGTGGGGGCTCGTCCCCTGGGCGGCGGGATACGCGCAGCGCATCAACCTGCTCGCGGCGGTCACGAGCGCGGTGTCGGCGGCGTGCTGGTTCCTGATCGGCGAGCGCTGGCTGCGCGGCATCGTGCCGACGCGCTGGCCGCGCCGCTTGGCCGCCCTCGCAGGCGCGCTGGTTGCCACGACGGCGTTCACCGTGTGGAACCAGTCGGTGGTGAACGAGAAGGTGTACACGCTGAGTCTGCTCTCGATCGCGCTGATCCTGTGGCTGATCGTCCGCTGGGACGACCAGCCCGCGGGCGGGGGGCACGATCACTACCTGTTGCTGATCGTGTACCTGCTGGCCCTGACCGCGACGAACCACATGATGGGGGTCCTGGTGGGGCCCGTCGTGATGGTGCTGCTCTACCCGCCGCTCAAGAAGCAGCGCGCCAAGACCGATGAAGAGCGCCGCGTCGAGTGGTCGCAGTTCTTGCTCTTTACCGGCGTATGGTCCCTGTTGATCGCGCTCGGCCTCGAAGGGGCGGGGTGGATCTACGCCGCCGGCCGAGGGGCGCAACTGGCAGTTCGGCCTGGCCCTGCTCGGCGTGGCGATCGTGGGACTCTCGGTGTACACGTTCCTGCCGATCCGCGCCGCGCACTTCCCCCCGATCAACGAGGGCGAGCCGACCAACTGGCAGGCGCTCTGGGCCGTCCTCACCCGGCAGCAGTACGGCAAGCCGTCGATCTTCGACAACCCGATGTATCCGCCGGGTCCCGGCAACCCCGGCCACACCATCGTGCTGTACGGGCAGCAGATCCTGAACTACTTCCAGTATTACAGCTGGCAGTTCGGGCACGATTGGCCCGAGCGCGCGCAGCGCGCCCTCGCGGCGCTGTTCGGCGGGATCGGGCTGCTGGGTGCCTGGCGGCACTGGCGGTCCGACCGGCGCACCGCGATCGCCATGACCCTGCTCGTCTTTACGTTCACGTTCGCGCTCATCTTCTACTTGAACTTCAAGTGGGGATTCTCCCAGCCCTACAGTGAGCCGGGCCTGCAGCACGAGGTGCGCGAGCGCGACTACTTCTTCATCTGCTCGTTCGCGATCTGGGGGATTTGGGTGGGGATGGGGTTCGCGACGCTCATGGAGATGGTGCAGGACTGGTTCCGCCCACGCCAGCGCGACGACGGGCGTCGCTGGGCGGTCGCGACGCCGCTGCTGATCTTCGCGTTGCTGCCGTTGGCCGGGAACCGTCTCACGGCATCGCGCGCGCGCGAAACCATCGCCCGCGATTTCGCCTCCGACCTGCTCCAGAGCGTCGAGCCGTACGGCGTGCTCGTGACGGCCGGCGACAACGACACCTTCCCGCTGTGGTACGCCCAGGAGGTCGAGGGTATCCGGCGCGACGTGACGGTCGTGAACCTGTCACTCGCCAACACCGACTGGTATCTGCGGCAGATGCAGCGCCGACCCATCGAGACGTTCGCCTCCACGGCCGCTCCGGCGATCTACCGGGGCCGCGTCTGGCCCAAGCCGACGGGCCGGCTGATGAGCTTCACGGACGAGCAGCTCGCGGGCCTGCAGCAGTACTACGTGCTCCAGGACAAGCGCACCGTGCGGCTCGGCACGATCGACGTCACCCTCGATCCCCAAAATCTGCAGCGGCAATACATCGAGCGCGCCGACGTCGCGGTGTTGCAGATCATCAAAGACCAGCTGGGCAAGCGGCCGATCTATTTCTCGCGTACGGTGGGGAGCTACGGCGACCAATTCGGGCTCACGGCGCAACTCGAGGGCCAGGGATTCGGACGGGCGCTACGGGAGCGGGAGCTGCAAGCGTCGGACAGTATCAAGGCGGTGCCGTCGCTCGGCTGGGTCAACGTGAAGCGCACGTCGTCCTTGCTGTTCGACGTGTACCACGCGGAGAGCGCCGCCCGGGTGCGGCCGCGCGGCTGGGTGGATCAGCCGTCGGAGGGAATCCTGACGACCTACGGCATCCTCTACTACGCCCTGGCGCAGGAGCTCCAAGGGGCTAATCCCGCGCTCGCGACGCGAGCGCAGGTCGTGGCGCAAGCGGTCTTCCGGAACACGACGATCAACTTCCAGCCGCTCCCCGAGCGGCCGGCGTCGCCCGCGCCGCTGATCCCGCGCTAGCGGGCCTCGGCCGTCGCGGGGGGAGCGCCGCGGTGCCGCTCGACGACCTGGGCCATCACGGGCCGGCCGGGGAATAGCCGCTCGAGGCCGCCGACGACGACCTGGTCGCCCGCTTCGACGCCACCACCCACGATCTCCGCCCACCCCGCGGTGCGCACGCCCAAGGACACCTGCCGCTGGTCGGCCTTCCCTTCCTTCACGACCCAGACGAACGTCGCGCCCTGGACGGGCAGGATCGCGTCTTCGGGGACGATGAGGGCGTTTGGCCTGATGTCGGTGGCGAGGCGAGCCTCGATGAACATGCCGGCCGCCAGCTCACGCCGCGGATTCGGTACCGACGCCTTGATGAGAATGGTGCGCCCCGGGAGCTCGACGATGGGATCCACGAAGACCACCTCGCCCGAGAAATTCCTGCCGGGCAGCGCGGCGACCTGGAAGCTGACGAGCTGGCCGCGGCGCAGCCGCTCGGCATACCGCTCGGGCACCTGGAAAACGGCACGCTGCGGATTCACCGACTGGAGCGCGATAAGCGGCGTCTGCGAGTTGACGTAGGTACCCAGGCTCACGAGCCGCCGGCCCGCGATTCCGGCAAACGGCGCGCGCACTACGGTGCGATCGAGCCGCGTCTTGAGCAGGTCATAGGACGCCTGCGCACCTCGCGCCGCCGCATCGGCGCGCTCGAGGTCGGCCTGCGAGGACGCGTTCTGCGCCATGAGCTGCTTGGTGCGCTCGAGCGCCCGCAGCGCCATGTCGCGGTCGGCCTCGGCGCGCGCGACCTGCGACTTGAGCTCCGCGTCATCCACTTTGAAGAGCGCGCCGCCCTCCGCCACGGTCTGTCCCTCGCCAACGAGGATGTCGACGATCCGGCCCTCGACCTCGGGACGCAGTTCGACGGATTGCACGGCTTCGATCTGTCCCGTGGCGGCGATCGCGTCGACCACGGTATCGCGAATGGCCGCGACGACCTCCACGGGCATGGGCGGCATCCCGCCACCCCCCGGACCGCCGGCGGCGGAGTTCGCTTTTTTGCAGGCGGCGAGGAGCAGCAGCGCAAGAATGAAGGGGCGCATCACGGTGTGTCCTTATCGGTGAAGAGTCGGCGGCCGAGGATCATTTCGAGGCCGGCGAGCGCGAGCCGAGTCGAGTATCGCGCGGTCACGAGGTCGATCTCGGCGTTGTTGAGATCGCCTTGTGCCTTGAGGAGGTCCAAAATGTCCGTCGCACCCGAACTGTAGCGAGCCTGCTGGACGCGGTAGCTCTCGCTCGCGACGCCGAGTCCGATCCCCGCGAGTCCGGTCGTGGCGCGGGCGGTGTTGTAGAGGTCGTACGCGGCCGTGACATCGCGTTGGACCGCCCGGTCCATGTCCTCGCGGATGGCCCGAAACACGTCGCGGGTCACGCGAGCTTGCGACAGCGCCAGCTCGCGCCGCCCGTTGTCCCACAGCGGAAACGAGACCGTCAGCGTGAGCGACGTCCGGTCGACGAGCGATGGAAAGAACTTGTTGTCGAACGACAGCGCGTTCGCGGTCAGGAAGGCGTGTGGGAGATAGTCCCCGAGCCGCCCGCGGTAGATCGCCCGGGCGGCCCGCTCGTTGGCGCGTGCCACCCGGTACTGCGGGCCCTGGTCGGCCGCCTGCGCGATGGCATCCGCAAGGGAGAGCGGCAGGTCGGCCATGCGGGCGGTGTCGAGCGGCACGGCATCCACCGGTCCGTCGGCGCCGATACGCCGGCCCAGTTGCAGCCGGGCGACGCGCAGCGCGCCTTCCTGCGAGAGCAGGACGACCCGCGCGCGCGTGGCCTCGAGCAGCAGCTGCAGCGAGTCGGTCTGGACGGCCGCGCCGGACATGACGCGCGCGCGGGCCACGCCGAACTGCGTCTGGGCGCGCCGCACCCGCTCCCGCCCCACGCGTACCAACTCCTGGCCCTGGAGCACGTCGTAGAAATTCGCCTCGGTGAGGAGCGCCGTCGCGAACCGCTGCGCCACCTCGGCGGCGTGCGATCCCTCGAGGATCGCCCCGGAGCGCGACAGCTCGGCGAGCTTCTGTCCCCCCGTGAACAGGTCGTACCGCGCGGTCACCTGCGCCGTCACCGCGTTCGCTTCCGGCGTGAACGTCACAAAGTTGAACCCGGGAGGGTTCGTGTGCGTGGCATCGGCTTGCAGGGTGATGGACGGCAGGATGAAGACCGCGAACGCATTGCGGCGCGCCCAGGCGGCGTTGTCGACCTGCCCGACCGCGGACACGTAGTTCGGATCCAGACCCGTCGCCCGGCGCAGCGCTTCGGCCAGCGTCACGCGAGGGAGCGAGTCCGGGGCGGGGGCCGCCGCGGCGGATTGCAGCGCGAGGAGCAGCGCCAGCATCAGTCGCCCTCCCCTGCTACGGGCTGCAGCCGGGCGCCGCGACGCGCGCGCGCTGTCCCGAGCAGCGAGTCAAATATCACGTATGCGACAGGCACCACGAACAGCGTGAGCGCGGTCGAGAAGAAGACGCCGCCCACGATCGCGTACCCCAGCGGCTTGCGCGCCGCGGAACCAGCACCGAAGCCCCACGCGACCGGCGCGGCGCCCATGATGGTCGCGACCGACGTCATGAGAATCGGCCGCAGGCGGATCCGGCCCGCCTCGAGGACCGCCGCGACGGTGTCGAGACCTTTCTCCTTGAGCTGGTTCGTGTACTCGACGAGCAGAATCGAGTTCTTACAGACCAGTCCGATCAGGAGAATCATCCCGATTTGGCTGTACAAGTTCATCGTGGCGCCCGACCGATGGAGGATCGCCGCCAGCTTCAGTGTCGCGAGCGCGCCCGTCACGGCGAGCGGCACCGCGAGGAGCACCGTCAAGGGGTGCAGCAGGGATTCGAACTGCGACGCGAGCACCATGAACACCACGATCAGCGCGATCCCAAATGCGAAGTAGATGGCGCTCCCGCTCTCCTTGTACTCGCGCGATTCGCCCGCCAGCGCCGTCGTGGTTCCGGGCGGCAGCAGTTGCTTCGCGACCGCATCGATCGAATCGAGCGCTTCACCCTGCGCGAGCCCCGGCATCAGGGCAGCCGACAACGTGAACGAGGGGATGCGGTTGAAGTGGTTGATCTGTCGCGCCCCGACCCCTTCCTGGACGTTCGCCAGAGCCGCGAGCTGGACGAGCTGGCGATTCTTGCCGCGCAGATAGATGCCACGCATATCGCTCGGCGTCGCGCGATCGCTCGGATCGAGCTGCACCATCACGTAATAGAGCTTGTCGTTCTGGGTGAACGTGCTGACCCGGCGGCCGCCGAGGAACGTCTGCAGCGCGCTCGCCACGTCCCGCACCGGCACACCCAAGTCCTCGGCGCGGTCCCGGTCGAACGTCACGCGCAGCTCCGGTTTGTTCACAAAGAGATCGGGCTGCGCGTTCACGAGACCCTTGATTTGAGACACGCGACCCACAAAGGGACCCATCATCTCCGTGAGCTTCGCGAAATCCGGATGCTGCACGACGTATTGGATCGGCGGGCTAAAGGACACCGCGCCAGGGGCAAAGGGATATGCCCCCACCCCCGCGATGCCCATGAGCTGAGGGAACATCCCTCCGATTGTCTGGTCCACGGTCGTGTGCCGCTCGCTCCAGTCCTTCATGATCACGCCGATGAACGCGCTGTTCACGCCGCCGGCGAACCCCCCGATGATCGTGAAATACCCATTGACGTCAGGGGTCCGGCCAATGATTTGCTCAACCTGGCGCACGTAGCCGTCGGTGAACTGGAGCGACGCGCCTTCCGGGCCCCGCACGCCCACGAGGAAGAAGCCGCGGTCGTCTTGCGGGATCAGCTCTTTCTGGAGCCGCGTCTTTGGGTAGACCAGAAACGCGACGACGGAGACCGCAACGACCGCCAGCGTGCCGAGCAGGACGGGGGCGCGGTGATCGACGGCACGCCGCAGCAGCCGCCCGTACCGCTCCGACAACGCGTTGAAGCCACTTTCGAACATCTGGAAGACCTTGCCATGCTGGTGCTGCATTCGCAGGATCTTGGCGCACAGCATCGGCGTGAGCGTCAGCGCGACGAAGCCCGAGATCACGACGGCGCCCGCCACCGCGATGCCGAACTCGGAGAGCAACCGGCCCGCGGTGCCCGTCAGGAACGCGAGCGGCGTAAACACCGCCACCAGTGCGATCGTCGTGGCGATGACCGCGAACCCGATCTCATTGGTCCCGCGTACCGCCGCTTCCTCCGGCGATTCGTGCAGCTCTTCCTGGTGCCGGAACGCGTTCTCGAGCACGATGATCGCGTCGTCCACCACGATGCCGATCGCGATCGTCAGCGCGAGCAGTGTGAAGTTGTTGATCGAGAAGCCCAGGAAGTACATGATCGCGAACGTCGCCACGATCGATGCTGGAATCGCGAGCCCGGGGATGATCGTGGCCCGGATGTTTCGCAAGAAGACGAAGATGATCAGCACGACCAGGATCGCCGCAATGAGCAGCGTGAGGCGCGCGTCGTTGATCGAGTGCGTCACGAACACCGACCCGTCATACGCGCTCTGCAACTTTACGCCGAGCGGCAACGCCTGCTGGATGCCGGGGAGCGCTTCGCGAATGTTCCGCGCGACATCGAGGAGGTTCGCCTTCGACTGCCGGACCACGCCGATCGCGACCGAAGGACTCCCGTTGTAGCGGAAGATCGAGCGGGTGTCCTCCGGGCCGAGCTCGACCCGGGCCACATCCTTGAGCTTGATGAGCTGGCTGCCTTGGCTCGCCACCACCATTTCGCCGAATTCCTGCGGCGTTTTGAGCTCGCCGAGCGAGCGCACGGAGAACTCGCGCCGGGTGGATTCGATCCGGCCGGCGGGGACTTCCACGTTGCGCGAGACGATCGAACCCTCGACGTCCTGGACCGTGAGACCGCGCGCCGACAGCGCCGCGGGCTGCACCCACACGCGCATCGAGTAGCGCCGCTCACCGAAGATCTGCGCGCTGCCCACGCCGGGGAGGCTCTGGAGTCGCGCCTTGACGAGGCGGTCCGCGATGTCGGAGAGCTGCATCAGGTCGAAGTTCTCGCTGCTCAAGGCGAGCCAGAAAAACGGCTGCGCATCGGCCGACTGCTTCGCGATCACCGGCTCGAGCACGTCCACCGGCAGGCGGCCCCGCACGCGCGACACCTTGTCGCGCACGTCCTGCGCCGCGACGTCCACCGGACGGTCCAGCGTGAACTCGAGCGTGATGTTGCTGGTCTGCTCGGCCGACGCGCTGCTGAGCGTGCGCAGCCCCTGAATCGTCGACAGCTCTTCCTCGAGCACGTCGGTCACCGCCGTCTCGACCACCTGCGCGTTGGCGCCGGGGAGCACGGTGGAGACCGAAATGATCGGGGGATCGATGTCGGGCAACTCGCGCACTGAGAGCCGGTTGTAACCGATGGCCCCGAACAGCACCAGCGCGGCCGAGAACATGCTGGCGAGGACAGGGCGGCGGATGGAGACCTCGGAAAGCTTCATAGTCGGATCTCGGTTCGGGGCTCAGGGACAGGCCGGCGGGCAGTCGCAAAACTTACGCGTCCCGGGGGACAAACGTTCCGCACAGACCTCAACGTAACGGTCACAGTTAAGCGACGGTTCCGCCCACTTGGAATCGACACTAGGTTAGAACTCGGTCCGGGAGGGCTGGCCGAATGGTATGGCACCGGTCTTGAAAACCGGCGGGCGAAAGCCCTTACAGGTTCGAATCCTGTGCCCTCCGTCCATACCCGAAAATAAACCGAAACTCGGGAGGCTCGCAAGAGACCATGCTCCCCTACCTCGCCGTTGCCCTGCTCGCCTGGGGCCAGGGCGCCGATTCGTACGACACGGTTTTCAACCAGGTCAAAAACCTGTCGCCCACCAGCGATCGCGTCGCGACCGTGCACAACCTGGTCCTGCATCGCGACGTCATGGAGCTGCGGCTCGACGCCGGCGTGCTCTTCCTCCTGACCCCCGTCACCGGCCGCACCATTGGCGTGGCGTTCGTCGGGACCGGCTCGGTGTCGTTCGTCCCACCGCTCGAGATCGAGCGGGCCAACCTGCGCCGGACGCTGGGCGACTCGACCATCACCGGCCCCATCACGCGCGCGGTCCTGATCTTTACAGATTCCACCTTCGCCGAGCTGGGACGCTCGCTCACGTTTGCGCCCGGGACCGGCGGCGACGCGGACGCCGCCGCCGGCGATGTCCATGACGCGCTCGCGTACCTGATGGAGAGCCGCGAGCGCTCCGTCGATGGCACGCTCATGAGCGCCCTGCTGAACGGAACGGAGAACGGCTTCTTTACGGCGTACGTGAAGCGAACGCGCGGAGAGGGCGTGCTGATCGAGGTCGACCCCACGGTGGCGGAAGAGGTGCTCCTGTTGCGGCACGGCCGTCAGCTGGGGCAGCGTGTGGAAACCGTGTGCCAGTTCCAGCGCGCCGAAGATCTCCAGGGCGGCATCGCCGTGAAGGACGAACACCCGGAGCCCCTCGAAGTCGATGCCTTCGGCATCGACGCCACCATCGATGGCAACTACAAGTTCTCCGCCAAGACGACGGCGCGCCTGACCGGGCGGCGGGATCGGCAGCGCTGGATTCGCTTCGTCCTCTACTCCGAGCTGGACGTCGATTCCGTCGCGGACGAGAACGGCAAGCCCCTGGCTTTCTTCCGTGCCGATCGGACCTCGCCGGTATGGGTCCGGCTCGAGCAGCCGCTGGGCCCGGGTGACGTGAAGAGCGTGCGGATGGTGTACCACGGAGGCCTGATCGCGTTCGGCTCCACCTTCGAGCAATTCCTGCCGCCGTGGTGGTCGGCCTCGCGCCGCGACATGCCGCCCATGATGGACAGTTGGGCGTTCATCAAGTCCACGAGCACCTGGTACCCGCGCTACAGCTTCGAGCAGCCCGCCGTGCTCGACATGACGTTCCATACGCCCAAGGCGTTCAAGTTCGCCAGCATCGGGCGGCTCGTCGACTCGAAGACGGTGGGCAACGTCGTCACGACGCATTGGGTGACCGAGCTGCCGACGACCCAAGTGTCGTTCAACATCGGACAGTTTGAAGAGTTCGAGATCAAGGACCCGCGCATCCCGCCGGTGACGGTGCACGTGAACGCCGAGGCGCATCGCTACATCCACCAGTACATTCCGCAGGCGCGGAATCCGCAGGAGCAGGTGGGCGCCGACGTCGTGAACAGCCTCTCCTTCTTCACCAAGATGTTCGGGCCCCCGTTGTTCCAGCACTACTACGCCACCGAGATTCCCTACTTTCACGGGCAAGCGTTCCCCGGCATGATCCACCTGTCGTGGGCCACCTATATGAGCATGGCCAGCGACGGGTCCGACGAGAGCTTCCGGGCACACGAGATGGCGCACCAGTGGTGGGGGATCGGCGTCGAACCCGCGGGCGACCGGGACGCGTGGCTGGGCGAGGGGTTCGCGGAGTTCGCCGGGCTGTGGTACATGCAAATGATTCTGAAAGACAACGATAAGTACTTCCGGCAGTTGAAGGAGTCGCGCCAGGAGATTCGACGCCAGCGCGACAAGGTGGTGCCGATCGGCCTCGGGTACCGGGCCATGGAGAGCCGATCGGGCAACTACGACCTGGTCGTGTACCAAAAAGGGGCGTGGGTCCTGCACATGTTACGCAACATGATGCTGAACCTGCGCACGATGGATGAGACGCCGTTCCAGGCGCTGATGCAGGACTTCTACCAGACCTACCGTGGCAAGCGCGCGTCTACGGCAGACTTCGAGCGCGTCGTCGAGCAGCACTTCAACCAGCCCATGGACTGGTTCTTCCGCCAATGGGTATACGGTACCGCCATACCGAGCTACACCTTCTCATGGACCGCCGAGGCGCAGCCGGACGGAAAAGCCGCGCTGCACATTCGGATCCGGCAGGCGGACGTGCCCGCGGACTTCACGATGCCGGTCCCCCTGCTCATCGAATTCGACCAGGGGCAAGCGCTCGTGCGGGTGCGCGTGAAAGGCGAGCTGACGGAGCAGACGATCGCGCTCCCCGCGAGTCCCAAGAAGGTGACGCTGAATCCCCTCGAGTCAGTACTCGCCGACGTGAAGATCGAGGAATGGCAACCGTGACCGCACCACGTGAGATGCAGTTCCTCCTGGCCGGGCCCGAAAAGCGGGTGCTGACAGCGCTGGCGGCGTTCGTCCCCCGGACCATCCGCTCGAACCACCTGACGGTCCTCGGCACCTTCGGCGCCGTGATCGCCGGCGCCGGCTACGCGCTGGCGACCCGCCACCCCGCCTGGCTCTGGATGGCGACGCTCGGTCTCGCCATCAACTGGTTGGGCGACAGCCTCGACGGCACTCTCGCCCGGGTGCGCCAAACCCAGCGCCCCAAGTACGGCTACTACTTGGACCACATTGTGGACGCGTTCTCGACGGCCGTCATCGGCCTCGGCATCGGGCTGTCGCCGTACGTGGACGTGTCGATCGCCCTGGGACTCGTCGTGGCGTATCTCGCCCTGTCGATCAACGTGTACCTCGAATCCACGGTGTTCGGCGTCTTCCGGCTGGCCTACGGCCGCATCGGACCGACCGAGGTGCGAATCATCCTGGTCTTGTTGAATACGGCGGTCGTAGTATACGAAGCGACCAGCGTGACACGCTCCGTGTCGCTCTCGCGGGTCGCGAACTGGGGCATGACGGTGGTGCTCGTCGGGATGGTGGTCGTGCTCGTCGCACGATTCGCTCACAACGGGCATCGACTGGCGAAGCTCGAGCCGCAACGCTTCCGGTGGTGGGAATAGGCTAGAAGCTCAACGCGAACCCGACTCCCACGCCTCCCCGCGGCAGAGGACGCACCGACAGGCGCGCCGACGGCAGGACCGCGGGCTGCCAGCGGTCGGTGCCCACAATGGTGCCCACGACCAGTCCGACGGCTCCGCCTGCGACGGTGAGCGCGCCGGTGCCCATCAGCAGGAACCCGACGTCGGACCACGAGCAAGTGTTCGGGCTGCCCTCGCCGGCGCCGGGGTCGATGTCCTCCTCGCCGCAGAGCGCGGCGAGAACCACCAAGCCGGTCCCCCCACCGATTACCATTCCCTTTACCGCACCACCCCACGGATTCGACCGCCGACCGCGAACCACCAATAAATCAACCACGTCACCCATGGGGACGGACGTCAGGAGCCCCTTCTTTGGACTCAGCACGATGGTGTCGCCCCGCCACTCGGTGACGGTGCCGTCGACCTTCTCGAGCGCCTTCGTGGTCAATCGCACGCGGGTTCCGGCGGCGACGAGAGGCTCCTGCGCGGCCAACGTCGCCGGCACGAGGAGCAGAGCACCAATCACAGCGAGACTACGCATGGGATCATCCTCTAGCGAGTGGCCTGCCAATTGCCCGAAAAACTCAGCGTGCGGTTCACGTCCTGGAGGACGCACGCCCCGCGCCCCGCGAGCGCCGTCGCGGGGATCCCGCTGGCGCTCCCCTCGTAATCGCAGTTGGCGGTCACCATGAAGCGGACGGTGTGGCCAATGACGCGGCCGTTTTGCACGACCCCCGAGTCGGTGTTGTCCACGACACCCGTGGGCGTGCGGCACACACCGCGTTGGCCGTATCGGCCGCTGAACTGGTCCCCGACCTGGGTGATCTCGTAGGAGCCGGTGTCGGCACAACTGATGCTGTGGGCAGGGTCTTGGAACGTTTCGGTGAAGACCCAATGGCCGCTCACGTCGACGGTGTTCGGAACAGTGCCGGCGTCGCAGGCGGCCGCGGCGAGCAGCAGGGAGAAGCTCCCAAAGCGCATCGTTCCAGGATGGAGGCCGGTACCGGCCGCGTCAACCTTGGGCAGGGTGGGAATCCGGGCGGCGACTGTTTACAATTCGTGCGAATGCATGCGCTGATCGACGAAATCCGCTCCCTCAAGGTCCGCCGGCGCGCGGCGATCCTCGCGCACAACTACCAGCGCCCCGAGATCCAGGACCTGGCCGACGTCGTCGCCGATTCACTGCAGATGGCCCGGCAGGCGAGCGCGATCGACGCCCCGGTGCTCGTGATCTGCGGCGTGCACTTCATGGCCGAGACGGCGGCGATCGCGAACCCCGACAAACAGGTCTTGATTCCCGAGCCGCGGGCGGGGTGCTCCCTGGCCGAGACGATCCAGGCCGCGGACGTGCGCCGCTGGCGCGCGGAGCACCCGGACGGCCTCGTCGTCTCCTACGTCAACACGAGCGCCGCTGTGAAAGCCGAGTCGGACTACTGTTGCACGTCCGGCAACGCCGTCGCGGTGGTCAATGCCCTGCCGCAGGACGTTCCAGTGCTCTTCCTCCCTGACTTCTTCCTCGGCCAGTATCTCAAGCGCGTCACCGGCCGTGCCCTCGACGTGTGGCTGGGCGAGTGTCACGTGCACGCCGGACTGACGCGCGAGGTGCTCGACGCGAAGCGGGCCGAGCTGCCAGACGCCGAGTTCCTGGTGCACCCCGAGTGCGGCTGCGTGACGAGTGCCATGTACTACGCCGAGGCGGAGGGCGACCTCGCCGCGGGTCGCACGCGCATCGTGTCGACGGAGCAGATGATGGCACGGGCGCGCACGTCGCCGGCGCGACGCTTCGTCGTGGCGACGGAGACGGGGGTGCTGCATCGCCTGCGACGGGAGAACCCGGAAAAGGAGTTCGTCGCGGCGGCGGAAGGAGCCGAGTGCCGCTACATGAAGATGATCACCCTCGAGAATCTGCGTGACTCGCTGCGCGACCTGAAGCACGCAGTGACGGTCCCAGCCGACACGGCCTCGCGGGCGCGGCTGGCAATCGACCGGATGCTGGCGATTGGCTGAGGCCCCCCCCCGCGCGTCGCTGGGGCTCGAGGCCGTGCGTCTCGCGCTCGCCGAAGATCACGCCATCGACGACGTCACCACGCCCTTGCTCGGAACCGCCGCCCAGACCCTCGCCGCCGGCCGCTTTGTGGCCGAAGCCGACTGCGTGGTGGCCGGGCTCCCCGTCGCGGCCCTGGTCTTCCGCGAGCTCGATGGAGAGGCGGTGTTGCGGCCGATCGTGGCCGAAGGCGTCCGCGCCCGCGCGGGCGCGGTGCTCGCCACCGTGAACGCGCGGGCGGGGACGCTGCTCGCCGGGGAACGTGTGGCGCTGAACTTCCTGCAGCGGCTCACGGGAATCGCCACGATGACGCGGGGTCTGGTCGACGCGGTCGCCGGCACGCGAGCGCAGATCACGCACACGCGCAAGACGACGCCCGGGCTGCGCGATCTGGAGCGCTACGCGGTGCGGGTGGGGGGTGGCGTGGACAATCGCGCGTCGCTCGCCGACTCGGTGATGTGGAAGGACAACCACTGGGTGTTACTCGGGAGCGGGGAGCCGGGAGCCGGGAGCAGCCTTGGGGAGGTTCTGGCGCGGACGCCGAAGGGCCTCACGGTCGTCGTCGAGGTCGAGAGTGACGCGCAGTTCGACGCGGCGTTAGCGGCGGGGGTCACACACGTGCTGGCCGACAACCGCTCACCGGAGACGGTCGCCGCCTGGGTACGGCGTGCCGGACCGAACGTGACGATTCAGGCGTCGGGCGGAATCACGGCGGCGAACGTCGCGGCCTACGCCGCCGCCGGAGCGCACCTGATCAGCGTTGGTGCGCTCACCCACTCGGCGTCAGCCGCGGCGATCGGGTTCGAGCTGCAGGGGTGATTACGGGACCGCGTCGATCCCGGCGCGGTGATCACTGAGCTCGACCCGCACCGGACACGCCCGCGCTGCCCCGTAGCAACGATGCCCGTCGAACGTCACCGCCGCGGTCCACCGGCCGCGCGCCGTGGAAAAGACGACGATGCCGATCGGGTGAGCATCAGAGACGCCGCCGTTGTCGACCCGCATCCCTTTGACCTTGAACCAGCCCTTTTCCATAGCCCCCAACTGCTCGTCGAAAATGAGCTCCCCGGCGCTGTGATCCGAGATGTCGAGCCGCATTCGCACAACGCGCCCGTCGGCGTCCGCCAGCGCCTCGAACGTCCCTCCCGGGAAATTCACGTAGCGCGAACAACGCCGCAGCCCTGCGGCGAGCGTGTCGCACGTCCACGGGATGTTGTCTTGGCGAATGAAGAATTGCTGCAACCCGTTGAGGCGCGTCCCGACTCGCTGCCCCCAGAAGCGAAATGGGGATAGGCTGGCCTCGTCGGGACCGGAGCAGGCGACGGTGAACGACGCGGCCAGGAGGAACGGGAGGGTACGCCTCACGAGCCCAAATGGTACGTCCCTTGCTCGTAACGCAACCCCTGTGGATTATTCCCACCCTGGGAGGGGTGGCCGAGTGGCTGAAGGCGGCGGTTTGCTAAACCGTTATAGGGCCTTAAAACCTTATCGGGGGTTCGAATCCCCCCCCCTCCGTTCCCCCAGATGACTGTTCGCGTCCGTTTCGCTCCTTCGCCCACCGGCTACCTCCACGTCGGCGGCGCGCGCACCGCCCTCTTCAACTGGCTCTACGCCCGGAAGAGCGGCGGCACCTTTCTGCTGCGCATCGAGGACACCGACAAGGCCCGCTCGACCGAGGCGCACACGCAGGTCATCCTCGACGGACTCAAATGGCTGGGGCTCGATTGGGACGAGCAGCCGATCTTCCAGGGCGCGCGCATCGGCCGCCATCAGGAGATCGCCGACAAGCTGCTCAAGGAAGACCGGGCGTACGCCGATGAGGGGACGATCCGGCTGCGCGTGCCGCCCGGCGAAATCGCCTGGGATGACGCGGTCCACGGCCGCATCAGCTTCCAGGGCGAGGACATCAAGGACTTCGTGATCCTGCGCGCCGATCGCTCTCCGCTCTACAACTTCGCGGTCGTCGTGGACGATATCGACATGAAGATCACGCACGTGATCCGCGGCGACGACCACATCTCGAACACGCCGAAACAGATCGCGGCGTACCGCGCGCTCGGTGCGCCGCTCCCCGTGTTCGGTCACGTGCCCATGATCCACGGCATGGACGGGAAGAAACTCTCCAAGCGCGAGGGCGCGGCGGCGGTCGGCGACTATCAGGACCGCGGCATTCTCCCGGAGGCGATGCGCAATTTCCTCGCGCTCTTGGGGTGGAGCCCCGGCGGCGACCGCGAGATCCTGAGCATGGAGGAGCTGCGCACGCTCTTCTCCCTCGAGGGCATCCTCAAGAAGCCGGCCGTCTTCGACATGACCAAGCTGGAGTGGATGAACGGCCAGTATCTCTCAGCGAAGACCGCCCAAGAACTGTATCCGATCGTGCAACCGAAGATCTTGGCGTTGGGGCTGGACGGGGAGAAGGATGCGGTCCTCAGGGCGATCGGCGCCGTGAAGGCGCGCTCCCGCACCACGCTCGACATCGCGCGCCAGGTGGCGGTGCGGCTCGACGCGAAGTTCGTGACGCTCGACGACAAAGCCGCGAAGGAGATCGCGAAGGATCCGGCGGGCTATCGGGCGGCCCTCGAGGCGAGCGTCGCCGCGTTACAAACTGTGGACTGGACGCCACACGGTCTCGAGCAGGCGCTTCGTACCGTCGCCGAGCAACGCGGCGTGGCGGCAGGCAAGATCTTCCAACCGATCCGCATCGCGTTGACGGGTGGAACGGTATCGGAGCCCGTGAACGAGTTGCTTCACGTTGTCGGAAAGGATGCAGCACTCAACCGATTGGAGTCGGCTGTTAAGTCTACTGGTTGACCCTCCCACCGATCCAGAATAGTATCTAAGCTCGTAACACAGTAACACACCATGTCCACACCTTTGCGCAGCCTCGGACTCGCCGTGGCCGTCACGGCGTGCCTCGCCCCAATGGCGACGGGGCAATCGCTGCTCGACCGAACGCCCAACCTGTCGGGCGGATGGCTGGGCGAGCGAGGAACGCTGCAGTTCAACTTTCTGCACCGATTTACCGTGAGCGCCGCCCCCACCCGCAAAGTCACCAACACTCCCACCTTTCTTCTTTCGTACCGTCTCCCCTTCCCCGTCGTCGTCGGCTTCAACTACGCCACTTCGTCGGACGTCGTCACCACGCCGGCCCTTCCCAATGAGTGGGAAGGGTTCGCACGCTATGCGCGCTTTGGGGGCGCGGTACAGCTCGGGTACAACGAGGCCGCGAAGAGCGCGGACGCCGAGCTCACGCTGGGACGGACGTTGGGGCGGTTGCGGCTACTCGCGGTGGGACGCTTCCTGTCCAAGGGGTATGGGACAGACACCACGCGGTACGCGATCGGCGGTGGCGCCACGCTCCGCCTGCACCGCTGGGTCGCGCTGGCGGGGGACTTCGCGACGCTGCTCGATCGCCGCCCCGGTGAGAAGGCGGCGTGGGGGGCCGCCCTGCAGCTCGCAATTCCCTACTCGCCCCATACGCTGTCCCTGCAGGTGACCAACACGACGACGGCCACGCTCCAGGGCTCGTCGCGCGGCGTCGACAAGGTGCGCGGCGGCTTCGAGTTCACGATTCCGTTCACGTTGAGCCGCTATTTCGGTCGGCGGAAGACGGCGCAAGGCGGCGAAGGCGCAGCCGCGGGCGCCACCTCCGTGGAAATGCGCGCGATGGCATTCGCGCCGCTGCGCATCGAAGTGAACGCCGGCGCGAGCGTCGAATTCACGAACCGCGACCAGCTCGAGCATACGGTCACCGCGAATGACGGATCGTGGGATTCGGGCCCCATCGCGGCAGGCGCGACGTGGCGGCACACATTCGACCGGCCCGGCACGTATGCCTTCCACTGTACGCCCCACCCGTTCATGACGGGCGTCGTGGTGGTCAAGTGAGTGGTCAAGTGAAAGGCACGATGACGAT
>WNFK01192237.1_pt1 | contig 36025 bp, 31 predicted proteins | sample 5400281 | NCBI WGS metagenome assembly WNFK01 (sample SAMN13153350, study PRJNA577476) | soil metagenome | isolation source: 20 cm soil on Douglas fir-dominated hillslope | place: USA:California | collected 2013-09-17
AAGCTGACTGGCCCCGGCGTGGAAACCGGCCGGGTCACTAGAGTTGAAGTTCTGCACAACGGGGGCCTTGGCGTGCTCAACGGCAGCAATGATCTTGAGGGCAGTGCTCCCGTATTCCTGGCTAGGTTCGATCTCGCTGTTCTCGCTGTACTCATTCCAGCTGATCAGGCCAACTGCGTCCGGCGAGGAGGCGATCGCTGCGTTGAGTTCCAGCCGCAAGGTCTGGCCGCGCTGGCGCCTGATATCCCTGACGCCGCCAAGCAGTCTCGCGTCGAAGCCGGGTGCGGCCGGAGCGATCCACAAGCCGTGGTGCTGGTGCACCACCTTGGAGAACTCAGCAAGCTTGCTCGCGTAGCCTGGAGTGCGCCGTGGGTCTGCCGAGGACCAGTAATAGGCATCTCCGCGAAAGAGCTTGGCGATGAGCTGATAGTCAGATGGCTGCTTCTCAGTGGCCAGGATGATCAGCTTCGAGGCGTAGGCCCTGCTGATCGACGTGAGCTGCTTGGTACTGAACAGCCATGTCCCTGACCACGCCACCAGGGGCTTACCGAAGATGTTGAAGACGGGATCAGAGCCATAGTGCATCGCGAGATAGTCGAAACTCTGACGGACCTTGCGCATCGCCGGCGGCCGCCGCGACCGAGCGCAAAGCCGCAAGTCGGCTGTTAAGGACGGGCGTGTCCTTCCAGCTCACAAGGAACCCGGTGATGCCCGCTTGCTTGGCCATCTTGACCTGCTGACGCATAATGCTCAGGTCACTCGAGGAATAGCGCCCGATCAGCGGGTAGTCCTTCTTCATGCGATTCCACGAGCTTGGATTGAACCAGATATAGAAGTACGCGAGCAGCGGGATCTGGCGCGCCGACCCTGCCGCTGGCTGGCCGGAGCTACCTTGTGAGTGCGCCGGCGAGAGAGTGGCCGACGCGCTGGGTGACGGACTCGGAGACTGGCTGACAGGTGCGCCCTGAGCTGACGGCGCGATGACGCCGAGCAGCAGCGTCATCATCGGAAGTGCGATGGCAGCCAATGCCGTCTTGCCGAACCGGCGGCGCGACGAGCGCGACGTGCTCACGTCGTCCCCCGTTCCCGCTCTGACGTGCGTTCCCACGCCAACCTGGCCGTCGATTTCACCTCTTCCTCGCTAAATGCCGACGGGGAGGTCACCGCCTGCTCATCCGGGGCGAGGTTGTCAGGCGCGAGGCCATTCGGGACGAGGTGTTGACTCCCGTTGACGCTGTGGTCACCTAGCCGCGCGCCGTCAGCAGACCGCCGGGTGGCCTCTGTGCCTGAGTGTGCCAAGGCATCGTTGGCCGACCCGCCGGGCGGGACGGTAGCTGATGCAGCGGCGACATGCTGACCGCCGTTGCGGCGCCAGGTGTCGGCTGCGGTGCGAGGATCGGTAGCGGCCGCCCAGCTCAGTCCGGAGGCGACATCGGATCTGGGGATCAGCTCTAGCAAATCATAGTTCGCGTTTTCCTTGATGATGGAATCCGACTCGGGAGGGACGAGATCAGCCTGCGCTTCATGCGGCTCTGCCTTCGACTCAGCGCCGAAACCGACTGAGTCATCCGTAACCACCACATTGCCGACGACCGATGCCTCGTCCGCAGCCGATGAGTCACCCGCGACCTCAGCGCGGCCGGACGCTGCTGACTCGCTCGCGGCCGCAACATCTTTGTCCTCGGACGCTGCACCGAACTGAGCGTCCTGCCAGGATGCGCTCTGGTCTCCGGCCACCGGCTCCTGGGCCTCGTCCTGCTGAACGGCCACCGGCTCGTCACGATGATCGGGATGTTCGGCCGGATGACCCACGTGCCAGGCTGGCAGTCGGGTGCCGTCTTTTCGCCGTTTGATCCGGCCCCCGACGAGGGGCAGCCCGACAACGCAGCAGCAGCCTGGCGACAAGCGGCTTGGTCAAGGTCGCCGGTGACGACAGTCCGACGCCAGGACCCGTGGCGACCAGGTCGTAGGTCGCGCGGGGCATGCCGCTAAGCGTGACGGCGTGGCCGGATCCCAGCCTGACGGTTCGGCTGGAACCGCCGACCAGTCGGACCCGCACGGCACTGCCCACTCCGAAGCCGAACAGAGCGTCGCGCACTTCGATGCGCATCGGGAAGAGCAGCAGCCTGACGGTCCAGGTGCGGTGTTCGCGGACGAAGAAGCTCTGGCTGCCTCCGTACACGACGTTGGCGCCACCGAACATGACGTCGCGGACCGAATAGCGGATGGGCAGCGCATACAAGCCGAACCGGTCCCGCACGATGCGGTTGGCCGACAGCATGTCCGGCGGCTGGTCGGGCGCGAACGTGTAGCGCTGGCCGAGGCTGTTCGCCATGGTGATGCGTTTCACGGCCGAGAGCGGCACAGGCCGGCCGGCTCCGTTGCTAAAGCGGACGCTGATCGGGTGGGACACCTGAAATCCAGCCTGCTCGTCATTCAGGCCCTGGTGCAGATAGATGGGCCGGCTGGCCAGGGCGATGCCATCCAGCCACCGGCTGAACCGAACGGCGGTACCCGCCCGATGCAGGCGGGGCGGCAGGATGGTGATTTTGTGCCTTCCGGCGAACGTGCTGATCGTCACCGAACCGGTGGCGCTGGTCAGGTGGGCGACGCCGTCGAGTACGACCTGGGCCTCCGGCACGACAGGGACCGTACTGACCCGCAGGATCGCAGCGCCCGTAGCCCGAGCGGGCTGACCGGCCGCAGCGAGGGCCGGGCAGTTGCCGAGGGCGATGCCGCACGCGGAGACGACTCCAGCCGCACCTATCAACCTGATCGCCCTCATATCGGGCCACCGCCCGGAGGGACGACAGCAAGGCGCCGGCGGGACGTCTTCCATGCGAAGAACACCACGCCCAGGGCGAAGGTGACCCCGATCCCGTACAGGCCGTACAGCAGCGGATCCCTCGCCGCATTCACGAGCTTGGGCGGCGCTGCGCGGATGAGCGGAATGATGTCGGGCGCCCTGCCGGGCTCGCTGAAGTCAAATGCGCCCATCAGGCTGCCCGCGCGCTTGTCGAGCTTCGTAAGCGGGCGAATCCTCCAGTTCTGCTCGATGAACTTCAGCATCGAGGTGAAGTCCAGGCTGGTGTGGATGATCACGTGCTCGCGCGCATAGGCGCTGACCAGCATCGCAGGAACCCGGAAGCCGTCACCATGGGCATCGCGGTGTGGCGGGCGCACGTGGTCGTACCAGCCGCCCCAGTCGTCGTAGGCCATGACGAATGCCGAGGAATTCCATGCATCACTCGCCATGAGGGAGTTCACCAGACCTCTGACGAACCGTTGTCCAGTGGCAAGGCTGCCCGGCGGATGCTCGCTGGCCCCCGATGGCACGATGTACGCGACACTCGGCAAGGTGCGATCACGCAGGTCCCGGTAGTACTCGCTGAGATCGGCCATGTGCGAGTTGAGCTCAGGCTTATTGAGGAAGCGCGGAATATCGAGGAGCGGATCCCAGACTGCCTGAGAGGCCCGGTTGGGGTTCGACAGACGGCGGAGCGTGCGGTAGCTGATTGACGGGTCGTAGTTCTGCACATAGAACTTCCACGACACTCCGGCATGCTGGAGCCGGTCGAAGATCGTGGTGATCTTGAGCCCGCCGTGTGGTACCGAATCGGCGCCGTTGCCGACGCCGGCGGCCGTCCAGTAGACGTGATTGATGAAGCTGCCGCCCAGAGCCGAACTGAAGAAATGGTCGAACAATACGTACCGGTCGGCCATATTCCAGTAGAAGGGCAGGTGGCGGCCGTCGTAGTAGCCCATGGCCTGCCGGGGGTAGACGCTGCGCAAACGCTGCGCCGCGACGAAACCGTCCATCCGGCCGTGGTTCAGGTCGTGACGGGCCGACAATTCGCTATGGTCAAGATCGACGATGGAGCGGTTGCCGATATGGAAGGGCCGCACGCAGGGCCTGGGACCGTTGGCCGGGTTGACCGGCATGCACACCCTGCGCGGAATCCCGTCGGCACCAGGATAAGTTCCAAAATAGTTATCAAAGGTATGATTTTCCTGCAGCAGGACTATGAAGTGCCTGATTGGCGTCGTCGGCGCGTGCGGCCCCATCTTCGCCCCAGGTGACGTCTTCCCTGGCGGGCTCGACGCGTTGCCCCCGGCGGGCACGCGCTGAGCCGCAGCTAGCAGCAGGCCCAGCGCGATCGCGCCAGTCGCTGCGGCCGTCCTGGACCTGGTCATGGCCGCACTTCGTAGATGACGATGACCGGCCGGAGTGTAGTGCCGTCACTGGTGGCGACCCGCACCGTGCCGGTATAGACAACGCTCCCGCGATACCGCCTGACATAGGTCATGAGCCTCCTGGAGAAGAAGGGGCTCCGCGCTGCCGAATAGGCGTCCCAGGCGATGTACTGGACCTGGCCGGTGCGCAGCATCAGGTCAGGGTTGCTCACCGGTGTGTACGCCGGATTGCGGTGCAGCGGGTTCGGGCTGACCGAGATGCCCAGCACCTCCCTGTGCCCGTAGAACTCCAAGATGTTCGCCATCGACGGCCCGATCGACAACATCTCCGTATCGGTAGGTGTCTCCGACCTGATCCACGTCCCCGCTTCCCGGCCGCCCGGAACGCCGCCGGTCCCAGCGAGAAATGAGGTTGACCCGGCGGCGCTGATGCTCGACCAGCTCAACAGCGCCAGCGATGCCGCCACAGCGGCGGTCGCCACGACTCCAACCGCCCGTGCGATGCTCGCGTGGTGCAGGCAGATCACGTGCCATACAACTGGGCTGGCTAGCAATCCCGCCGCCAGCACCGCGCATGGAGCCGCCACAGGCAGCAGGTACTGGAAGCCCTTCACGGGCCACAGCTGGAAGAACATGACTGGTACGGCGATCCAGCAGATGAGCAGCGACTCCCGCCACGACCAGCGCCGCGATGCCACAGCGAAGGCCAGCATCGCGGCCGCGCTCGCCATGACGGCGATGCCGATAGCCGGAGGAACCACAGCAGGGTAGAAGGTCCAGACATGGTTGGCAGGCCGGAACAGCTGCCAGGTCAGGAAGTGCTTCCCCGAAGACGAACCTCCCGCAACCAAGAGCGAGATCGGATAGGGCAGAGCGACGGCGACGAAGCAGCAGAAGAAGACGGCGATCTCCTTGAGCCTGACCCTGACGCTAGGCGTCACCGCCAGGAAGGCGTAGGCCGCCGGAAGCAGCACGATAGCCGTCTCCTTGGAGATAAACGCGAGGCCCAGGCTGGCCCCGGCGGCATAGAGCAGCCATCGGCGGCTTTCTGCCGCGAACCTGGCCAGGAACCAAAGGCCGAGTACCGAGAAAAACGCCATCGGCCCGTCCAGCAGCGCCTGCCTGTTCACCACGACCAGGTAGGGCATGACGGCTAGCAGAAGGGCCACGATCGCCCCGGCGCGTCGCCCGTAAACGCGTGCACCGAGCGCATATCCGGCGGCGACCGTGGCCAAGCCGAATGCCACCGCGAGAAGGCGAGGACTGTAGTCGCTTACCTTCAGCCGGTACATCAACGAGGTAGCGAGTTGGAATAGCAGCGGATGCGCGCGGAATACCGGGAACAGCCTGCTCAGCTCCGGCGCACCCGCGATAGACGCACCCTGCCCGGCGTAGACGGCTTCGTCGCTGTTGAAGCCGAGTGCGTTTATGTGCCACAGACGAAGCGCAACGGCTGGAACAGCGATCGCCGTGACCGCCAGAGCCGCAACCAGCCTAGTACGAAGGGTGCCCAGGCGGCCCGACGGTGCGCCTGGCACGAGCTCGGCGCGGCGCACGGGAAGGTCGGGTGGTGCCGTGGCATCGGACCCGGCCCCCGTCAGATACGCCTGCGGCCGGGAGCTGGCCGCCGCTACGGTGAGGCGTGCCGTGGCCGTCGCCATCGCATCAACGGGCGCGGCGTCAGCTTCAAACAACGGGCTCACCGCGGGAGATCGCGCAGGCTTACCTGGAAGCGGGCCGCCCGGTGCCATGCCGGCGAGTGGCGACAGCAGCCGGGGAATGTCGTCGGCCCAGCTGAACGTGTTCGAGGCTAGCGTGCGAACGCGCACATGACTGAGGAAGCTGTCGAGAATCTGACGCTCGGCAGCCCGGAGTTCGTGGTAGTCCATCCCGGCGATCGTGATTGCCGGGGCGAGGTTTCGGAACGGCGGGAATCCGTAGGCGTCATCGGTATTGATGATCAGACGTTCGAGTGCGGACTGGTGGTCGAGATCGGCTAGGCGCGGTTTGCCGCGCTCGATGATGAACAGCTCGCTGACCTTGGTGCTGGGCGTCATATGGCAGGGAACGAGCCGATCCACCGTGTATTTGGGCGGCGGGATGAGCATCTGGATGAGTGCGTTGATGCCCATGATGGGCAGGTTGAAGCGGCTGAGCGCCATGCCGATCGAACGCCCGCTTCTTGAGTGCAGGCGACTCTGGATCTGCAGCCTCCGCCACTCGGCTCTCGTCAGATCCTCAGCCCTAACGGCGCGCAGTGTATGCGCACTGATCGTCAGCGGCTTGGGGTAGCAGGACGCAGATCCCTCGGCGTCGATCAGCGTCATGTCGTCCGACAGGAACCGGCAGCCGTGCTCGCGCACGAGGCGCAGAATGGTACCGGTCTTGCCTGTATCGGTCAGGGCCGACAGCATGATGCCGGTGCCGTCAAAATCGACGCAAGCGGCATGGACGAGCATGTGACCGCGCGATACCATCACGAACCTCAGCAGCGGCTCGATGATGTTGGTGTAGACCACATGCGAGGAGCGGGCGAGGAGCGGCCCCACCTCGACGTCGATGCGGTCGTCGCCGAGGCGAGCGCGGAAGTTGGCGCCGATCCTGCCGAGGTGTTCCTCGTAGCGGATGGCAGTCGTGCCCGTGTGCTCGGTCATCGCCGCTCGCCGACGTGGCGTCCTGCCGCCGACGTCGCCAACCCGCACAGTGATGTCCAGCTCGTCGTAAGCAACTTGCTGAGCGCGGAAATACTCCATCTCGGGTAGCAGGATCTGCGACCCTATCGTCACGACACCGCCAATGTCGTACCGGTAAGCCAGATACTGGGATCGCTTCTTGCCTGACGAGATCCCTTGATCAGCGCCGCCTTGATCGGCAGTCACTGTCATGTCGACCAGCACGCGCACCGGATCGCGACTTTCCTGCGTCGCCGAACGGAAAATCGCGCGGTCACTCAGCACGAACCGGACAAGGAATAGCAGCGTCAGCGTGAGGCCATTGGCGACAAATACTCCCATCCCGGTTGCGACGAGCACCTCAATCACCGGAAGCCGGGCCAGCAGCAGCAGGTTGTTCATTGCGAAGAACCGGATGACCCGGCCAAGCCGGGAGCCATGCGCATTGCGGCGGTACACCAGCGAGTCCACCAGGACGAAGTTCCACGTCGTCGAGGTCTGCGTGGCGAGGGCGACGCCGATGAGGTGGTTCAGGCCGAGGTAACGGTAGAAGATCCACAGGGCCGCAGTGTTTACTACCAGTCCGCTCGCGCCGATGCCGCCGAAGGCGATGAACCTGAGCAGTTCGCGAATGCGCTCGGACCGAGTCTTAGGCCCTGCCCGTAGCTGCGTCGCAAGCCGCACGCGGCGGAGCGTGATCACCTGCCGCAGGAAGGTTATCCCCTGCCGAAAGGAAGCCTTGGACTCTCCCGCGTAGCGCGGACCGAAGGAGTAGGCGACTTCCGCGATCCTAGCGACGGGGTTCCGCACCATGATCTCGAGCAGGATCTTGAAGCCCCTCGGCCGCAGCTTGTCCAGGTCCACCGCAGCCTTACGGAATGCGAACAGACCGCTTAGCGGGTCGCTCGCCATCGCCAGCCGCCGCGGGAAAACGCTCTTGAGCAGTCTTGTGCTCCAGGACGAGACCAGCATGCGCCTGCTACCGCCAAGACCGTCCGCTGAGGCGTCGCTGGCATACCTCGTACCGATGACGAGATCGCAGTTGTAACGAACGGACGTGCGGGCAAGCATGGCGGCAGTTTCTGGGGGATGCTGCAGATCGGCATCCATCACCAGCACCCAGTCACCGCGCGCATGCCGCGCCCCGATGACGACCGCGCCGCTCAAGCCGCCCTTGCGGGCAGACGGTGGCCGCTGCACGAGCCTGATGTGCACCGGGCACGCCCGCGCGCCCACCGCGATGAGCTCCGGTGTCCGGTCGTCGCTGTCGTCTACAAAGATGATCTCGGTGCGCGCAGCGTCGAACACCTCTCCGAGCCCGGCAAGCAGCGGCTCGACATTGCGCTCCTCGTTGCGGGTCGGGATGACCACGCTCAGCCTCGGCCGGTCGGCAGCACGGCCATTCAGATCAACAGGCAGCAGTGCCGCATCGACACCACTGCCGTCAGGATCCGGGCCCGACGCATCCTCACTGCCATTCTCTGCGGGCGCGGAGAAGAGCATAAAAGTACCCCCCAGTGCTGCCAGTTATTTGAGAAGATCCGCGAACATTCCCGATCTGAGGGATAATTCGTAGAGATTCTTACGCTATGCCTGAATTGCCGGATTTCGACACTCGACGCCCACCCGCGCGCAACAGCCATCGATCGGGCCTAGGCCCTGTCATTACTTATGGGTAATTAACCCTCCTGCCGTCCGAGATAGTCATCAAGACTGCTTTGACGCAAGGCATTACGGTAGACCGGCTTGCCCGGCCATCGCAAGACCGTTCGTTAACCTTTCGTTAAAACTTCGTTCACCGCACGGCTCTTCGCTATTTATATTGAATATTGTTACTGTTTGATAATTTCGATAACTTTAGTGTATTTAGGTGGCAATAATCTGGTAGTCCGGACAGAGAAGATCGGCTAGGAAGGACTGCCCTGTTCGCCATTGCCCATCGGCGAGTCGCGACGGAAAGCGCTCGCCATATGGTCGCTCAGGCAGAGGCGTTCGGTGTGCACGACCAGGGTCGCGACCGGGCACAGGTTCGAAGGCGAGGATGGCCCTGTCCCATGTGCGCTGCCTGCTCACCTAGACTCGGCGCAGTCGAGAAGGAGCCGTTTCGTGCGCAAGGTCCTCATCGCTAACCGGGCCGAGATCGCCGTCCGGGTGGCGCGAGCCTGCCGGGACGCCGGACTCGCCAGCGTCGCCGTCTATGCAGAGCCCGACCTGGACTCGCTGCACGTGCAGGCTGCGGATGAGGCCTACGCGCTGGGCGGGGCCATGGCAGCCGACAGCTACCTGGACAGCGCAAAGATCCTCAAGGTGGCAGCGGAGTCCGGGGCCGACGCCGTGCATCCGGGATACGGTTTCCTGGCCGAGAACGCGCAGTTCGCGCGCGAGGTCATCGCAGCCGGCCTGACCTGGATCGGCCCGCCGCCGGCCGCCATCGAGGCGCTCGGCGACAAGACCGCTGCCCGGACTATCGCGCGCAGCGTGGGCGCGCCGCTGGCACCGGGCACAGCGGGCCCCGTCGCCGGCCCGGCCGAGGCAGCGCGGTTCGCCGACGAGTACGGCCTGCCCATCGCCATCAAGGCCGCATACGGCGGCGGCGGCCGCGGGCTGAAGGTCGCGCGGACCCGCGACGAGATCGAGGCGCAGTTCGAGTCCGCCGTACGCGAGGCTGTCGCCGCGTTCGGCCGCGGCGAGTGCTTCGTCGAGCGCTACCTGGACCGGCCAAGGCACGTCGAGACCCAGTGCCTGGCCGATGAGCACGGCAACATAGTGGTCGTCTCGACCCGGGATTGCTCGCTCCAGCGGCGGCATCAGAAGCTGGTCGAGGAGGCGCCCGCGCCGTTCCTGACCGGCGAGCAGGAGACGGTGCTGCGGGAGTCTTCCAAGGCAATCCTGCGCGAAGCCGGCTACGTCGGCGCTGGCACCTGCGAGTTCCTGATCGGCCAGGACGGCACCGTGTCGTTCCTGGAAGTCAACACCAGGCTGCAGGTCGAGCACCCGGTCACCGAGGAAGTCAGCGGCATCGACCTGGTTCTGGAAATGTTCAAGATCGCGGACGGCCAGGCCCGGTCATTCGGCGATCCCGCTCTGCGCGGCCATTCGATCGAGTTCCGCATCAACGCGGAAGATCCCGGGCGAAACTTCCTGCCGGCGCCGGGAACACTGACAACATGGCACCCTCCGTCAGGTCCCGGTGTGCGGCTTGATGCCGGCTATGCGGCCGGGATGACCGTCCCCCAGGCGTTCGATTCGCTGATCGCCAAGCTGATCGTGACGGGTGCGGACCGGTCGCAGGCCCTGGCACGGTCCAGGCGGGCGCTGGCCGAGTTCGAGGTGGGCGGAATGCCAACCGTGCTGCCGTTCCACCGCGCGGTGCTCGAGGATCCGGCGTTCACCAGCGCGCCGTTCGCCGTGCACACGAGGTGGATCGAGACCGAGTTCGCCGGGAAACTGCCGCCCTATGCTGGCGACGGCCCAGGCGCCGCGGGCGCGGGCAGCCCAGGCGCTGGCGGCCAGGCCGGCACCGGGGGGCCGGGCGGCGCCGTGGCGGCCGGGCGAGAGCGGATCGTGGTTGAGGTCGGCGGCAAGCGCCTGGAGGTCGTGCTGCCCGCGGGTCTCGGTGCGAGCGCGGCCGTTCATGGCGGGCAGGCGCACGGCGGCACGGCCGCGCCGGGCGGACGCGGGGGCACCGTGACGCGCGGCCGCCAGGGCCGGAGATCTGGCCGGGGTCGCAGACCGGCAGGCGGTCCGGGGGCCGCCGACGGTGACGCGCTCGTGAGCCCGATGCAAGGCACGATCGTGAAGATCGTCGCGGTCGATGGCCAGCGGGTTGCGGCGGGCGAGGTGGTCGTGGTGCTCGAGGCGATGAAGATGGAGCAGCCGCTGACCGCGCACAAGGAAGGAACCGTGTCGGACCTGACTGTCGAGGTCGGACAGACGGTCTCCGCCGGTCACGTGATCTGCCGGCTGGCGGACTGACTCGTGGCCAGGCTGCCCGGCGATCCGGGGCCGCTGCGCTGGCTGGCGTTCGCCCTTGGGTTCCGGCTGCCCGACGACAACCTCGACTGGGTCAAGCACGAGCTGACCGACGCGGGCTGGCGGCTGCGAACCGTCGTGCGCCACCTCGCGGTCATCGTGCCGGTCTGCATCATAGTCGCCGTAATTCTGCTGACGCTGGTGCCCGCGCCCGTGTGGCTGGCCGGCATGATGGTCGGCCTGATCCTGGCCGGCAGCATTTTCAGCGTCGCCGCCTACGCTGACGACATCAGGACATCGCGGTTGCGCCAGCATGGCCTCGACGTCCCAAACGACCCTGATCTCGGCCACCCCGCCCACTGACCGCCAGCTCGACCCGCCCCTCCGTCGCCCGGCCGGCCAGCGCCGAACCGACGTTGGATCCGTTCTTCAGCCGCAAAACGGGCAAGCCGGGCGCGAAAGTACACCGAGCGGATCCGAAGAGGCCCATGGAGGCGAGGGCTAGCGTGACGGGTCGTCGGCGGGCTGCATGAGCTGGCGCGCGGCCTCGGTGATGCTGCCGGTCAGGGACGGGTACACGGCGAATGTGTGCGCGACCTCATCGACGGTCAGCTGCTGCTCCACCGCTAGCGAGACGCCGAGTATCAGGTCGCTCGCGCGCGGCGCCACGATCACCCCGCCTAGCACGATCCCAGAGTTCCGCCTCGCGAACAGCTTGACGAAGCCGTCGCTGAACCCGTCCATCTTGGCCCGGGCGTTGGTGGCAAGCGGCAGCTTCACGGCCCGCGCAAGCACCTTGCCCGAATCGACGTCCTGCTGGCTAGCACCGACCGCCGCGATCTCCGGTTCGGTGAAGATAGTCGCTGCGACGTGCCCGAGCCGCAGCGGCTGGACGGCTTCGCCGAGCGAGTGCCACATCGCGATCCGGCCCTGCATGGCTGCCACAGACGCCAGCATCCACACACCGGTGCAGTCGCCCGCCGCATAGACACCGGTCGCGAACGTCCGCGAGACCCGGTCGACCATGATGAAGCCTCGCTCATCGACCGCGACACCGGACTCGGCCAGCCCGATATCCTCAGTCGACGGCACCATGCCGACCGTCAGCAGGCAATGTGATCCCCGAACCGTCCTGCCGTCCTCAAGGCGTACCTCGACGCCGTCGGCCGTCCGGCTGGCTGATTCCGCCCTCGATTTGCTCAGCACCGTCATGCCGCGCCGCCGGAAGACACCCTCGACGACCATTGCGGCGTCGGTGTCCTCGTTGGGCAGCACGTGCTCCCGGGAAGAGACGAGCGTCACCCCGGACCCCAGCGCCTGGAAGCCGCTCGCGAACTCCGCTCCGGTGACACCGGAGCCAACGACGATCAGATCGCTGGGCAGCTCGGGGAGGTCGTAAAGCTGCCGGCTGGTCAGCAGCCGCTCGCCATCCGGTACCGCTCCAGGCAGCTCGCGGGGCCGGGCGCCGGTCGCGATCAGCACCGTATCCGCCCTGATCTCGGTGTCGCCCACCGCGACCACGCCTGGCCGGACCAGTCGGCCACGGCCGTCGATCACGCGCACCCCTTCGCGCGCCAGCCTCGCTGCCACGTCGGCCGACTGCGCGAGCGCCAGGTCCCGGATCCGCGCGTAGACCCGCGGCGCATCCGCCTGGGCATGCGACGATACAGCCTCGGCCGATGCATCATCGTGGTCGAACTTGATGCCGAGGTCCTTCGTGCCCTCCATGGCCGCCATCAGGCTGGCGGTGGCGATCAGCGTCTTCGACGGCACGCAATCGGTCAGCACGCAAGAGCCGCCGAGCCCGCTGTCCTCGATGACGGTCACATCTGCGCCGAGCTGCGCCGCGACCAGAGCGGCTTCGTATCCGCCCGGTCCGCCGCCGATGATCACTACGCGGGTATGCGGCTGGCTCACGGTGCTTCATTCTGTCGCATCGGCCGCTGGGGCCGGCCATCAGCCTCGATCATGGCGGACCCACCGAACCCGCGACGCTAACCTGCCTCCCAGCACCCCTACAGGCTCGTACGCTAATGAACCGTGGCGTTGTACGCGGCATACGGCAGCAACATGGACCCGGCCCAGATGGCCCGGCGCTGCCCGCACTCGCCCCGGGCCGGTACCGGCTGGCTCAACTGCTGGCGGCTCACCTTCGGCGGCGAGGATCTCGGCTGGGAAGGCGCGCTCGCCACGGTGGTTGAGGACAGGAACGCCCGCGTCTTCGTCGTGCTCTATGAGGTGTCAGACAGCGACGAGGAGGCGCTCGACCAGTGGGACGGCGTCACGCTCGGCTATTACAGCAAGCTCCGCGTGAGGGTCACAACCCTGGACGGGGATGTCCTGGCGTGGCTGTATGTGCTGAACGACTACGAGGGCGGCCTGCCCTCCGCCAGTTATATCGGGATAATGGCCGACGCCGCCGAGGCGGCGGGCGCGCCCCACGACTATGTCGCCGGGCTGCGCGCCAGGCCGTGCAGCCCGCTGGGGGGCTAGCCGTGCAGCCCGCTGGGGGGCTAGAGGTGGGCTAGCGGCGGGCTAGCGGTTCCTAGCCGGGCTAGCCGACGAGCATCGCGATGGCGAACGCGATGCCAGGCACCAGGATCGCCGCGAGAGCGGGCCAGGCCCAGGTGCTGGTGACCACGTCAGCCGAAGCGCCAGCCCCGCCCCGGTCCGATCCGCCGGCCGGGGCCGCCCCGTTCGCGCTGACGCCGTCAGGAGTGAACCCGTTGATGCTCGCCTCGCCAAAGCCAGCCTCGTCGTTGCGGCCCGCGAGGCCGGCGGCGCCCGCGCCACGCCTGGCCTTTGCCTCCTCCGATATCTTGGCCATCTCCCTGGCCATGATCTCGGCCTGGGTCATCTTGACGAGTTCTTTCGCCTGCCCGGGCAGCCGGCCGTAGCTCGACGGCCTGCTCCGCCTGCCCTGCTCTGCCTGCCAGCCGTGCAAGCGAGCCCTCGCCCGGCCCCGGCGAGCCGACGATAGTGCCCAGCTATAGACGGTTTTATCATTCTTCTGCAGCCTGCGGGCGCACTGAATCTCGACGGAGTCGGCCAGGAAGATTCCGCGCACCGCGCCCCACGGTATGTAGAACTTCCGGAACGGATTCTGCACAGTCAGACCGTCGTCGTCGGCGATGACCCTCGGCCACAAGGTGCAGGCGAAGACCAGGCCGGTGACCGTAAGCAGCCCGAGCGCGAACTTCAGCGACAGGTAGTCGTGCCCCTGGATCAGCAGGTCCCCCAGGCTGAGCGCAGCGATGGCTACCCAGGCCCACCACACGACCTGCGGTGTGGCCAGGCGGTACATCCGCCGGCCGTCGGGCAGAATGCGGCCGACAGAGACGGGGACGGCCGTGCTGGCTTGCTCATTCGGTGCGGACAAGGCGGCTGATGCTCCGAGATCGGGGAATGGGTTGCCGCTGCGGAGGCCGAGCGACGTTCCATCCACAATATGCCCGGGCTGCAGCCGCCCTCATCGGGTTACGGTCAGGCAACCGGGGAGTACCCGCCTAATAACGGGCCGGCGAGCGTCACTCCGCCGACCGACTGGCGCACGACATGAACGGACCCGACGCGGTCGGCAGGGCTCGCGTCGGCGATCATCGAGTCCGCCTCGTGCTTGCCGCCGATCGCTGTCAGCGCGGTCGCCGCCATCACCTTGACACCGACAGCTATGCACCGCTCGTCGACGTCGAACATCGGCTGGTGGATGTCGAATTCCTCAACCGATCCGGGCTCGCGGGTACCGAGCCGGAACAAGCTCCCCGGGATCGACTCCAGGTACCAGGCAAAGTCCTCGCCACCGAGGCTCTGCGGCGCCGGGGTGATTGCCGGAGGGCCGAGCACCCGGTCGGCTGCGGCCGCGATCATCCCCGTGCTGACCGCCTCGTTCACAGCAGGCGGCACGCTCCGCTCGTAGGTCAGGTCCGCTGTCACCCCATAGGCGCTGGCGACCGACTCGACGACGTCTTTCAGCATCTCGGGAGCGGCATGCCAGGCACTGTCGTCTAGGCAGCGCAGCGTGCCCTCGACGACACCGGAGTCCGGGATCGCATTCGGTGCCGAGCCTGAGCTGACCTGACCCCAGACGAGGCTAATGGCCGACCTGGGGTCGATCCGGCGGGACAGTGCGGCCGGCAACTCGGTGATCACCTTGCCGAGCGCGAAAACGAGATCCGCCGTCAGGTGCGGCCTGGCCGTGTGACCGCCAGGACCGCTGAGCTGGACCTTGACCTTGTCGCAGGCGGCGGTGATCGGCCCGATCCTGGTCCCGATCTTGCCGACCTCGAGCCGGGGATCGCAGTGCAGAGCGAAGATCCGGTCGACCGACGAGATGCCGCCGGCTGCCAGCACGTCAAGCGCCCCGCCAGGCACCTCCTCCGCTGGCTGGAAGATCAGTCTCACCTTGCCGGGCAGTGCTCCGGCTGCGGCAGCCCGCGCAAGGAACAGGCCGGTTCCCAGCAGGATCGAGGTGTGCACGTCGTGACCGCAGGCATGGCAGGCACCGGCATTCAGCGACCGGTAAGGAACATTCTTCTCATCAACGATCGGCAGGGCGTCGATGTCGGCTCGAAGCGCGACTGCTGGCGAATCGTCGCCGCTGCCGCCGATGTCACACAGCAATCCGGTACCTTTAGGCAGGACTGCGGGCCGCAGTCCGGCGGCCTGAAGCCGGAGCGCGATCCGGCGGGTCGTGCGGTGCTCGGCGTAACCGACCTCCGGATGGGCATGCAGGTCCCTGCGGAACTCGACCAGCTCGGGCTGGTGGCCCGCAAGAAACGCCTCTAGCTCGCCTACCAGATCACTCTCAGCCATCCGCCCTCTCCTTTGGGGACAGGTTCAGGTCAGGAGCGCACCGGATCTCACAGCTTGTGCCACGGGTGCCCTTGGTGCCCCCGCAGTTCATTAGGGTCACTATGACACCGCCCGCACCACGACCGGGTAGCTAACCCGGATCGGAACGGCAAAACGCGTATCCATTCGGTCCTTCAGCTCTCGTTCCGCGCGTCAGGCGGAGCCGATGGGTGGCGGCAGGAATCGCTGCTCGTCCGCACGCTTAGTGACGAGGCGTGTTGCTTCCTGTCGCCGGTTTGCCCGGCATCGTCAGCAGGCCCTGGCCCTATGAGTCCGGATCAGGCCCTCGTACCGACGACTGTGCAACTGCACTTCATGGCGCTGGCGAGGTGCTCTCGCCGCATCTCGGCGATGAGAGGAGATGCGACCCGGTATCACTAAGCATGGTAGCGCTCGCGACGCCGGACCGCTGACGTTGCCCGATAGTGGCCAAGTCAGCCATTCATCTAGTTAGTAGACATCCGCTGGCCGGTACAAACCCCATACCTCGCGCAGCGCGTCACAGACCTCGCCCACCGTCGCCCGGGCGGCCAGCGCCGAGCGCAGCGGGTACAACACGTTGTCATCCCCGGCTGCGGCGCGCTTGATCCCGGCTATGCCGCGGCGCACCTCGGCGGCGTCCCGCTGCCGCCGCAGCGCGGCGAGCCGCTCGGATTGCTGCTGTTCGATCACCGGGTCGACCCGCAGCGGAGCGTAAGTCTCATCAGCGGCCGTGGTGAACTTGTTCACGCCGACCACGACCCGCTCACCCGCGTCGATCTGCTGTGCGACCAGGTAAGCGGAACGCTCGATCTCGGCCTTCTGGAAACCCTGCTCGATCGCGGCGACGGCGCCTCCCATCTCATCGACCCGCTTGATCAGCTCGTCGGCCTCATCCCTGACGTCGGCCGTCATCGACTCGATCGCAAACGAGCCGGCCAGCGGATCGGCGGTCGCGGTCAGGTCGGTCTCGTACGCCAGCACCTGCTGCGTCCGCAGCGCCAGCCTCGCCGCCTTCTCGGTCGGCAGCGCGATCGCCTCGTCATAGGAGTTCGTATGCAGCGACTGGGTGCCGCCGAGGATAGCCGCGAGTGCCTGCACGGTGACCCGAGCCAGGTTGACCTCGGGCTGCTGCGCCGTCAGCTGGACGCCGGCCGTCTGGGTGTGGAACCGCAGCATCTGTGATCGCGGGTCCGCCGCGCCGAACTCGTCGGCCATGATGTGCGCCCACAGCCAGCGGGCGGCGCGGAACTTCGCCACTTCCTCGAGCAGCGTGGTCCTGGCCACGAAGAAGAACGAAAGCCTCGGAGCGAAGTCATCCACGGCCAGGCCGGCCGCGATCGCGGCGCGAACATACTCCTTCGCGTTGGCGAGTGTGAACGCGATCTCCTGTACGGGCGTGGCGCCTGCCTCAGCCATGTGATACCCGGAGATCGATATGGTGTTCCAGCGAGGGATGCGGGCGCCGCAGTAGGCGAAGGTGTCTGAGACGAGGCGAAGCGACGGCGCCGGCGGATAGATGTAGGTTCCCCTGGCGATGTACTCCTTGAGAATGTCGTTCTGGATAGTGCCCGTGAGCTTGTCTGGCGCGACTCCCTGCTCGCTGGCAACCAGCTCGTACAGCAGCAGCAGGACGGCCGCCGGCGCATTGATAGTCATGGACGTGGAAACCGAGTCGAGCGGGATGCCGTGCAGCAGCGTCTGCATGTCCTCGATGGAGTCGATCGCTACGCCGACCTTGCCGACCTCGCCGCGTGCCTGCGGAGCGTCCGAGTCGTAGCCCATCTGGGTCGGCAGGTCAAAGGCCACTGAGAGGCCCGTGGTGCCAGCCGCGATCAGCTGCTGGTACCGGCGGTTGGAGTCGGCGGCTGTCGAGAAACCCGCGTACTGGCGCATCGTCCATGGCCGGCTGACGTACATGGTCGGATGGACGCCCCTGGTGAACGGGAACTCCCCAGGCTCGCCCAGGTCGCGCTCGGGGTCGAAGTCCTGCAGCGCCTTCGGCCGGTAGACCGGCTCGATGGGCTGTCCCGATTCCGATATACGCGCCATGAGACAAGATTACGGCCCGCTGGCGCGGGGCTGTCGGCGGCTTTGCAGTCCCGCGGGCTGCGTGCGCGGTCGGCTAGCAGGCTGGTGCTCCCGCTGGCCGGCGATGACCTGCGCTGGCAGCACGCCCCGTCGGCAGACTCTTACGTGGGCTTCCAGCGGGCGAAATTTTGCTGTCCGTCTGCGCCGGTCGCACCGATTGGACTGGCATCGGGCGTAATTGCGGTGCGGGTAGCGCTGACTCGCGCGGGAACGGTCCGGCGCGTACCCGTAGTCCGGCGGCGCGCCCCTGGCTCTTAGGCTCCTCCCGCGGAAGCTGGCCAGGCCTGCCCCGGCCCGCAGTCGCCTGCGGGATGGAGAACCGGAGCACAGCCGGATGCAGTCGAGCACTCGAAAGAACGGCCTGGTGGTCACGGCGGTGAGACCGGCAGCCCTCGAGGCGGTCAGTATCGTCAGTCACCGCGGGCCCGTGCCCAAAAACGAGGTCGGCGGACCGCTGCTGGCCAGGCCCGGGATCGTCGTGCACTACCCGGGGCCCGGTGCGCCGCGCCTGCCGGACGTGCCAGCCTCGGCCTACGTGATCGCCGACGCCCGCACCGGCGCCGTGCTGGCCGCCAAGGACGCGCACGGCCTCTTGCCGCCGGCCAGCACCCTGAAGGTGCTCACTGCCATTACCATGCTGCCCAGGCTGCGGCCTGACGCCACCGTGATCGCGACGAAGCGAGCGGCCACTGTGGAGCCCAACATCGTCGGCCTCTTGGCAGGCCAGCCGTACAAGGTCGCCGACCTATTCCGCGCGCTGCTGATGATCTCGGCCAACGACGCGGCGGTGGCCCTGGTGCAGGCCAGCGGGTCGTTCAGCAAGGGGATGTCGCTTCTGAACGCCGAAGCACATCACCTCCAGGCTTACGACGTGGTCGCCAAGCTCCCGAACGGACTGCCCGCGCCAGGGCAGGAGGTCTCCGCTTACGACCTCGCTCTCATCGCCAGGAAAGCGCTCTCGATGCCGGCGTTCATGAGGTACGACTCGACGCGGACGGCCTCGTTCCCGCTCACGCGGCAAGAGCACGTGCTGATGGTCAATCAGAATTACCTGCTCACCCAGTACCCCGGCGGGCTCGGCGGCAAGACCGGCTGGACCACGACGTCAGGTGCGACGTACATCGGGCTGGCCAGGCAAAACGGCGTCACCCTGATCGTCACGATCTTGCACGCCACCCCGCTGACCGAGATCACATCCGCCGAGCAACTGCTCGACTGGGGCTTCAAGATGTCGAGCGCGGTCCGCCCGGTCGGAGTGCTCGTGCCGCCGCTGCCGGTCGCCCGGGCGGCGGCCACGCGCAAGCACCACGCACGGAGCGCAACCGGGAACTCGCTGTCCGGCGCGACTGCCGCCAGGTCAGGCCGATCGGCCGCGATCGGAGCCGGCGTCGCGGCCGGACTGTGCGCCTGCGCGATCGGCGGCCTCGCCTGGCTCAGGCGGCGCGTCCTGATTCGCAGGCGACCATCCGGCTAGCCCGCGCGAACGCGCAGCCGGCCCGTCGGGTCCGCTAGCGGGCGGGAAGGAACCCTACCCGGTCCCTGACCAGGGCCATCGTCTGGCTGGCCACTTCCCTGGCCCGGGCTGCCCCGTCGCCGAGCAGCCGGTCGAGCTCCGCCTCGTCGGCGAGCATCTTCTCGGTGCGCTCCCTGACCGGCGCGAGCGCATCGACAACGACCTCGGCGAGGTCCCGCTTGAACGCGCCGTAACCGATCCCCGCATACCGCCGCTCGAGTTCGTCGAGGCTGGCGCCGGTCAGGGCGGCGTAGATCCGCAGCAGGTTCGCCACGCCTGGCTTGGCCTCGTCGTCCGCCCTGATCTCTGAACCCATGTCGGTGACGGCTCGGCCGATCTTCTTCCTGATCGAGGCGGGATCTTCGAGTACGTCCACGATGCCCTGCGGCGAGGACGACGACTTGCTCATCTTGACCGACGGATCCTGCAGGTCAGCGATCTTGGCGACGTCCGAGACGATATAGGGGCCGGGCACCACGAAGGTCTCGCCGAACCTGCGGTTGAACCGCTGAGCCAGGTCCCTGGTCAGCTCGAGGTGCTGCCGCTGGTCCTCGCCTACCGGCACCTGGTCCGTCTGGTAGAGCAGGATGTCGGCGGCCTGCAGGATCGGGTAGGTGAACAGTCCGACGCTGGCCTGGTCGGCGCCCGACTTCAGTGACTTGTCCTTGAACTGGATCATCCTGCTGGCTTCGCCGAATCCGGTCAGGCAGCTGAGCACCCAGGAAAGCTCGGCATGCTCGGGAATGTGACTCTGCACGAACACGGTGCATCGCTTCGGGTCCAAGCCGGCGGCGAATAGCTGGGCCGCCGCCACCCTGGACCGGCGGCGGAGCAGCGCAGGGTCCTGCGGCACGGTGATCGCGTGCAAGTCCACCACGCAGTAAAACGCGTCGTGGCTGTCCTGGAGCGCCACCCACTGGCGGATCGCGCCGAGGTAGTTGCCCAGATGGAACGAGTCAGCGGTCGGCTGAATGCCGGACAGCACGCGGTTGGCAGGCATGGCCGAATTCTAGTTGCCGCCCGGCACCCGTAAGTCGCCCGCTGCGCTCGCCGGGCGGCGGCCTGAGCCAAGGCCCGCGCCCGCGGCGGCGGCTGGACCAGCCGGGCGGCCGTTGGCGCCGCTTGATCCCTGCTCGTTCGCTACCACGGGAACGATCTCCGGCGCGCCGAGCCTGATCGCGTCCGCATCGGTATCTGTGTCAGCTTCCTGCGACTTCCGCTCGGCCTCGATCCTGGCGCGGTAGCTGTCGAGCTCCCTGCTGACCTGCCTGCTCCGCCACTTCATCGGGCCAGCCATCAGGGTGGCGACCTCCTGCGCCGCTGACACGCCGCGGTCCCAGGTCTCGATCGAGATGTGCATGCGCCTGGTCATCACATCCTCCAGATGCCTGGCGCCCTCGTGCGTGACCGCGTAGACCGCCTCGACCCGCAGGTAGTCCTCGGCGCCAGCGAGCGGCTTGCCGAGGGTCGGGTCGGCAGCAATCATCTCGAGCAGCTCCCCGGTCAGACTGCCGTACCTGCCGAGCAGGTGCTCGATCCGCGCCACATGCAGCCCAGACGACCTGGCAATCGTCTGGCGCGAGTTCCATAGTGCCTGGAATCCGTCGGCTCCGGCCAGCGGAATCTGATCGGTGCAGGACGGGGCGACCTTGCCGTCGAGGCCATGGGCCACGGCATCGACGGCGTCACGCGCCATCAGCCGGTAGGTCGTGTACTTGCCGCCCGCGATCATCACCAGGCCGGGCACCGGGTGGGCAACAGTGTGCTCCCTGGACAGCTTGGACGTGGTGTCAGACTCGCCAGCCAGCAGCGGCCGCAGCCCCGCGTACACGCCCTCCACGTCATCACGCGTGAGCGGTACCGCGAGCACGCGGTTGACCTGGTCAAGGACGTAGTCGATGTCGGCCCTGCTGGCCGCCGGATGATCCTTCGACAATGCCCAGTCGGTATCGGTGGTGCCGATAATCCAGTGCCGTCCCCAGGGGATGACGAACAGCACGCTGACGGCCGTGCGCAGGATGATGCCGGTACTTGAGTGGATCCGGTCCCGTGGCACGACCAGGTGCACGCCCTTCGACGCGCGCACGTTGATCGAGCCGCGGCCGCCGACCATAGCCTGAATCTCGTCGGTCCACACGCCGGTGGCGTTGACCACCTGCTGCGCCCTTATCTCAAGCTCCGCGCCGGTCTCCAGGTCGACGGCTCGGACCCCGGTGACCCGTTCACCCTCACGCAGGAAGCCGGTGACCTGGGTCCGCGACGCGATCAGCGCGCCGTAGCCAGCCGCGGTCCTGAGCAGGTCCACCACGTATCTGGCGTCGTCGACCTGCGCGTCCCAGTACAGCAGGGCGCCGGTCAGCGCCGACCTGCGCAGCGCGGGTGCCAGCCGCAGGGCGTGCTGCCTAGTTAGCTGGCGGTGCAAGGGCAGGCCCCTGACCTGGCCGCGAGCCACTCCGAGTGCGTCGTAGATGCTCACGCCAGCGCCGACGTAGGCGCGTTCCCAGCCATAGTGGTTGAAAGGGAACAGGAAAGAGACCGGCCTGATCAGGTGCGGCGCGATCCGCTGCATGAGCAGCGCCCGCTCCGTGAGCGCCTCGCGGACCAGCCCGAAGTTGAATTGCTCCAGGTAACGCAGCCCGCCGTGGATGAGCTTGCTCGACCTCGATGACGTGCCCGAGGCGAAGTCCCTCGCCTCGACCAGGCCAACCGACAGGCCCCTGGTCGCGGCGTCGAGAGCCACTCCGGCCCCGACCACGCCGCCACCCACCACGAGGACCTGCAGCTCGGTACTGGCCATCGCGGTGATGGCCGCTGCCCGCTCAGCGGGTCCGAGCTTGGCCGCTCCGAGCGCATAGGTCGTCACAGTGCAGAACGCTACCCAGGCGGGTGGCCGGGGAAGCTCACCGGGCCGGTGCTGCGGGCGATTACAGCCCGGCCGACGATCCCGGCGCGGCGGGCATTCCCGGCGCGGCCGACGATCCCGGCGCGGCGGGCATTCCCGGCGGGGCCGGCGATGCGGGAGCGACGGTGACCTCGACCCGCTGAAACTCCTTCAGATCCGAGTACCCGGAGGTGGCCATCGTCCGCCGCAGCGCCCCCATCAGGTTCATCGAGCCGTCAGCGAGTGTGGAAGGGCCGTGCAGGATCTGCTCAAGCGTCCCGATCGTCCCGACCTTGAGCCGGCCGCCTCGCGGCAGCTCAGGATGGTGCGCCTCGGCGCCCCAGTGATAGCCCTTGCCCGGCGCCTCGGCGGCCCTGGCGATCGGCGAGCCGACCATGACGGCGTCGGCGCCGAGCGCGAGCGCTTTGGCGATGTCGCCGCTCCTCGTCATCCCGCCGTCGGCAATAACGTGCACGTAGCGGCCGCCCGACTCGTCGAGGTACTCGCGTCGCGCCGCGGCCACGTCAGCGATCGCGGTCGCCATGGGCACCTTGACGCCCAGGACGGCAGCTGTCGTCTGGCCGGATCCGCCGCCGAAGCCGACCAGGACGCCCGCCGCACCGGTCCGCATCAGATGCAGTGCGGCCGTGTAAGTGGCGCAGCCGCCCACGATCACCGGGACGTCAAGCTCGTAGATGAAGTGCTTGAGGTTCAGCGGCTCGGCCTGGCTTGACACGTGCTCGGCCGAGACGGTCGTGCCCCTGATGACCACGAAGTCGGTGCCCGCGTCGATCAGGGCTTTGTGATACTTCAGCGTGCGCTGCGGCGACAGCCTCGCCGCGATGGTCACACCGGCTGCCCTGATCTCCGAGATCCGCTGGCCGATTAGGTCGTCCTTGATCGGCTCGGCGTAAATCTGCTGCAATCGCGCCGTCGCTGCCTCGTCGTCCAGCGCAGCCACCTCAGCCAGGAGCGGCTCCGGGTCGTCGTACCTGGTCCAGACACCCTCGATATCCAGCACGGCCAGGCCGCCCAGCTTGCCGATTTCGATGGCGGTGGCCGGCGAGACCACGCTGTCCATGGGCGCGGTCACCAGCGGCAGCTCGAATCGGTATGCGTCGATCTGCCAGGCGATCGAGACGTCCTCAGGACGCCTGGTCCGGCGGGATGGCACGATGCCGATCTCGTCAAGCGCGTAGGCACGGCGGCCGCTCTTGCCGCGGCCGATCTCCATCACGGTCACCCCGACAGTCTGCCAGGCCCCGCGCCCTGCAGCCGACAACCCCGCCCAGCCACCCTCAACGCCCGATGATCACGAAGATGTAGCTGATAGAGAAACCAAACCCGCGTGATCATCCGCGTGCCGGCGCGAAACAGCCATTAGCTGGGCGGGCCGCTGTAGTTCGGGGCCTCGGACACCATGTGGATGTGGTGCGGGTGGCTTTCGGTCAGGCCCGCGCCCGTGATCTGGATGAAGCGGGCATCTTGTAGCTCAGCGATGGTCATCGAGCCGCAGTAACCCATCGCCGCCCGCAGCCCGCCAGCGAGCTGGCCTGTCACGGCCGCCACCGAGCCCCGGTACGGCACCCGGCCCTCAATGCCCTGGGGCACGAGCTTGTCCTCGCGCAGCACGTCATCCTGGAAGTACCTGTCCTTGGAGTAGGACCGGCCACGCTCCCGGTTCCGCATGGCGCCGAGCGAGCCCATGCCACGGTAGAGCTTGTACTGCTCGCCGCCGATCATCACCATCTCGCCGGGCGCTTCCTCGGTACCGGCCAGCAGGCTCCCGAGCATCACGGTGTCGGCGCCGGCGGCGATGGCCTTGGCGACGTCCCCGGAGTACTGCACGCCGCCATCGCCGATCACCGGAACTCCCGCTGGCCTGGCGGCCCTGGCCGCCTCGTAGATCGCGGTGATCTGCGGAACGCCAACGCCAGCCACGACCCTGGTCGTGCAAATCGACCCGGGGCCCACTCCGACCTTGACCGCATCAGATCCGGCCTCGATCAGGGCCTGGGCGCCGGACCTGGTCGCCACGTTGCCGCCGATCACCTCGATCCGCACGTTCGCCTTGAGCTGCGCGATCATGTTGAGCACCGACTCAGCGTGACCGTGCGCGGTGTCTACGACCAGGAAGTCGACGCCGGCGTCGATAAGTGCCTGGGCGCGCCGCTTGGCGTCCTCCCCGACGCCGACCGCGGCGCCGACCATCAGGCGGCCTTGCGGATCCTTGGTGGCGTCAGGGAATTTTTCGCTCTTGGCGAAGTCCTTGACGGTGATCAGCCCGCGCAGCAGCCCCTGGGAATCGACCAGCGGCAGCTTCTCGACCTTGTGCTGGGACAACAGGCGCAGGGCCTGCTCCCTGGCCACCCCTACAGGCGCGGTGATAAGCGGCATCGGCGTCATCAGCTCGCCCGCGCGGCGGCTGTGATCCTGCTCGAACCTGATGTCCCTGTTGGTGATGATCCCGAGGAGCACGCCGTCCGGCGAGACGACGGGCAGACCGGAGACCCGGTACCTGCCTCGGAGCGCTTGACGATGTCTACCTGGTGCGCCTGGTCCTCGATCGACATGTTGCGGTGCAGAACCCCGGCCCCGCCTTGCCTGGCCATGGCGACGGCCATGGATGCCTCGGTGACCGTGTCCATAGCCGAGGACAGCAACGGCAGCCGCAGCGAGATCCGCCTGGTCAGCCTCGCGGTGGTGGCTGCCTCGCTCGGCATGAGCGCCGAGCGCGCTGGCAGCAAGAGCACGTCGTCAAAGGTCAGCGCGGGAGATCCGAACTTGGCTTCGTCGGTCATGTCACTCCCAGATGCTGTTCTGCCGGTTGTCGTCCATCCTAGTTATCGCCGGGTGGCCGGCAGTCAACCCGCAGGCGATGGCTCGGAGGCAGGCGTGCTTGACGACGTTGTCGGCAATCTGCGGTGCCCGCACTGCGGTAACGGCCTGACGAGGACTGGCGGATCGTTCCGCTGCCCTGCCGGGCACAGCTTTGACATCGCCACGCAGGGCTACGTCAGCTTGCTTCAGCGCGGGGTGGCCGGCGGCGCGGGAGATACGGCCGCGATGGTGCGGGCACGCCGGGAGTTTCTCGCCGCCGGTCATTTCGCCCCCATAGCCGCCGCGCTGGCCGACGCCGCTGCCGCCTCGGTCGCCGGACGCAGCAGTGGCTGCGTTGTCGATGTCGGCGCCGGCACCGGCTACTACCTTGCCGCGGTGCTCGCCAGGCTCCCCGGGCACGCCGGCGCGGCCTTGGACCTCTCCAAGCGCGCCCTCCGGGTGGCGAAACGGGCCCATCGGCGGATCGGCGCCGTCGGCTGCGACGCGTAGCGCCCGCTGCCGGTCACCGATTCAGCCGCCGACCTGCTGCTGAACGCGTTCGCTCCGCGCGACGGAGCCGAGCTCCGCCGCATCCTGCGGCCGGACGGACGGCTGCTGCCGGTCACGCAGGCCGCCGATCACCTGAGCGAGCTGACTGAGCCGCTCGGCCTGCTGCACGTCGACAAGCGGAAACGCGATCGGCTCGCCGGCAAGCTCGGCGCGCACCTCGAGCTCATCGGCGAGCGCGAGCACCGCGGCCTGATGTCACTGGACAAGGCGGCCGTCGCCGCACTGACCGCGATGGGCCCCACCGCGTGGCACGCCCGGCCTGATACAACCGCCCGCCTGATCGCACTGTTGCCAGAACCCGCGGCGGTCACGCTGGCGGTGACGGTGTCCGTCCTTCGGCCGCGGCGATGAGCGCGGCTGCCGATTCCCTGACGAACAAGATCGCATCAGGCCCTGCCGCCCGCTCGGGCGCTCTGGCCTGCTGCTGGTCAAGGGCACGCCGCACGAGGCCTGGAGGTCCGATGCCGCGATCGAGCGCGGCCAGGCCACCCGCGATCTTGGCGACGATCTTGCCGTCGTTCAGGTACACCAGGGCACGGCAGGCGTTGAGCACCGCATAGCTCTCTGATGCGTTAGCCAGGCCCCAGCCAAGCTCGCCGGCCAGGTAAACGAGGATCTGCGGCCGGCGCACTGCCCCGATCACCGCCGTCGGCGGCGGCCCGGTCACCGTGATTCCGGCGGCACGGCAGACCGCGTAGTGCATGAGCAGGTCAGGATCACCGGGCCTCGTGTCACCCCGCACCAGCGTCCGGCCGCCGTCGCCGAAGCCGGCGTGCAAGACGAACGGCCATGGCGGCATTGGCCGCGCTGCCTGGCTGATCGTTACGATGCTGGCTTCAAGACCCCGTCCCGGGCAGCGCGCTCCTGAGCGCGTCAGCAGGCCGCCGGCGGCCATCAGCGGATCGCTGACGGCTGGTGCCGCCTGGGCGGCTAGGTCGTCGGCCACCACGAAGAGGATGTCCACATCGCTGCGCTCGGCCACCCAGCCGCCGAGAGCGGCAGACCCGTGCAGGTACGCGGCCGTAAGCCCGCCGCCGAGCAGCGCGTCCAGATCGCCGGCCAGCCGCCCCGCGTATTCGCGAGGGTCGGCGGGCATGGCTGCGTCGTCGGGAACCGGCATGCGACAAGCGTGCAGGCCTCGCGGCCAGGCCCGGTCATCGGCCCCGCCCGATCTGCCTCGCCGGGCGGCGCCCTGGTCTAGTCTGCCGGGTCAGGAACCGCGGTCAGGGAGGCGATTACCATGGAGCAGCGGGTCAGCCTGGTCACGCTCGGCGTCACCGATCTCGACAGGGCCCGGCAGTTTTACACTTCGCTGGGCTGGAGGCCGGCCACGTCGCCTGCGGACGACGTCGTGTTCTTCCAGGCGGGCGGTATCGTCCTTGGCCTCTGGGACAGGGCAATGCTTGCCCACGACAGCGCTGTGCGGGACGGAGGCGGCTGGGGCGGGGTAACGCTGGCCTACAACGTCCGGTCCCCCGCGGAGGTGGATGCCGCCATCGAGGAAGCCCGCGCAGCCGGCGCCGTGATCGGGCGTGAGCCGGCTGCGACGTTCTGGGGCGGCTACTCCGGGCTCTTCATCGACCCGGACGGGCACCCGTGGGAGGTGGCCCACAACCCGGGCTGGACGCTACTCGACGACGGCAGCGTCTGCCTTCCCGCCTGACGCCCGGCAATGGCGGCAAACAGCGAGCCTGGCAGGCTGCTCCTCGCGACGCTGATCGTGCTCACCATCATCAGCGGCCTCGTCGACGCCGTCAGCTACCTGGGACTTGGCCACGTGTTTACCGCGAACATGACCGGCAACGTGGTACTGCTCGGCTTCGCGGCCGCTGGTGCGTCCGGGTTCTCGGCGCCGGCCTGCCTGACGTCGCTTGGCGCGTTCCTCCTCGGCGCGGCTGCCGCAGGCCGGCTAGCGAGGCGGCTCGGGTCACGGCGCCGGCTGCTCGTTATCGCGCTGACGACCGAGGCCGTGGCCACCGGGACCGCCGCCGCCGTGGCGTTCGCCGTCACCGGGGTCTCGGCGGGCTGGGCCCGGTTCACGATCATCGCCGTGCTCGCGCTCGGCATGGGGGTGCGCAACGCGACCATCAGGCGTCTTGCCGTTCCCGATCTCACCACCACCGTGCTGACCATGACACTGACGGGGCTGGCGGCCGACTCGGCGCTGGCTGGCGGCGACAACCGGCTGGCAGCCCGCCGCGCCGCGGCGGTAGCCGCGATGCTGATTGGCGCGTTCGCGGGAGCCGCTGCCTTCCTGCACGCAGGGCCAGCGGCGACGCTGCTGATCGGCTCGGTGGCCGTCCTGGCTGCGGGCCTGGGATTCTGGGCCGCAAAGGAGTCACGCAGGCTCGATCGGCCAGCCGGCTGAGTGCGCCGTTGCACGAGGCGCGGCACGCGTCAGGTCCTGGCGAAGGTCAGCAGGAACTCAAGGGAGCCGTGGTTCTGGGTGGTGACGAAGCTGCCGAAGCTGGGATTCGGAATGCTCCAGTCGGCGAACTTGACCGGTATCGATCCGGAAATGGTGATCGATCCGCCGGTCCGCTTGGCCGAGACCGTGAACGCAACCTTTCTGGTGTGCCCGTGCAGCGTCAGGTCACCGGTCGCGTAATAGGCCCTGACCGTCCCGATGGCCGGCAACAGCCCGAGCCTGATCGGGCGGGTGAGCGAGAAGGTCCCGGTCGGATAGGCGGAGACATCCATGATCCGGCCGTCGAACTGGGCATCACGCTGGGTCTGGTCACTGCGGATGGTGGCCATCTGGACCGTGAAGGCGGCTTGGGTGAGCGCCCCGCCGGCAATCGTCATATGACCGGCGACCGATCTGGTGCGGCCCACGGCGATGTTGTCCTGCCCGAGCAGGATCTCCTTGACCCGGTAGCCGACGACGGAGCCGGACCCGACCCGCCAGCTGCCCGCCACGGATCCGGCGACTGGACCTGCCGAGCTTGTGCTCGCCGGCCGGGTATGGCCGGATGCGGCAGATGAGCCTCCGCGCAGGCCGAGCGGGGCAGGCGGCGGGCCCTCGATGAAGTGGATGTAGATAAACGGGATTCCCACAGCCAGCGCGGCCAGAACGGCAGCGGCGGCGATCACCCATCCCAGCCAGCGCCGGCGCGCAGACATCGCGCCACTCTCCTTCAAGCTCACGCTGCTAGGCCAGGGCGGCGACCGGCGGCGCGAACGCTAGCCGGCCACGTTACGCGCTGGTGCCGTAGAACTCCTCGACTGCGATGGCGCGCAGCCGCGCCAGCGCCCGGTGCTGCGCCACCCGCACCGCGCCCGCGGACATGCCGAGCGCCGCCCCGGTCTCCTCAGCCGACAGCCCGGTGAGCACCCGCAGGACGAGCAGCTCGCGCTGGTTCCCTGGCAGCCGGGCGAGCAGTGCCCTGGCCCGCTGGGCTTCCAGGCTGGAGACCGCTGCCTCCTCGGGCCCGGGCTGGTCGTCAGGGCTATCGGGCAGATCGTCGGTGGGAATCGCCAGGCGGGCAGCCAATCGCCTGGCGTCGGCGACCTTATGCGACGCAATGCCGAAGACAAAGGAGGCAAACGGCCTGCCCATGTCCCGGTACCTCGGCAAGGCGGTAAGCACCGCCAGGCAGACCTCCTGTGCCACATCCTCGGCGACCTGGTAATGACCGGCCAGATTTCAGCGAGTCGACGGCGGCCGGCTGGCCGCGAGCGGCCAGCGCGGTCAGGTCAGTGATCGCAGCGGCCGAGTCCGGATCACTTACGGCCTCCTGAGTCATGCGTTCCCCCTTCGGCGATATGCCGTCGCGCATCATGCGGTCATGACCGCATGATGCCCAGGTAAAGGGGCGGCCTAATCATCGATGCCTGCATCAAATTAACGACACGACTTATGGCGCGGGCAAAAAGCAACAAATTAGCGTCACTATCATGGACGTTTATCAGAATGTGGACGATCCTTAGTCCTATCATCTGAAAATCGCCCAGGCTCTGAGATTCGACCGAGATCGTGGCGCTTCTGGGCGGATGGGGTCGCTCCGGGCGCGCTCTGGCTGCCCCGGCGATGCCCGGCTGCTCAGCAGAGCGTGCGGGCCGGGACTCGCGAGGAGTCCCGGCCCGCTCCAGCTGCGGATAAATGACCGGTCAGTGCACGTGACCGTGGCCGCCGTGGCCGTGACCGGCCTCGGCCTCTTCCTTCTCCGGCTTGTCGGTCACAAGCGCCTCGGTCGTCAGCAGCATGCCGGCGATTGACGCGGCGTTCTGGACCGCCGACCTGGTTACCTTGACCGGGTCGATAACGCCCTGTGCCAGCAGGTCGCCGTACTCGCCGGTCTCGGCGTTGTAGCCGTGGCCGGGGGGCAGGTCAGCGATTGCTGCCACCACCACGCCGCCCTCGGCGCCCGCGTTCAGCGCGATCCAGCGTCCCGGCTCAAGCAGAGCCTTCCTGACCACAGCGACGCCGGTAGCCTCATCGCCGGACAGCCCGAGGTCGCCGAGTGCCACCGAGGCGTGGATCAGCGCGCTCCCGCCGCCGGCCACGATGCCTTCCTCGATGGCCGCCCTAGTCGCCGAGATGGCGTCCTCCAGCCGGTGCTTCTTCTCCTTGAGCTCGACCTCGGTCGCGGCCCCTGCCCGCAGTACGGCCACACCGCCCGCAAGCTTGGCGACCCGCTCCTGGAGCTTCTCCTTGTCCCAGTCCGAGGACGACGCCTCAATTTCCGCCTTGAGCTGACGAATCCGCTCGTTGATGGCCTCCTGGTCGCCGGCCCCGTCGATGATGGTGGTCGTGTCCTTGCTGACCACCACCCGACGCGCCCTGCCGAGCACGTCGAGGTCGGCAAGCTCGAGCTTCAGCCCGACCTCCTCGCTGACCACTTGGCCGCCGGTCAGGACCGCCATGTCCTCGAGCATCGCCTTGCGCCGGTCACCGAACCCGGGCGCCTTCACGGCGACGACGTTCAGCAGGCCGCGGATCTTGTTGACCACGAGGGTGGACAGCGCCTCGCCGTCGACGTCCTCGGCCACGAGCAGCAGCGGCTTGCGCGACTGGGCGATCTTCTCGAGTAGCGGCAGCAGGTCGGCCATGGCCGAGATCTTGCCGTTGTGCAGCAGGATGTAGGCGTCCTCGAGCACCGCCTCCATCCGCTCCTGGTCGGTGATGAAGTACGCCGAGATGTAGCCCTTGTCGAACTGCATGCCCTCGGTGAACTCGAGCTCCAAGCCCATCGTGGCGGACTCCTCGACGGTGATCACGCCGTCCTTGCCGACCTTGTCGAAGGCGTCGGCGATGATCGCGCCTATCTTCGCGTCCTGCGCGGAGATCGTCGCGACGTTGGCGATCTCGCTCCGCTCCTCGACCTCGCGCGCGCTCTTCAGCAGGCTCTCCGAGACAGCGGTCGCGGCCACGTCGATGCCGCGCTTAAGCGCCATGGGGCTGGCGCCGGCGGTGACCGAACGCAGGCCCTCGTGCACCATCGCCTGCGCCAGCACGGTCGCGGTGGTGGTGCCGTCGCCGGCGACGTCATTGGTCTTGGTGGCGACCTCCTTGGCGAGCTGAGCGCCCAGGTTCTCCTGCGGGTTCTCAAGCTCGATCTCCTTGGCGACGGTGACGCCGTCGTTGGTGATCGTCGGAGCGCCCCACTTCTTGTCGATGACGACATTGCGGCCGCGCGGGCCGAGCGTCACCTTCACCGCGTCCGCGAGCTTGTCCACCCCGCGCTCAAGCGCCCGCCGCGCTTCCTCATTGAAATTCAGGCTCTTAGCCATCCAGCACCTCAGCTGATCGTTTCGTGGATAGTCATGGTTCAGTCAGGCTTCATGCCGCCGCCCCGGTCTGGCCGGGACCACAGGAGGCAAGCTCCTGCGGCCACCAACCGATCCGGGGCGGCGGGTGGCACGCTCGCGCGCGCCTGGCACGAGCCGGGCCCGCGCCGTTGGATCTGCTCGCTTACTTCTCGATGATCGCGAGCACGTCCCGGGCGGAGAGCACGAGGTACTCCTCGCCCGTGAACTTGACTTCGGTGCCGCCGTACTTGCTGTAGAGCACGACATCGCCGACCTTGACGTCCATCGGGACGCGCTTGGTGCCAGCGTCGTCGTACCTGCCCGGTCCGACGGCGATGACCTCGCCCTCCTGGGGCTTCTCCTTGGCGGTGTCTGGGATAACAAGGCCGGATGCCGTCGTCTGCTCTGCGTCGAGCGGACGAACAACGATCCGGTCCTCAAGCGGCTTGATAACAACCTTGGTGGCGGTCGTCACGATCTGACCTCCCCCTCCGGAAAGGGCTAGCTGAGTTACTAGAGAGGCGACCACGGGGCCTGCCGTCGCGGGTGCCAGACCATCCTCGTCGCGTTAGCACTCTATACCATCGAGTGCCAAGTCCGCACAGTAGCCGGAGGGTTCGGCCCAGTCAAACTGGCGCAGTCAAGCTGGCGCTGTCCGGGCTTGGCTCACTCCGGCTAGGGTGCGGCTCATGGACGCACCAGCCGAGGACCCATCCGCTGGACGGGTCACCGACGAGGAGCACTCCCGCCGGGCAGCTTCGTTCGGGGCCGCCGCGCGGGCTTACGCCGAGCACCGGCCTGACTACCCGCTGGCGGCCATCCGCTGGGCGCTCGAGCCCGCGGCAGGCCAGGCCGGGCATCCGGTCAGGATCCTAGACCTGGGCGCGGGAACCGGGAAGCTCACCGCCCAGCTGGCCGGCCTAGCGCTCGACGGCGGCAGGCCGAACGTCCTCGCCGTCGAGCCCGACCCGCACATGCTGGCCGAGCTGCGCGGTAGTCTGCAGCGCTGGAGCCTGCCGACGGTCACCGCGGCCGCCGGCCGGGCCGAGAGCATTCCGCTGCCTGACGAGTCCGTCGATGCCGTTCTGGCCGGGCAGGCGGCGCACTGGTTCGACGTGGACCGGGCGATGCCAGAGATCTTCCGCGTGCTAACCCCTGGCGGCGTCTTCGCCGGGCTGTGGAACGCCGACGACGACCGGGTCGGCTGGGTGGCCGGACTGCACCAGGCGAGCGGCCGCCGCGGTATGGTAGCACGGACCAGCGACTTCGGTGATGACGACGGCATCTCGGCCTGGCTGCGCGACGCCGGCCGCGGCCTCTTCTCGCCGCCGGAAGGTTCCGGCTTCGAGCACTCACAGCTCAGGTCCGCCGACTCGCTGATCGCCACCATGCGCACTCACTCCATGTTCCTGATCATGGAACCCGCCGATCGCGAGGCTGTGCTCTCCAGCGTGCGCGATTACCTCGCCGCGACGCCGCAGACGGCGTCGGGCGAGTTCAGCCTGCCGATCTGGACGATTGCCCTGCGGTCGGTTAAGCGGCCAGGATCTGGGTGACAGGTAGACCGGAGTCAGCCGCGAAGTCGGCGCCGGAGGGCGCGGCGCCGGCCGCGACGAGATCCGAACCGAGGGCAGCCACCATGGCCCCGTTATCCGTGCACAGCCCGGGCCGCGGTACCCGCAGCGTGATCCCGCCTGCCTCGGACCGCTCCTGCGCGAGCGCGCGAAGCCGGGAATTGGCCGCCACCCCGCCGCTGATCACCAGGTGATCGACGCCGTGGACCCGGCATGCGTCCACTGCTTTGCGGGTCAGCACGTCGGCAACCGCCTCTTGGAAGGAAGCGGCGACGTCGGCGACCGGAACGGCGAGCCCGGCGGCTTCCCGCGCCTCGACCCAGCGCGCGACTGCGGTCTTCAGCCCGGAAAACGAGAAGTCGGCCGTGCCGTCACGGTACTTTGACCGCGGGAAATTAACCGAGCTCCGGTCGCCGTCCTTGGCGGCCGCGTCGATCGGCGGCCCGCCGGGAAACGGCAGTCCAAGCAGCCTGGCGACCTTGTCATAGGCCTCGCCCGCGGCGTCATCGATGGTTGCGCCGAGCGGCGTGATGTCTCCGGTAACGCTGCGGACGAGCAACAGTGACGAGTGCCCGCCGGAGACGAGCAGGGCGATCGCCGGGGCCGGCAGGGTGCCATGCTCAAGCTGGTCGACGGCGATGTGGGCGGCCAGATGGTTGACCCCGTACACCGGCTTGCCAAGGGCGAGCGCATAAGCCTTGGCCGCGCAGACCCCGACGAGCAGCGCCCCCGCTAGCCCCGGGCCGGCTGTCACCGCGATCGCGTCCACCTGCCCCAGGCTGACCCCGGCCGTCCCCAGCGCCCGCTGGACCGCCGGGACCATGGCCTCCAGGTGCGCCCTGCTGGCCACCTCGGGAACTACGCCGCCGTACCTGGCGTGCTCGTCCACGCTGGAGGCGACCGCGTCGGCGAGCAGATCGTGACCGCGCACCAGGCCGACGCCGGTCTCGTCACAGGACGACTCAATGCCCAGCACAAGCGGCGCTGTCATTACTGCTCCCCCGTGGTCTCGGCCGCCGTCGCGCCGCGGGCCAGGCTGCGCCGCATCACGAGCGCATCAGCCCCTGACGGTTGGTAATAGCCGCGCCTTATTCCGATTTCGGCGAAGTCGTGCCTGCGGTAGAGCTGCTGCGCCCGTCCGTTGTCGGCGCGCACCTCAAGGAACACCTCGGTGCAGCCGCGCCTGGCGGCCTCGGCGAGCAGCGCTTTCAGCAGCGCTGAGCCGATCCCTTCGCCCCAGCGGTCGGTCGCCACTGCGAGCGTCACCACGTCGCCCTGCCAGCCGGCGCCAAGCAGGCCTGCATACCCTGCGATCCCGTGGCCATCGTCGGCCACCAGGTAGTACCTGCTGGCCGGCTGCTGCTCGAGCTCGGCGGCGAGCATCTGCCTGGACCAGGCTTCCGCACCGAAGACGGCCTGTTCGAGCTCCATTACCTCGTCGAGATCCGCCTCCGTCATCGTCCGGAGCATGACATTCATCTCGCGCCTCATGGTGTGACCCGCTTCGGCCGGCCGGGTTCCTTCGCGTCGGGCCGGCGCAGGTAGCGGGCCTCCGGTGGCCCGGCCGGGACGCCGCGCGCGAGGTGGTCGGCGGCCAGCTCCGCCAGCTGGGCGGCCGAGGGGTACCGCGGCCCGATGATGCCATCGGCTGCCGCGAGCTCGGCGTGCAGCCGCGGCCCTTCGCCCGCGATCGGGTAGCCAGCCGGAACAAGAGCTGGCGGGCTGACGTCCGGCCCGGACAGCCGCTCTGCCGCCGCTCCGTACCTGGCCCAGTAGACCTCCCGTCTCCTGGCGTCGGTCGCCACGATGAACTCGCGTCCGGCGGCGGAGTGCCGCGCCTCCGCGGCGATGATGTCGAGCGTGCACACGCCATCGACCGGGATGCACAGCGCGCTGCCGAGCACCCGCGCGGTGACCAGGCCCACTCGCAGGCCGGTGTAGGGCCCGGGCCCAGTTCCCACCGCGAGCGCGGTCAGGTCGCCGGGCTGAGCCCCGGCCGTCGCGAGGACCCTGGCAATCGACGGTGCGAGCAGCTCGCCATGGCGGCGGGCGTCGACCGCTGACTCGTGCGCGATGACGGCGGAGCCATCGTGCACCGCGACCGTTACCGCGGGCGTGGCGGTGTCGAAAGCGAGGATAAGCACGATGTCTCAGCGTAGTCATCGCGGCCAAGTGGTGATCCCCGCCGGAGCGCGTCTCGCCGGACCGGCCGCCGACTGCCCCGATGCCGCCGGTGCCTCGATCCGGGTCAGACGGTCGGCTCGGCCTTGACGCGCGAGAGCGCGGCCCGCGCCACGGCGACGGCTCCGGAGCGAAGCTCGCTGACCGTGACCGGGCCGAAGCCCTTGCCAGCCTCGCCCTGGTAGCTGACCGTGATCAGCACGTTGTGGTACCTCACCAGCACCGTCACCAGGTCGGTCGCCGCGTTCGTACGGAAGGTCTGCACAGCGCTGAACGCCTGATCACCCATGCCGCTGATCGGCGTGATCGTTGCCGGGGGCGTGTGCTTGGGCGGCTTGGCCTGTCGCTGGCGCTGCTGCGCGAAGGTGTACTTCGCGTTCGCGGTCGCGCTGCCGTTGCCGACCGGAACCAGGCTGGCCTGCATGGCCTGCAGGAACACGGTCAGAACCCGGAACGTCGGCTTCGCGTCGACGGTGTAGGTGCAGCTGCTCTGCTCCTGTTCCTTCTGGGGCTGGATGCTCTTCGGCTGCCCGTTCATGAGCTGGCGCAGGTCCGCGCCCCCGTAGACCCGGCAGGAGTCAGGCACCCCGCGGAATTCGCCCGGCTGCAAGGTCGTCACGAACCGGCTCGGCAGTGCATGTGACCGCGTCAGGTAGAGCCCGGCCGCGACCAGGACGGCAATGACGATTGCCGAGCCGCCCCAGGTGACCAGCCTGCGCTTGGATCGGCGGCGGCGAGCAGCCGCCGCCCGGCTGCGGCCCGGCAGCCTGCGGAGGCGCGCGGGCTGCTCCTGCTCGCGCCGCGGAACCGGTACGGGCCCGTCGAACCGGTCGGGCTCGCCGAACTGGTCAGGCTCGCCGGGCTCTGGCCGCCGGTCCCGCTCTCGCGCCCTGGGCGGGCCCTCGGACCGGCGAGACCGGGAGCCCGGCCTGAGCGGCTCGATGCCGCCAGGAACCGCCCACGGCGGCAGGTCGGA